>Ga0207433_10010997_pt1 | contig 13922 bp, 10 predicted proteins | sample YelNatPaOPGAMG01_FD_187559 | JGI IMG/M metagenome (GOLD analysis project Ga0207433, IMG submission 187559) | Hot spring thermophilic microbial communities from Obsidian Pool, Yellowstone National Park, USA - OP-RAMG-01 (SPAdes) (version 3) | ecosystem: Environmental > Aquatic > Thermal springs... | reverse complement strand
ACAGGAATTTGCGGATAATCTTGCCAGTAGCTCATCCACATATAACTTTTTGTGGGAATCCGATCCCAACCGCCCACCACGTGGTGTTTTCAATCAAACCGATTGCGCAATTCTTGATGCAATCATCACCGCAGCAGAGAAAAATGGTATTTATCTTCAATTATGTCTCCTGACGAGGGATCATTATCGTTTTGATCTCTCGAATCCGGAAAGCAACGAATACGCAAAAGCTGTAAAAGCTGCAAAAAATTTCATGAAATATGCTGTAGCACGGTGGGGGTATTCAACACATGTGGCAATCTGGGAATATTTTAATGAAATGGATCCAAACGCGCCAACTCAAAAATTCCACACTGAACTCGGTGAGTATCTTAAAACGATTGATATTTTCAGACACCTGCGTAGCACAAGCGGCTGGGGGCCCGCGCCAAATCATTGGACTCATCCGGAACTCGATATTGCAGACCTTCACTGGTACCTGCGCGAAGCATGGAGCACGCTCTGGAAAGACGAAACTATGGCAACACTCGACCGCGCTGACTTCTTACGAAAATACGCCGTGAACAAACCAGCTATTCTCGGAGAAATAGGCCTGGCTACCGATAAATGGGAAAAGAGCAATTACATGAACAGAGATAAAGAAGGCATTCACATTCATAACATATTATGGACAAGCGTGTTTTCTGGATTATCAGCAACTGCTCTTTTTTGGTGGTGGGACACGTTTGATCCAATGAACAGTTATCACCATTTCAGGCCGCTGAGCCTGTTTGTATCAGACATCCACTTTAATAAAGCTGAACTGAAATCCTCAGTTATACCAGTTCAAAACACAAATATCCTTGCCATTGCTCTCTCATCTAAAACCGAAATGTACATCTGGATGCATGATAAAACAGTAACATGGTGGAACTATGTGGCTGAAAAAGCAACTACTCCTGCGGTGAAAAAGATCGAATTAAACCTACCAGGACTCGAAGCCGGCGATTATAAAATTACATGGTTTCACACTTACGAAGGGAAAATAATAAACAGCGAAACCATTCACTGCGACGGAGACAAAATTCAAATAACCTCACCAGCCTTTTCCAAAGACTTAGCCTGCAAAATTATCAAAATGTAGAGATCCACCGAAAATCCCATCCAATATGTAGACTGAAAAATGGAACCGATCCCAATTGTCCAGCAGGTTGTTGAAAAAGTCCGAATAGAATTTGAACACTGAATTTATTTTCTATATTCAATCTATTTATCTCCTCCAGGCCGGGCTTTATTCAATTTTACAGAAATTATGTTACACAATCCTATTAACCGTTTGAAGCTTTTGAAATCATATTTCAAAATGGGCCGTTTACAATCAAGCACGTCTTTGTCTGGAATTATATTTTTGAAATTTAGTTTGAGACTTTGATTTTTTAAGTCTTTTGAAAGCGGTTGGTGGTTGCGGTTCATACGGAGCGGATGACTTTTGATTTAACATTTGTTTTAGCTCTTGAATCTGATCACGTAATATGGCGGCCTTTTCGAACTCAAGTCTATTTGATGCCTCAATCATTTCTTGTTCAAGTTCGCGCAAAGTATCAACGATATCAAAATCAGAATTTGTTTCTTTGATTATCAAATGTGTAGACTCAGATATTTTTTTATGCGAAGACAAGTACTGCTCGACAGCTCTCACAACTGATTTAGGGGTAATGTTATGTTTTTTATTATACTCAATTTGTTTTTTCCTTCTATATTCAGTAACGCTAAGGAATTCTTTAATACTGTCAGTGATAGTGTCAGCATAGATAACGACTTCGCCGTTTACGTGTCTTGCGGCGCGGCCTGCAGTTTGAATAAGGCTGCTTGTTGAACGGAGAAATCCTTCTTTATCGCCGTCCAGAATTGCAACTAAAGATACTTCAGGAAGGTCCAATCCTTCTCTAAGAAGGTTAATACCAACCAATACATCAAAATTACCCAGTCGAAGATCACGCAGGATTTCTACTCTTTCTAAGGCATCAATTTCACTATGCAAATAACGGACATTGATACCAATTTCGCGGAGGTAATCGGTAAGTTCCTCAGCAGTACGTTTAGTCAAAGTAGTGACCAGGACACGTTCATGTTTATCTACACGTTTACGTATCTGGAAAATTAGATCATCAATCTGATTTTTAAGTGGCTTGACATTGACTATGGGGTCGACTAAACCAGTCGGTCTAACGATCTGCTCAACGATATGAGGATTAGACCATTTTAATTCGCGCTCGCCGGGAGTTGCGCTCATAAAGATTGTCTGGCCTTGAAGTTTCTGGAACTCTTCAAAAAACAAAGGACGATTATCTAACGCACTTGGTAATCTAAATCCGAATTCGACAAGGACTTTTTTTCTTGATTGGTCACCGTGGGCCATACCGATTAACTGCGGAATAGTAGCGTGAGATTCATCGATGATAAGAAGATAATCCTGAGGGAAGAAGTCCAGCAAAGTGCATGGCCGTGAACCCGGGGGTCTCCCACTGAGGTGTCGTGAATAATTCTCAATCCCAGAACAATAACCAGTCTCGAGCATCATCTCGATGTCGTATTCGGTACGCATCTTTAGTCGCTGGGCTTCCAGTAGCTTACCATGCATTTCAAACCATTTGAGCCTTTCTTCTAGCTCATGGCGGATCTCTACTACTGCACGTCGGATTTTATCCATCGGTGTAATGAACTGTTTGGCAGGGTATATCACCAGTGAGTCAAAGCAGTCGATAGTTTTGCCTGATACCGGATCAAATTGCGAGATCCGCTCAACAGTATCCCCGAAGAATTCGATTCTGACGCTGTCGTTTCTGTAAGCCAATCGGACGTCCACTGTATCGCCTCTGACCCGAAACTGGCCTCTTTCAAAAGCAATGTCATTCCGTTCATATTGCAAACTAACCAGTTTCTCCAGGAAAGTTTGTCTATTGATGTTCTGACCAGTTTTAATTGAGATAGACATTTGTTCGAAATCATCTTTACTGCCAATCCCATAGATACAAGAAACGCTGGCTACGACTATGACGTCGCGTCGGCTAAACAACGAACTCATTGTTGACAATCTGAGCCGTTCGATCTCCTGGTTAATGCTTGAATCCTTCTCTATGTACGTGTCAGTCTGTGGTATGTACGCCTCTGGCTGGTAATAATCAAAATAACTTATGAAATATTCTACCGCATTGTACGGGAAAAAATTTTTGAATTCTGCAAATAATTGAGCAGCAAGGGTCTTATTGTGAGAGATTACCAGCACCGGCCGGTTCACATTAGCTATCACGTTAGCGATAGTAAAAGTCTTACCCGAGCCGGTTACACCCAATAAAGTTTGGTACTTAACTCCGGCCAATACACCTTTTGTAAGCTTCTCAATGGCCTCTGGCTGATCTCCCGCTGGCGAAAAATCAGAAACAAGTTTGAACATCTAATCTAAATTAGTCAAACCCACGAAGTATGTCAAAACATAGGATAATTCAGTATCGCAAAAAATAACGATTTAATGTTTAACCTAACGCCTACAAAAAAACACGGGCTCAACACCCGTGTCTTCACTGCTTAAAAACTTATTTATTCTTTGGGAAAAGTGGTTAGACTTTACCCATTTTTCTTAGTGCCTCAAAGCACTTCTGTACTGCTTCCAGAGGAGGCATGGATTCTCGCTCATATTCGACTATGTACCATTCGGTTCCGCCGACACTTTCGCAAAGATTGAATATTTCTTTCCATGGCAATTCATCATCCCCGAACAATGCATCGGGTTTGGATTTTGAGTAAGGTTTAATATGCACAGTTATAGCCCGGCCCGGATAACGTTTGATAAAAACAGTAGCATCTCCGCCGCCATCGGCTGCATTACCTGTATCAAACTGCATTATGACATCCTTGTTCGTATGGCCGAAGAAAATATCCCATGGCAGCTCACCTTCTATAGGCTTGAATTCAATATTATGGTTATGGTAACCGACGCGCATCCCATGAGGCTTAAGCTTTTCAGAAATTTCATTAAACATATCTGCTGTTTTTTGCCAGGCGCGTTTTGAGTTCCGATATTTTTCATCAAGCCACGGGACAATAAGATATTTGTTATTTAAGATCTTGTTGAACTCAATAGTATCATTTAATTTATTACCGATCAAAGTATCAAGGCCAATGTGTGTTCCACAGCATTTAAGGCCAAGATCATCCAGCATAGACTTTAAGGTTTTAGCATCCCGCCCGTAGTAGCCGGCAAACTCGACCCCTTTATATCCCATCTTTGCCACAGCAGCTAAAGTATTATTTAAATCTTTCTCACAAAGCTTTCTTACAGAATAAAGCTGCAGTCCAACTGGTATCTTTTTCACAGCTGCTTCTTGAGCAAAGCTGGATATGACAACCGGATTCGCCGAAAAAAGCAATCCAATAGTTGCTAAGCTAATCTTAGAAAATTCACGTCTGGTTAATTTTTTCGTATTCATACTAAACCTTTTAATTTTAAATTAATAATCCGTCAAGTATTTCAATCTGAGCAATACTTTTACATAATCCCAGCTTGATGCATTCTGTTTAATTAGCACTCTGCAATTTAGACCTTAATAAACCGCCCCAGCTAATAAGAACCACATTATTTGTAACCTTAAGTTATTGAAAAAATATTGATTTGATCAAAATGCCTGAATCAACATAATCAGTATCGGAGAAATAAAATGGATTGGAACATTCAATCACGATCAAAGAATTGCAAACAATGTAAGAAACCTTTCCAGGAAAAGGAAGAGTTTCATACGTTTTTATACAGAACAAAAGGCAATATGTATGAGAGAATGGACATATGCGAATCATGCTGGTTAGACAAATTCAATAACAGCGAAGATGTTAAGAAAAATTGCATTTCATATTGGAAAAGCCGGTATATAACTCCCCCACCCCCACCGCCTGAACCAATCCAAAAAGATACAGCCGAATCACTCCTGCGCAATATCTTAAACATGAACCTTACCCAGTACTCAGCTGCTGCATATGTGCTTTCAATAATGCTCGAACGCAAACGAGTACTGAAACCCAAATCCAGGGCAGTCGAAGACGATAGGATTATCTGGGTATACGAACACACCAAAACTGGCGAGGTTTTTTGTATCGCAGAACCAAACCTCGATTTAAAACAATTTGAAGCAGTACAACAACAAGTTACAAATCTATTAACTCATGGAATACCTAAATCGTCAGATCTAACAAATACCCCTGATCAAGGTAATACCGACATCGGCCAATCAACACCATCTTAAAAACGCTTAAGATCTGAATTCCTTCCCTCTTATCTCCAGGAAAAATCAAATCCGGACAACTCGCAGCGTGATCACCACCCCTCAAAAAAATTCCCATGTGAGTTTCTAAAGAACCAATAGCTTAATCCATTGATAGCCTTTGTTTCATTGATGATGCGTAAAGCCTGATTTATAGAAAACAAGATATAACACCAGGCTCAAAACGAAACCCTGACCATAAATTAATTATTTACGCCTTAAACTTAACCTCTTTTGGATTTAATTCCATCAATAGGTTAACTCAAGTTCTCTTTTGACATCAAGTAATTTTGAACCAAGCTGAAGTTTCTCTTCACCAAAACCATGGAAGATTCTCACCCTCTTTGAACGGCTAATATTCTTACCATCCAATGCTCTTATGGTAAACAATGTTGGTGTCGCGTATTTGATCCCATTCCAACTAACCGCGTGAAATGCGATATATGTTGGAGATTCAATCAAAAAACCATACTTTGGCAAAACCACCTCACCTCCATACCTGGAATTATACGTGAACTCAACATCCCCGCTGTTAACTACCGCAACAACAGGGTTTTCTCCGCTGCCAAAAATGGAACGTTGAATTTTTTTATCTGCAGACAAGAACCTATGGTCTGTCATCGGCAATCTAGCCGTAATTTCATTTAACGGATTCAAAACTTCACAGGTGTTTTTTATGAATCTGTCCATCGGATGCAGACCTTCCGCCCAGCCGTTATCGGCTTTTACAAAAACCCCGGAAGACTCACCTTTAATTTTTGCTGGTTCAAAAACCAGCTGACTGCCTGACTTTTTAATTATGCCCAAAACATATCGCAATTCTCCGTCGTCTTTCCCAATAAGCCTGGCGCGCGGTCCTTGCAGATCTCTGAACATTCCGACCCGTACCTGCACTGGCAATGAAACACCTTCGGGCACTTTCACAACAAAAGGTCCTGTCACAACCCTGCCAGGGTTCCATTTGGAAATTGGCAGATCCGGAGCATGATCGTTCTGAAACAAAATTTTCCCAGTCTTATCAGTAAAATGCACAAAAACCCGCAAGTCCGATTTTGGTGGTTCTTTGACTTCCCACTCATACGCTATCTGGAACGAACTCTCGGACACCTGTGTTAACTGGACACCAGCGGGGGCTATGCGGATATTATTCAGGTCAGGTGCTTGCTCTTTCTTCCAATATAATCCTGCGGGTATACTATGGTAGTTCAATGGTCGACCATAAATAATATGGTCAAGGACATATTCATTTGCGGTGTTGGGGTCGTACCCGTATTTTCCATACATGGCAATGCAGTCCCTGTAGACGATCTCAAACAACGGGACTACAAAACCTCCCAACCTGTCTTCCAGGCCTGTGTCATGATAATGCCTTCCACTAACCCCTGTGAGTCCCTCGAAAAAGTCGGCATGTGGTATTGCCCATTCCCTGCCGCATTCGCTGCCAAATACACTGAACAACGAACGCGCATAATCGGACAACGCCTGTTTCCATTTCATATCATCCCAACGTGTCAACGGGTGATTCGGATCAAAACACTCATAAAGTCCAGCGGCATAGGTTGTATCAATAAAATACGCATTTGCTTCGGTTAATTTTTTTACTGCTGGCAAATTTTGTGGTCTTTTAGCGAGCTCAAGCGCCTTCTGAGAACAGGTCAGGTAAGCACGTCCGCCTGCCCAATGTCCGCCACTAACAAGCTGTCCATCAGGTGTTTTCATTATATAATCTTCGTTCCATGACGGTGAATCACGGTATATATCTTGATAATTATCGTGCAAACAAAAAAGATATCCAAGTTTTTGAACGCGCAATGAGCATTCTCTTAATTTCTCATCCCCTCCACATTCAGGTGCTGCTGGCAAGATATCCGGATGCTGGTTATCGTAGCCCCGATGAATCCAACCGCCAACTGTAAAAAGAACCTTTTCAATCTTTAAATCGTCTTTGATATGTTCCGCCACCTCTGCGGCCTCCTCAAAAGTCCAATTTACCCTTTTAGAAATTTCCTTTGAACTGTCCTCGCTCATCTGCCGGGACAGCAGGCTCCACAATTTTATATTGGCAGCACCAAATAGCAGACTGCGCTGCGGATTGCTTCTCAATTTCTCGTCCCAATTTATAAACCACCCCTTTTTCTTTGCAATTTCTCTATATGCCTTGCCAATGTCCACATAATCGCCCTTGCCGATAAAATGAGCCACAAAACTTGTTGCTGTCTTAGACAGCGTGAGCGTTGAGGAAATCGTCTGCTCGGCTCCAGAAACATCACTCTCAACAACCAGAGTCACATACGGATCGTGCCACGTTATCAAAACAGCTGAACCTCTCTTCACCAGTCCGAACATCTCCATATGGCAGCCCTCGTAAGTAAAAGTGCCGAATGTATGACTAAAATTTTTCCCGCTATTTGCAGGTATAATCAAGCCCTCTCTAACCGGTACAACAAAATATCCTTCATCAATATTTTTAACCGAGAAAGCCGACAAGGTTATCCTTTCTACGGTAACATTATCCGTGGTCGAATAAGAAAGTTCCAATGAACTCTCTTTTAGAATTATGTTAACCGTCAGTTTTTTATCGATTCCAGGTATGTCAAAATACATCTGAACTAAATTCCCTTTTTTTGTAGAAGTGCACTTTGTAAGCTCAATAATGCTTTGTTTGCCATTTAACCAGATTATTGCCTCACCGAATCTTTTTTTCTTCAAACTAGACTCAAGCCACACCGACGTTCTTTTATCAAGAACACGAAACATGCATTGTTCCGAAACAATCTCGAACCGCAAATTTGAATTTTCCAGGCTAACCAGCGGCCCAACCCCTTGTGCTATAATCAAGCCAAAGTTAATAATTGTTAACGACAAAACAATTACAACGAAATAAAGGAAGTAATTAAACTTACAGCGAAATTCTATCTTCATAGTCAACCTTTGGTACTTGCCTCAAGATATTACCAGCCTGGTAAAAATTTGGAACAATTTTCTTCTTATAAAATCCGACCTTACTTCCCAGTTCCAAGCCGCAAATCTGGATCTAAACCAATTATTATGAACCGCCGGTGGGCAAACGACGACTCATGTAAAAAGTTTTTACCAGACATTGGCCACATGCCATAAATAATGCCAATGTGGCCTCAGATTAAAGTTAGGGCTTTCACAATCCCTCAAAACCAATGCACTTTTGACAATTTAAGATTTTTCACTTCGTAGAAACTGAAAAATGCGCAAGCAGTATTAAAGTTTTTGTTCACTTCCTCAACTACTACTCGGTTTAGTTTTATCACGAAGCTGCATTATGTGAAGAGACTCAGAAGTCCCTGCCAGATTGGCCTTGTTGGAGGCGGAGGTCGGAATCGAACCGACGAATGAGGCTTTTGCAGAGCCCTGCCTTACCACTTGGCTACTCCGCCAACCTTCAGGTAAACTACTAAAGTTATAAAAAATTACAAGCTCTTTGTAAGGAATTGGCTAATTTACCTGATTTTACCTGCGGTTCGCAATCAGCAATATCTACAAGCATCATGAGGCGTTTGAAAAAAATCCAAACAGAAAAATAAAATCGCAATTCTCTGATGAGTTTTATAAAGCAGGCATGCAAAATCAGCCATATGTCCCCAGGCCAAAGAACCAGTTTTTCTTTACAAATTTATAAAACCAATGTTTTTCGGGGACAGGTGGATTTATTGAACTATGATCTGGCAGAATGGGCAAACGTTCAAGCTCAGAAAAGCCAGTATTTCTGCCTGTAGTATCCAGAGCACCTGTTTCCTTTAAAAATGCGGACAATGTCTTAGGCGATTTCAAAAACACACAGCCACCTCCGCTTTTAAGGGCAAAAGCACGAAAACGTTTTAAGAAGTCTGAGTTCTGAATAGTTTCAGCAGGGTTATGTGACAAGTTCAAGTTATCTTTAGCAAACTGAATCACAGGGCACGGTTCTACGAACCCTGCGGCATTAATGTGATGACTGATACCTTCAGCTGCAGGACAGATAGATTTACCGCTATAATCCCAATAAGCATCTATAATCAAAGCGGGGACTTTAGATCGTACTTCTACTAAAAATTTCCTGAGCATTAAAATCTGATCCTTAGCTAAAGCTAGTTCATAACCCGGGTTAATTCCTGCTGGTCTGTATATGTAGAACCAGATATAATGCGCTCCACACGAAACCAACGTGTTTACATACTCCTCATTAACAAGTTCATCAAAATTCTGAGTGCAAATACTACTGGCAACACCAGTAAACAAACCACTTTGATTGGCAAGCTTCACTGCCTCAATAGTCTGGCCAAAAACATCAGGTTTACCTCGCCGTTTAGCTGCAGTTACATTTAATCCTTCAATACTAAACAGCGGCGACACATTGCCAAGGCGCCTGAATGCATCAGCAACCTGAGTGTTGAATAAAGTCCCGTTGGTAAAAACTTGAAAATAGCAATCCGGATGCTTTTCGATGACCTGTAAAAGATGAGGCCATAACAATGGCTCACCTCCCAAAAGGCCAAAAAATGAACATCTTTTGTTTTTTGCAGAACTAATGATCCTATCTACTAGCATCGGATCTAAGGAAACGGCTTCTGTCCCCGGCGACGCCCAGCATCCGATGCAGTTAAGATTGCATTTAGTAGTCAGCGAAATGAACAATGTCGGCGGAAAAACCTCACCACTACGAAGTCGTTTTTTAAATGCGCTGATGGCAATGGCACCTTTAAACCCTGCATTTATAATCAGCTTTTTCAGCGCTCTGTTATCAAGTTCTTTTAATAACCGTAGAATGAATTTAATTATCATCTGATGTTGGGAAAATGGTCCGAACCGGTTTTTTTTGAAACATCCTGAGAAAACAATTTTACTCTCTTAGCAAGACTTCGACGCTTGAGCATTTGCTGTGGATCTGAACCAAGAATCTTTTCCATATCCAGTTTGACTCTTTGTTTTTCTAATTCTTCATCAATAATTTCAGAGCCATTTATTGGAGAAGATGTATATTTAGGAAAAATTATGGCCACACCGGGACAAATCCTGGCACAGGCCGGGCAATTAGTCTTACAATTTTGTGGATTGATAACCTTGACATGGTCTGAATCATCCAAGCCAAAGACATTGAAAAGACAAAAATTTAAACATTGCTTGCAATTGGTGCAACGTTCAGAATCAATCACAGGAAACCACGGGTACCATCCGTTTGAAGATTGATTGTTATAATTTACAACATCAGCCCTGGTCAAAGATGACTCACATTCTTTAACAGCCAGCAGAGCAGACTCTATCGTCTCGGCTCGTAAGTCAACAAACTTGAGTTCAGCTCGATTTAAATCAATACCGGCAAAATGTAACAATGCTTTTACAGCCCTTTTGTGGCAAGCTACTATCGTAACTGAATTATTTTGAATCAACTCGACTAAACTTTTATCCTTAACAGTTGCTGCAAGACATAAATCATCTAACACAAAAATCCTGATATTTCCGCCGGTTAAACTGGAAATTAATTGAGTGGGTTTCTGACCAAGTATATTGGCGTAAACACATTTACACACTAAAATTGTTTGATCCATAAAACGAACTTAAAATATACCTGGCCAGCTCAGATTTCAAATTACAGACTAATTCGAAATCACATACTGATACAAAATACCGTAGTTTTGAAGAATTCGTCTTGTAGCTGATTGAAATTCTGAAGCATCCAGGACAATACGCTGGACCTGTTCGCCTTTAGCAAACTCAATAATGTGAACAGTATCCGTCGGGTTTTCGAAAGCATGCTTGACATCTTTTAGATTTTGAATTTTTACCCCATTTATTTTATCCACTACCATGAATCTGCAGTCTTGATAGCCAATATTATATCGGTCCGGTAATACCATAAAAAGAAACACCCGAGATTGATAATCATCTGTGGGTTTCTGTCTTGTATAATAAGCCAGTCTAAATGGTGCTTTACGTTCCCAATCACTGCCCCAACTCTTTAAAAATGGGATTATTAATGGCTGAAAAATTAAACCACCGGCAATGTAATACTCTGCTTCTTTATCATAAACAGCAAACGGAACGAGCTCGTCAGTAAAATTTGCTTTAGGGATCACATAATTAACATTGGTAACACTCCCGTTACGGATCAGTTCGATCTTGATTGAATCGCCAGCCCACTTGTTAAATGTAGCAAGGTGTTCTAACAACAGCCTACCGTATCGTGGATCTTTATAATAGCCTTCGGAATCAATTTCAAACCCGTCGATTTTAACGATTACATCCCCTCTTTGGATCAGAGAGTTAGTTCTTTGTCTGCCAGCAAAATCGATGACAATAACACCTTTGGCAGGATTTGTCTGCCCCAGCCAGGCCAGCGAGTCTGGATTCTGCCCTTTCATCCATACGAAATCAAAATACCCCAGTCCTCTATAACTAGCTGATGTAGCACCTTTTAAGAAATGTTTGATCATGGACGCAGTTATTATGGTTAAAGTAGTACCGTCTTGCGATTCCACAAGCCCGCATAATCTTGAATCCAAAACAGAAATCTCAGACCATCCGGCTCCTTCAATATCGCAATTAGCCTCCAAATGCAGGTATGCTAACCATGAAGTAACTGACGGCTTTATTACCGGACGTGTTATCTCAGCCTTTCTAAGCTCTATTAAATTTTCGCGCCAGCGGATTATATCGATCTGTCCGTTTACAGGTAATTTCTCAGAGATAGAAATCGGGACAAGCCCATCAAAAAATTGCTGAGCCTTTGGTCTTATTAATGCTAAATTCGCATGATAATCTATAGTTTTAACTTCTGCGTCCCACCATTTGCCCACGCCACCTTTTCTAATACGAATGTTTATACTGTTATTAAAATACTGAGCCGTCGTCAGAATAAAGTTGCCATTGACCACCACCCCTTGCTTTTCGATAATCTCATTTCTTGGCGCCCATGGCTGAAAATAATCGTATCTCTTCTGAGAAATTTCTATATCGACCAGCGACTTCTCCCATTTTTGGGAAGCTACGGCCTTTGCAAATACAGTTGGCAAACAAAGAACAAAACAACACTTGCAAAACAATATTATAACAAAAATTCTTTTCATCATAACCGACTCTGTTCTGAAATTTGATAAGTGGACAAAATTTCGCCTGTAGCGGCAACTGCCTTTTCATGGTCGATACACTCTATTGCACCATCAGGCATGAATTCTATAACATCATATTTATTCGTGTTACTATTGATAGCATCCACTAATTCTTTAAGGTTGCTAATTCTGCGGCCGTTAACCCTGTCAACAAGCGCCTTTGATTTGACCTGAAAATTTGCATTAACTGGATGCGCCAGGATACTGGCAAGTACAACTGGCTCTGAACGCCAAGCTTGAGGATTTTCCTGCCGCGAAAAAAACAACGTATAGAATAAATCCATATTAAAGTTATCCTTGTCGGTGCCTTCTCTAAGAGATTGCACAAAGTCCCTACACAGAGGAGTAAAAACCAATCCACCATGAATAAAATACTTGGGCAATGTATACTTAAATCCCTCCGCTGAATCGTATTTGATAACATGCATCTTGATCTTCAGATCCATTTCCTGTTTGTTTCTTAAAATTTTCAACGTTATCTCCTCGTTTGCCTGAGCAAGTGAAAGCGCAACAGAGGCGTGAACCATGTTCCCATCAAACAAAATGGTACCATCACTGGTAACAGTATATTCTCCAATTTTTAGCAATACATCGTCTTGTTTTAGAATATCATTTGATGGGCTAAATGGATCTATAAAATCGATCCTTGCACCGATCGATTGATTATTCAAACCCAGGTATTTGCGATAGGCTGAATTTTGCAAAGGCGTGATCCTGATCCCAATTTGAGGAAACCCGTCATAAACACCGTCTTCTATGTCTTTAAGTACATGTTGAATGATCGGAGGCGGTATGAAAAACCCGGTATTTTCAAGCCCGGGCATCCCCTGGAATGCAACACCAACTACTTTCCCGTCCTGAATTACAGGCCCACCAGAATTTCCGGGATTAATCGCAGCATCAGTCTGGACAGCCAATAATGCTCTATTGCCAATGTGCGAATATGGCTGCACTTCAATTCTAGACACAACGCCTCGCGTAAACGAAATTTGCTCACCACCAGCCGGATACCCATAAGTTACTACAGCAGACCTGACCTTAGGCAATGGCCCTATTTCCAGAGGCTCAAGCCCATCATAAAACGAAGGATCCTCAACATCAAGAATAGCCAAGTCTGCATCATGAGCTACATAGACAACATGCGCTAAATAAGGTCTGGGATCTTGATATTTCATTACCAATATCTGCCTGCTCCATGAAATTACATGAGCATTGCTCATGATCTTTTTACCCTTAATAACAAAACCTGACCCAGAAGACTTTCTCAAATTTTCAAACTTCCATGGAGCACTCCATGATGGGACTAAGCTGGAATTTATGATCTTGACAACCGATTTCTCAGGTTCCGATTCAGACACCAGAACCGTCGGCCAGAGAATACTTAATGTAAAAAAATATATTATAAGCTTCTGCACGGGTTATACATTGTTAAAGTTTTTTCTACAGGTCAAGCTTGAATCAGATCCAAAAGCCCACACTTTATTCACAGGATTCAATAGCTGAATGACATTAA
>Ga0207433_10010989_pt1 | contig 13931 bp, 16 predicted proteins | sample YelNatPaOPGAMG01_FD_187559 | JGI IMG/M metagenome (GOLD analysis project Ga0207433, IMG submission 187559) | Hot spring thermophilic microbial communities from Obsidian Pool, Yellowstone National Park, USA - OP-RAMG-01 (SPAdes) (version 3) | ecosystem: Environmental > Aquatic > Thermal springs... | reverse complement strand
AATATTAAACCTAACCTATAGGAGCATAATCCTAACCATTGACTTACGCCTCTTCATGACGGTTGCTGTTCTTCTCAGCTTGCTGGGCTTGGCGAGGTCTATGCTTCAAGCCATAAACTACATGAACGAGAAGGCGGAGTTTAGCTTCAAAACTTAACCTTTTAAAGTTCTCTGCTCATCACGTAGGCGTCTTCGCCGTCCGAGTAATACCCACTAATCGTTCTAGTAATTTTAAAGCCCAATTTTTTGTACAGGCTTATGGCTTGAGTGTTGGAAACCCTAACCTCCAAAAAGCACTGTTTAGCGTTGTAAAAGCGCATGCCCTCCATCGCCCTAGTAACTAAAGCTTGTCCTATTCCCTTCCGCCTATGCTCCGGCATGACAGCAATGGAAACTATGTGGCCCTTTTTTATAAAGCCGCTAAAGCCGAAGTTGGATAAGCCCAACTCGATTCTGCACATGACATAGCCCACCACCTCGCCGTTTCCCGCCTCAGCCACAATGAAGGTTTCTGGGAAACGGCTATACAAATCCATGAAGAAATAGTCCCCATAGTTTTCTGGAAGACAAACACGGTTAATATACATGACGCGCTCCAAGTCTTTCGGCGTAAACTTTCGCAGCGTGTAAGTCTGCTGCAAGCCTTCACTTCACCACATGGCTTTTCAAAGTCTAGGTTAGTTTATCATTCCACCTTAAAGGTTTTCCTCTTAAAGGCTAGATTTATTCGCTTGCCTTAACCTCTGGAAGGGTATAGTTCCCATAAGGCATAACCCAAACCTTAGCATTTTCTCCAACAATTTTGAAGGCTTCGTTTAGGGCTTCGTTTACCGTCCGCGCCGTTTTCAACCTAAAAACGTTGACAGCGTAATAGTCAGGCATAGCCGAGACAAGGATTATTTGGACTTTCTGCAAAGCCTTCATCAAATAGTAGGCTTTATGCCCTCCCAAAACAAAGTTGCGTTTAATCTCCCTTTCGACGGCTTTCAAATCCTTAAACTTAACCATCCAATCATAAAAAGCTTGGTTTCCATGCCCCTCGGAGCACTCGGCAGCCAAAACAATTACGCCGCCCCGCTTAACAACTTCCAAAGCGCTGTCAATACCCTTATACGCTTGGAAAAGGTTCACGTCCGCTGGATAGCCGCCAGGGCTTACAACAACTATGTCTGCTCTGCGGTCTACGGGTACGCGGTACATTTCATCCACAAGCCTAACACCTTCATAAAAAGCCTTTTCCATGTCGCCGGCAAAGGCCTTCACAACTTCGCCTTTACTGTTTGTTACAACGTTTAGGATGAAGTCTACTTTCGCCATTTTCGCAGCTTCAACCATATCTTCGTGAACGGGATTCCCTTCTAAAACTCCCGTTCTAGCATTTGGATGCAAAAGCATGGCGTGATTAGCCTTAATCGTCTCTTCGCCGGCAACCCCGGGCAGAACGCTTTTTCTTCCCCCGCCATACCCAGCATAGTAATGGAGGCATACATCCCCCGTTAAAATTTTCACGTCCGCCTCTGCGAAGACACGGTTAAGGTAAACCTTTGTCCCATACTTGGCTGTAGTGCCAACGTAGACTAAGTCTTGGGCTTTGCAGTCATGGCTTATGGTTTTCACGCGTTTAACAACATTTTCACCTAAAAGCCTAACAGCCTCCTCACTTGTGACAGCCCTGTGAGTGCCGCATCCAAAAATGATGGTTACATTTTCATCCCTAACGCCAACACTATTCAACTCGTCGAGAATCGGTGGAACCATAAGGTGGCTTGGCGCCGGCCTAGTGGCATCGTCCACAACAATGGCTATTTTGTGTTCAGGTTTGACAATTTCGTTAAGCCTTCTAGAGCCTATAGGCTCCTTTAAAGCCCTTTCAACTTCAGCCCGTGCGTCTGGAACACCCGGCTTTTCCTTAGGCTCTATGCAGCCCAGAAAGTTTCTAGTTGGAACCCTTAGGCAGACTTCTGTTTTACCGTATGGAAGCCAAACGTCAACCATTAGGCATCACCGATACGTTTATGAGACGCTGTGGTGGCGCTATTAAACCTTTGTTTGAAAATCAACAAAATTGTGAAGGTAAAAGCATTAAGGGGTTCTTTGAAGCTGGCTTATTTTATGGTCGAAGATTTTGCGGAGCATGGAAATCGGCAGATAACCATTCTCCAGTATCGTGTTGTGGAAAAATTTTTCGTTGAATTTGCTTCCCATTTTCAGTTTAACCTCTTCTTTAAGACTCAAAATCAAATGTTTTCCGAGGAGGTAGGAGAGCGGATATCCTGGCGTCTGCGTGTAGCGGTTTACCTCTGCCACTGCGGCTTCTCTGGACATCCCAGCCTCTTTCACAAGCATTTCAACAGCCTCTTCAAAAGTCATTTCGCCCCTTGAAAGCTTAACATCCACAATTATCCGAACAGCTCTCCAAATCATATCATTAACCTGTATTAGGCGAGTTTCCAAATCCGTTATGAAGCCCTTTTCCCGCATAAGCTCCTCGCAATAATGGGCCCAGCCTTCAACGGTTTCAGTTCCGTCAGCAAACAGCCTAACAATACTTCCACGATTTGAGATAGCTCCCTGCAGAAAGTGCCCGGGAAAAGCCTCATGCACGGCTGTATTTCTTATAGACGGGTAGTTCAAGTGCTTCCCAAGGTTAGCTTGGTCTTTGGGCCTTGTAACGATGTATATTCCTATTTGCGGTTTGTCGAATTTTGCTGGCATCATTAAAGCAGCAAAGGGTATGACGGGCGCCATAAAGGCTGGTGTTTCTTCAACGAGGAGAACGTCTTCTGGGTAAACGGTGGCAATACCTCTTTCCTGAACAAAATGTCTGGCTTCCTCCATAACCTTCTTGGTGTATTCCAGCGCCTCCTCAAAGGTTTTAGGAGCTTTACGCTCTATCATCTCTAAAACTTCTTCAACGGTTTTTCCGGGGGCTATCTGCTTTGCGAGCCTTTCCCTTTCAGCCTTCAGCTCGTTTAGGTATTTTACACCAAGATGGAGTATTTCCTCTGAATTCATGCCCAGCTCGCGGAGTTGAAGAAGCCTTTCAAATTTCTCCTTGCCAAGAGCCCATTCTTCGCTTGTCTTTGTAAGCAAACCGTGTAGCCATTCTAAATACGCCTTTAATGCGGGTTGGAGGTTTTCCACAGCCTTTTGAAGCCTTTCATAAACCTTGTCTGGAACCTTTCCTTTGACAGCTTGGAGTATAAACATGAACAAACCTATCATGCTTTGGGTTTTCTCTATGGCTAGCTGCGTCCAAAGGCGCACTGGCTGCGATTTTTCAAATCTCGAGCGGAACTCTTCTAAATATTTCGGCATTTTCTCTATTCTAGCAGTTATAGCGTCTAGCCTCCTCTCCAACGGGGCGTAGTTTCTTGTGAACATTATGAAAATTAGTCCACCGAGGTCTTCTGAAACGTCGGGGTTTAACTCGTGGATTCGCCTTTCATAGAAGTCGAATTTCCAGCGTTCATAGGCTTTCTCCAACACTTCCCAGTCTATTTTATGGTCGTCGTTAAGCTCCTTACGTTTTAAGTTTTCGCTTAAGCGTTTAAGCAGTTCTTCCATGAGCTGAAGGTTTTCCAAAAATCTTTCCGTCGAGCCTTTTGGAAGCATGTAATCGTATGGTTCGTGAAGCCCAAGATACGTGGCGAAATCAGGATTTTTCTCAAAGAACTTGTTTAAACCCTCGTTGACCATTTTTTCAAATATTTCATCCGCGTCCATTTTAGCGCCAACTCTCCCACATTTAGCTAGACTGAGGTATTAAGTTTTAGCCATCCCACAGAGCACAAGCTCTTTAAGGATATAGAGGGCATTAAATATAGACTGCGGTGAATCGTGTATGGCCATTGAGAAAACACCTGGAAAAAATGAGATATTGTTTGTCTGGTTTAATCGCTATGCTGGAGTAACCATAAAAACTCCCTCGAAAACCCTTGTTGTAGACCCTGTTGATGTTAAAGCTAAAAACCTTCAGAAAGCTGACGCCGTGCTCATAACCCACGAGCATTACGACCACCTAGACCAGTCGCTTGTCGCCGAAATTCATAGGCTTTCCCAATGCATGGTGGTGGCTGACACAACCTCCGCCAAAAGACTGCGCAACACAATCCCGTCGGAAAAACTCCGCGAAGTTCAGCCCGGTGTAGAAGTTAAAATAGATGATGTCTCTGTAAAAGCCGAGAAGTGCAATCATCCGCCAGCGTCGACCCCTGTGTCCTACATAATCACAAGCGAAGATGGCGTTAAAATCTTCCACACGGCGGACAGCCTCCCGTATCCTGAAATGGCAATTATAGGGGAAAGGGAGAAATTTGACGTGGTTTTCTGCACCGTCGGAATTGCTCCAGGGGCCTCTCCAGAAACAGGCTTTGAGATTGCTCGGCTAACAAAGCCTAAAGTGGCTGTTCCCTATCATACTGGTTCTACTGCAGACTTGAAAAGGTTCAGCGAACTTTTAAAGAAGGATATGCCTAAAACCACATGCCTTATTCCCGAGGTGGGCAAGGTTTACCAGGTTTTGAAAAAGGTGTGATAAATGCCGCAAGGGGATGTTAAAACCGAAGTCTGCAAAATTCTAAATAAGATAGGCGCCCTGCAGTTTGGAACTTTCAAGCTTACAAGTGGCAAGATAAGCCCCTACTACATAGACCTCCGCGTGGTTCCAAGCTTTCCAGACGCTTTCCAAAAAGTCTGCAACTTCTACACAAACTTTGTAAAGGAGAAAATTGGCGGGGAAAACTTTGACAGGGTTGCCGGTATACCGGTGGCGGGAATTCCCTTCGCCGCCTTGATAGCCTACAACATGAAAAAGCCTTTCCTATACATTCGCAAGGGCGTACGCCTCCACGGAAGGCAGAGAAGAATTGAAGGTGTCTTGGCGCCTGGAGACCGTGTCCTGCTGGTAGACGACCTCGTCACAACAGGCCTCTCGCTTAGGAGAGCCGCGAAAGCCATAACCGCTGAAGGAGGAGTTGTAAAGGACGCTGTGGTTCTCTTAGACAGGGAGGAAGGAGGCGAGGAAAAGCTTAGAAAAAGCGGGATTAGGCTTCACGCGCTTCTCCATATAGGTGAAGCGGCTAAAACCCTTTATGATATAGGGGCAATAAACGAAGAGCAGCTTAAAACAATTTTGAAGCAGATTAAAGGGTGAAAGGATAAAAAGTGTTAGAAGTAAAAGAGTTTTAGCGATTTACTCGTAAAATATTAGCTCTTTCTCCTCCAATAATTCGTGAAGCTTGTGGACGGCATCGTAAACATCTTGTTCCCTTTTTGCTCCAGTACAGACGAGTTTTCCGCTGGCGAAAAGCAGTATAACAACCTTCGGATTGTCCATTCTGTAGATTAGCCCGGGAAACTGTTCAGGTTCATACATGGTTTTTCCAAGGGTGTAGGCTGCCTTCTCCAAGTCTATCATGCCGCCTAGGCTGGCGGAAGCCACAATGTTCTGGATTTTCAGCTCAGGCTTGCTTATGATTATTATTCCACCCCTCTTCAGCTCCTTAATAACCTTCATGACAGCCCTTTTGGCTTCCTTTTCCGATTTGGCTCCTGTGCAAACCATCTTCCCAGAATTGAAGATTAAAGTAGCCGTCTTAGGCCTTTTAAGCCTAAAAACCAGCCCCGGAAACTGTTCTGGACGGTATTCCACTCCAGGATAGCCCTTAACAACAGCGTTTAAATCCACTTTCTGGTTTAAGGTTGCTGATGCAACAACGTTTTCTATGCTTATTACAGCTTTAACCCTAGGCATGAAACACCACTACCCTATGAAGTGTTTTTAAATACCCTTTATAAAGCATTAGGTTTAAAAGTATTTAAAAACCATCTGGGAAATCCGAAAAGTTTTAAACCAAACAACAGTCAGTTTTAAAACCATAAAAGGGTGAAAGTTTGAGAGGAGAATCCAACTACGGGTTTGTACCGCCTGCAATTTTTACAACAGTTCTTTTAGGCTTTTACCTTATGCATAAAATTTTCCCGGGACCCGAAATTGTTTTTCTATGCCTCTTTGTGTATGCATCTTACATTGGAAGAAGCGACCGTTTCGTGAAGACTTTCTCCCCCTTCATCATATCCTTTCTATCTTATGAAGCTTTAAATAGACTGATGGACAACGTGCCGAGGACGATCCACGTTCAAGAGCCCATGGCAGTGGACTCGTGGATTTTTAAAGCTGTTCCGACGCTTGTGCTTCAGCATGGTTTCAGGATGCCCATTCTAGATTGTGTTGGAACTGTTTTTTACTCCTTGCATTTTATAGCACCCACAATTTTTGCTTTCATATTGTGGAGATATAGGCCTGAACACTATAAAAACTACGCATTTGCTTTTGCTGTTTGCACCTACAGCGCATTGCTGACATTTCTAGTTTATCCGGTTGCCCCTCCATGGTTTGGCGTTAAAGCAACCCGAGTGCTGTTTCAGATAGACAGCTCTCTCGGCGTTCCAATGTTTCAGACAATATATGACTATATCGGAGTGAACCCTTTTGCAGCTTTCCCTAGTCTTCATTCCGCTTTTCCATGGCTAATTGCCCTCTTCGCCATTAAAGCTTGGAGGAAGAAGGCTTTGCCAGTTCTCATCTTTCCAGTAATGGTTTGGTTTAGCGCCGTCTATCTTGGAGAACATTATGTAATAGACGTGATAGGTGGAATTGCCTACGCAACCTTAGCCTACATAATAGCATGTAACAGAGAGAAAATAGTTAGGGGCAAAATTACTCTAGGCGGAAACGCAATTAACTCGATGTTAGATGATTTGGGAAAAGTTAGGCTTCCAGTGCTTCAGAGAAACGTGCAGATTTACATGCCTATGGTTCAGCGAATTTTATATTAAAGCCAAATTGTTTCATTTTCGCCATAAGTCTGAAACTCTTCCAACTTTAACAGCTTCCATCTTCCAAAAAAGTCTTTTTATAAAAGTGGTATAGGCCGCATTGGGGGACACTGCATGATTCGCCTATCCTTCTCATAGTCAATTTCATAAGGCTTTTAAGTCAGCGTCACATTCAACACATTTAGGTTGTATCTTTGCGTTTCCTTAGACATTTACGCTCCTCTCCTTTTGCCTTCTTTCCTTCCATGCCTTTAAGAAATTGTAAAGCTTCCAAATGTTATATACGATTAATATTATGAGGAAAAATTGAAACCATGAGAATGTTGGAACACCTTGACGTATTCCATCGCTCACTTTGTAGTTAATTTGGTATGTTAAGAAGCCTTGAGATAGATAGACGTTGCTCTCGACAAGGCTTCTGTGAAACTGCATATCAGAAAACATTCCAAGAATTGTTACCCACATACCTTCAGGCGGTTTACGAGTTCCGGCACCGGGCTGCCAAAAGGTGAAGGAACCCCACAAACTAAAAATTATAAACCCAACAAGTACAATGTTTATGGTTATGAAAAAAATTAAGTTAAGCTTAATTTTTGAGAAAAGCCTTTTTTCTGCGGTTTGCTTTTCTTTTTCAGTGATTGTTTTCTCATCTTTGGAGCCGAAGGGCAACATCAAGATTATAAGAATAACTATAATTGCCAAAAATAGAATGTAGATATTTTGATCAGATTGAAGAAGTAAGGGCATGTTGCCAATGGCAGGAATTCTTGCTATCACCTTACCAACAAGTTGACTCGAGGCCCATTCTTCTCCTGAAGAGCCAGGATACGCGTCTCCACGTGTTGTAATATACCATTCACCGTTTTCGTATTTTTTGCTAATAGCTCTATGAACTATGCGATTATTCCCGCTTTTATAGACGAGAATATCTCCGTTAATCGGGTCGGCATTTATATCGCTTGGGTCTATTTTTTGAACTATTATGAGGTCTCCTATGTTTAGGGTTGGAAGCATGCTTCCGGAAGCCACTGCTAGGGCGGGGTACTCTGTGCCTAAGGCAGCTTGAGCGCCATAATAGAAGCCTAAAACTACAAGGAGGAGTAGGGCTATTGTTATTGCTGTTTGGAAATACTCGTTTTTCCAAAGCCTTTTAAGGGTTTCAACTGCCAATTTCGTGCCTTCTGCAAGGGCTAAATTGTTCTTTTCAATAGGCTTCCATGTTTTAAAACTTAACGCTTTAGGGGGGTGGGAAATAAAAAGGGGGTTGTGGAAGATTTTAGGGCTTATATTTCTATGCCTTCAGCGCCAAGTTTTACTTTGCTTACTATTCCCTTAAACTTCTTTCCGCATTTGGGGCACTCATACATGCCGAAGATCGTCATGGTTATTCGCATTTTCTTGTCCGGGAAAGGTGCGATAAGCTCCCATGTCTTGTATGGGTCTTTAGCCTCTGTTCCACATTCGGGGCAAACATTCTGCTGCTTTGCTTTCGGCATGATGGTCGCCAGCTAAAGACAACGCTTTTTATGTGCCTAGACCTTTTTCTTGCTTAGTACTTCGCGGAAAGGCTTCTTGCATTTGGGACAGTCGAAAAGGCCTATTTCCAGCTGCATTCTCTTTCCAGACTTGTCGGGGCGGCCTGCCATAGTCCACTTCTTCTTAGGTGTCGCAACTGGGGTTCCACATTTAGGACATTTACCCATTTATTTTCCTCCAACGTCCTCGATAACCATGGTTTTCTCATGATGATAGATAAATAATTTTCCATCGTTTCCGCTTTAAAGCTCTGCCAAATAGTTTAGCTTTAACATTTCCATTGAAAAATCATACTGAAAACATTTGCCTCATTAATTCTCCACTTGTTTGCTGTAGGCAAAAAATGGAATCAACAATAAGGCGAGGGCTCCTAGAAGCGCAAAATAACTTCCGTAATCCCCCTTTGAAATGAAGAGGCATGTGGGTATGAGGTTTATCATCCTTCCAATCATTAAGCCTATTTCCATTAAGACTAGAATGCTTGCGTAGTGTTCTCGGCTGAAAGAGTCGCCGTAATGGGCGAACCATGATATGGTGAAGGCGCTGGCAAAGCCCGACACCATAGATAAAAGCACTATGTGTTGTGGTGTGGTAGCAAACGCTATTAGGAAAAACCATGCAGCATTTAACAAAACCCCTATAGCTGCAAATTCAACGCGTCTCATTTTAACGTCTGAAAGCCAATTAACAAGAAACGTTATGGCAGAAATTACAATACTGCTTACGGCTAGGACAAAACCCATTCTGGAAAGAGTCTCCGAAACTTTACTAACAAAGAGGGGGTACGCAAGCCAATGAGCCTCCACCAACCCAAAAACCACGAAGGTTGAAAAGAAAATGGATAATTTACTCCCTCTTGGAACAGACAACCGATAAGCCTCTTTCCTAAACTTAACTTGCATGAAAAAGATTAAGGAAATAAAATAGAGAACTATAGCCAAAAGGAGAAGAGCGGGAAAACCAAAGTTTTCTATGATTAGTCCTCCCGCGGCTGGGCCGGCGATGCTGGCAATGGACGGGATTATTAAGGAGAAGAGACTTACTGAACGTGCCCGGATGTTCGACTCGCTAAGCCTAAACTGTAGGAGGTTGAAGCTTGGCCAGAAAGTGGCTATGCCCAGCCCATAGGCAACGCCAAGCAAAATAGGGTTCTTAACATACAAGAGAAGCATGTAAAATGCCATGGTGGAGAGCACGCCGAAGCATATTATCCTCTCAAAATTCCTGATTAATCTAAGTAAAATTGTTGGCAGAAACCCTATTATCATAAATGTGATTAGAAGCAGGGCTGCTATATCGCTTATGCCAAGTCCAAGCCTTATGTAGTAAACTGGAAGAAACATGCTTGTCAAATTGCTGGAAAGGAAATATATGCTCGAGGCAACCCCAAGCTTTTTGAAATCGCTTAACTGCAATTAAACCAGTCCCACGCCTCCGGAACGCTATTCGAGGAGTTTGCTGTACCATATGTAGGTTTGGCTCTGTTTGAAGCCGAGCTTCTCCATAAAGTGCATGCCCGCCTGGTTTGTGCCTTCCACATCGACGATGGCTATGCGGGCGCCCTTCTCCCTGAAACGTTTTTCCAGTTCTCTGTAAAGCCTTTTGCCAACGCCCTGCCGTCGCCGCATTTTCTTAACGCCGGCCCAGACGAAGTAGCCGTAGGTCCATGGGCTGAAGGGCCTTTTCAATATGGTGCCTAATGCGAATCCAACAATTTTTTTCGTGTTGGTGTCTTCGGCGACTAGGCATAGTTCTGGGTTTTCTTGGAAAAGCGAAAGCAGCTCGTTTATGTTCCATGTGCGATATGTAAACTGCAATTGTGAAGGCGTGAAAATTTTCTCGCTTAAGTGCCAAACTTCAGGCAAATCTTCTAGGGTCATTTGCCTAATCTCAATCTCGGTTTTGCGTTTTCTTGCACGTTTAAGTTTTCTATTCGGTTTTCCAGTCAAAGGAGACATTCAACCCTTTATTTTAAGGGGCAATACTATAAAACATTTAATAGACATTGAGGGAACTGTGCAACTGAAGGTGTCGTAGACGCGTATCCGCTTATGGGGCCTTGCAACCGTTTTGAAGGCAGTTCAGCCCTATCCCTTCCAAACAGGAGATTTCAGTCATAAGCAACTCGTCCATATCAGATTTCCAAATGAACACCATGCAGAAAACAATAAGCTTCAACGTAGCTGGAGAGTCTGGCATAGGATTCTGCAGAGTGGACATTCCAAAAGTCATAGTCAGCGGCTTGTGGCAAAACAACTATAAAGTCTTAATAAACGATCAAGAGCCTCTTTATACGAGAAACTGGACTTCAGGCGCCACAACCTACATTTACTTCCAATACCAACACTCAACAAAAGAAGTCGTAATAGTCCCAGAGTTCCAATCAGCAAAATCTAGAGGGGGCCTACAACTTTTGGTTGTTTTCAGCTTCAAAAGATGTCATGGAGGCTTAAAATCGTCGTGCTGTTAAAATGTAGTAATGCCAAGTGATTTGGATGCCTTTTTTGCTCCAGTACCTTTTTGCAAGCGTTTCTACGGCTTCCCTATCCTTTATTCTGTCAAAATCCTTAACAAGCGGCACCATTTCAATGAGGCCCATTAGCTCCTCCACATTTTTATAACGTTCTTTTTCCTTATAGTCTTCAATACTTTCTACAGAAAAGCCAGCATCCACAAGTTTTTCGCATACCTCTCTTTTCCATCCCTTAGCATTATGGGGGAAGAAGAAATTTTCCCTCTCAATTCTTTCGGGAAAGAATTCCATAATTTCCTTGTTAGCCTCTGGACCCAAATTATATTCAAAGAAAAATCCTCCCTTTTTCAAAACTCTATAGGCTTCGTGGGGAGAATACTCAGCCAATCTTGTAATAACAACATCAAAGGAGCCGTCTAAAAAGGGAAGTTTTAATCCAGAAGCTTCATTCCAGACTTAACAACAGAAGAAACCTTCAAAACGTAATTGCTCTCACCGCGCCTTTCCTCCCTTTTATCATCTCATTTCGCAAAGCCGCCTGCCTTTCAGTATCCCCCTTCAAGCCCATCCAAGCACACCAACAATTCCTTCTCTATGATCTTACACTTAAACATTCAAACATAAGACTTTTCAATCATGTAACAAGTAAGACTAAGCGTATTCGCCATAGCGCTGGGATTAAAACCACCACAAATAGAACAAATAAAAAATTGAAAGAGTTTAGCAAGATTCAGTTAATGATGACTAATAGAAACGTCTAGTTTAATTGGTGTCTGTTGCTTCTGTAATTTGTGGTTTTGTTTTGTAGGTGGACTTTCATGTTAGTTTCGTCGTACTATTACTATAGGTTTGTGTTTTACCTTCTTTAGCATCTCCCAACTAACTTCGTTTAAGGCTACCTTGAATTTTTCAGCCATTTCCCAAACAGTTCTTCCGGCGCCGTAGCCTCTGGCGCGGTTTGCGAGTTCTGCAATTGTTAATGCCTCTTCAGCTGAAATGGAGTGTCCAGCAACCGCTATTGGGGTCGCTCTCATTTTTAGTTTCAGCATCCGCCCAACAAGGTAGACTATGAAGCCGCCTAAACTTCTGATTCCCTTTATAGGTTTTGGTCTAGGTGTGAAGTGAAAATTTCTGAAGGAGTAGGTTTTGTCTGTGTCGGCGATTATGACGCAAACCTTTCTTCCAAGCGTTTCAAGGATTTTCCCGCGTATTTCTTCAGCAGTAGCTTGGGCGTTTTTTAGGGGTAGGCAAACATAAGTGTATGGGAGGTTTGTGCCGTCTATGCCACCTTCAGAGCCAAACATTAGGGCTTGCAGCAGGCCAGCATATTGTAGGGCAACCTGCTTGTGGCGGCTTCCCAGCTCCGGCGGATATGTGCGAAGCTGCAAGAGGAGTTTTCGCCTTAAATGGCAGACGGGCCCGAGGATGTAACCCCAAATTATAGGCATCCAAAATTTTGCGATGATTTTGGCGTTTAGGCTTGGCTTTACCTTGCTCTCGTCAACAATATTGCCAAGGGCCGTTGCAATAGCCTTCTCGGATACAACCACAAAATCTCCGTCTGAAACCTTCCCTTCAATGCTTCTAATTATTTGTTGTATGTAGTCTTCGCCGGGCCGCCAGTATTTTGTTGTTATGGCATACGCCTTGTACCTTGCCATTTAAACCGCTTTAAAGGTTTTTGAATTGCCTCTTAATCTCCTCAATATTGCATTCTGGTGGCTTCATTTTGCCTTCTGGACAATAGCCTAGCTCAACACATGTGGGCCCAGCGTTTTCGAAAAGCGAAGGCGCAACCCTCTTAACTTGTCGGAGCATTTCGATGGCTACTTCGCGGAGCTCCCATTGGGAGCGGGCACAACACCGCAAATTAAAGAAGTGGCGGAGTTCGCGGGCGTTCATAGTTACAACTATGTTGGTTTTCGCCGCGTTTGGAAGTATGTAGCGGGCGTCCTCTTTGGGAATCCCCATCTCCAAAAGCTTGTTATAAACGTTGGATACGTGCTCCAAGGCTCCTTCGAATATTTTTTGGGCATCTGGGTTATTTGCTATTGTTGGTGGAGTCACGTAGCTTTTCAATGTGTCATACTTTACATAGCGTTGACTTTGCTGCGTGTAGGAGGCCAAACGGTGGCGCACAAGCTGGTGGGTCATAGCCCTTGAAACATCCTCAATGCTGAAGGTGAAGGAAGCATGCTCAATCACCGACATGTGCCCATAACCAGTAACACGTTTAATGATTTGGCGAGCCCTTTCCAAATCCATGCCCTCAAAAATTTCAGAAGGCCTCCCACTCTTTGAAGATGTTAAAGCTGCAGCCCCGCATAGAAGTTCCGGGTCAGCCGTATAACGGAGAAGCTTTACCCTCATTTAATACGCAAGCCACCTTTTTGGCTGAATGGGCCACGAAGGTAATAAATCTCGGCTATGATAAAACACTTTTGGAGATTGTTATTGGCGAGGCTGAAGAAGGCTGTAGACTACATAAGCGAGCTTTGCTCCAGCAAAGATGAAAAACGGCAGAGGCTTGGAAAAACACTGCAAGTCCAATATGAAAGGTGGGTGAAAACCCTCGCTTTAAAAGACTTTCTCAAATTTAACGAAATTGTAATGGCGAACAAGACTGAAATTGGCGCTGCACAGTTTTTCGGAAAGTTCCGAGCCTACGCCTTTGAAGAATACATTTACCGCCTCCTAAAAGAGAAAATCCCGCTAAAAAGGCCCTTTGAAATTTTTTGGGGAGAAAAATGTCTGGTTTGGCAAAAAGCCAACAAAAATTATGCATTGGAATTTGACATCTCCATAGGCCTTGAAAAGGATGGCTTTGTCGACCCGATGGTTGTGATTGACGCGAAGGTGGAGCTGGATTCTTCGAGGCTTAAAACTGCCTTGGCTTCCTTTGCCATGTTGAAAAAGTGGAAGCCTGAAGCCAAATGTGTAATCGCTTACATATCAAGGGAGTTGGACAACAGCCTTTTAGAATTGGCGAGAGACTGGGCGGATGGAATTTTTCAGTTCAGCCTAGAAAACGATGAGTCGGTGGCTTTTCTGGATTTTGTGGCTGTATCCCTAAACGGGGATA
>Ga0207433_10010988_pt1 | contig 13931 bp, 12 predicted proteins | sample YelNatPaOPGAMG01_FD_187559 | JGI IMG/M metagenome (GOLD analysis project Ga0207433, IMG submission 187559) | Hot spring thermophilic microbial communities from Obsidian Pool, Yellowstone National Park, USA - OP-RAMG-01 (SPAdes) (version 3) | ecosystem: Environmental > Aquatic > Thermal springs... | reverse complement strand
TTTTACACCTTCCATTTATGAAATGAGAACTTAGAAAAAAAGACTAAATGAAGAATAGAATAAAGATTCAGCAGAAGGCGAAGGATAGTAAAACCTGGCAAATCAATTCTTCAGGGATTTACTGTTGCAACATATTCTTGGCCTTCCTTTGTATATCTCAGAATGACTGCACCCTTAATTGGATTACCATATTCATCAAATGAAATGTTCCCTGAAACTGATTTGAAATCCTTTATCCCCTGGAGTGCCTCTTTTACCTTTACTGGATTATCTGAATTCGCCTTCTTTATTGCCTCAAGTAGCAAACAGGTGGCATCATAGGCAAGGGTTGCAAGGGCATCCGGGCTTGAACCATACTTTGCAAGATATTTCTTTACCCATTCCTGAACCTCGGGCCTTGGATCATCCGGAGAATAGTGATTTGTAAAATAACCGCCCACAATCGCATCACCGGCAATCTTTAGCATCTCTGGTGAATCCCAGCCATCGCCACCCATCAATATTGCCTTTATCCCCATCTGCCTTGCCTGCTTCGCAATGAGACCAACCTTATTATAGTAATCTGGGATATATAGAATGTCCGGACTTGCCTGTTTTATCTTTGTGAGCAATGCTGAGAAGTCTGTATCATCCTTTTGATATGATTCATAAACCAGGACCTGACCTCCACCCTGGGTAAAATTGTCACGGAAAAATTCTGCGAGTCCTTTTACATAATCATTGCCAACATCATACAGAATAGCGGCTGTCTTTGCCTTTAAATTCTCAAGGGCAAACTTTGCTGCAACCTTTCCCTGGAATGGGTCAATAAAACAAGCCCTGAAGATAAAATCCCTTCTTGAACCATCATCACGGACCGTAACCTTTGGATTTGTTGATGTTGGTGAAATCATTACAACACCTGCATCCTGGCAATCCTGGGCAAGTGGAATTGAACATTTTGAGGAGACCGAACCAATGATTAATTTCACTCCATCCTGGTTTATCAGTTTACTGCCGGCATTCTTTGCCTCTGTGGGGTCATTCTTATCATCCTGGATAAACGGCTTTATCTGCTTACCATTTATTCCCCCCTGAGAATTCACTTCTTCAATCGCCAGTAAAAATCCGTTCTTTGTAGATTCACCAAAGGTCTTCACATCACCGGTAAGCGGTGCAACAAGGCCAATCTTTATAACATTCTCCTGTGGTTTACAGGAGAGAATCAATAAACAAACCAAAATCAAGGCTATTTTCTTCATTATGCTCCTTTCTATAAAATTTTTTCAAATACTATTCTATCCGATATCTTTTCATACCTTCTTCATACAAATCACCACCGTATGCATCATTGGCAACAATCACAGGAAAGTCTTCCACCTCAAGTTCCCTTATCGCCTCTGCACCGAGATCCTCGTAAGCAACAATCCTCACTGCCTTGATATTTTTGGCAATGAGTGCAGCAGCGCCACCGGTCGCAGCAAAATAGACTGCTTTATACTTTTTCATCGCATCCCGAACTTCCTTTGAACGAACACCTTTACCAATCATCCCTTTCAACCCAATTTCCAGCAACTTAGGAGTATATGGGTCGCAGCGGCCTGATGTTGTTGGACCTGCCGGGCCAATGACATAACCGGGTTTTGCAGGGGCAGGGCCAGCATAATAGACTATCTGACCTCTTAAATCTAATGGAAGTGGCTCACCTTTTTCTGCAAGTTCAAAGAGTCTCTTATGCGCTGCATCCCTTGCAGTATAGATTTTACCAGTTATTAAAACACTATCACCGATTTTCAATTTTAAAACATCCTCATCGCTCAATGGTGTTTTAAGTTTGATTGGCTCTGACATAAAACCTCCTGTTTTTAGAACCATAATAACTTAATAAGTAAAAAGTGAGAAGGGAAAAAACAATGTGTATTTTCATTTTTTACCTACTCTGGCTGTTTTAACCCCTTTTCCAAGTATGTTTCGGATCTCTTCTGATTCGCGAAGTAAATATTTTATTTCTTCATTCATTACAATGTTTGAATCGTATAACAACCTTAACCAGTAGTGACTTTCTTTTGCTTCTTTAAAAGAGGTATTCAACTTATAGATAAACTCCCTTTTACTGAATGCACCACAGGTTTCTTCATAATTAGCGTCTGCCGAAGTTCCTGACCGTAGTAATTGTCTTCCAATTTCTAAAGCAACCCAGTTTTTTGGCAATGATTGGACAAACTTTACAATTCTTAGTGCAAATTCATAAAGCCGTTTTTTTAATTCTTCATTTTTCACTTCTAACTTCTCACTTTTTACTTATATACTTATATTACCGCTGTTTTGTGCCTTGCAGCATGGCAATTTATATTTACTGCAACAGGGAATGAAGCAATGTGTCTGGGGAATACCTCAATAAAAACATCAAGACAGGTAATCCTCCCACCCAAACCCATTGGACCAACACCGGTCTTATTAATCTTCTCCAGAAGTTCTCTCTCAACATCCGCATAGAATGGATCTGGATTCCGTTCGCCAATATTTCGTAAGAGTGCCTTTTTTGCAAGATAGGCAACATATTCAAAATTTCCACCAATACCAACCCCGACCACAATCGGTGGGCAGGGATTGGAACTCGCCTGGACAACCTGATCAATGACGAACTTCTTCACGCCCTCTATTCCTGCAGCTGGTGTCATCATCTTTACTGCGCTCATATTCTCGCTTCCTCCACCCTTGGGTGCAACAGTAATCTTTATTTTATCTCCAGGAACTATTGTTGTATGGATTATTGGTGGTGTATTATCATTGGTATTCTTGCCCTTAACCGGGTCGGATAATATTGACTTTCTTAAATATCCTTCGGTATATCCCTTTGCCACACCTTCGGTGATTGCCTGGTTTATATCACCTTTTACACGCACATCCGAGCCATGCTCAAGGAATATCACAGCAAAACCAGTATCCTGGCAAATTGGAATCTGTTCATTCCTTGCAATATCAGCATTCTTCAATAATTGATTCAGTATATCCTTACCAACCGGAGATTCTTCTTTCTCCAGACTATTCTTTAAAGCATTATAAACATCATCACCCAGGAAATAATTCGCCTCTTTGCACAATCTGGCAACCGTATCCACAATTGTGCTGTATTCTACCTCTCTCATTTAACCCCCTTTTTATTTTGTTCTTAGCATCTTACTTGGTGGGTTTGAGCACATAAATTTCCGTCTTATTCGGAAGGCTCTCTTTTTTTATCTCAACCTCACCATCCATTCTTTTTACTTCTTTGTTTTTTATAAAATCATCAACCGGTGCAATAGGAAAATCACACTTGGCAGTCTTAAAATGCATTGGTATAACAACCTTTGGTTTTAATAAATTCACTATATCCTCAGCATCCTTTGCATCAATTGTAAAATAACCACCGACCGGAATTAGAAGAACATCAACCCTGCCAATCTTTTCTGCATCGGATTTTGTGAGGGTATGACCAAGGTCACCAAGATGGGCAACATTAACCCCGTCAATCTCCATATTATAGATGATGTCCTTCCCCCTTTCTTTTCCTGAGCTCTTATCATGATAGACCTCATATCCAAAGATATTTATCCCCTTGACCTCTTTTCCCCCTGCTCCGCGGACAAATACAGGATTACCCTTTATCTTAGTCTCATTATGGTCATCATGCTCATGGGAGATTGTAACGATATCTGCCTCTTCCGTAATTGCATCATATTTTATCCCACCACCATAACATCCTGGTTTATATGGGTCGGTTATTATCCTGACCCCTTTTTCTGAGGTTATCAAAAATGATGCATGACCAAGAAATTTTATCTTCATAACCACTCCTTTGTTTAATGTAAGTATTATATCCTTCTTATTAAAAAAATCAAGCACAAACTTACCGCATATTCTTGCAGAATTTTTAAAAATAAATTCTTGACAAACTATGATATATGATTATAATGGGTTATGCAAAAATCGTTCTCTACCCATAGGGAGTCCCCTAAAAATATTAATCTTCCACAGATTGGTGATTTCTATAATCAGTTATTCAAGAACATAACCGCAGTAGTTTATATAATTGATCCAAAGGGTAGATTCGTCTACTTGAATGATTATGCGGAGAAGATTTCCCATTACAAGGTGAGAGAACTCATCGGAAAACATTTCAAAAAGATTGTGGCACCGGAATCATTACCGGTTGCATATAAGACATTCTTCCAACAATTAAAAGGTCATAACATAAAACCTTATGAACTCATCGTGCTTGATAAGAATGGAAGGAGAATCCATTTAAAGACGTGTGAAAATATAATATTTAAAAATGGTAAGATTGAAGGAATATTTGGAATCGCAACCGATATCACCGAGCATAAAGAACTCACAGAACAACTATCAAAGATGGTAAAAGAACTTTATCTACTCCAGCAGATAGGTCAGGAGATTTCCGCAATTCTTGACCTTGATGATTTGTTAGACCGAATCGTCAAACATTTAAAACAAACGCTAAATTATGAAAGGGCAGCAGTTGCTTTGATCGATGAGAAGACAAATACCCTTGTTGTCAAGGCTGCAGAAAGGCCATATGCAAAAAGAATCCGGTCCCGATTAAGAGTAAAACTGGGCCAGGGTATAACCGGCTATGTTGCTCTGACTGGAAAACCATATATTGCAAATGATGTTTCAAAAAACCATCGCTATTATATCTTTGATAAAAAAACTAAATCTGAAATTGCAGTTCCTTTAAAAATTGGCGATAAGGTTATTGGTGTGATTAATATTGAAAGTTATAAAAAGGACACATTCAGTGAAAAGGACATTGAACTCCTTACTATGGTGGCCAATCAGGCATCAATTGCAATCCAGAATAGTGAGTTATATACTTCGCTAAAACAGAGTTACTTAGAAAGTGTAAAAACCCTTGTTTCTGCAATTGAGGCAAAGGACCCTTATACTGCTGGACATTCAGAGCGTGTTCGGAGATATGCTTTAAAGATTGCTAAGGCCTTGAAACTCAAACCTGAACAGATTGAGGAACTTGATTACGCTGGCTATCTTCATGATATCGGAAAGATAGGAATTAGTGATACGTTATTGACAAAACCCACTCCACTTACTAAAGAGGAGTTTGAAATAATAAAAGAACATCCAAAGATTGGTCATAATATTTTAAAGCATGCCCGCCACCTTGCTGGTGCCTGCGAGATAATCAAATATGAACACGAAAAATACAATGGCTCTGGTTATCCAAATGGATTGAAAAAAGAAGAAATTCCTATCGGTGCAAGAATAATCGCAGTGGCTGATGCCTATGATGCAATGACTACAGACCGACCTTATAGAAAGGCTTTGAGCAAGGAAGAGGCAATAAGGAGATTAAAAGAAGGAAGTGGAACACAATTTGACCCGAAAGTAGTGAAGGCGTTTTTAAAAATATTAAAGAGAAAATAAAAGATTTTCTATTTCATCCACTCAATACCCTCAATCTTAATTGCATCTTCTTCTATATTACCCACAATTGCAAGGCAGAAATCATCATGATGTAAATATCTACGTGCCGAACTTGTTATATCCTCTAAGGTAACTGAGGAAACCATATCCTCAAATCTCTCGGGATAATCAAGGCCCAATCCCTCAATTTCAATTTTCGTAATAAAATTTGCCATTTCTCGGTATGTATCAAAATCAAGTGGAAAGTGCCCGATAAAATATTTTTTCGCCCTTTCCAGTTCTTCCTTGCTAACTCCTTCCTGTAAACGTCTCATCTCTTTTACTATCAGTTCTACTGCCTCGTTTGTTGACTCCTTCTTTGTTTGGACGCCTGCAACAAAATAACCACCATATTTAAAACGGTCAAAGAATGAATATACACTATATGCCAATCCACGCTTTTCTCTAATCTCTGTGGCAAGCCTTGATGTCAAACCCGAACCTCCAAGGATATAATTCATTATCCTTGTTTGTATCCAGTCTGATGCGTTGATATCCGGTCCTGAAAATCCCAGAAATATATAAGACTGCGATATATCCCGTTTTATCAACATCGCCTTCTTGCCTTTCAAATCTGGTAGTGATGCAGAAAATTCGGGTAAGTTCTTTGGATTCCAGTTACCAAAAAATTTATCTATCAGCGATATCACTGAATCACTATTAAAATCACCGACCAGGACAATGAATGAATTATTCGGTGCATAATAGGTATTATAGAAATCCTTTAAATCCTTAACCTCAATATTCTTTATTGTTGTATCAAAACCGATTGGGTTATGATTGAGGGGATGATTTCCGAATAATAATCTGCGAAATGCAACCTGCCCGGCATAGAAAGGATCATCAAGTTGGCTCAGAATTTCTGAATATACCTGATTTTTTAGTTTTTTAAACTCTAAATTATCAAATGCTGGTTTCATAATATACTCAGAAATAATCTCAAGCAATACGGGTAAATCCTTACTGAGGGCGCGGGATGATAATCTAACATAGTCTTCCTCTGTATTTATATCTATACTTGCCCCGAGGTATTCAACCCTTTCTAACAATTCTTCTCCATTGTGAATGGTGGTCCCCCTTAGTAACATCTTTGCAGTTAAATTTGCCAGTCCTTCTTTACCTGGTGGATCATAAACACTTCCTGCCTTAACGACAAATATGATATCAACCATTGGAAGTTTGTGTGCTTCACTCGTCAATACCACGAGATCATTCCTGAGTTTATCCCTGGTGATTTTGAATCCAAAACAAAATTGGCTCATAAAGATGATTAAAAATAAATATTTGGATCTCACCTTACCTCCTTGGTAACAGATAACCGACGATTCTATTATCCTCATTGAGATATTGGGCTGCCACCCTTTTTATATCATCCTTTGTCACTGCGAGAACCTTCTCAGGATAGGTATTAATATACTCCCAGGAACCTCCGATTATCTCATAAAATCCAATTGTAAAACCTATCCCTGTTGGTGAATCCTGGCGGAAGATGAATGATGCAAGAGTTTGATTCTTAGCCTTCTCAATCTCTCCCTCACTGATATCACCATTCTTTAATCTCTCAATCTCCATATAAATCCCTTTTTCAAGTTCTTCAATATCAACCCCTGCCTGTGGAATCCCAAAGATAGTAAATGTCCCATCATATTTAGAAGGCGAAGAATAGGCATCAAGATTTACTGCCAATCCCTTTTCCCTGATAAGTATCTTTTCAAACCTTGAGGACTTCCCATAAGATAATATTCTGCTTATTACATCCAGCACATAATTATCAGGATGATTAAAACTTACAGTCCGGTAATTTATAGCCAGAACCGGAAATTTTACATCCTTGTATAGTTTAAATCTCCTCTCGCCATTCTGAGGAGGTTCGCGGTACTCTATCTCTTTCACAGGTTTACCTTTTATTCTTCCATAATATTTTCTCACGAGTTTAAGCGCCTCTTCCCTGTTCACATCACCACTAATGACGAGTATAGCATTGGTAGGATTGTAGTATTTTTTATACCATTGATAGACATCATCGCGCTTAATATTTTCCAGATCAACCATATATCCAATGACTGGATTTCGGTAAGGATGATAGAGATATGTAAACTGGTCCATCATTTCAAAAAGATTTCCATACGGATCGTTCTCACCAAGCCTGCGTTCTTCCATCACAACACCCTTTTCCGGAATGAACTCTTTCTCAGCAATGAGCAGATTCTGCATACGATCCGCCTCCAGCATCAATTCAAGTTCATAACGGTCTTTGTATAAATTTGCCCAGTAAACGGTCTGATGATTTGAGGTAAATGCATTCTCTTCACCACCTGCTTCATCAATTATCCGGTCATATTCTTTTGGACCATACTTCTTTGTCCCCCTGAATGCCATATGTTCAAGGAGATGGGAAATACCAGTCAGTCCGTATGGTTCATTATATGAACCAACACGATAATGGATCTGGGTAGCAACGACTGGTGCAAAGTGGTCTTCGTATATCAAGACCTTCAGTCCATTATCAAGATGATATTCATAGACCTGGATGGGCTGGAATGAGAATAGAAATATAATAAGATTCACCAACATATCACTCCTTTCATAGATGGAATTATAGTAAAAAAATTAGTGAAGTCAATCCTCTTTGGCATTTGTAGTGGTCAAGGTTGCTTGACGTCTAAAAATATAATTGTAGTGGTCAAGCTTGCTTGACATCAAAAAATATAACCGTAGTGGTCAAGAGCAGAGATATTCATAAGTCAAAACTCATTGACTCTTGTTAGAAGAAAATTATTGGAAGGCAAAACCTTGCATTCCTGCAATTGACGAAACCGTCAAACCTTTGACGATACGGGCGGCGAAACCGTATAACCATTAATATCACCATTTTTATTCTGTAGTGCTCAAACTTGCTTGACTTAAATGAATTTTGCAGAGTAAATCGCCAAGAAATAAGGAGGTCTGCCATTCCTATTAATACCGAAATTTCAGGTTTTTATCTTCAAATGTCCTCAATTGCCTTTTTTAGTCCCCTATTTCCCCCTTGCTCTCTACTTGCTACTCGCTATTCTATCTTAAAAGTATTGCCTTCTCCGTCTTCCTGAATTCATCTGCTTCTAACCGCACAAAGTATACACCCGGAGGAAGTCTACGACCAGAATCGTCGGTGCCATCCCAGACTACAGAAGTAGCGAGATCAAAAGATTTTACAACCCTGCCCGTGACATCATAAATCTTCAAAGTTATATCTGGTATCGTGCATCTGATTATCAATCTTTCCTTGAATGGATTAGGACCCACAGATAAAGCAAATCCTTCAGAAGTTTTCTGCCCTTCTTCCTCCCTGATCCCAACACCAACATTTGCCTTTGCAAGAGATGAGTATTCACCCCAGCCCCTGGTATTGTAACCACGGACATAATAATAAAATTCGCCAACAGGATGGTTTGTGAATGTATATGTCGTATCAGTTATACTATTTGAAATCGTATTAACATTGCCAAAAAGGCAGACCGGACGGATATCATCCACATAAAAACCACCATTGAGTGTATTGTCATCGGTCATACACCGAAAGCGGAAATAGACCGACTTTCCAACCCAGTTTGCCAGAGAGTATGCTTTTCTCACCCAGGAAGTCTGGGTCCCGGTAAATCTCATCGTATCAAGACTGAACCATTCTTTCGTATTCTCAGAAACCTCAACGACTGCAACATCATAATTGTTCTCAAGGTTATAATAACACCAGAAGGTAAACGAATCGCCAGGCTGGACAATATATGGATGGAGGGTCCTTGCCGCATTATTCATACTATTCGTATTCCCGGAGAAAAGACTGTATGAACCTGAATGGTGCTGGGCAGTTGAGAGGGTAAAACCCTGTAATACCCAGCGACCAGAGCCGGATTCAAGACTGTCTGTCTTAATATTTGGATTTGAAAGTTCAACAAGTTCCCACTGGGTAGGATGGTTTTCTCCAGGATTAACCGGATGCCATCTTATTGTAAAATTCTGACCCACATTACCAATTGTATATATCTGGGGTGGTGCAACCCTTGGCTCAACAAGTGGAGCGATTGAATCCCTGCACAACTGGGCAAGGTATTTCAATGCCTTGAAATTCTGCTGAAAGATGTTATCAAGATCTGTCGTAGGTTGATAAAAAGAAGTCCCTATCTCAGTAGTATAAGAAAGATTCGCAATTCCGCCAACCCAGTGGTCCCAGGAATACAACCAGTCAATACTACCACCACTTACAGAATAGAGAATTTCAGGAATCTGACCAGGCAGATATGTTCCACCACCAAGTTTATTTACCATCCCTGCCATACGAGTGCCAAATCTTGCACAGACTACACCATCAGGTATATCATTCGTTGTCCAGCCCCAGCCCCACATAAGGTATTCACTATAACTGTGATAAGACATATAGGCATTGATAATCTTAGACCTTGCATACTGCGTTAATGCCTGTATCTCATTTCCTGAGAATACATATGCACCACAAAATGTTTCTTGTGATGGATAATGTGTCGCCTTGTTTTGATCAACTGCACCCCAATCTCCAGGCAGGTCTCCACTGCAACCAGCATAATTCCGATTCGGGTCTGTTCCTATTGCACCACCGAATGGCTCACGATTCTTACGCCAGCTCAGCTGATTTGGATAATCATAAACATAACCATCAACATTTATCACCGGAAAGGCATATATCTCTATATTATCAACAATCTGACGAATCTCATTATCCGTTGAATAAACCTTTGTTATTGAATCACAAAACTTGTAGACAACATAAGGCGTTGCCCATTCCCGGGCATGATGACACCCATCAACCAAAAAACCCGGCTCAGTCGGATCCTCATAATTAGGGTTGTCTGAAATCTTCACACCGTATATCCACCTATTCTCATAGGTTCTCACCGGCAATGAATCAAACTTACAGATTGAAGGATAGTTCTGTGCCATCGTTCTCATCATCTGAACATACTGGTCATAACTGTAATACTGACCCCTCACCTTCTCCTTCTCCAATTCCAGGCTATAAACTTGAACCTCATAAGGGAGTCCTGAGGCAATTATTCTGTCCATTGTATTGCGGTCAGCAACGATATCATACCATTCATTAGCTCTACCTGTTGCAATATCAAGATTGTATTTTGGTGAGATGCGCGCGAGGTCGTCCCATTTACAATAAACCCTCACAACCATCGTCTGGGCAGATATAAAACCTGCCACCAATGTTAGGACCAGAAAGAAACGGTTCATTTGACCTCCTTTCTTCCAAAAATTATAACAATAATCTAAAAAAAATCAAGGGGTGTTTTTTACCATCTGCAGAAATTGAATAAAAACAAAGGAATATTCTTATACAGAAAAACAGGAGGATATACGAAACTGATATGTTTTTCAATTCAGTGTTTAAAGAATTAAATCTGGCAGGAATTTACTATAAGACTGAAGAAGAAATACCCATCATGATAAATCTTTTATACAGGAACATTAAATCTTCTAATAGATTCGTTACAGCATATCTTGGCATTGGTGGTCCAGCCTCAAATAACGAAATAGAAAAGCTGCCTCTTTCGTTTTTTTCATTTTTTAATGACAGGGATACTGTAATTTTACCATTTTGTAACACTCTTATTGCGAATCTTGGATTTGGTATTGGCTTGCCAATTAGAGATAAAGATATATTTGCAACTGGAATAAAAGATAGATGCATCCTACAATTTGCTTTAAAAGATGACTCCCTCAGCAACATTGATTCTATCCAGTGTGCTCAAAAGAGTTTGATAGATTAAAATTAGTATCAAAATGGAGGAATGACCTTTTAGGTTATAGTTACTCATATTCGGTCTGGGCTGGGAGATAGGGGAATACAGCTGAAGTATCTTTTTTTGTATCTTCCATATTGATTTATTATCCTTTCTGAATATAATTAACAATGGTTATATTATTTTTTATTGCCATCAGCCCTTTTAATGAGGCTAATTTTGTTCCCTTGCCATTCCGTTCAATAAGTCTTCTGTCAAATCCTGCAGGCATTGGAATCAATCCTGGTGCTGAATTATTCTTGACATATCATCCAGAACTGCTACAGGGAGGAATAAGCATTGGAAACCTTGGATTCGGCATTGCCCGGACAGATACAAATCTTATTTATGAGATTGGTGGTGGATACAAATTGCCTGGTGCCTTTGCTCTCGGCTACGGAAGACAATTTGGCGATACTACAGAAAATATAATAGGGGTAATTTGTATACCCAATCAATACATCAGACTCGGCTATAAGACAAACTTAGCCCATAAAAAATTTATACATACGGGCATCGGGATAAATATTGTTGGCCTTCTCACTTTGGCCTGCCAGATGAACTACGAAGGTATTGATGATACAAAGGATTATCTCTTCGGTTTTATACTCAATCCGAGTTATGGTGTGAAGATTAATTTTGCATCGGACCAGGAATGGAACTGGCATATAGGAATAAATCTTGGAACTTCAAAATTAAATCTTGGCTTGATATATTCTTATAATACAAAAAAATTTACTGGTGGATTTATAATCTCTGCCCAGAGTTATTGATCATCTAATCACAACAATCTTTATAATCTCTTTTTTATCGCCTTCGGATTTCAGAAAATAAACCCCCGCTGGTAACTGGAGGGGAATATATAGATTGCTCACATTCATTACCCTTTGACCAAGGGAGTTGTAGATTGTTATGGGAAGATCGCATCTTCCTCTTAATATATGTGACAAGCTGGAATAACTCAACACAGGGCTTTTCACTGAGAACCCATCTACTCCATTATTCATACTTTCTGCAATTCCGACGTATGGATTTTGTGTTCCTGGAGTAAGGGTATCATAATCGTTGAAGTCAACAAAATTGTTGTCTGTATCATCACCATCAGGATAACGACCAAGGCAGTGTCCAGGAATAACATCAGGTGCAGGAAGCCATTCACCTGTAAATACCCATCCATCAAGCGTGCCGTAACCAAGGGCATCAATCACTATGTTATTAAATCTCAACTCAAGATTATCAGGGCCATTCTGTAAATCTGCATTAGGGTCAACAAGATCTGCATTTGGAACCCAAGAATTCTGGGCAATGACAAAGAATCCATCCTGGGGTATTGAATGACTACTCAGGTTGATTGTTGCATAAGGGGTTCCGCCTGTGCCATTTATGCCTACAAGTGTGAATCCATTAAGATTTGTATTGGGGGTTCCAAATAGTTCAATGTAACATCCAGAATCGGTTCCTGGTGCATCATAATAGACTTCGTTTATGAAAACATTCAATCTCCCTGAATAATATTTATGGGTATCTGAATATGTGCTCAGGTGGTCATTATCCGTGAATTTTAGATAATAAAGTATAGTATCACCACCTGATTGCCCCGGAATCTGGAACCTGAAAGTATCATTACTTATCTGAATATGGGAGATTTTGACTGGTGTATTCAGGTTGTTTATACCATAATAGAGTGTATCAGCAATAATTACCCCATCATCAGAGACCTTGGCATAGACATCAACAGGTGTATTTATTTCAGGATTAGTCGGCTTGTGCCAAAAGCGGACTATCACCGGTGCCTGGGTTGGTGGTGGGGTGAATGAGGCATCATCAATATAGAATACAGCACCGCCATCCCAGGCTTGAGCACTATCATAGGCACGAAGAAAGACATAGGCTGAATCTGCTCCATTGGGTGATATTGCAGTAAATGTCAACTGTTGCCAGTTAGGAGAATTGCCCGAATATGTATTTGACCAAACATTAGACCAGGTTCCCCCCACACGCCAGGCAATCGCCTGCCTCAATCTGCCTGCAAGGTCATTATCATAAACCCAGATTGAGAATGTATACTGGGTATTAGGATTTATTGCAAACTTTGCCGAAGTAAAATCAGCAAAGTTCTGGTCCTGGGTTATTAAACTATCCTTAACGCTAAAATTGCCCGAGTGAACGATTACATCTTCCTGATAGATTAGTATTGAATCATCACCAAACCAGTTATCAGGCATATTCCCGGTCCAGGATTCAAAACCAGGGTTTGGCAGAAGGTTCTGGCTTAATCCGATGACAAAGAATGAACTTATAAGTATTATAATTTTTTTCATTGCACCTCCTATGGCCAATTTTAATCGATTTAAGAAAAAAGTCAAGGCACAATTCTGAAAAGAAGGCCAAACTCGCCGGCATATCTCAAACATCCATTTTTTTATTTGTAAAATCGGTGATGATTATTTTCCTATTTCCAAAATTCCCATAAATTTAGGCACTAGGTTTTTATAGAATCTATTCTTTTTTTCACAGAGATATTTTTAAAACTGATAAATGCCCGTTGGCATTATGAAAACCACGCTCAAATAAGCAATTTCAACACTTCACTAAAATCTAAAACTCTATTGGTTAAAAATCTTTTTCCCTATTGACATTCATCTAAATTTGAATATAATAGTGCCTATA
>Ga0207433_10010980_pt1 | contig 13937 bp, 12 predicted proteins | sample YelNatPaOPGAMG01_FD_187559 | JGI IMG/M metagenome (GOLD analysis project Ga0207433, IMG submission 187559) | Hot spring thermophilic microbial communities from Obsidian Pool, Yellowstone National Park, USA - OP-RAMG-01 (SPAdes) (version 3) | ecosystem: Environmental > Aquatic > Thermal springs... | reverse complement strand
TGCGTCTCGTGCGGGCGCGCGTCGGCGATCAGTCGCTCGTCTTGTCGCTGTGGACCGACCCTCGCGACATTGCCGAGATCTGCGGCGATGGCGGCTTTCCCGCGACCGCCGGAGCTCTGGTCGTCCATAAAGCCGAAGCGCGCCGCCTGGCGCAGCACGGCACACTGGTCGACCTTTCGCAGTTCGTCCGCAGCCAGCCGTATCCCGGCTACTACTACACCCTTCTCGACTACGTCAGTCCGTTGCAGATTCGCCGCGTCTTGCGGCGTTTGGTACCCGGCTTCGACGCGGAAGCCAAGGCAGCTGCCTGAGCCTGACGCTTGACTGGCGCTTTCCCGCCTCGCGCTCGGTAGCTCTGTAGTCAAGCCGCTAAGGTATGCTCTTGGAGCCGAGGTGCCGCTGCCGATCGCGCTTGCGCCGAGCGCTGGGACGGGCGCGGGCGGACTCACCGCCCCAACAATCTTGTAGAATCTCTCCGTGAGGCGCCCCGCGCGCGACCGGTCGCAGGAGGTTTCCGTGGGATTCGATTTCGGTGTCGGCAGGGAGGCTCCCCTGTTTAAGCTCAACGCCCACGACGGTAGCGTCGTGGCTCTCACCCAGTACCGTGGCGAGTGGTTCCCAGTTATCGTCTTCTTCGAGCCGGCGACGCCAGGTATCGAAGGCTACCTGCGCGAGCTGGCCGAGGCTGCCGACGAATTCTGGGGCTACCGCGGTCAGCTGATGGCCATCGCGATCGCCGACCCTGAGGCGCTGCGCGGCTTGGCGGAGCGCGTCGGCGATGTGCCGTATCCGCTCCTCGCCGATGAGGACGGCGCGATCAGCAAGCGGTATGGCGTGTGGAACGCGCAAGAAGGTCGGGTCGTGCCGGTGGCGTACATCGCCGATCGGGCGCACAAGCTCATTTGGGCGGCGGAGGGCAAGGACGGATTGCCGCCCCGCGTCGCCGATTTGCGGGCCGCCTTTCGCTCGGTGGTGCGTTAGCGAGGACGACGGGTGGGCTTGCCGGCACGCGCCTCCTTGGGCTGCCGGCGACGCCTGACGATCGCTGCAGGTTGAGCCTGTCTCTCGAGGGTATAAAGGGCATGAGCGTTACTCAAAGAGGGACGTGGCGTCATGATCGTTGGTCAGACAGTTTTTAGTGTGCGCACCGGCACCGAGCACCGCGCCGAGAAGGCGTTGAGCGAGCTCGACGGCTTGCTCGAACGCGCGAACGGACATCTCGCCCATCGCATCTTCCGTTCGTTTGGCATGTCGCCCCTTGCCAGCGCCCTGCGCGACGAGAGTGGCGAAGCGATGCTAGGCGAGGTGCACTTCGTCGTGCAAAGTGAGTGGGAGTCGCTTGCCCAGCACGACGCGTTCTACGCCTCCGAAGGGCTGCAGAAGTGTTACGCCATGCTCGCTTCGATCCTGGCGAGCGGTCCCTACGAGGTGCTCTACGAAGAGGTGACCGGGCGCAAAGACCCCAGCGGCGTAGCTGCGTAAGCGCGTGCCCGGCCGGTTTCACCGGCCGCTTTCAAGTCAGATTCCCTGCCAGGCAAGCCGGACAACCGGGTGCCGTGGAGAGCGTGACGGTCATGCTCACTCCTTTACTGTCTTCCTGTAGTATTCCCGCATCCGTGGGAAGGCAACGGCATGAGGGCGGCGCGAGGAACGCAGTTCTGGAAGTCAAGGCTGGCGCAGGCGGGTCCGCGTCTTTCTGAGGCGGCACAAGCGAGTGTCGTATGGCTTGAGGGGAGCATGTGACAGGCAGGGACGATAAGGCTGCACAAGTTGGCAAGCGCCGTCCCGGCTTTTTCAGCACGCTCTTCACACGCGAGCTGCTGCGCTACCTCGGTCCCGGCTTTATCGTCACGATCGGCTTCATCGATCCCGGCAACTGGGCGACCAACATGGCTGGCGGCAGCCAGTTCGGCTACAAGCTCCTCTGGGTCATCTCGCTGAGCACGTTCATGCTGATCGTGCTCCAGCATCTGGCGGCGCGGTTGGGCATCGTCACCGGCCACTCGTTGGCCGTCAACGTGCGGCGCCACTTCGGGCGCTTCTGGACGTGGGTTTTTGGGGCGACCATCGTGGCCGCCTGCTCAGCGACGGATTTGGCTGAGTACCTCGGGGCTGCGCTGGGCTTCTCGATCCTCTTCCACATCCCGGTGTGGATTGGCGCACCGCTCACGGTGGTCATCGTCAGTCTCGCCATCCTCGGGCAACGCTACGATTCGCTCGAGCGGTTGATCATTATGTTCCTCGCGCTCATCGCGGGCGCTTACGTGGTCGAGCTCGTGCTCGTTCACCCCAACTGGTCGACGGCGGTGCCGCGCTGGGTCGTACCGACTGTGTCGGGCGGCAGCATCGTCGTTGCCATGGGCATGCTCGGCGCCATCGTCATGCCGCACAACATCTACCTGCACTCGAACACCATCCAATCGCGCCAGTGGGACGTGGGTGGTGCCGATCAAACGACGCTCATGCGCTTCGAGCTCGTCGACACGACCCTGTCGATGGGGATGGGCTGGCTGGTGAACTCGGCCATGATCCTGGTCGCAGCCGCCGTCTTCTTTCGCCACGGAATCGTCGTGACCAGTATCCAGCAGGCAGCGCAAACGCTGCGGCCGCTGGTTGGACCACTGGCGCAGTTCCTCTTTGGCGCGGCGCTTCTGGTGGCGGGCATCTCGTCGTCGATCACGTCGTCGCTCGCTGAAGCGAACGTCGTCACCGGCTACCTCGGCAAGCCGGAGGACCCGCACAGCCGCGCTTACAGACTCGGCCTCGTGGTCACCTCGCTGCCGGCTATGGCGATCATCGCCAGTGGCATCAATGCCTACCGGGCCCTCATTCTGAGCCAAGTCGCACTCAGTCTGCAGTTACCTTTCACCATCGTTCCGTTGCTCGTGCTGTCGCGGCGCCGCACCGTGATGGGTGGCCTGCGCATGGGTATCCGCTCCACCCTGCTAGGATGGGGTGTTGCAGTCGTGATCATTGCCCTGAACATCTTTCTGCTGTATCAGACCTTGTGGGGATGAGGCCTGGTACCTGGTGGGGGTGAGCGACGATGGCTCTCTACAAGCGCATCCTCGTACCGCTCGACGGCACGGACGTCGATCACGCCATCTTGCCGCACGTGGCTGAGCTCGGCCGGCTCACGGGTGCCGAGGTTATCCTCTTGCGTGTGGCGCACTACCACACACGCGACACGATGGCGCATGAGGTCGAAGACGCTCAGGTGCAGCTCGAACACACGGCCAGCGAGCTGCGCGGCAAAGGGTTTGCCGTGCGCACCGTCGTCGGTCACGGCGAGCCTGCCGAGACGATCGTCGCGCAAGCGGCAGCCCTGCAGGTCGACTTGATCGCCATGGCGACGCACGGTCACGGGCTCGTGCCGCGGCTCGTGTACGGCAGCGTCGCCGACAAGGTGCGGCATGCCACGGCGGTTCCCCTGTTGTTGGTCAAGGCGGTGCACGATGAGTGAGCCGCAACGCCTCGTCCTCTTCGACATTGACTGCACGCTCATCGATGCGCACGACGCCGGAGGTCGGGCCATTGTGCGTGCCATCGCTGAGACGTACGGCGTGACTGGCACCCTCGATGGGTACAGCTTCCACGGGCGAACTGACCCAGCCATCGTCGTCGACTTAGCGACGCGATGGGGCACGCCCGAGGCGCTCGCGCGCGAGCGCCTGGCGGCGTGCCTCAAGCGGTACGTCGCCCTCTTGCGCGACGAGGTCAGAGTGGGGCTGATCGAAGTCCTGCCGGGCGTTGAGGACTTGGTGAACGCGTTGGCGGTTGACGAACGCGTCCTTCTCGGGCTGCTGACGGGCAACGTGCGCGAGGGAGTGGAGGCAAAGCTCGCGCCGACGGGGCTCCTGCCGTCCTTCAAGGTGATTGCTGACGCCTCCGACTCGGCGCAGCGGTCCGACCTGCCGGCGGTCGCCGTGCGTCGCGCTGAGGCGCTTAGCGGCCGTCGGTTCGCGGGCAAAGAGATCGTCATCATCGGCGATTCGCCGGCCGATGTCCTCTGTGGCGCCGACCTGGGCGTCAAGGCGATCGCGGTGGCGACGGGGCGCCACTCCGTCGATGATCTCGCTGAGTATCAACCAGACTTCGTCTTTCCTGACTTCGCCGAGTGGCGGCGCGCGTATGCAGCGATCCTACGCTGACCGCGTCACTGGACCGAGTTCCAGGCGCTACGGTCAAGCCGATCCGGTCGGCTTGGGGAAGCGCGCTGAGAGCGGCAGGCGCGCCGCGGTGCAGAGAGATGCGCGCCCAGGATGGAGGAGGGGCGGTGAGTAACGAGCGTATCTTGGTCGTCGATGACGAGCGGGACATCCGCGAGCTGCTCGAGTACAACCTCAAGCGGGAGGGCTACCGGGTCACGACCGTCGCCAGCGGTGAGGATGCGTTAGCCGCGGCGCGGCGGGGCGGCTACGACCTCATCCTCCTCGACCTGATGTTACCGGGCATGGACGGACTGGCAGTGTGTCGAGCGCTCAAGAAGGATGCCAGCACGGAGGGCGTTGCCGTCGTCATGCTCACGGCCAAAGGCGAGGAGAGCGACGTGGTGGCTGGCCTGGAGCTCGGTGCTGACGACTACGTGACGAAGCCTTTCAGCCCGCGAGTTCTCGTGGCGCGCGTACGGGCGGTGCTGCGGCGCCGTTCAGGTGAGGAGACCGGCGAGGTCGGCACGCTCAACGTGGGCGACTTGGCGATCGACCTAGCACGACACGAAGTGAGCGCGCGGGGACATCCCGTCGAGCTCACGGCAACGGAGTTTCGCATCCTCGCCTTTCTCGCACGGCGACCGGGGTGGGTTTTCACTCGTCAACAAATCGTCGACGCGGCGCAGGACGACGACTCGGGTGGCGAACGGTTTGTCACCGAGCGTTCCATCGACGTCCATATGGTCAGCTTGCGACGCAAGCTCGGTGAGTGCGCCTCCTACCTGGAGACCGTGCGCGGCGTCGGCTACCGATTGCGGGCTGAGCAGAGGTGATGGGCGTGCGGCGGCGCCGCGTTCGGCTACTGTGGGGGGTGTACTCGACCTACCTGGTGATCATCCTCCTCTGCGTGACCGCGGTCACGGTCTACGCCGAGGGCCGGGCGCGCAACTTCGCATTGACGCAGACGGCCGGCGACCTGGAGGCGCGCGCGTGGCTCGTCGAGAGGCAGCTTGCGGCGCCAGGTGCCCTCACGAACGAGGCTCGTCTCCAGCGTCAGATCGTGGCTCTCGGGGCGGTTTCTGCGACACGCCTGACGGTCATCGCGCCGAGCGGTCGTGTGCTCGCCGATTCGCAGCACGATCCGGCAACGATGGCCAATCACTCCGATCGGCCAGAGTTTCAGACGGCCATGACCGGAGCGGTGGGCCAATCGGTGCGGCAAAGCCCGACACAGGGGCGTAAGGAGATGTACGTTGCCGTGCCGCTACGCCAGGGGTCTCGAGTCGTAGCGGTGGTGAGGGCGGCACTGCCACTCACGGCGATCGACGCGGCGCTTTCATCGTTGCGCTGGCGTATCGCCTTGAGCGCCCTTGTCGTGGCGCTCCTGGCTGCCGCTCTCGGCTTCTTCGTGTCGCGTGCCATTGCCCGACCGCTGCAGGAGATGCGCGGCGTGGCGCAGCGGATCGCGACGGGCGACTTTACCGCGCGCGCACCCCTGCAGGGTTCCGAGGAGATGGCCGGCTTGGCGGGGGCGCTCAACACTATGGCGGCTGAGCTCGATGAGCGGATTCGCCAGATCACCCGCCAGACGAACGAGCAGCAGGCGGTGCTGAGCAGCATGCTCGAGGGCGTACTGGCGGTCGACAACGAGGGGCGTGTGCTGACGATCAACCAGGCGGCGGCGCGTCTGCTGAACGTCGATCCCGACAGCGCGCGCGGGCGTCCGCTCCAGGACATCGCCCGCCTGCCTGAGGTACAGGACCTCTTGCGGCAGGCGGCGCGCAGCAGCCAGCCGGTCGAGGCCGAGGTGGTCGTGCACCGTGAAGGCGAGGAGCGGGTGCTCCAGGTTCACGGCGCGGTGCTGCGCGGCTCACGGGGCGGCGTGAACGGGTCGCTCGTCGTCCTGAACGACGTCACGCGCCTCAAGCGCTTGGAGAACGTGCGGCGTGAGTTCGTGGCCAACGTTTCGCACGAGCTCAAGACCCCGGTGACCGCCATCAAAGGGTTTGCCGAGACACTGCTCGATGGTGCCCTCAGCGAACCCGAGGACGCGCGTCGGTTCGTCACCATTATCGCGGCACAGAGCGATCGCCTGAACGCCATTCTTGAGGACCTCCTGCGTCTCTCGCGTCTGGAACACGAGGACGAGGCGGCCGCCATCGCCTTCGCCCCAGGGAACGTGGGCGAAGTCTTGGCGGCCGCCGCGGCGGTGTGTGCGCCGGCGGCCGCCGAGAAAGGCATCGCATTGACCGTCTCCTGTCCGGACGACGTCGTGACGCGGATGAACGCACCTCTCCTGGAGCAAGCGGTCGTCAACCTGCTCGACAACGCGATCAAGTACAGCGGTCCCGGCGCCTCAGTGGAGGCACGCGGCGAGCGTGTCGGTGGGCGCCTCCGCATCATCGTGCGAGACACGGGTCCCGGTATCGCTCGTGAGCACCTCCCGCATCTCTTCGAGCGCTTCTACCGGGTCGACAAAGCGCGCAGCCGTGACCTTGGCGGGACCGGTCTCGGGTTAGCCATTGTCAAGCACGTCGCCCAAGTTCACGGCGGCACGGTGACCGTGGACAGCACCGTCGGTCAGGGCAGCCGGTTCACGATCACGCTCCCGCTCTCGTAAGTCCCTTTCGTAAGTCCGCTTTCGTAAGTCCGCTCTCGTACCCTGCGCGCCCTCATCGTCGCCGGCAGGTTCGTGCGCGGGCCGACGCGCGTACTCCATCAGTAAGTGGCTCATTCTGCGGAAATTTCACGCCACCCTCACGAAGCGCTCATCAAACGCTCACAAAGCCCGGGTAACCTGGGCCATGGCACGGGGTGCGGAAGAACCCGTAACAGCGCGGGGCTTGTTGTCAGTCGCGGTACCAAGGCCGGGCTTGCGAGCTCGTCACACAACAGGAGGAGAACACGTATGAAAGAGGTTCGGTGGGCCACGAGGACGCGGGTCGCAGCGTTGCTCATCCTGGTGCTGGCCCTGCCAGCGCTGGCGGCGATTCTGGCTGCCTGCGGGAGCTCGTCCAGTGGGAACGCGACGTTGCCGGGCAACGGCGGCACAACGTCGCCGTCGGCTGGCGCTGGGTCGACCTTTACCGTTCCGCCGCGCACGAGTAACGCGATTATTGGCGCCGGTTCCACGTTCGCTTATCCGCTCTACTCGAAGTGGGCCAGTGAGTATCAGGCTGTGAGCGGCGTCAACTTGAACTACCAGGCCATCGGTTCCGGTGGCGGCATTGCCCAGATTGAGGCCAAGACAGTCGACTTTGGCGCCTCCGACGCCCCTCTCGCGCCGGCCGATTTGCAGGCGAACAACCTCGTGCAGTTCCCGGGGACCATTGGTGGCGTCGTCTTGGCAATCAACGTCGGCGGCATCGGCCAGGGGCAGTTGCGTTTGACCGGTCCCGTGCTGGCCAAGGTCTACCTGGGGCAGATCACAAAGTGGAACGACCCGGCAATCGCCGCTCTGAACCCGGGCCTCAAGTTGCCCGCGACACAGATCACGGTCGTGCACCGCTCGGACGGCTCTGGCACGAGCTGGATCTTCACGAACTACCTCAGCGCGATCTCGCCAGACTGGAAGAACAAGGTTGGCTTCGGCACTGAGGTCAACTGGCCCACGGGCGTGGGCGGCAAGGGCAGCGCTGGCGTGGCCGCCTACGTGCAACAGATCAACGGGTCCATCGGCTACGTCGAGTATGCCTACGCGCTACAGAACAACATGAACTACGCTCAGTTGCAGAACAAGGCCGGCGCGTGGGTGAAGCCGAGCTTGGCCAGTTTCGCGGCCGCCGCGGCGAACGCGAACTGGGCTAAGGTGCCCGACTTCGACCTGGCTTTAGTCAATGAGCCGGGAGCGACCAGTTGGCCCATCACGGGCGCCTCGTTCGTGCTCATGCAGAAGGAGCAGACGGATGCGGCGCGCGGCAAAATGGTGCTCAAGTTCTTCGACTGGGGCTTCAAGAACGGGCGCGCGGCCTCGCAGAGCCTCGACTACGTGCCGCTGCCGGACAAGCTGGTGACGCTCGTTGAACACACCTGGAGCACGAGCCTGACGGCCAACGGAGCGCCCATCTGGCCATGAGCGCCATTCCGTCGGAAGCGCCGAACCGGCCGCGCGGCGTCGCCACGGCGACGCCGCGCGGCGCGCGGCGCTTCGCTGACCCCCTCTTCCACCTGACGGTTCGCTTGGCAGCGGCCTCGGTGGCCGTGTTGGTGGTGGCAATCTTTATCGTGCTCGTGCTCGATGCGCGCCTCTCCATACGGACGTTCGGGCTGAAGTTCCTCTGGTCGGACGTGTGGCTGCCGACCAATCACCAGTTTGGCGCGCTCAGCAGCATCTACGGCACGCTGGTCTCGACCGCGATCGCTATGGCGATCGCGACGCCCTTGGCGCTCGTGATCGCGTTGCTTCTGGTGGAGCTCCTGCACCCCGCGGTCAGTCGCGTCGTGGGCACGGCTATCGAGCTCCTTGCCGCCGTGCCGAGCATCATCTACGGCATGTGGGGCTTGTTCGTCTTGGCTCCCTTCATGGGGCGTCACGTAGAGCCTTGGCTGAGCGCTCACCTGGGCTTCATCCCCGTGTTCAGCGGTCCGCCCCTGGGCATCGGCATGCTGACGGCGGGGCTGATCTTGGCGCTCATGATCCTGCCCTTCATCACCGCGGTCGCGCGCGATGTGCTGCGCATGGTCCCGCAGGTGACGAAGGAGGCCGGTTACGGCATGGGCTCAACCACCTGGGAAGTAACCCGCAAGGTGAGCTTGCGCTACGGCTTGCAGGGCATCATCGGGGCTCTCTTCTTGGGTCTCGGCCGCGCCTTGGGCGAGACGATGGCGGTTGCCTTTGTCGCTGGCCAACTCATGCAGGTGAAGGTTGGCTGGTTCTGGAACATGAACACGATTACCTCGACGCTGGCCAACTCCTTCACTGAGGCCTCTGACAAGCTCTTCCTCAGCGTACTCATCGAGCTAGGGCTGATCCTGTTCGCGATTACCGTGACCATTCAGCTGATCGCTCAGGTGTGGCTGCGCCGGGTGGGGCGCTCGTTGGGGAGTGAGCGATGAGCGGTTTTCGTGACGCGACACGAAGTGGGGCGCCGCTGGAAGCGCCGGCGACCGCTTGGCCTGGGGGGCAGGCGGGAGCGCCGCCCAGCGGGAGTGCGCCAATCAGCCCACAACGGCAGTTGCGGCAGCGCTCGCCGCGGACGCGGCGCTTAGCCGACCGGGCCGTCAGGGTCTTCGCATGGGCGGCTGCCTGGCTGGGCATCGCTGTTCTGGCTCTCATCCTGTATGCCGTGGTGAGCCGCGGCCTACACGCCTGGAGCACCGACTTCTTCACGCGGGCGACCCCCGGCGACCCGATGCAGACTGGTGGAGGCATGGCCAACGCTATCCTCGGGACGGTTCTCATCACGGCGTTCGCGGCCGTCCTGGGTATTCCGCTCGGCCTGCTCGCCGGCATCTATCTGGCGGAGATCGGGCGCGGCAGTAGGTTGGCGACGGCTGTGCGCATTATGGCCAACGTCTTGAGCGGCGCGCCCTCGATCATCGTCGGCATCTTCGCTTACGCGCTGCTGGTGAAACCTCTGGGGCACTACTCTGGCTATGCCGGCGGGTTCGCTCTGGCAGTCATCATGTTGCCGGTGATGGCGCGCACGGCCGAAGACATGTTGGTCATGGTGCCCAACGAGATGCGTGAATCGGCGTTGGCGCTGGGCGCGCCGCGCTGGAAAGTCACTTTTGGCGTCGTCCTGCGGGCGGCGCGCAGTGGCCTTGTGACGGGTGCGGTGCTCGCCTTAGTGCGCGTCAGCGGCGAGACGGCCCCGCTGCTCTTCACGGCCTTCAATAGTCCGTTTTGGACGAGGGGCTTGGGCGGGCCCACGGCCAACTTGACCGTGACGATCTACAACTTCGCTCTGTCGCCTTACAGGAACTGGCAGGATCTGGCCTGGGGCGCGGCTTTGCTGATCGTCGTCGCTGTCTTGGGCGTGAGCGTCGTGGCACGGCTTCTCTTCGCGCGCGAGACGGAGCGCTGAGACGGAGCGCTGAGACGGAGCGCTGAGACGGAGCGCTGGGAGTGAGCGCTGGCTGAGAGTGAGCGGCGAGAGTGCCTGAGCGAGAGATGGGAGTGCTGAGAATGATGAGACTGTTTCGTGCGAAAGGGGCGGCCCCGGTGACGGGCACACTAGAAGCGTGCCCGTCGGCGCAAGTTCGGGGGGGAGACTGGTTCGAGACGCCGGGCGCCACGCCCGGACGCACAGCTACGGCGGCCTCGCCGACGGGGCACGACGTGCCGACGCGGAGCGTTGTGCCGCCACGGTTAGCAACGGCGCGCGTTGCCGGCAGCGATCCGAGGCTCGAGGATATACCAGTGAAGCTCTCGGTGCGCCACCTGGACTTCTACTACGGCGGCCAACAAGCGCTGTTCGATAACTGCCTGGATGTCTTCGCGAACCGGGTCACGGCAATCATCGGGCCTTCCGGGTGCGGCAAGTCTACGCACATTCGCGCCTACAATCGCATCTACGAGCTCTACCGCAATCAGCGCGCTGAGGGTGAGATCTTGCTCGACGGCGAGAACATCCTTGCGCCAGATACGGATGTCCTGCAGCTGCGTAAGCGTGTCGGGATGATCTTTCAGAAACCGAGCCCGTTCCCGATGAGCGTCTTCGAGAACGCTGCTTACGGGCTGCGCTTGCACTACAAGATGCATCGGGGCGAGCTGGCGGAACGCGTCGAGGAGGCGCTGCGGCGGGCGGCCCTCTGGGACGAGGTGAAAGACAAGCTCGACCAGCCCGGCACGGCGCTCTCGGGCGGCCAGCAGCAACGGCTGTGCATTGCGCGCGCCATCGCCACTGAGCCCGAGGTCCTGCTCATGGACGAGCCGTCCTCCGCGATCGATCCGGTGGCGACCGCCAAGATAGAGGAACTGATCGACAACCTGAAGAGGAAGTACACGATCGTGATCGTGACGCACAACATGCAGCAAGCGGCGCGCGTCTCCGACTACACCGCCTTCTTCTTCCAAGGGCACATCGTCGAGTACGGGGCGACGCGGCAGATCTTTGAGAACCCGAGCGAGAAACAGACGGAAGACTACATCACCGGTCGTTTCGGATGAGGCTTGTCGTTGACAACGGGGTCGGCGACGGACAACGGTGCGTCGCTGGCACCAACCGGGCCAGCAACCGGTCGGCCAACGGGACGAAGACGGCGCTGGGCCTATGCGTCGGCCGTCCGTCAGGTCGGCAGAGGAGGAGTTGAGCGTTTGTGGCTAGCCACCTGCAGAGGGAAATCGACAAACTGAAGCGCAAGCTGCTCGCCTTGAGCGCAGTGGTTGAGGAGAGCTTGCGGCAAGCATTCACGGCGGTCGAGCGGCGCGATGCGACCCTCGCAAGCGAGGTCATCGAGCGCGATCACGAGATCGACGAGATCGAGGTGGACGTGGAGGAGGATTGCCTGAAAGTCCTCGCTCTCTACCAGCCCGTCGCCCGCGATTTACGCTTCATCATTGCCGTCGTCAAGATCGACAACGAACTGGAGCGCATCGGCGATATGGCGGTGAACATCGCCGAACGAGCTCAGCAGCTTGCTGCTCTGCCGGCGACGCCGATCCCTAGTGAACTGTTCGTTATGGCGGAGAAGACGCAGGCCATGTTAGAGCGCGCCCTGGACGCGCTCGTCAAGAGCGACACCACGTTGGCGAAGCTGGTGTTAGTTGCCGACGATGAGGTGGACGACCTCTACGTGGACGTGATCGAACGACTCAAAGACGGCATCCGGCGTACTCCCGAGGCACTCGATGCCCTGGTGACCGTGTTTGCCGTGGCGCGCTATCTGGAGCGTCTCGCCGATCACGCTACCAACGTCGCCGAGGACGTGATCTACATGAACGAGGGCGAGATCGCGCGCCACAAGAAGGGCATCTTCGAGTTCGACGCAGCTGCCGCCCAGGGGCGGGACGCTGCGGCCACGGGTCAGGCGCAGGACAGCGCGACAGGCGAGCCGCACTAAGCTACGGCGAGAGCCACAGCGAGCCTCATTACTGGGCGGAGACGCTGAGAACGACGGTAGAGCTGGTGCCGGCCGCCAGGCCGTTCGTGGCCGGCACCGAGAGGCGTACGTCCTGGTCGCCGGCGGCGTCGGTCGGTAGCGTCCAGGTGACGCGGTAGGTGCTCTGGGCATCCAGTTGAGTCTGCGCGACCGTCTGCCAGGTGTTGCTCGTGCCGCTGCTCTTTACCTGCAGCGACACCGTTGTGCCAGAGAAGTTGGGCAGCACGCTGCCGACGAAGGTAACGGTATCGCCGGGTTTCACCGTGGCTTCCGAGGCGCTCAGGGTGATGGCTGGCTGAACGGTGAGCACGGTGTGCGGTGACGTTGCCTTGCCCCACGAGAAGTAGTACTCGGTCGTCTTCGGCGGGCGGGCATTGACCGCGTAGCTGGAGTACGTCGCGTTGTAGCCGTTGCCCAGCGCTTGTGAGCCGCGCACCGTCTTGACGCTCATGGTGTGCCAGGTGCCATCGCGGTAGTAGTTCAGAGTCAGAGTGGCACCGGTCGCAAGGCCCGGATAGATGCGTCCTGTGAGAGGTACGGCCTGTCCAAAGGTGAGCGTCTTGTGCGTCGCCTGCGACGGCGCGATGGAGAGTGAGCGGATGTACACCCACGTGTCGCGTAAGCCGAGGCGCACGCGCAGAGTGCTCCCCGAGATGGGATGAGCGCCCTTGCTGCCGACGACGTAGGCAAGCACGACGCGCGGCGAGACACCCCGCTTAACGACGGTGATCGCGCATAGGGCACCATCGACGCCGCTCTGATTGTTGGGGTAGCTGTAAGTTCCCAAGTCAGCCGCGACTTGCGTGTCGGTCAGCGTGAAGGGCGTCCAGATGTGATACGGGCTGGCGTCGTCGTAGGGGTCGGGCACGCCCTTGAGGTAAGGTTGCGGGGCGGCGGCTGGCCAGACGTTCTCGATGTTCTCCGTGTAGCCGCCCGAAGTCGAGAAGAAGTACGCCGTGATGACCTTGCCAGCGTAGGTTGCCACGACACCCTTGGTGAGGTCGACGGCACGGTTTGAGCTGGCGACCTCACCGACCTGGCCAACGCCGACGCCGTTATAGACCTGGCTGTAGGCGGTGCAGTATACGTCGAAGAGGCCGCCTGAGTTGCGCGTGGCCACGGCGTAGGAGCGCGCCGCCACGGCTTGTGCCTCAAGTGCCGTAAGCGGCCAGGAAGCGGGCATCTCGCGCGGGACGACGCCGTAGAGGTAGCTTTCCAAGGGCAACTGATTGACCACCATGAAGCCACCAGAGAGGTGGATAACCCGCAGGACACCGCGGAACTGAACTCCCGCGTAACCCAGTTGGGTCGCGTTCAGCAACTTGAGGTAGGCGTCCCCGGGTTGAAAGATCACTGGGGCTTTTGTGGTGAACGTCTGCACGGGGGATCCCCACGTGACCGAGTAGGAGCTGGTGGCCGCATTCCAGGTCACCGTGGCTGTGAGCCCGGCGGCAATGGTCTTGGTCGTCGTGCCGTCGGTGACCTTGAAGCTAGCGGTCGATGTGACACGCGCTGAGGAAAGCCCTTGGTTCAGCATGACGCGGATCGTCGAGTTAGGCACGGTGCCGAACGAGATGCCGGTGTAGTAGTGCTGCAGGATGGCCTTGTAGGAGAGGTCCGTGTGCGTAGCGTAGCCGTAAACGCCGTACTGGCTCATGCCGATGCCGTGGCCCCAGCCGCGGCCGGTGAAGTTGAAGAGGGTGGCGCTGGCGCTCAGTGCGCTGGCCGGCGCCGTAGCGCCGG
>Ga0207433_10010979_pt1 | contig 13938 bp, 15 predicted proteins | sample YelNatPaOPGAMG01_FD_187559 | JGI IMG/M metagenome (GOLD analysis project Ga0207433, IMG submission 187559) | Hot spring thermophilic microbial communities from Obsidian Pool, Yellowstone National Park, USA - OP-RAMG-01 (SPAdes) (version 3) | ecosystem: Environmental > Aquatic > Thermal springs... | reverse complement strand
TCACTTCTCCTCCTCGTTTAAGGCTGCCCCCCTGAGGTTTGCAGCAGCCATGTTAAGCATGCTCTCCCCCACCTCTAGGAAATCCCTCCCAAGCTCCGTTATCTTATAGGTCCTCCTCCCCTTCCCCTTGCCGGCATCCCATACCCCCACGACGAGGCCCCTATCCTCTAGGGAGTGGAGGAGGGGATACAGGGTTCCGGCGCTGAGGTATACGTTAAACCTGTCCTTCACCTCTATGTTTAACTCGTAGCCCCATCGAGGCCTCTCATCTAGAAGTTTCAGTATTATAAGGTCTAGAATATTCTTGACTATCCTCTCCCGCCATTCCCTCTCAACTTCTCGCCTTTTAGGGTTCAGCTTCATCCCATATCGCCTTTACTCTTATGGGATAAAAGGCTTTATCCCATCCTTTAAACAGTTGAAGGCTCTAAACGGTGGATTGTAGAGATCGCGCCATATTCCTTTTTAGGCGGCTTCATATATTAGAAGGTGACTAAAGTCCCTCTTGTAGAGATAGGGATGGATGGGGTGGACGGTTCAGGCCTAGAGATATCCCTCAGGGCCGGCTACGGCGAATTCAATAGGGGAGTTTAAGGTTATGGTTGAGCCTAACGTCTTCGATGGATTATCCAAGCCTTTAAGGTCAGCCCTATACGAGAAGGGTTTTAAATCTCCCACTGAGGCTCAGAGCTCGGCGATTCCAAGGATACTCGAGGGTCTAAACGTCTTGTTAATCGCCCCAACGGCCACGGGTAAGACTGAGTCCGCGGTCCTCCCCGTATTTGAGAGGATCCTCAGGGAGGGGGGATCCCGTAAGGGTATCAGAGTCATCTACATAACTCCCCTGAGGGCTTTAAACAGGGATATGCTTCGACGGATGGAATGGTGGGCTGGTAAGGCCGGGTTGTCGGTTGCCCTGAGGCACGGGGACACGGAGGCCAGGCTCCGCAGCCTCCAAGCCAGGGATCCCCCCGCGATGCTTATAACGACCCCTGAGACCCTCCAGGCGATACTCCCCGGCAGGGTTATGAGGCGGCATTTAAGCGGGGTAGGCTACGTAATAGTGGATGAGGTTCATGAGCTCGCCGAGGATAAGCGGGGTTCCCAGCTGGCCCTAGCCCTGGAGAGGCTTAGACTCCTCACCGGGAGGGAGTTCCAGATAGTCGGATTATCGGCGACCATCGGAAGCCCGGAGGCTGTGGCCAAGTTCCTGGTAGGCTCTGAGAGGGAAGTGGAGGTTGTAAGGGTTCCCATAGGGAGGGGCTTAAAGATCAGTATTTTCTTCCCGACGGCTGAGCCTCGGGACCTCGAGCTCGCGGCCCGCCTATACGTGAGGCCTGAAGTAGCCGCCAGGATGAGGGTTCTAAAGGATCTGATAGAGGGGCATAGGGCCGTCCTATTATTCACTAATACCAGGGCCGTAGCCGAGGTCTTGGCCAGCCGCTTCAAGGTATGGGATGTAAACTTTCCGGTATCGATTCATCATGGATCCCTGACTAAGCCTGTAAGGGTTACGGCCGAGAAGGGGTTGAGGGACGGCGTCCTGAAGGGCGTCGTATGCACCTCCTCCTTGGAGCTCGGGATAGACGTGGGGGCTATAGACTATGTGATCCAATATATGAGCCCCAGACAGGTTACTAGGTTCCTCCAGAGGCTCGGAAGGGGCAGCCACAGGGTTGGAGGGGTGGCTGAGGGCGCGATAGTGGTCATGGACTGCGACGACGCCTTGGAGGCCATGGCCATAGCCAGGAGGGCCCTGGCCGAGGAGTTGGAGGAAGTTGAAATCCCCGAGAAGCCGCTCGACGTCCTAACCCATCAGGTGGTAGGCCTCCTCCTCCATCAGCGGAGGTGGCCCCTCCTCGAGATGTACCACCTTGTGAGGAAGGCTTACCCCTTCAGGAACCTCTCCATTAAAGAGTTTGAGAGGGTCCTCCTCTACATGCACGAGAGATACCCCCGCTTAGCATGGGTTTCCCTGGATGAGAAGGTGGTGGTAAGGCCTAGGAGGATTAAGCCGCTCTACGAATACTATTATGAGAGGCTATCCATGATACCCGACGAGAAGCATTACCTGGTGGTCGACGAGGAAAGCGATATGCCCCTAGGCTTACTCGACGAGGCCTTCGTAGCCGAGTACGGGGAGCCGGGGACCAAGTTCATATTGAAGGGGTCCCCGTGGAGGATGCTGAGGATAAGGGGCGACAAGATCCATGTGAAACCCATTCAGGACCCCACAGGCGCGGTTCCAAGCTGGATTGGAGAGGAGGTTCCGGTACCATTAGAGGTGGCCTTGGAGGTCGGGGAGGTCAGGAGATTGGCCTCGGAGATGCTCCAGTCAGGATATTCGAGGAGGCAGATAAGCGAATCCCTCGCCTCCAGGTATCCGGTAGACCCGGAGACGGCGATGAAGGCTTTAGAGGAGACCTTCGAGCAGCTGGAGAGCGGATTTCCCGTCCCCAGCGACAGGCTTATACTAGTCGAGGAATGGGGCGACTACCTGATAATCCACTGCCACTTCGGAACCCTCATCAATAGGAGTCTGGGAAGGCTTCTAGGCCATCTAATATCCAGGGAGGTAGGCTTCTCCGTAGGGGTTCAACAGGATCCATATAGGATAGTGTTGAACACCCTCGGCGCAGTCGGCGTGGAGGAGGTGATCTCTCTCCTAAAGGGGGCGGCTGGGAAGGATGTGAAAGGCCTTCTCGTGGAAGCCTGTAGTAGGAGCGGGTTATTCCTCAGGAGGCTCGTCCACGTGGCCAGGAGGTTCGGCGCCATATCCAAATGGGCGGATTTAAGCGAGGTAAACCTGAGGAAGCTCGCCAGAAGCTTCGAGGGCACGGTGATCCACGATGAAGCTTTGAACGAGGCCTTCAGGAAAGACCTAGACCTCGATAACACGCTTCGAATATTGGAGATGATGGCTAGGGATGAGCTTAAACTCGTAAACGTGAAAGGTTTAACGCCCCTAGGCAGGGTATCCCTTGAAAGAGTCGGGGAGAGGGCCGACCTAGTCCCACCTGAAACCATGGAGAAGCTCATCCTGGAATCGGCTAAGGCAAGGCTGCTCAACGAGGTCTTAACATTCATATGCACCTCATGCTGGAGCTGGGGCGAGATGATAAGGGTGAGGGACCTGGATCCGGATAAGAAGTGTCCCGTATGCGGCTCCTTGAAGCTCGGCATGACTAAAGCCAGCCTCGAAGAAGCCTCGAGGCTCCTAGAGAAGAATGGGAGGGCGTACGCTAGAAGAGATAAAACCTTGAAAGCGGAGTTATCCGAGTCAGCACGGCTCTACGAGGAGCATGGGATTGCGGCGGCAATCGCCTACGCAGGCAGGGGACTCGACGTCCAGGATGCCGAGGAGATCCTGAGGGGGATGGAATCCTACGAGGCTCAAAGCCTAGACGAGGGAAAGCTATTGGATGAGCTCGTGAGGGAGGTCGTTGAGGCTGAGAAGGAGGCCCTCAGGAGGCGGTTCTAACCCGGTTAAACCATTAGGCTGCAGCCAAAAGGATCCCAATGGAAGTTAAGCTGCGAGGAGGAATAATTCATGGACGGGTTCATGGAGATCCTGAGGGAGAGGCGCAGCGTCAGGAGATACCTGTCCGAAAAGGTTCCCATCGAAACCCTCTACAGGGTCTTGGAGTCGGCCAGGTGGGCTCCCTCAGCCCATAACGCCCAGCCTTGGAGGTTCATAGTCGTCGTCGATGAAGAGTTGAAGAGGAGGCTGGCTGAGGCCATGGCTAGGGATTGGATCAGAGACTTAACCGGGAACGGCCTATCCCCCGTGGAGGCAAAGGCGAAGGCTGAAGCCTCCATAGAGACCTTCACAGGTTCACCCGTGCTCATACTGGCCTGCATATCCATGGAGGATATGGATAAGTATCCGGACAGGCGGAGGATGGAGGCTGAATACGTCATGGCGGTTCAAAGCCTGGCGGCCGCCATACAGAACATGCTCCTAACCATCCATTCCGAGGGATTGGGTGGATGCTGGTATTGCGCACCCCTTTTCTGCGGGGACACCGTGAGGAGGATCCTGGGAATACCCTCCAGCGTTGAGCCTCAAGCCCTGATAACCCTTGGATACCCCGGTGAGGAGCCGCCTCCTCCAAAGAGGAGGCCGGTTCAGGCTTTCTCATATTTGAACCGTTGGGGTGAGGAGTTTCGATCACCATACTAGCAGGTGGAGTAGGGGCGGCGAAGCTCATCACAGGCCTTGCGAAGCTGATAGGCCAGGAGGATCTCACCATAATCGTGAACACGGGCGACGACATAGAGCTTCACGGCCTCCACATATCCCCCGACGTAGATATCATAACCTATACCCTGGCGGGGATTGTGGACGAGGAGAAGGGATGGGGAATTAGAGACGACACGTTCCATTGCCTCGAAGCCCTCAAAAGGCTCGGCTGCGAGACCTGGTTCAAGCTTGGAGACAGGGACCTTGCCACACATATATACAGGACCAGCCTCCTCAAGATGGGCTTCACCCTCTCCGAGGCAACAGCCGTTATCTCCAAGGCTCTAGGGGTTAAAGCCAGGATCATCCCCATGAGCGACCATAGAGTCGAGACGAGGATCCTGACGAGGGATGGAACCATCCACTTCCAGGAATACCTGGTGAAAAGAGGTATGAGGGATGAGGTTCTAGGGGTTAAATTTGCAGGGGTTGAGGAGGCTGAACCCGCCCCGGGCGTGGTGGATTCAATACTGGACTCCGACGGGATCATAATCCCGCCTAGCAACCCCATTGTGAGCATAGGCACAATCCTATCCATTAAAGGCGTGAGGGAAGCGTTGAGATCCTCAAAGGCTCGGAGGGTCGCGATCTCGCCCATAATCGCTGGACACGCCGTTAAAGGGCCGTTGGAGAAACTCCTCTCGGGGCTAGGCGTGGAACCCTCCGCCTACGCGGTAGCCGCGATATATAAGGATCTCGTAGACACCTTTATACTCGATCAAGCCGACATCCATGAGAGGCAGCGGATAGAAAGGCTTGGATTGAAGGTTGTAGCCGCGGAGACCCTTATGAAAAGCCTCGATGATAAGGTTCAACTCGCCGCCATAGCCCTAAAGGAGGTCCAGCATAAATAGGACATCAGAATATTTCCCATCGAGGTAACTCGCATCTGATCTCTATTCGAAGATCGAACCCCTGAAGCCGAGTGGAGCCGAAGGTAAATCCGAAAAACTTAATTTATTCATGAGGGCTTATCTCATATGGGTTGAAGCGTCTTCTAGATTTTAGACGCGGATATACCATGCCATGTCCCTTATGGCATGGTTATATGGGGATGATTTGAATGGAGAAGATTGAAGGGAAGGTTTCAAGGGGTGATTCCAGGCCTGGCAGGGAAGGGCCGGAGTCCTTTAAGCATAGCTTAGAGCACGCCGAAGATTTCCGAGGCATATTCGACCTTGTTAGAAGGATAGTTAGAAATGTCTTAGGCAAGGAGAGGGCTGGCTTAATGCTCTTCCTGGCGGATCTGCCCCTTAATATAGGCGCGTTCCACGGCTTGGGATCCAACTCCATAGTTATGAACCGGCGTATACTTGAAGCCTTGGAGAGGAGCGGTAGGGACAGGGTCGAGGTCAACTCCTACATATTCGTGGTGCTCCTCCACGAGTATCTCCACAGCCTAGGATACGTGGACGAACACTTGACGAGGAAGCTTGTATACGAGATCTCAACGGAGGTCTTCGGCGTCGGGCATCCAGCCTCTAAGATGGCTGAGGAAGGCCCTGGAAGACTCCTGGATATAAGGGGTCTAATCCCATTTGAGGAGCGTCCCCCTGAACTGGTCAAAGAATTCGATCCAATCTATCAAAGCTACATCCACTAAGCCCCTCAGCCGCTAACCTCCAACTCTATCAGCCTATCCCACCTTCTAGTTTTTAAAGGAGCGGAGGTCCTCTATCTCCACGCCTTAAAGGGGTGATCTGAGAGTGGCCTCTGCCTCTGTACTGTTAGGGGTGGAGATGGTTAGAAGGGAGCTTGGAGGCGGTGAAGTCGCCGTCGTTGTAGATGTGATTAGGGCGAGCACCACGATAATAACCGCGTTGAGGATGGGGGCAGCCTCCGTCATCCCCTCATCATCCATCAGGGAAGCCTTCAAACTCAGGGAGATCCATGGGGACGCCGTCCTTTCAGGTGAGAGGGGAGGCGTCAAGATTAAGGGGTTCCATGTGGACAATTCGCCAACCGAGGTCTCCTCATCCGACATCAAGGGGAGGAGCCTCGTGATAACGACCACCCATGGAACCCGCCTAATCAAGGCTGCCATGGAGAGGACGGATAAGGTGCTCGTTGGAGGCCTCATAAACAGGGCTGCCTGCTCAAAGCTGGCATATGAACTGGCTGAGATGAACGGGGTTGACGTTAAAGTGGTCATACCGAGATCCACCATAGGCATCTGCATCGAAGACCTCTACGCGGCAGGGTTGATCCTGAAGTCCCTCAGGGATCTGGGAGTAGGGTGTAGAGGGGACCTAGCCGGCATAGCCGCGGTGATGGCCGGCGTAGACATAGAGGAGATGCGTGGGATCATCAGGGAATCCACATCGGCTACGATAGTGAAGGGCATCGGACATGAAGACGATGTGGACTACTGCCTAAAACTCGATGAGGTAGATTTGATCCCTGCCTCTAAGGGGTTGGAGCTGAAGGCCGTAACCCTCTAAGGGAAAGGAACAGGAAACCCCGGTTGAACCCGATCCAACAGGCTCCAAGACCATTAGATAATCCATGGAACATCCTCTCATCATGCTTTAAAGATGCGCTTATAAGCCTCTAATATCTCCGCAGATAATGGTTCACGTCTGCCCTCAACCATTTTAGCGGTCCTCTGAACATAGTCGGGGAGTAGCTCCAGGTATCTCCTGTACCTCCAGTCGCCGAGGACTAGGAGGGCCCGATCTTCCATGGATCTGAGGGCCCTGCCCATGGCCTGGGAGGCCCTCTTCAAGGCCGGTAGGGTATAGGCGTAGAATCTACCCTTATCCTCTCCGTAGAGCTTCTGGTAATATTCGATGTAGAGCTGGGTTTTAACCGTAGGCCTCTCGAAAGGTATCCCCACTATGAATATGGCTTCAAGCTGCGGGCCTGGATAGTCCGCTCCCTCGGCGAAGCGGCCCCCCATCACGGCTATGAGCAACCCCTTCCTCTCCTCGAACGCCGAGGCCTTAAACCCTTCGAGGATCTCCCTCGCCTCATCGCCTCTGAGGCCCTGCTCCTCCACGTATATTCTTCTTCCATGTCTCTCGGCTAACTCCCTTAAACCCTTCTCTAGGAGCTTTCTCTGAACCCTATAGCTCGAAGTGAATACTGCGAGGTTAACCTTTAGGGGGGCTATAAAGCCTTCGAGGGCTTCAATATATCTCGAAGCCATCTCATCGGATAGTTCCTCCCCCCTCGTGGATAATCCCCTCGTTATTAGAGTTGCAAGGTTGCGCTCGGAGTATGGCGATGGAAAAACCCTCCCAGTATAGTCTTCAACTCCTATTATCTCGGCGAAGGCCTCCAATGGCTTAAGCGTCCCGGAGCAGAAGATGCAGCTCCTAAACTCCCTCCACAAGTCCGCTAGGAGCTCGCCCGCCCTCATATCCGTGAACTCGACCTTTAAGGCCTCGCCCTCCCTTGAGGCTGTAAGGATTACCCCGTCGACGCCGAGGTTGTCGAGGACCTTGATCCAGAATTCCCCCAGGTGATATAGGCTCGACCTAGGCGCCTTTCCCTCTAGGAGCCTCTGCCTTCTGAGGCGGTTCCCCAACCTCCTAGCCTCGGCGCAGAGCCATTTAAACTCCTCTAACCCTCCAGCGGTCCTCCATGCACATTCCTCAACGGGAAACACGGCTTCTTCGCCTTCAACCCCCTTCTGGAACCCCTGGAGATAGCCCTTCAAAGCGTCTAGGAATCCGGCTATATCCCTGTCGCCGAGGGTTTCAGCCTCCCTAATAGCCCTCTCAACGGTTCCGCTTGTGATCCTATCCGAGTTTAACTCTTCAGCCGCCTTCTGAAGGTTATGCGCCTCATCGACTACGAGGATCGCGTCCCTGAACCCAACCCTTCTACGCATGAAATTGCTTATCTTAGGATCTATCACGTAGTTATAGTTTAGGGCGAGGATTCCAGCGTACTCCATGAGCATGACCTGGACGAGGTAAGGGCAGGCCTTCAATCCAGCGCAGAAATCCAGGATCTCCGTGTAGAGCCTGGGCGCGGCGGCTATCTCATCTAGCTCATCGGGCTTCAGCCTCTCAAATCCATCCCTATAAGGACATCTATCCCTATAGGTCCTGCAGATGAGGGATGCCTCCTCATGGCTCACCTCACCGGACAACCTGAGGTCCCTTAAGAGGAGGCACATATCCCTCTTACCCCTGAAGGAGAAACCGAAAAACTTCAAGTTCCTAACTGAACGCATAACCTTAAGTTCTTCTATCGGCCTATCCGTCTCGCTTCCAGTCCTTACGATCCAGAAGATCCTAAGATTATACCTGAGAGCCTCAGGTATTAAGGCGGCAAGGATCAGGGGTGTCTTACCGAAACCCGTCGCGGCGTCGGCTAGGACAACCTTCCCCTCATGTACCCCTATCCTAACGAAGTCTAGGAACTCCTCCTGGAACTCCCTAAACTCGTATGGGAATAGCATATGACCCAACTTTAACCACTACCATAAAGCTGAGAGCCATCAGATCCAACTGTGAATTAAACCTAACTCAATTTAGGATCCGGATTCCTAAATCCTATTTTTATCTATTCTAAATGACTGTTTTAAATTATAGGCTGGATAGGGAGGGGTCCCCGATGTTTTCAAGCTTATTTTGAGGCCTCCCATATATGATGGTGAAGCTCATGTGGGCTATGGAAATGTGAATAAGCCGCGTCTACTACCAGGATGAGCACGGCGTCTTTGATCGATCCGATCGCAGCATTTAAGGTTTTGATCCTCCCAGCCGCGCCCCCCTATAATGGTTGAGAGCACTGCCAATAAGGGTTCGGGGAAAGCCGGGATCTCGGCTCCCCCCTATGACGGCCTCCACGGCCTATAACTCTCATAGCGACTCCTGAAGTCTTTGAACCATATGGGGGAGCTCCCTTAGGCTCTAACCCTTATCCCGGAGGCTATTATGAATGAATAATTAATGGCAGGAGGCTAGGTGAGATAAGCCTTTCACGCCCAATTCGGCTTCCGGTTATAGCCTGAGAACTGGACGGGGGCGATTTAAGAGTTTACTTTAAACCCTTTGCTGTGGAACCTACTCTAAGGGAGGGAGGATGGCAGTGAGGCTTATACCCGCCTGAAACCCTCTCGAGGGATGCTCGTCTCATGAACATTGTCGAGGAGAAGAGGGCTCTGAGGGAGAGGATCTGGAGGCTCCTCGAAGAGGAGGGGATTGCCAGGTTTCCCCTGCCAATCCATGGGAGGATCCCAAACTTTGAGGGGAGTGAGAGGGCCGCATATCTAGCTGGAAGCTTAAGGATGTGGCGGAGTGCAGGGGTGGTATTCGCCAACCCGGATTCGCCTCAGAGGATGGTCAGGGAGCTCGCCTTAAGGGAAGGGAAGACTTTGATAATGGCCACGCCTAGGCTTAGGCAAGGCTTCTTGGAGGTGAAGCCTATCCATGGAATGGAGAGGATTCAATCGACGATCCGAGGGGCATTCAAGTATGGTAGAAGGATCGATGAACCCGTTAAACCAGACCTAGTGGTGACGGGATGCGTGGCCGTCGACCGATATGGATGGAGACTAGGTAAAGGAGGCGGCTACGGGGACAGGGAGATCAATGCGATCCTCCAGAAGTTTGGGAGGACACCCATCTTGACGACTGTCCACGAACTCCAGATCGTACCAGTAGTCCCCCACGAAGAATACGATACCAAAGTAGATTATATAGTCACCCCTGCCAGGATAATTAAATGCGGGGATACACCGTGAAACCCCCCTCATCCATGTATTATCCGAACCCTCTCATCTGAAGAGGCGATTTACAGAATTCTCAGATAGATATCCGGCTGTAACCGTTTTATAGTGGATGCTCAGCCTTGAAGGTTTAAGAGGATCCTGATGGAGGTCCAGTATCCCTTGATGTTGCCGACCGGATGCGCCCATGATTGTGGGGGTAAATGCCTCCTCTACATGGAGGCTGAAGGTAATAGGATCGTTTCCATAAGGGATGGGAGACTCATAAATCCCACGGCTAAAAATCTAGGGTTAAGGGCGTGTGGTCGAGGCCTCTCATATGACAAGAGGCTTCATCATCCTGAAAGGATCATCAAGCCTTTGGTTAGGGTGGGCGTGAGGGGCTCAACGAGCTTTAAGCCGATTCCATGGGATAGAGCTGTAGAGCTGGCTGCTTCAAAGCTTGAATGGGTTAAGGATGAATATGGATGCGAGTCTATCCTGAATATGGGGGGCAGCGGCTCATATCCGGCTGTGCTCCATGATACGCGGAGGCTTACAAGCCGCTTCCTCAACATGCTAGGTGGATGTATTGAACTCCAAGGCAGCTACAGCTATGAGGCCGCTAAAGCCGCCTCGATATACACGTATGGAACCGATGCCACGGACCATCCCAGGAGCGACCTGGTAAACTCTAAGCTCATCATCATGTGGGGTTGGAACCCCCTCGAGACCTTCTTCGGATCGGACATCGTAACGTATCTGAGGAAGGCTAAGCGGAGGGGATGCCTTATCCTCTGCATCGACCCTAGGCGTACGCCCTCGGCCAGGTTCGCTGATACATGGATCCCCATAAGGCCTGGAACCGATGTGGCCCTCGCCTCAGCCATGGCTTACACGATCATAAGAGAGAAATTATATGATCAAGCCTTCATTGAGAGGCATGTAACGGGCTTCAAGGAATACTCTCAGTATATCCTTGGATTCGAAGACGGCCAGCCTAAGACGGCCGAGTGGGCCTCGGGGATCACAGGCGTATCGCCGTCCATCATAGTCGAGCTGGCGAGGAACTACGCTGGGAGGAAGCCGGCCGCCATCATACCTGGGTGGGGTCCCCAGAGAACAGCCTACGGTGAACAGTTCGTTAGGGCCACCTCAGCCCTCGCCTCGATAACGGGTAACATAGGCGTAGCCGGGGGGAACCCCGCCGGCGCAGGGATAGGCCGGGGACCAACCCGCGGCGATGTCTCGCTGCCCACAGGAGAGAACCCCGTCGGGTTAAGGATCCCCCTATATCTATGGATAGAGCTTATCCTAAAGGGGGTTAAGGGGGGCTATCCATCGGATGTGAAGGCAGTATACGCGGTGGGGAGCAACTATTTAAACCAGCAGGGCAACTCCAATAAGGCAGCCCGAAGCCTTAAAACACTGGATCTGATGATAGTCCATGAACACTTCCTCACATCGACCGCCAGATATGCCGATATAATATTCCCGGCCGCCATGTACCCTGAACGGAACGATATATTGCTGCCCTGGTCGGGTCAAGGATGCTTCGTAATCTATCAGTCGAAGATAGTGGATCCGCCCTCGGAGGCCGAGACGGACCTTGAAATATTCACGCGGCTCGCAGAGAAGCTTGGATTCGCGGAGGAATATAACCCTTATACCGAGGAGGAGTGGCTTCGATGGTTCGCCGAGAAACTTGGGATAAGAGACTACGAGGAGTTCAAGAGGGAAGGCATATATAGGCTAGAGGAGAGGGAGGACATACCCTTCAAACGGCAGGTCATCTATGGAGAGCCCTTCCCAACCCCAAGCGGGAAGATAGAGCTATACTCTAAAAGGCTCGCCGAGCTAAACGACCCTGAGATCCCTCCGATACCAAAATATCTGCCATCCTGGGAGGGCGTGGAGGACCCTCTGAGAGATAAATATCCAATACAGCTTATAACCCCTAAGAACATTCAGAGGATACATTCAAGCATACCTGGAGCCTCAACGACGGAGAAGGGATTAAACAGGATATGGATAAACCCTAGAGACGCTGAGGAGAGGGGTATCACCCCAGGGGATATCGTAGAGATATTCAATGACAGGGGGATCGTAATAGCCGAAGCTCATGTAACCATGGATATAATCCCGGGCGTAGCCTCCTTAGAGGAGGGCGCATGGTACAACCCCGATGAATCCGGGATAGACATGGGAGGCTGCCCAAACACCCTGACCTCGGATAGGCCTACCCCCCTGGCTAAGGCGGCTACAACCCATACGGCGCTAGTCCAGATAACCCGGCACCGCACCTCTTAAATAACCCCGATAAAACCTTTAATTTAAGGGGCTAGCGGGGGTACCCGAGGCCTTAAAAAGGCGGGAATCAGGCCAAAGGGGCAGGACCACGCAGGGGCGTGGGGCCAAACTTAAGATCCCTGACAGGAGGAAGAAGGCATCCTGTGGCGTAGGCCTTCGTGGGTTCGAATCCCACCCCCCGCACCTTTCGATGAATCCCAGAAAAATCGTGCATTAAGCGAATTGGTGAGCTTTGCTTTCTATTTGAAACGGGAAGGTTATAGAGAGAGCACTCACCGGTCTACTGTAGCTGCACTGAAAGCCATCGCTAAACTTAGTAACCTCTTGGAGCCGGAACAAGTCAAGGCATATCTTTCAAGGGCACCGATAGGAGAAGGAAGAAAGGAGACCGTAGGGGACTACCTAAAGCGATTCTATGAATTCCTGGACGTAAGGTTCGAGAAGCCGCGGTATAGACGGATAGACAAACTACCTTTCATTCCACTTGAATCTGAGATAGCTGCACTTATCGCTGGAGTGGGTAAGAAGACAGCGGCTTTCTTGCGCTAATCAAAGAAATCGGTACGAGGTCTGGTGAGTCAGGTCGATTGAAGTGGATAGACCTTGACCTTCAAAACCACACTGTAACCATCACGCCTGAAAAGCAGTCGGAGCGAGAAAGTATCAAATCTCCAATCGTTTAGTAGCCATGACGAACACCTTACCAAGGGGGTGGGAGTACAACTTTCATAGCCCTGACGTCGACCCCATTAACTCCCTTGAATGGTTCCGTAGAATCTTCCTGTATAGAAGAAAGACCTTAGCCAAGAAACTCCGGAATCCAAAACTTGAAAAATAACCTTCAAAACTCTCCGGCATTAGAAGGCAACGATGAGTAGCATAAAACCAAAGACATCCTTCACGTCATGAATGTGTTGAGACGCAAAAACATTATGGACAGTTTGGTCTACACGCACTTAGTGAACGTCAAGGATGATGAGTATGTTTGCAAGACCGCTAAGCCTGTAGATGAAGCTAAGGCGCTAATTGAATCTGGATTCGAGTAGGTAACCACTATCGAGAATGTGAAACTCTTCCGGAGGAGGAGGTCAAGGCATCATGAGTGAGTCGATTCTGAGGTGGGGAGTGGCGCGGTATTACCGAAAGCAAGGGTACAAGATTAAGATTAGTATGAGATGAATCAGATTAGGACACTCCGAGGTGGACGTAGAAGCGGTCAAAGAGGATGAGAGAATCGCTATAGAAGTTTAGTCCTATAGATGGTATTGTTCGTGGCATAGGTCAGATGGCTGCCGCCCCAGTTTACGGCTATGACAAAGCAGTATTGGTCACGACAAGGAAGAATGGAAAGAAGATGGATGCCAAGGTCTTCCAGCACTACGATTTTGGTTTTCTGGACGTTGATAGGTAAGCGAGGGTTCACGGTCTCCTCTAAACAAATTCCTTTTTAGGTTCATCAAAAAACATTTCGTTTCTTTGCATGTATTGATTTGGGGATGAACTCGAAGAACCGAAATCATATTTATCGGCTATAAACACGAAGAGTGGATTAAGGTGGAGGATTAGGTGATTATTGGTGAATGCCCAGCCTCTTCCAAACCTCCCTTTTAACCTTCTTCGGAGCTTATTGCTTGAGATTGATGACTCCACAAATTCTATGATGGTTTTTTCAGCATCCTTTAGAAACTTACCATATTCCTTAACTGCTTTCTTCAGAACCTTC
>Ga0207433_10010977_pt1 | contig 13938 bp, 7 predicted proteins | sample YelNatPaOPGAMG01_FD_187559 | JGI IMG/M metagenome (GOLD analysis project Ga0207433, IMG submission 187559) | Hot spring thermophilic microbial communities from Obsidian Pool, Yellowstone National Park, USA - OP-RAMG-01 (SPAdes) (version 3) | ecosystem: Environmental > Aquatic > Thermal springs >... | reverse complement strand
GAATCCATCCAAGCCGCTATAAATGATGCCAATGAAGGAGACACAATCATAGTTGAAAACGGAATCTATCATGAATGGCACATATTGGTTAACAAAACTCTAACAATAATTGGAAGAACCATGGAAAACACGATTATAGATGGCAATGGAACGGCTGATGTCATATTCCACGTTACTGCGAGCAACGTCGTAATAGAAAATTTCACCCTTCAAAACACAGACATCAGCTTCAGTATTCAAGGCACCGCCATACGCATATACCGGGCAACAAATGTAAAAGTAAACAAAGTTATAACCAAAAATAATTATTATGGACTCGAGCTACGAACTTCAAACTGCACGAAAATAACAAAATGCCAAATTTTGAACAATACATGGGGAATTTACCTTCACGACAAAAGTTCCAACAATACTTTTATCGGCAACACCATAGCAAATAACTCCATCGGAATTAATATCGCCGATCCCGCATCACAATATAACATATTTCACCACAATAATCTCATAAACAACACCAAACAAGTTTCTTTTATTGGGGGTTTAAACTATTTTGACAATGGTTATCCTTCTGGCGGAAACTATTGGAGCGGCTATACTGCTCAAGATTTAAATCATGGACAATACCAAAATGAAACTGGCAGTGATGGAATACTCGACGAGCCTTATGCAAACGCACCAGACAAATATCCCTTTGCATATCCACTCGCATTCATTGAAATCCCAATGGCAGGAGAACACTTCCAAGTCGTAGCTTCAACAAATTCAACCCTAAACTCCTACGAGTTTAACCCGCAAATAAAAAGTTTAAGGCTATCTTTAAGCGGAGTGGATGGAACCGTTGGCGCCTGCAGGATAACAATTCCTAAAAGGCTTTTATCATGCGACCAGCCAAACCAATGGGATATTATACTATCTAATGAACAGCTAAGCTATCTTGAACTTGAGGATGAAGAAAATACATATCTATATTTTACATTCGCTCAATCTAGTGGCTTAGATATAGAAATAAAAGGTACAAACGCCGTTCCAGAAGTTTCAAATGCTCTTATTCTGTTAGGGGTGCTTGGAATTACCTCATTAATCGTTGTTGGTAGAAAATTTGTATCAAGGAGAAGGCATAATCATAATTTGGTCTTTTTTAAGATAAATTATTATTGGAGGTTCGGGATTAACCTCTGAACAGCTTATTGTTAATTCAACTTGATAGCCCCCATGAACATCGTCCCATCCCGCGGAAACTGATTTTAAAGGTATTTCAACAATCCAGCTTTCATTTGCACGAAGGTAATCTTTGGAGATGGGCAGATCATAATCCATGCCATCAGTTACTACATTGATGCCGTGAGCATCTCCTTTTATTGCAGTAATGTTTATGACCAGTTTCTTTAAATAAATAGTTTCGGTATTGTTGCTGTTAAAATATCCAATATTCCCTTTTACCGGTTCAACTTTAAAATATTCTCCTGCCCATGGTTTTTGGTTTCCTTGACTGTTTTTGTTTCTTAACGCTGATGCCACAATAATTGTTATTGCAATGGCTACAGCTACTGTGATTAATATGTTTCTCTTTGTTTTTGATCTTCCAGTTTTCTTCATAAGCTGACTTCCTCAAATAAGTAAGGTAATTAAAATGTGAAATAAAAGCTAAACGCTAAGTGCGGAGCCCAAAACGTTTAGGATTATGCTTATTATAAAGAATATGGCTGCTAATCCAAGTATGACGAAGATGTGTCTTTTTTCAAGACTTCCTCCGAACTTTTTTATGCTTATGTAGACGGCGATAAAAAAGTAAACAACTATTAAACCGCAGAAAACTAGGATTAAGGCTATTAGCTGTAAGAGTTGACCGATCAAACCGCATCGATTAAAAGGGCTTCTCTCCAGTATTTAAGATTGTCTCCTTAGACACAAAAAGTGGGGGATGACTATTTTTTGCGTTTTCTTAGCTTTATTGATGCTAAGAACGTTGCTGTGGTAAGTGGTATAAGTAGCAGCAGCAGCATGCCGGGGAATTCTGGAACAATCCATGTTCCAACAATTTTTACCGTGTCTAGTTCTGTGAAGGTGAATTCGATATATACGAAATTATGTGTCTCATTCCCGGTTATAGTGGCCGACGCGGTCTCCCCATTAATGTAAACAGCCCAGTTTGAAGGATTGCCGTCAAGCAGTGTTTTTGGTATTGTTATGTTAACGAATCCGGCGGTTCCAGCCTCACCTGTAACATTGAATTGGAGCGCCTTCTCATCTTTTAATGGAATGACGGAGTTGGGTGCAATTTCGCCGTTTGAACATGTGATAACCGTAAATGATTGACCATCAACTATTACCGTGTGAGAAACCCTATTGCAATATATTGGCGCCCTATATTCGGAGGGCTCCGCTGAGCTGTAGCCTATATCCATGCCATATTTGTTTAGTACAAGCATATCTTCAGACGACCCGTCTGGATAATAATATGTTATGAACTCTATCAGCGATGAAGCTATCACTGGAAAACTGGTTTCATATGCGGCTTTGAAGTATAGGGTTGCTAGTTTTCCGCTGCCTGATGGGTATGGTGGGTGGTATGTGTAATTGTAGGGTGGGTTGGGGTCTGGTAGGAGTAGTATGCCTATTGTTGTGTAGTTGTAGTCGTCTGGTATGGGCGTCATTGGTGGAGGCCTAGCATGAGTGTTAATGTCGACCGCATAGATTATTCCATCTGAAGTGTAATTGAAGGCTTCAAAAAACGTTCCTTTAGCCCAGTAGGGTTCGACTGGCTCTATCAGTGTTGTGTTCCACATTATGCTGAATTGGACGGCTATTATTTCCCATGCGGGGTCAACGTCCGCAATCATGACGTCTACTGTGAATGTGTCGCCGAGCTTTGCAGGCTTAATCGTTGATGGCGACAAGTAGAATCTCGGTTTTAATGCTGGTGCAACCCACTGGTAAATATAGTAGGCGTTTGTTACGCTGTCAATCGGTATGTCTATAGCCTGGCTGTTAAGTAGGAAGGTATCAGTGCCAAGCGCTGTGATGTTTAAGTCGCATTCAACCTTAGGTTCGAGTATTGAAACTCCTTTAATTATTTTTAATTCTATTCCGCACAGTTTCCCTATGGTCACATTTACGCCTGGAGGGCTCAATAGGGCTTGTCCATAAACCACGTGTCCAGGCGTTGACGTGTCTAATGCCTCTACAATGGCCTTGCCTTCGAAAACGGTGCCTGCCTTATCAATTTTTGAAAATTCTAGTAGGGTTGGATCCCACGTAACGTGAATCTGCCATGAAAACATGTCTGACGCGTTGTTCACTATGACGTTTATTATAAATGTGTCTCCAACAGCTTTTTGGCTTGCTGTGAAATTAAATAGGTGTGTACCGTCTGTCGGATTTACAAGTTCAAGCGTTGCTCCTGAATTGGCGACAACTTTCGGCGTTTTTATGATTATAGGTACTGTTGAGACTGTTAATATTAAAATTAGGAGAATCGTGGAAGCTTTTTCCATTTATTTTCACCGTTTTTTAACTTAAGTGTTTAGTCTGACGATATATTAATTTTGTGGTTTAAGAATAATTATGAGGAAGGCTATATTTCCAGAGCTTCTTCCTCTCGAGACCTTACTTTGGCAATAACGGCTACGACGATTATTATCACCATTATTCCTAAGGCTGCATAAACTTCTATTGGAATTCCGGACTGCTTGATTTCCTCTGCGTAAACTGGAACAAGGGCGGAGCATGAACCATACAAGCCATCTTCATCAATAACGGTTAGTGTAACGTTCCAGCCTGGATCTGCTGACATGAATGTGTAAGAGAACAGCAGGCCTTCACTCGCATCTTTTACTATTGTTTTGTTTCCTTCTTCAATATACCAGACGAATGTTTTCACGGATCCTCCGTCGGGAAGCGTTGTATTGGAAGCGTCGAAAGTTACTTCTTCCCCCACTTTGGGGTTTTTAGGCGTGTAGGTGAAGTTTGCTATTGGGGAGTTTCCAATTTGAATTTTTAGTGTTGTTGAATTGTATAGTCCGTCATCATCAACTATTTTGATTGCAACCGTGTATATGCCTCGTTTTGTATACGTCTTGTTTGTTATCGGGTCCGTGGTTGTTCTGTTTTGGCCGTCGCCGAAATCCCAGATGTAACTAACAATATAGCCGTCTGGGTCGTAGCTTCGGGAAGCGTTAAAGGTTATTTCTTCGTTTGGCATGTACTTTGGGTTTAATGGTTCAAGAATCAATATTGGCGAGCGTCCAACATGTACTACTTGGACTATGGAGTCCTTTAAACCGTCATTGTCTATGACTGTTAGATTCACGTTATACATTCCATTTTTTGTGAAGTTGTGGGTTATTATGGGGTTGGACGTTTCGTTGGTGATGCCGTCGCCGAAATCCCAGATGTAACTAACAATATAGCCGTCAGAATCATAACTTGAAGAAGCGTTGAAAGTTACTGTTTCATTAGCTTTCGGATATGTGGGGCTCCATGTGAAAGATGCCAATGGCGCAGCGGAACCCTTAACTGTAAGCGTGAAACTTTGCGTTTGAAATGGTATGTCTAAACCTTGAGTGTTTAGTAGGAATGTATCCCTGGTTGTTTCAAACCTTAAGGTGAAGGTTCCAGCTTTTAGGGCTGTGAAGTTTATCATGCACAGTATTCCGCTATCGGTTGTCACAGCATCTGCAGGATTTAGAAGGGCTGCGCCCATAACTACGTAGCCTTCATTATTATTAATGTCCTTAGCCTCAACAAGAGTTTTTCCGTCGAATATGTATTGTGGGTCGTTCTTTGGATTGTAGGCATCGATGCAGTTTATTGCTGTGGGGTCAAATGTTATCCCAACCTGATAGGAAAACAAGTTTGTTACGCCTCCTTCAAGGACAACTTTTACCGTGAAGGGTATGCCTCCTTTTGGGATAGGTTCAGTTTCGCTTCCCAAAGTTATGGATGAACTGCCAGTGGCAGCATCAACTATCTTCAGAGTTGTGGATTGACAGAAACTGAGATTCAAAAGGGAAAGTGTAAAGGCTAAAATAAGGATGACCATAAGGATGCTTATGATTTTTGCTTGTTTTTCCATCGGGTTTTCGCCTTTAGGCTTGACGATTAATTTTGTTCTGTGGAATATTTATGCTTGTCGAACCGCTTTCAGGCTGGAATATATTAAAAATGGAGGGTTTTAGCATGCTTTGTTGAAGTTTATGACTATTAAAACTATGTCTCTCATGTCTATTATGCTGTTTCTGTCTAGGTCCATTTCAGGGTTCCATTTTGGATGGCCTGGGTAGGCTCTGAAGCATAGGATTTCAGCTGTAACATCACGCATGTCAACCTTTCCATCACCGTTAACGTCGCCCATAAATCTTACTTTAACAAGTCCATCTTCAAGAAAGTTGTCCGCCGTGTTAATTTCGTAGGGAACCGGGCCTGCTTGGACGGAAATCTTGTAAATGTTGCATGGCTGGGCTGTGGCCGTATTCCAAACTAGTGTTAATGTTATGTTTGCGGCTGGTTCAAGGGCTGTTACCGTTTCTGATGTTATTAGGGTAGAGTTTGCGTAGATTTTCACATCGAAGGTTTCGGTCACGTTCCCCTTGTTTTTCACGGTCACGTTTATCTTAACTTGCCAGCCTTGATACGCCACTGTAAGGTCTGTCTCGATGTCTGTTATGGCTATGTCTCTTATTAAGCCAATAAATATTCCATGGTAAACCTCGTGGGATATGGCCTCATTATTTATGTTGTATAGGGCTGTATGTGTGAGGTTTATTGGGCTGACACCAGCGGAGAGAACTTGAAATTCAACATTCATTACTGGTGCTTGGCCGTAGACTGTTATTCCGCCTTTATATGTTAGGTTTGCATAGATATATCCGGCTGTGTCGTCTACTACTAGTTTTTTGGTTGGCGTTTTACCCGCAACCGGTGGGATGTTTATGAGAATTTCCTGTATTATGGAGGGATTGTATGTTAGGTTGAAAATGCATGTTTTAAGGTTTTCCACGTCACTTAATGTCACGTTTATTTTAAAAGTTGTTCCTGGAACGTATTGTGGCCCCCGCACTTCTGGTGGTTCTATACTTAGTTTGGCTATTAGCATGTTGCTGAAGAATCCATCCTTGGCGTTGAATGGAAGCTGTATTCCCAAGGAGTTAAGTAATTGAACATCCATCAACTTTAGGGCTGTTGAACCAAACTCCAGAACCTGGAAGGTTATTTCAGCAAGTTTCCCGCTTCCGCTTTGACCGACAGCATTTACTAAACTGCAATTCATGTTTAGGGCTTTGTGTGTTGCATTTAGCCATGTCTGTTGGAACTTGAAGGTTGTTGCGCCTGCAGATTTGAGAAAATCGCCTTCAAAAGCATTGCTTACATTTAAGACGGTTCCGTTAAAGACTATGTTTAGGCTCCAAAGGTGCAGGTCTGTTGCGCCATTAATTTGTAGGCTGACATTAAAGGTGCTTCCAGGCGTTAATGATATATCGACAACTTTTTGTGGGTTTAAGTATATTGTTGCTGGGGGCGGCGGGGTCCAAGGTGCAGTGTATTTATATTGCGCGTTTATTGGGGTGAAGCCTATGTCAAAGCCATTCTTATTTAGCATGAATGTGTCTGTTCCTAAGTTTTCGAAGGCTATGTCGCATTGGAGTGTTTGTCCTGGAAGTGGAGCCTTTATTATTTTCAGTTCTATTTGGCATAGTGTTCCCCTAGCTTTTGATACGGCGTCCGCTGGGTTTACTAGGGCTTGTCCGTAGACGACGTATCCCGGCGTTGAGGTGTCTAATGCTTCGAGGTAGGCTTTTCCTGCAAAAACCATGTCCGAGGGTTTAACTATTCTTGAGAAATTTAGGAAGGTTGGGTCCCAGCCGACGCCAATCTGCCAGGAAAATAGGTCAGCTACATCGGTTACTGTGACGTTTATTAGGAATGTGTCTCCGACGGCTTTTTGGCTTGTTGTGTAGTTGAATAGGTGGGTTCCGTTAATGGGGTTTACAAGTTCTAGGGTGGTTGGTGAGGCATAGGTAACATTAACTGGCATGGTTGCTAATAATGGTTGCAATGTCAATGTTAAAAAGAGGGTAAATATGGCTAATGGTTTTTTCATCTCCTTCTCCCTTCAAACAATTTTTGTTAAGCCCGATATTTAAGAGTTATTTTGACCTTTCACAGTGTTTGTTAGCTCTCTTTCTGATTAAAGTGGAGGATAATTATTGTTACATCGCGCATGTTTACTACACCGTCGTTATTGATGTCTGCGTTAGGCTTCCAGTTAGGCGAGTCTGGTTTTGTGTTAAATAAAAGTATGCAATAGGTGACGTCTCTCATATTTACTACCCCATCGGGTTTTCCAGGTTGGATGCTTGATATGTCGCCTGGAACACCAATTTTTATTTGCATGCCAAAAACCCTTAAATTGTCTGCTGTGTGAATTTCGCCTTGAACTGGGTTGGCATATGCGCTTATAGTGTAGTTTCCATAAGTTAGACCGCTTGTGGTCCATGTGAAGTTTATCGTGATAGCTGTTCTTGTAGGTATTTGCGGTATGATTAGGGTTGTTATTGTACAATTAATGTGGGTGTTATTAGACCAATATACGGTGACTTGAATATTGTTTTCCGTGAAGTTCCCCTCGTTTTCGATTGTTAGGTATATTGTTGTGGAGCAACCTTTTCCTATGACGGTTTTGGCTGGTATTTGTTGGAAGTTTTTAACTCCAGGTGTGCTCGGAACTACTTGAAGCGTGCATATATCTGCGTATTCTATTCGGATCTGACATGTTTTGGTGTTGTCAGAAATGTCAATGTCTGTTCCAGGCGGAGAAAGAGTTGCATTAACGAGCAGTGTGTGATTGCCCATGGACAACGTTGTTGTTTCTAGCAGTATTGGGTATACTATTTCGGTTCCTCTTGGTATGGTGATTGAACTACTGAAGAATGGTGTGCTGTCGCAATAGCTGGTAATCGTTGCTATTTCGCTGTATGATCCTTTATTCCATAAATTCACGTTTATTGTTATTGTTTCAGTGTATTTTACCAGAGTTTTTGATGGGGTTATTTGGGTTATGGCGATATTATGGGTTTGGCCGGATATAGCGTAAATTTTTCCATCTTTTGATGTTATGAACAATGTTTCACTTAGCAGGGCAGGTGACGAGTCAATTGCTCCATTAGTTTTATAAGTCCACCATACAGTTCCATCATTTTCCTTTATCGCGTATAGTTTTCCATCGGTTGTCCCTATGAAAACTTTCTTTTCAGCCACTATTGGGGAGGCCCATTTTACTGTGCCTATTGTTTTCTTCCATACAAGTATGCCATTGCTTACGTTTAATGCATAAATATTTCCGTCAAGGGAGCCAATGAATATTATGCCATTTGAAGTTGCTGGCGATGAGTAGATTGCCCCTCCTGTTGTTGCGCTCCATGCAATGTCACCGTTTTCTGGTTTTAATGCATAGATGATATTATTTGTGGAGCCTATGTAGATTTTGCCGTATGCAACTGTAGGCGATGAGTAAAATGGTTTGTTTGGTGTTAGGGCTTTGCTCCATAAAACCGAACCCGTAGTCTCGTTTAAGGCGTATATTGTGCCGTAGGATGTTGCTACATAGACTTTGCCATCGGCGATTGCTGGTGAAGTGTAAATTGCGCCGTCTAGGGTTGCGCTTGTCCATAGGGTGACGCCGTTTAAGTTGAATGCGTAGACTTTACGATCTGATGAGCCAACATAGACTTTATTTTCGTATGCTGTTGGTGAGGAGTAAACAGCTCCTCCTGTTGTGATTGTGTAAATTGTTTGGCCGTTTGTAGCGTTTATGGCGTAGATTTTTGCGTCATCGGCGCCTATGAACAGTATTCCTTCTGCGAATGCTGGTGATGAGTGGATGGTGGTTGACATCGGCTTTGACCATATTGTTTGCGCGTTTGAAGCGTTTAACGCATATATTGTATTGCTTGATGCTGTAAAAACGATGTTGCCAAATGCTGTTGGAATCACTATTGGTGATGGGGACATCCATTCATCGGAGCTTGTAGAACCTATCACTTTTGACCATTTAGTGTTGTTTGTTGTTGGTGATAGTGACGTTGACGTTGCATAATGTTTTGTGTCGTGTCTGTACATTGGCCATGCTTCTGAAACTGTTATTTCGTAATATGATGTTGATTCTACGCCTTTAGAGTCTGTTAGCCTTAAACTTACTGTGTATTTTGTAGCTGCATCGTAGGCGTGCACCACTATGGCACCGTTCTTTGTTGTTCCATCTCCAAAGTTCCATTTCCACTCTGTCAGTGTGCCATAGGGACTGTAACTGCCAGAACCGTTAAAAGTTACGGTTTGACAGACGATTGGGCTGCTTGGATGATATTTAACCACCGCTACTGGCCCGTTTAGCGTGAATTTTTTTATGCTTATTTTTGTTTGGACTTGGTAGTGGGCTGTGGCATATATTGTGTATTCTCCGGCTGTTATGTTTCCTTGGGGGAAATTGAATGTTATGTTTGAGTATTGGGGTTGTGGTGGCATAGTTGGCGTTGTTGTGCTTATGTAAAAGGTTGTTTTGTTTTCTGGACAGTATGGATAGCCCATTGCTTTGGGCGAGTCTGTGAATAAATTTGCGTATAATTTTGCTTCACCAGTTGGGGCATCATTTGGAATTGGAAGCTGGGCCATAAGCCAAAGTTGCTGTCCTGCCTGTATGGTTGTTCTGTGGGGATAAAATGCCAATATCGGAGTGTTTTGTGAAGACTGAGCAAATAGTGCTACTACAAGATTGTAAGAATTGTAATTGTCTGTGTTTTTTATTGTTAGGCTTACATATGCGATTTGGCCTTTGCTAAAAGTTGTTTTTGGATTGCCATAGGAGTCGCACGTGTATATGTTTTTTATTTGAACTCGCCACCATTGGTCTGATACGTTGCCTGTTGCGATTGTTCTTATTATGTAGGGATTGCCGTATGGGTTGTCCACTTCAACCGCAGCTATGTGATTAATTAGGTTTCCATCAAGGGTTATGGTTGTTGATAGGTTGACTTGTTCCCCTATATTGTACAATTGTTTATTTGTGGCTACACTAATGCTCAGAACCTGAGCTGAGGCGAGGGGAATTAGTTGAAATAAGCTTATAACAATAACTAAAAGTAGGATGGAAAGCTTAAATCCTTTCATTTTTTGCATTAACCATTTTCCACCTTCACGTATGCTCAAGCAAATCGACCAATTTTAAGGTTTTTCCGGACTAGTAATATAAAAAAGTGGGGGGCTGGGAGTTTTGCTATTTAGACAGGTAGAAGTCTTCTTTGTTTTTGACTTCTGGGCAGTATGGTGTTCCGCCATACCATGGTAGTTTGTCGTAGGCGTTTGCGTATACTGTGCATTTGCCTACCACCGCGTTGGATGGTATGTGTATTGTTATTTCTTCTGGTCCGTAGACTTTCATTTCTCCGAAGTGGTCGTATTCGCCCCATCCAACAGTTACTTCGTAGGCATGGGAGCCTATGAAGAATCCTAGTTCATCGTAGACTGTTATTGTTAGTGTTGCGTTTATTGGCTGCATTCTGTATGTTCCGTAAGATATTAGGAATGTCATGTCTACGCCATTCTTTGTCTGTTTGTATGTTGTGTATTTGGATTCTATGCTTAGGACTTCAACAGGCCACCATACCCAGAATTTAAGTGTGTCATTTGCCTTTCTTTCTGCAACTTCAACTGTGGCAATTACATCCCATTCTCCGAAGATTTCGCTTGCAGGATCTACACATGGCCAGGGTATCCTGAAGCTTATGTGGGCTACTCCGTATTCGTCTGTTGTTGCCTCGCGGTATATGTGGTAGCCGTTGTGCTCTATTTGGAAGCCTACAAGTTTCTGTTGTACTGGATATTCGTTATATGTTACAAGGGCGTAGAGCTCCACTTGTTGTTGTGGGCCGAACATGTCGCTTACAGCGTTTGGTCCTTGTCCGCCATATGGGGATCCTGTTTTTGGGTCTCTCGGATATTGCGTGTAAACGTCAATTGCTAAACCAAGAGTTTTTTGCGGTGCCCTGTAGTTGGCTGGGTCTGCTCTGCTGTAGCCTATGTCTAGTCCGTAGGTGTTTAGCACCAGCATGTCTTCAGATGATCCGTCTGGATACCTGAATGTTATGAATTCAATTTTTGACCAGACTTCAAGTGGCGCCAAGGTCTCATATATGGCTTTGAAGTATAGGGTTGCTAGTTTTCCGCCGCCTGATGGGAATGGTGGATGGTATGTGTAGCCTGTGGCTGGGTCTGGTAGGAGTAGGATGCCTATTGTTGAGTAGTTGTAGTCGTCTGGGATGGGCGTCATGGGCGGAGGCCTAGCATGAGTGTTTATGTCGGCTGCGTAGAGAACTCCGTCTGGAGCGTATTGGAAGGCTTCAAAGAATGTTCCTGGAGCCCAGTAGGGGGCTACTGGCTCTATTAGTGTTGTGTTCCACATTATGCTGAATTGGACGGCTATTATTTCCCAGGCTGGGTCGACGTCGGCAATCATGACGTCTACTGTAAAGGTGTCTCCAAGCTTTGCAGGCTTAATTGTTGATGGTGAAAGGTAGAAGCGAGGCTTCTTTTGTGGAACAACCCACTCATACTTGTAGTGGGCGTTTAATATCTCCTGAATTTCAATGTCTGAGCCTCCGCTGTTGAGTAGGAATGTGTCTGTGCCAATTGCCGTGAAGTTTAGGTCACATTCAACAACTGGATTAAGCATCGTAGGCCCTTTAATTATCTTAAGTATTACTGTGATCAGTTTGCCTTCCGTTACATCCACTCCTGGAGGAGTTAGCAAGGCTTGACCGTATATCAAATGTCCCGGAGTAGATGTGTCTATGGCTTCAACAATGGTTTTTCCTTCGAAAACGGTGCCAGTTTTATCTATGCTTGAATATTCTAAGAGTTCTGGATTCCATGTTATGTGAATCTGCCATGAAAACAGGTCTGGCGCATTGCTTACAATCACGTCTATTCGGAATGTGTCTCCAACAGCCTTCTCACTTGTTGTGAAGTGGAAGAGGTTATCTCCGTCGATTGGATCTATAAGCTTAAGATCCGCGCCGGGCGAAGCCTTCACTGGAAGTGCTAGCACAGCTAATGCGCTGAAGATCAGCAATGCTGTTAAGCTATAACCTAGAATCTTCTTTCTCATTATTCTTTTCCCCTTCTCCTTTCTTTCGATAATTATTTGGAGAGTTGGAGAATTTAAGCGTTCCGGAATTATCTTCTATTCCTTTTTAGCTATTGCGTAGCACGCTACAAAGTGTCCTCCGCCCACGTCAACTAATGGTGGCTCCTGACGTTTGCAGATGTCCATGGCAAGCTCGCATCTTGGGTGGAAACGGCAACCTGAAGGCGGGTTAACAGGGCTTGGAACCTCCCCTGAGAGGGGTGCCCTCTCCCTCCTCCTTGTGGGGTCAGGTATGGGTATGGAGGCAAAGAGGGCTTTTGCATATGGATGCAATGGGCTTTTGTAGAGTTCGCCTGTTTCTGCAAACTCAACGATTTTGCCCAGATACATAACGGCTACGCGGTGGCTTATACACTCGACAATGCTTAGGTCGTGGCTTATGAACATGTAGGTTAAGCCCAGCTCCTTCTGAAGGTCTTGGAAAAGGTTGAGAAGCTGGGCTCTAACTGAAACGTCCACGGATGATGTTGGCTCATCCAAAACTATAAACTCTGGATTTGTTATTATGGCTCTGGCAACGGCTATTCTCTGCCTCTGGCCTCCGCTAAACTCGTGGGGATAACGGTAAAGGTGGGTTCTGCTTAAGCCAACCATCTCCAAAACTTTAACAACTCTGTCTTCAGCCTCCTTCCCCTTGGCTATTCCCTGAGCCACAAGGGGTTCGGCGACTATGTCTTTAACAAGCATCCTCGGATCCAAGGATGTTGTAGGGTCTTGGAAAACTATCTGCATGAACCTTCTAAGCTTTTTTAGGCGTCTTCCCCTTAAATAGGCTATGTCATATTCCCGGAGCAGATATTTTAGGGCTTTGGACTTCGGGTCGTTCTTCTCTAAATATTTTATTGCTTCAACAATTTCTCTTGGAGTCTGGTAGAATATGTGGCCGCTGTTGGGGCTGAGCAGCCTTATTATCGTTTTTCCAAGGGTTGTTTTCCCGCAGCCTGATTCTCCCACTACGCCGAAGCATTCTCCCTTATATATATTGAGGTTAACACCGTCAACAGCCTTAACCTCGGCCACTTTCTTTTTAAGGACTCCGCCGTAAATTGGAAAGTATTTTTTAAGGTTTTCTATGGTTATCAGGTTTTCCAAGGCTATTTACCTCCACTGTAGAGGTGGCATGCGACATAATGCTCTTTACCAGCTTCAACAAGTGGGGGCTTTTGCTTCCAGCATATGTCCATGGCGTATTTGCATCTTTCGTTGAATCTGCAGCCTGGCGGCGGGTTTATAAGGCTTGGAACAACTCCAGGTATGGATGTGAAGGGTTTTCCAGGCCGGGGGATGGATTCAAGCAAGCCTTGAGTGTATGGGTGTAGGGGCTCCTTGAAAAGGGTCATGACATCGGCTATTTCGACGACATTTCCAGCATACATAACAGCAACACGGTCGCAGAGTTCAGCCACAACTCCTAAATCGTGGGTGATGTATAATATTGTTGAGCCTAATTTTTTCTGAAGCTCCCTTATCAAGACTAGGATTTGGGCTTGAACTGTAACGTCAAGGTTTGTTGTAGGCTCGTCGGCTATTAACAGTATTGGGTTGGCCACAAGCGCCATTGCTATTACGCATCTCTGAGCCATGCCTCCGCTTAGCTCGTGGGGGTACATGTCCACAACCCTTTCAGGGTCTGGTATTCTAAGTGTTCTCAGAAGCTCCACTGTTCGTTTTCTAACCTCTTTCTTCATAAGGTTTCTAAATCTTCTAAGGATTGGAATTTTTGAAGCTAGCCTAACCCTTAA
>Ga0207433_10010975_pt1 | contig 13940 bp, 7 predicted proteins | sample YelNatPaOPGAMG01_FD_187559 | JGI IMG/M metagenome (GOLD analysis project Ga0207433, IMG submission 187559) | Hot spring thermophilic microbial communities from Obsidian Pool, Yellowstone National Park, USA - OP-RAMG-01 (SPAdes) (version 3) | ecosystem: Environmental > Aquatic > Thermal springs >... | reverse complement strand
GGATAATACGTCTTCGAAAATTGTGGTTTTTGATGGTACTTCTTTTTCTTTTGTTTCTAAATCTGTGGCGGGAGTTGGTAACTCTAGCGCTATTTTTAACCGACTTGATGTTGTAAATAATTATCTAATGGCGACCTCAAATATAGATGGAAGTGGATATGTTCCTATAACATGCTATGATGGATCTAGCTGGACCTCCTTTTCTGGAGACATAGGTTTGTATAATTATTACAGCAGAGGCTTGTATCTTTATGGTAGTCATTGGGCAGTGCAGGTTAGTCCTGATCCTCTTGCATCGTGGTTAAATAGCGTTGCTTATAGTGGTGCGCCATTTGCTTTCTGGGATGGCTACCCGGGAAATCTGAGTGGTTTTGGATCTTATTATGATTGGAGTACTAGTGGTATTCTAGTATTTGCTGTTCCGCTCTATAGAAACGCGAGTATCTCATCGTGTTCAATTAGAGATGTTAGTATACAGATTCCTCAACCTTATGCATCTGGTGCTACATATTCTTGGTTTCTTGTAAATTCAAGAAGTGGGACTATATATACCCATTCCAGCCCCTCATCGAAACTTGTATTCTCGTCTTGTTTTGGCGGGTGTGTGACATTTGGAAATGTGTGGTTATTGTTTCATTCTAGTATTGCTTCTTGCTCTGCAAATCTGGGAAGCAAGATAAATGTTAGATCCAGGATTGATGGTTTGATAATGCAATCGAACTATGCTGGTTACTCAGAATAGAGGGAAGAAAGAATGAATCTTTCGGAAGATTATCTTAGTCTTTTTTGAGTAAATTTGGATTCTTGGAGCTAAGAGAATGAAAATTATTTCTGTAAGTGGTTATTCTAAGACTCGTTTTGAGGGGCTCTCTGGTTTCTCAGGCTACTCAGGTACGAGTGGTTTCTCTGGTTATAGTGGTACGTCAGGATGGAGCGGGGTGTCTGGTTTTAGTGGGTACTCGGGAGATAACCCTGGCTCGAGTGGTTACTCAGGCTATAGTGGATTTTCTGGAGACATTGGCCCTCAAGGTGAAAGTGGTTATTCGGGTTTTAGTGGATATTCTGGCTCGAGCGGTTACTCGGGATATTCTGGCTTTAGCGGGTATTCTGGATTCTCAGGAGATACACCGGGCACCAGTGGTTACTCAGGCTATAGTGGGTACTCGGGTGATAGCCCCGGCTCGAGTGGCTATTCAGGATACTCGGGGTACTCGGGATGGAGCGGGACAGGAACCTATAATCTAAAGACAGCTAGTACATTATCTACAACCTGGCAAGTTGTGACAGATGGACCAGGGAACCAGTCTCCGCTTTATCTTGCCACCAATGCGGTATCTATTCGATATCTTGATTTGTATTCTGGTCAAATTGTTAGGTCGGGTCATGGGAACCTTTTCTCTGGCAGCGCCGCTACAATTGCCATTGGTACTGCAGCAACCACCGGTTCGTACGGAAGCTTAGCCATAGCTCTTAGTGGAACTGTAAATTCGATTGGTCCACATACGATTTCTATTGGAGCCAATATTAGTGGCCCTGCCTATTCGGTTTCAATTGGTCAGTACTGTCATTGGACCGGAACAGATTTTACAAGTTCACAATATGCAGTTTGTATAGGTTATTACGCTGGCTACAATTATACCAGTAATATAAACGGCGCTGTTGCTATTGGTTACTCTTCTGCGAGTTATTGTTCTGGGGGCAATAATTCCATTATGATTGGTACCTATGCAGGTAGGAGCGCAAGTGGAATTTCTTACGCAGTAGTGATTGGTAATAATGTAGGTTATGGCGCAAGTGGAATTGATTACGCAGTAGCGATTGGCAACTATGCAGGTTATGGCGCAAGTGGAATTTCTTACGCAGTGGCGATTGGTAGTAATGCTGCTAGGGGGGCTAGAGGAGCAAGTACTGGGATTTTCATTGGGAATACAGTTGGATATGGTTCAAGTGGCTACGGTTCTAGTATTGTAATAGGTAATAGTTCAGCAAACTATACGTCGGGAACCGGAGGCCAAGTTATTATTGGGGCTAGTGCTTGTACTGCATCTGGCTGCTATTTTGTAGGCAACTCAGTGGTTGGATATCTTGTTATGAACCAGTCAGAAATTCGAACGTTTAGTTACAATTCTGTTCTGGGTTTCTATGCGGCTAGGGCCCCTATGGGAAGTCTTTCTGGGAATGTGTTTGTTGGGGCGTATGCTGGAGAAACATGCAATACTAACTCCAGCGTCATTATTGGATATATGGCTGGGAGAGGGTTAAGCTCTTCTAATATCTGCGCAATAGGTGAGTCGAGCATAACCTCAACCGGCTATGCTGATTACGGGACATTTCTAGGTTATAGGACGGGATTTAGTGGTAGCAACTTAACAAGATCTGTTCTTGTTGGTGGACTTGCAGGATCCAGAGTTATCAATCTTATAGATTCGGTATGCATAGGTTATGATTGTGGACCAAGTACGGATTCTTTGTCTGGTGTCGTGGCCATTGGAAACCAGGGCATTAGGCCAACTGCTAGTTACCAACTGGTTATAGGTTCCTGTTATAGTGGGTTTTTGGGAAATGGTGTGTTAAGTTCTAGTCCATGGAATTTCACATTGTCTGCAACTAAGGGAAGTGGAACAAATATCGGAGGAGCAGATTTTAGAGTTGCAGGCGGAGCGGCAACTGGATCTGGAACCCCAGGGCGAGTCATCTTAGCCACAAGTCAAGTTGGGGCAGCAGGAACCAGCGAGCAAACCTTAGTGGATAGAATGTGGATTGGAAAAGTAGGAGAAATCATTCTAAATAAAGTGGATTCTGATCCAAGTAATCCCAGTTCAAATAATGTTGCTTTATTTTTGAAAGTATCTGGAACTTCTCCTAAGACCCTTTATCTTTGTGCTAGGTTTGAGAATTCTTCGGAAACAGTCTTGGCTCAAACCACGGTTTAAACATATCTCTATGCTCTTTTTTTATATGAGTATGTAGAAAACGAGAGAGAGAAGAAATATGCCAGAAATTATAACGAACTCTCAAATCCAAGCAGTTTATTCTAGAATTCTTCTAACAAAATCATTGGTCAAGAATCCAGAATTCTTACTAGAAATCATCACCCCAGATTTTTGTAGTGAGTTTTTGTTGGAGGTGGCTAAGAAATTTTCTCAACTAAGCGTGGGAGATTTCTTAAATTCGAGAATTGTAAAGGTTTCTAGATTATTGATTCCTGCTAAAGGCAACGATATAGGCAAGAAGAAGATTTCTTTGTTTCTATGTACCAGTATTGAGCAGGTTGCCACCCTGGCAAAAAGCTACCAGAGATTAGAAACTGAGTTTGGATTCTATAAGTTCTTTTTCGTAGCCCCATTTAGTTCCGATATCAAAGAACCCATTGCCATACCCTTACCTGGAATCAGAGCGCAGAAAACATTTATTAACTCGGAAGGCAATATTCGAGATTTTCCATGGGAAGAAACGAACGATTTACAACAAATTATTTGTATTGAATACCTATGCTTGAAGAAAGAGGAATCTCTAATGCCCCAACTAGCAGAGAACCGAGAGCATGTCACCTGTGTTATTCCTACAAAAGATCGATACTCCTGCTTAAGCATGGTTCTGGTTTCCCTTGTGAACCAACTTAGGGTACCTAACAGAATTGCGATAATAGACTCCAGCGAGTCGCCTTTAGATTTGCCTTCTATTGCTGATTTTGGGGGGATTTTCTCCCTTGCTTCTTCAAAAAGATGTGAAATTCTAGTGGGTCATCCATCGAAGAAAGGTAGCAAATTTGATTCTATTATCCAAGCCTTGGATCTCGTGGAAGATTTATGTTGGTTCTTATCTGACGATCATATCGTAGCCCCAGATGCTTTGGGTTTCTTGTTAGAGCACTTTCAAGAAGATTCTTCCTTGGGCGCAATTTCTCCAAGTATTCTTCTTCCTCGCGATGGATTGATTTATGAGTTTATTTCTAGAAACATTCTTAAGACTTTTTCTATCTTTCCTAGTGTGCAATTTGGTGAGCGCTTTATTCCTAGTCCTTATCTTTTAACTGGGAATGAGTATTTGATGAGTTCATACGTGTGTAGGAAACCTGACATGGACTATGTAAAAGAGTTTTCTTGTTACGATTTAAGATTTTCTCCAGATTTCTTAACGTGGTTTCATGTTCTATTTACAAATTCTTTGTTTCTATCTGGATTATCTTTACATGTGGATACTCGGGCAAGGGTAACTAACCTTGCGTATCCAGTGGGGGGAATGCGAGGTATTTCTAATGACCAGTTACAAGAGCAAATGGTAGCTCTTCTTTCTATCATTGATGAGAGATTTGGTGTGAAGATTCTTCCACCTAGAATCTGCCTGACCCCTGGAGGGGTAGGAGATAATATTCTTTTCAAGAGTGCGTTGGGCGATATCCTCGCGGCCAATCCGGATAAAACGATAATTATCTCTCCAACATTTCCAGAAGTTTTCTCTGATTTGCTCACTAATGAAAATGATCCCACTTGTGGTCAGTACTTGGGTCGAGATATATTTTTTGTTTCTTCAAAGGAACTATCTAGAATGTCTCCTAGTGGAGATAATCCATATGCATTTTGTTGGTCTGTAAACTGGCCCCATGATAGACCTTTTTCTGATTCTTTTAGGGCTATGTACTGTTCTCAACCACAGCAAGTACCATCTTCTAATTCTTCGAATACTAGTATGATGCCCGCCACCACCGCCAATAATGAATCTTTGTGTCAGAAGGAAGAGGATAGAACTGAACGAATCAATAATGGAGACTTTGCCAATGTTGGAAAAGGATGGAGATTGCATCACAGTTCTAATTAGTCCTTATAGTCGAAGCATAATCAAACCAGATTATAAACTAATAACCCAACGAAATGATTTCCTACTAAATAGTACCCCTCCATATGTTCTTACATGTGCAAAAAACTATTTGTACTGGATTCCATTCTTGGAGAAACTAAAAGAAAGTGGGGGAAGAAAAAGAAAATTTATCCAGTTTTCTCTAAGTGGAGAACCAATTCTATGTCCAGGCTTAATCGATAATGTATATTATGACCTTTCGCTTCCTGAGCTTAGGTCCTACATTGCTGAGTGTCATTATTGGATTAGTGTTGATAACTTTTTTCAACACCTTGCCAACGAAGTAGGAAAACCGGGAGTGGTAATCTTTACAAAATCCAAACCATCCTTATTTGGTCACCCTCAGAATTTAAACTTGTACTTGGGAAAAGCAAGAAAATTTCAGTTTGATCTTTGGGCATCAGAGCCCATTGATTTAGATTCACAGCCAGATCCAGACTTGGCTCTTCAATTGGTCTCGATTTTTGAAGATACTCATATTTTTTGCAGAAAACTGAGTTTTTGAAAAGAGGGGAGGTGCTTTGTAAAAAATGAACCAACCGAATCCTAAAATTAAGTACTCTGTAATCATTCCCACGTACAATAATTTGGAAAACTTAAAAGAATGTTTAAAATCAATTGAGAAAAATACCGATTTCTCATCTGAAGATACTGAGATTATAGTTGTTGCCAACGGGTGCACAGACACAACCCATGACCATGTAAGGAGTTATGGAAAAGAGTTTCGTTTATACTGGTTTCGAGAACCGGTGGGGTTTCCCAAAGCCGTGAACATGGGAGTTTCTAAGGCAAATGGAGATAAGATTATTATACTTAATGATGATGTTGTGATCTTAGATTCTGGATCTTCTAGTACCTGGATTCGAATTCTAGAAGAACCTTTTAAGAGAGATTATCGAACTGGAATTTCTGGGCCCATGGTTGCTAAGCACAAAGTTCTGGATGTAAATTATGCTATGTTCTTTTGTGTTATGACATACAGGTCTTTATTTCTGGCTTTGGGTGGGCTTGATGAGGATTTTTCTCCTGGGTTCTGTGAAGATGTAGATTTTTGTATTCGAGCATATGATCTAGGTTATAAAATTGTGCAGGTTCCTGAGAAACAATCCCCCAAATACACCCCAACTCACATGTTTGGAGAATTTCCAATTTATCATAAAGGAAACAAAACTTTTTCACGATGGATTCCAGAAGATGTTTCTAAGATTATGACTAAGCATGAATCTTTGCTTCTTCAAAAACATCGAAATCTTACCACCAGAAAAAGATTAAATCTAGGTTGTGGCAATTGGATTATGCCCAATTGTATAAACGTTGATATTGATAGTGAGTTTGCGGATGTTGAGGCGGATGTAAGATCTTTACCTTTTGATTCGTTAAGCATTGATGAGATTCATGCTACTCATTTAATTGAGCATCTTGATCCCAGAGAAATCATGGCAATGTTTAAAGAGTGGAACCGAGTCTTGAAACCAGGGGGAAAGCTCTTCATTGAAATGCCTGATATATTACAAATTTGTCAAGCATTTCCCTATGCTTCGAAACAAGAAAGATACATTCTATTGAATTGTATATATGGGTCAACTCTACCCCAGACGCCTCATAAGTTTGGATGGTATGATGAGATATTAGTTGACCATCTTTATGGGGCTGGATTTGATTCATTTCAAAGAAAAGATCCAGTATATGTCTATCACTGGGGTCGAAACTTTAGAATTGAGTGCAAAAAAGCTAAAGATTTTTCTCAAATTGAACCATCTGACGGGGAAATTATCTCTGATAAATGCAATGATGAGTTTCCAGATGGATGGTTTCCTAGAGATGATATAAATGCGTATCGAATAGCCCTTTCTATGTTACCCCAGAATGCCATTATTGCTGAACTGGGAGTTTGGAAAGGAAGATCTTTGTGCTCAGTTGCGGATATAATCAAAAATAAGAATCTAAGAGTTTATGCTATCGATACTTTTGCTGGGAGCGAAGGAGAACCTTTCTTCCAGGGTTGGACGAAAGAGATGTTTGATTCTGTCTATAAGGAATTTGTAAGTAATGTTACTAAGTTTGGCTTATCCTCCTATATAACCCTAATGCAAATGGATTCTATAGATGCGAGTAAGGTTTTTCGAGACAAGTTCTTTGATTTCGTTTTTATTGATACTGGGCATTCTATGAAGGAAGTTAAAAGAACGATTCTTTATTGGTATCCAAAAGTTAAGGGTGGTGGGGGATTAGCTGGGCATGATTTTCTTTCTGATCCTGTTAAAAATGCGGTTCTTGAAGAACTGGGCTCCCATGTCTTGGTAAATGGCAATGTTTGGTTGAGTAGGAAACCGTTCTTATATGATGGATTCATTTTCTATAATGAGTTGGATGTGTTAGAGATTCGACTCAACGAGTTATATGATGTGGTTGATTACTTTGTTCTTGTGGAAGCAACTAGGACCTTTTCTGATAAAGATAAACCCCTGTATTTTGAAACTAACAAGAAAAGATTTGAAAAGTTTCTAGATAAGGTTATTCATATTGTTGTTGATAATATGCCCTCGGGTCCAGATCCTTGGGTTAGAGAGAGACATCAAAGAAGTTGCATTTCAAGAGGCTGGCAAAATTGTTCAGATGGGGACTTGGTTTGTGTCTCAGATGTCGATGAGATACCCAAAGCTTCCATCTTAAGAAACTACCGGCTAAAAGATGGTTTCTCAACTCTTGAACAAAGTCTCTATTACTATTTTCTTAATTGTAAAGAACTAGGAACTTGGCGGTGGTTTAAGATTTTGCCTTACTCAAAGGCAAAAGACATGACTCCTGAGCAAATTCGATATACTGAGAGTGAGAATATAATTCTGAATGCTGGGTGGCATTTTAGTTTTTTGGGAGATGTCAACCATATAGCTTCAAAAATTGAAAGCTATGCACATCAAGAATACAACTTGCCTCAGTTCAAAGATCCAAACTATATTTTATCTTGCTTAGAAAAAGGCCAAGATGTGTTTAAAAGAAAAGATATAGCGTTTCAATTTGTTGAAATTGATTCTAGTTATCCAGAATTTGTAACTAAGAATTTAGCCAAATTCCTAGAAAAGAAACTAGTCAGGATCCACAAACCATGAAATATTCTATTATAATTCCCACATATAACCACCTAAACGATTGTTTAAGGCCTTGTATAGAAAGCCTTATTAAAACAACTACGCTAAGACCAGAAGAAATCGAAATCATTATCGTTGCGAATGGTTGTGTAGATGGAACGGAGCAATATGTTTCTGCTCTCCAAGGGCGCTATTCCAATGATATTTTTAAGTTACTGACCTTTTCTGCTCCTCTTGGTTATACGAGAGCCACCAATGAGGGGCTTAAAGTTGCTAAAGGTGAGTTTATCGTTCTTTTAAATAACGATGTTATTCTCCTTGATTGGCAAGCCCCAAATGATTGGCTTAATATACTTGTAAAACCATTCTTAGAAGACCCACTTGTAGCAATTACAGGAACTAACAAGCTACAAAGACTGGAGTTCTTGGGGACCAAGAAATTTTTGGTTTTCTCCACAGTTATGATCAAAAGGGAGATAATCCAGAAATTCGGTCTTTTAGATGAGGTATTTTCTCCTGGATCTGGTGAAGATATAGATTACTGTATGAAGGTTATTCTTGAGGGATACAAAATAGCTGAGGTTCCAGAAGAAAGAGATGCTTGGACATATACCACGAGTTTTCCCATTTATCATGCTGCTGAGAAAACGGTTTTTGATCTTCCAGAATGGGATGATATCTATAATAGAAATATGCAAATTATCAAAGATCGATACTTTGATAAAATGAAATACTCTGTTATTATCCCAACGTATAATCATTTAGAAGATTGCTTAAAACCATGCCTACAAAGTGTTATTGAAAATACAAATTTCACAAATGGAGATACTGAGATCATAGTTGTTGCTAATGGTTGTTCAGATGGGACCGAAGATTTTGTTCGAAATCTTAATCACCCCTACGTTAAGCTACTAAGTTTTGCCGAGCCCCTGGGTTATGGGCGAGCGGTAAACGAAGGAATTAACATTAGCAAAGGCCAGTTTGTAGTCCTATTGAATAATGATGCTGTTATATATCCTCGTCATCCCAGTAACTGGTTGGATCTATTGGTAATGCCTTTCCTAAACGATGACTCAGTTGGTATTACTGGACCAATTCTTATAAGAAGTGAGCCGGCACAACAAGAATTTATCGTTTTCTTTTGTGCTATGATTAAGAGACAAGTTCTTGACCAAGTTGGACTTTTAGACGAAATCTTTTATCCTGGAGCAGGAGAAGATACTGATTTTTGTGTTAAGGCTAAATATTATGGTTACAAACTTGTTCAGGTCCCAGTACCAGGAACTTTACAAAGATCTGATTCTGAGCCTGGGGTACTAGTTGGGGGCTTTCCAATTTACCATAAAGGAGAGGCCACGGTTCATGGTTTACCCCAGTGGGATGAATCTTTTGAAAGAAATAGCCAGATTCTAAAAGAAAGATACAATCTAATTTACCTAGAACAGAAATATGGTAATCAGTATGAAAGGCCTGTGGTTCCTAGATTCATACGAGCCCCAATTCGAGAGCATGAAAAATACAAGTGGGGTTCCAACCAAATTCTATCCGGAGAATCGGTTCTTGAGCTTGGTTGTGGATCTGGTTATGGATGTATGTACTTTATAGAGAAAGGATGTACGTATCTGGGAGTCGATATTGATAGCAATATTATTGAATTTGCTAGGGTAAATTATCCAGAAGCTATGTTTATGCAAGCAGATATTACAAAGACGTTTGTATGGGAGGATATTAGTGTCGATACCATTGTGTGTTTTGATATCATTGAGCACTTAGAAAATGGGGTCGAATTTCTAAATTCTTTGAAAAAGAATTGTTCTAAGTTGCTTGTTTCTATTCCTTATCGAGAACCGTATGGTTTCTGGGGATTCCACCACAAGTTACATGGATTGGGGGAGGAGCACTTTCCTGATTTCGATTACTATTACATGAATGAAGATGGTCTTATTTCTAATATACCATGGAAGATTCCATCTAGGGTATATCCCCAGGAGATCTTTAATATCATGTTCATGAAATGGGAAAAAGGAAAAACGTACAGGAAGATTTACCACTGCCCCTCTTGCTTGGAAGAAACATATGAGCTTTTTGAAGGAAAACCTACATGTTCAGAATGTAGAGACAAAGCTATAATCTCCTCAACTCAGCCCACAGAAAGTAATAGAAAGGAGGAACAAGAAAACATGCCTACAATCCTAGAAGAGCAACCCAATGATAATGACGCGTCTTCCGAAATTGAGAATAAAGAATCTCAGGTCGAAGAATCACAACACAGTATTGAGGCTGCCCAGCCAACATCTTCTAAGCCCCACGTTTTGTGTTGTATCTCAACGAAGGATCGTTATTTTACTACGTTGTCCATGACATTAATCTCAATTGCGAACCAAACGGTCCCCCCAGACGAGTTGGTTATCTTCGATGATGGAGAGCAGAAAGACCTAAGAGAAAATAGTACATATCAAAATATCTTTTCTTTGATATCTCAGAAAGGCATCAAGTGGTCTGTTTTCTTTACTCCCAGACTAGGCCAACACCATAACCACCAGAAAAGCCAAGAGATGGCAAAAGATCTAGTCTGGAGGATAGATGATGACGAGATTGCAGAACCTAAGACCTTAGAGATTCTTTTAAGCCACTTTATTGAAGATTCAGACCAAAAGAAGATTGGAGCAGTGGCTGGTCTGGTCCTACCCACCAAGGCTAATATCTCTCCAAGATCTAGCATCCTTTCCTTTAATGAAATTAAAGACATTTACTGGGCTCCTAATATCCAGTGGTACAAACATGAGCAAGACCCAACCGGCGGGGGATTCCCAGTATTCTATGTAGAGCATCTATATAGTTCTTTTCTTTATCGAGCGAAGATTGTAGATTATTGTTTGGATCTATCTCAGGTGGCGCATAGAGAAGAAACAATTTTTACATATTCTATGCATAGGAAGGGGTACAAGTTGCTTGTAGATTCTGAGGCCATTACTTGGCATCTAAGGGAGGAGCAGGGTGGGATTCGTTCAGGAACCAGAGCAGAGATGTGGAATCATGACGAAGGGATCTTTGCTTCTTTTCTAAAACAATGGAATATTGTCCCAGTTCCTCCAAAATTCATTGTTCTTGACAATGGAATTGGGGATCATTATATGTTTAGAACCATTTTTCCAGAGGTAAGGTCGGCATTTCCAGATCGAAAGATTGTAATGGCGGTTTGTTATCCTGATGTTTTTGAAGACGTGGTGGAAGAAGACGATAATGTTGTTTTAATTAGTATTGCAGATGCGAAAGAATTATTGGGTCCAGACCAAGTGGATCGAATGAATATCTATCGTTTTGCAGATGAAAGAAATTGGAAAGGTAGTCTTATAGATGCGTATCGGGAATTATATGTAAAAACAACTATATGAAAAAACAAGAGAGAGGAGGGGATTAGCGAGCAATGCGTATTGTTATTAGTCCTTTTAGTAGGAAGCTTCGAACCGATGATCCGAATAGAGAAAATGCGAAACACTATGCTCATTGGGAAAGACTTTTAAGAATGATCAAAGAAGCTTTCGCTGACGTTGAGATCATCCAAGTAGGTGTAGATGGAGAAAAGATTCTTCCTGGGGTAGACCGAAGTGAGTTTTCTCTTTCGTTTCGAGAAGTTGCTGAGTTAATTAAAAGTTGCGATTTGTGGATATCGATAGACAATTTCTTACCCCACCTATGCAATAGTTACTTTGGGGAATCGAAACCGGGAATTGTAATTTTCACAAGGTCAGATCCTAATATCTATGGTTATGCTCATAATTTTAACATTCTTAAATCGAGGAAGTACCTGAGACCAGATCAATTTGGGGTTTGGGAATCATGTAGTTATGATCCTACTTCCTCTCCAGACCCTGAGACTGTACTTCAAGTTGTTTCTAAATTCAGACCAGAAGATTCATTCTGATATGGTTGAAAGATCTTTATATATATCCTACAAATAAACTAACAAAGGAGGAAACTAAATGAAAAAAGCCTTATTGGTTGGAATTAATAAGTACAAAATGCCAGGGGCGGATTTAAATGGGTGTTGTAATGATGTTATGGGTATGTCAAATCTTCTTACTGATGTGTTTTCTTTTCCAAAAGAAAATATTCATATGTTGCTTGATTATGATGCAAGCAAAGAAGCAATACTAAGCGAGCTCTCATGGTTAACTGAATGTAATGAAGGGGACTGGTTAGTTTTTCATTTTTCTGGTCATGGAAGTCAGGTTCCAGACACTAGTGGTGATGAGATAGATAAGTTAGATGAGGTTCTATGTCCAAGCGATATGGATTGGAATGGTAATTACATTTTAGATGACGACCTTGGACGAATATTTTCTACACTCAAAGGTAAGAAAGTTCAAGCGAATGTTGTTTTAGATTGTTGCTTTTCTGGGACTGGAACTAGAACTCTAGAGGCCTTGGCGTTCTTGCCTGTTCAAAGGAGGTGGTTTCCTCGTTTCTTACCCCCGCCTGTAGACTTGCTTCTTTCAGTAAACTACGATACGCCCATTCGAAAGCTTCTATCTAGAAGCTCTGGACCTGGTATTCACAAAAGCAAGAAACTACTCTCCAATTTCCCAACCCAGTTACCGTACGCGGTATTTTCTGCTTGTCAAGAAAATCAAACATCTGCGGATGCATATCTGAGCGGTAACTTTTTTGGAGCATTTACGTTTTTCTTTACTAGGGCGCTTAGACAAGATCCCAAAGCACCAAGATTAGATCTAATTAAACGAGTTAGAAAAGATCTAATTACGAATGAATTTGAGCAGAGACCATTCTTAGATTGTAAAAGAAGTCTTAGAATGACTTCATTTTTTAACGAATAAAAAAGTAGCTTACGTAAAGGAGGAGAACTGGGATGGGAGAGGATATTCAATTTATCAAAGATAATCCAAGTGCCTACAAAGTTTGTTGTGGAGATAGGTGTGTAAGTCTTCTTAACCTAGAGCGAGGAACGATAACTAATAAGTTTAATGTAGTTATTGAATTTTTGGAATCTCTCAATAAATTTGATCCTGCATTTGGTGATATGTTATGTGAGATTCTAACTTTCTTTCAAGAAATAGAAGATGAGGAGAAAAGATTTGAGTTTTTTATGTCCAAGATTCCGGATATTAAGTCTTACGTTTCTAGGTACTTAGATTTCTTGAATGTCGATTTTTCCTCCTTCATAAACCGAAACAAAGTTAAGAAAACCACGATTTTTTTCGACGAAGAAGAACTTAGAAAAATTATCCTAATCTCATCCTACTTAAAGGTTTATGCTCTAATCTATAATAGTGACTTGGCATTTTCTAATTGGAGACATAGAATAGTTTACAATGAGTTTGTGAAAGATTTGCTTGAAGATCAGATTATTTCTAAGATCTATGAAGTTGTGAAGACGAAGGTTTTTCGATACGGTCTAACAGATAGGGCTATGTGGAACTACATTAAGAGGGTAAAAAGCAAAACTATGGATATTCATGTTATAGAGATTTTTAATTTCATTATGCAAAGCATTCTTGTTCTTTGTTCTCCAGATAGAAATCCGGTTACGTTTTTCTCAACCGTAGTTGATGAGTCGGTAAAATGGTTACTAAGGGGTGTGTATCGAGACTCAATTCTATATGATGATGGTATTTGCTCTACTCGGATTCATGAAAATAGCCAGGGAAGCAACCTGAAGGCCCTTTGTTCTTCTAGCACATTGAACCGTTTATGGATTGTTGCTAGTAGAAATTTGCACCATCTTTTTGAAAGTAATCTTCTAGAAGATTCAGAGAGATCTCTTCCAGATATCACGAAAGATATTTCAATGATTTCTCCTTTAACTGAGTGCGTAACTTATCCTCTTTTATCCAAGGCTTTGAAGATCCCATATCAAAGTTTCCTTGATTTGCTTCCTGACCAAGCGGCTATCTTGTCAGCATATCTGGGAATGCTTCTTCCCAAGTATGCAAGCAAAGATTTTAAAACAATTTCTCAAGCTCTATTCTATTA
>Ga0207433_10010958_pt1 | contig 13952 bp, 9 predicted proteins | sample YelNatPaOPGAMG01_FD_187559 | JGI IMG/M metagenome (GOLD analysis project Ga0207433, IMG submission 187559) | Hot spring thermophilic microbial communities from Obsidian Pool, Yellowstone National Park, USA - OP-RAMG-01 (SPAdes) (version 3) | ecosystem: Environmental > Aquatic > Thermal springs >... | reverse complement strand
AGCAGGAATTTTCCTCCTTGTGACCAGACCATTCAGGGTTGGAGACTACATACGCGTCGACACTGTTGAAGGTGTTGTCAGCGAGGTAACCCTAAACTACGTGAAGATAATAACGGCATGCGGCAACACCGTTTCAATAAGCACGCAAAACATGCTTGACAAGAGCGTGGTGAACTACAGGCTTGCAGACTCAGACATCCTCTGCTACCCACTAAGGCTGTCCTTCGACAACTCAACACCACTCGCAGAACTTGAAAAGCTTCTGGAGAAAGTGCTCGCTGAAAACACTGTGAAGCTGCCGAGGAAAGCCGAGTACATTCAAACCGGAATGGACGCCTCAGGAAGAACCTTTGAAATCCGCATCTACGCCGAAAAAGCCGAAGAAATATTCAGCCTGACCCCGAAGCTGACCCGCGAAATAGCCAAAGCCATGGAAGAAATTAAAAATCTCAAAGAACGAAAAATGGCTGCATCCTAGACCCCACATTTTAGACTTAAAACTTAGAGATTTTTACGGTTTTGCTGTGAACATTAACATTATAATCAGGTCGTTACGTGCACAAAGTCTAAAATCAACAATGCGCTGATTCTCTAGAGGAATATAGCGTCGAGAAAATTCTCTATCACGTTATAAATGCTGCAATTTTCGTAGTTCTTCTGGTTGGCTGGCAATTCGATGTAAAGTCTAAAATTTTTGAAGTTTCAGACATATACTTTTGCGCGCGCACAGAGAATACAAAACGCCAGGCTTCAACTTGTGCCCAGCCAGCCTCTTAACTTCCTTAATGAGTTCATATCCATGCTTAGGTCCTTGAGATATCAGCCAAAGATTTGAGACACCCGTAAAAGAAGTGTTAAAAGACTTCATCAGGAAAAAGCTTGATAAATAAACACTCACTTTGGATTAACCATTTGCGATTTTGGAATCAGCATCTGCTCTGTTAGTGTCTCTTAACATAAAATGCATTTGCACTGTAATTATGTAATGGGCATAAGATAGCCAATTGCCAAAAAGAGTATGACGTATTTCTGTTGGTGGTGGGTGGTGGGTTCTGTTACTGAAACGCTTAGCCAAGAAATATTGATTTCGCCTTCATGAGCTTAAATTATAATCGATTCATAACACATTCGTTCTGAAGCGAAAACTAATGGAGGCTAACTATGGAAGTTCATTCTAAAAACTCAAGGGCCTAAGAAGGTCTTAGGACTGGTCGTCATAATTATTGTAGTGTTATTTGTTGCTTATTTGGCTGTTACTTATCCTCGGGTTATAGTTGACTTTTCTGTTTCTTTTACTGTCGGCGCGGATGTTAGACGCGTAGAGTTTGAAGTCCCCTATCTACATGGCTATGTAAAGGTTGAGGTTTACGTTCGCAGTGGCAACGCGCTGTGGACAGCGAAAATCCTGAGCGACGATAATGCCTTATGGAGTCATACCGCCTCACAAAGCGGCCAAACCACCTATAGCAGCGAATGGATAAAAGTACCAAGCGGACGCTACAATTTCACATTCACAACTGCAGGAATAGGCTCCCTGGAAGCGGAAATCAAACTAATCTCTAAGGGCGGATTCTGGTAAAACTAAAAGTCAAACAAAACACCCAACACCTAATGTCATTCTTCGCTGCGCCTCTCTTGTATCTCGAGGAAGTTTAAATAAGTAAAGTTTTTGTAGCGCTAAAGCACACGCTTTCAGAATTGGTATTAGAGATTCTTATTGAAGCGTCGTGAATAGGCGCGCATCCTTTAATCCTTGTTCCGAGTAGAAATGGGTTAAATTCGCATTTTTCGGCCAAAAACAATATCCTTATCCTTAAGCTGAATAGAAGAGTGCACCAGCAAAGGAGGAAACTCGTATCTTGGGTGGGGAGAGCCTTATTTTGCCTCTAATTATTCCTTTGGTTGCTGCGTCACTTACTGGTCTACTGGCGAGGAGGGCTGGTCTATCAATAGTAGCAGGATACGTGGCTGGAGGCATAATCGTTGGACCTATACTAAGACTCGTAGACCCGTCTTCCGATATACTTAGCTTTTTAAGCGAGTTGGGAATAATTCTCATAGCCTTTGAAATAGGTCTTACCCTAAGGTTGGATTTCTTCAGTAGGATGGGAACCAGGGCTGCAGGCATTGTTGGTGTGGAAGTCGTTATTGTTTCGTTACTTTCATATTTGGTGGGAATTGTTCTGTCCCTAAAATGGGGAGATATGCTCATCCTCATATTCATAGCTGTGAATACGAGCACAGCTGTAACCTTCAAAATGCTGGAGGAGAGGCCTCCAGAAAGGCTTTCGCACCTTCACGAGCATCTTCGGTTCTACACAAACTGAAAAACTTCTCTCTCATGTAAGATAAAGCTTTAATATATTCCATATCTGACATAGCATAGAAAGCTTGTTTGCCCCATCTGCAGTGCAATAGGACTTTTACTAGCAAGCTCTTCTGCAAGTTCCAAAGCTGCTCTATCTAATTCTTCAGGAGGAACGACTTTATTTACTAGACCAATTCTTTCCGCCTCTTTAGCATCAATTAATTTACCAGTTAGCAAAAGCTCAAGACTTCTTTTCTTGCCCAGAGAGCGCGTTGTTACTAGGCTTTAAAGGACAAAAGGCCTTACAGGGCTTTTCCTCATGGTCAGGCTTTGTATAACTCCTCGTGAATGCGCTGTCTCGCATGTGGACGTGCGCGCGAATGAGGGTGCCTGGCGGCGGAGCCATAATGCCCTTTTCCTGGGCGTATAGGCGCTTGCCCTTCATTTTGAAGGGGGATCTAAGCGTTGGAGGTGACCCGTTAAGGTTTAACGCTTAAGTGTGATGGGGGAAAGCTTTCCCCCATAACCCCCTTCATAATGAATGAATGTGTGAATGTGTGTTCATGAATGGGGGAGAAAACTATATATGCAGCTTTCTCATAGGCGCGCAAAAAGAGGGGATTTTGCGGGAGATATATCATATAGTCCATGTTTTCGCCAGTTTTAAGCAGGTTCAAATCCCACCCCCGGCGCCACCAACATCTCCATTAACGAACCCCCGCTGTTTTGGCTATTTACGTTTCCAGAAGAGCTTGGCTCCCTCAACTTCGCATACATACTCGAATCCAGACTCGATTAGGCGTCGCGCCTCCTCCATGGTCCACGCAGCCCTACAAGTGTACTCTTCATCTTTGAAATCCACTAGGTGAGTGTATACCAAGGCGTTCTGAATGTTCCCGTGGCCTAATATAGCAGAAGAGGTCATCGCCAAGCTGCTTCACAAATGGGGCGAAGACAAAACAGCCCTCCACATATTCATAACCTCATAGAAACATCAAAACACAAAAAAGCCATAGAGAAAAAACTTGAAGAGGTACGGATGAAAGAATAACGTTGAGAAAGACGCTACTCGCCTATTTCCCCTTCCCACATTTTCCCTAGTAGTTCATTGAGATTTTCTTTAGTAAGTTTTCTGGGGTTGAAGTGTGGAAGATCGTACACGTACTGTCTTTCATTTATGATGTAATCTGCGAACTCAGGTAAACGTTCCTTTGGAATATTAACCTCCTTTAAACTAATCGGCATTTCTAAGTCTTTCATTAGCCTTATCACCGCTTCCACAGATTTAAACGCCGCTTCCCGCGTCGGTAAACCGCTAATATCTTCGCCCATAGTGATGGCAATTACCTTTAACCTCTCTTGTATTGCCGGAAGATTAAACTCCATAACATATGGCAATGCTAATGCACATGCCAATCCATGCGGGAGGTTATACATAGAGCCCATCGCCTCAGCTATGCAATGGCCCAAAATAGCTGGACCACCTATCCAAGGAAAACCTATGACCCATCCTCCTATCATAGCAGCTTGAGACATAGCCCATCTTGCTTCAAGATCGTCTCCATAGTAATATGCCCTTCGCAAGTAGTTTGCTACTAGTCTTATGGCTTCCATGGATAGGGCATCAGATAAGGGATTAGATTGAAGGGACATAAAGGCTTCAACTACGTGGCTCAGGGCATCCATACCTGTGTTTGCAGTTACTCTAGGAGGAATAGATAGAGTTAACGCGGGGTCAACAATTGCTACCTCAGCGAGTACTTTGTTGTCGGTTATCCACGTTTTATATTTTCCCTCTATTATCACTAAAGTGTTAGAGACCTCGCTTCCCGTGCCGGCCGTTGTCGGGATTAATATTTTAGGTAAAGTTTTATTTTTAACTTTTTTTCCTCCATATCCAGCGCAGTATTCGAGTACGTCGCCAGGGTTAGTCGCCATAACCGCAGCTAATTTAGCTGAATCTAAAACGCTTCCCCCACCTAATCCAACCACTACATCATATTTGCCTTCTCTGATGACATTAGCAATTACGCGCATACTAGCAGTAGTTGGTTCCCTCGCTGGAACCATATAAGTTGTCACCTTCAGCCCTTCTTTTTCTAGGGACTTTACGGCTTTTTCAGCTAATCCTATCTTTTCAATATTTTGATCACTTACGAAGGACACATTTTTCCCAAATCGTTTTGCTTCATCTCCGACCTTTTCGATTGCGTCTATGCCGAAAATGATTTTCTGTGGGTTTTCAAACTCATATGATTTCAACGTAATAAAACGTTTCACAATAAACTCCTCCTATGTTAGACTTCTTTGTTCTTTTATAGAGTTGGAATATAAGTCTATCGCTATACCAGGCAAGAAGCGAGAAATTAAAAATGCGCCTATGAGAAGCTCCATATAGTTTTCTCCTCCTTCATGAATGCCCATTTATACATTCGAAATTCGAAGGAAGGTTATAGGGGAGACCTTCCTCCATTATAGACCTAAGCATGAAATCTTAACAGACACACCCAACGCTTCAATTCCCTTCATAATGAAGGGTATACGCCTTATACCCTACAAAATGGCACTATTGCTCCCCGCTTGGAACTTTGCTTATCCTCTGATATCCTTCTCGTTGACAAAGCTTTGCGATTTTCGCGTTTAGCTGTCCGATTTGTTCTTCCAGCTTGTTTATGTTTTCTAAGAATAAGAGAAGGTTCAGCCTCAGCCGTAATAGCTGAAATAGCGAATCTGAAATAGCGAATCGAGAAGCTTTCAGAAACGAGAAGAAAGTAAACTCACGATCTGGACCAGCTCCATTAACCTATCAGTCGATCATTAGATTTTTCTTAAGAAGAAAAATTATTTAAAAATAGAAATGTGAAAATCTTTAATTAAGGGTCAAAAGATGAAGATTCTCGTAATTGACCGAGAAAAGTGCACTGGTTGTAGGAGATGTGAGTTGGCCTGTTCATTCCGCCACTTTAAAACCTATAGCTTGGCTAGGGCTAGGCTTCACGTGGTGCACACACACGGCAGAGAGTCGGAGGGTCCAGTAGTTTGTACGCAATGTGGTCTTTGTGAAGTTGCCTGCCCTGTCGAAGGAGCGATAATTAGGAAGGCGGGCGTCGTTTTAGTTACAGTAAAATGCGATCCAACAAAATGTGTTCAGGAATGCATAGCCGCCTGTCCTTTTGGCGTTATACACTTTGACCCAAAATTGAACAAAATGATAAAATGTGATTTATGTGGAGGATTTCCAGCATGCGTTGAAGCATGTCAGTGGAACGCAATCCAGTATATTGAGGCTGGGGCTCCATACGCTTTGAATAACAAAAGGTTGATACAAGTAAGAAGTGAAAAAGTGAGGTGATGGATTTGGCCTTGAAGTATGGATATGTAGGCAAGATACTTAGGGTAAACTTAACGGATTGGAACATAGAGAAAGAAGATACTAGAGAAGATATTGCCAAACTTCTTTTGGGTGGAAACGGTTACGCCGCGAAGGTTCTTTGGGAAGAATTAAAGCCTAAAATTGATCCCCTTAGCCCGGAAAACAAAATTATTTTAATGACAGGTCCGTTGACTGGAACCGGAGCTCCAGGATCTGGATTCTGGGAGGCTTGCTTCAAATCACCTCTAACCGGAATTTGGGGAGAATCCGCTTGTGGTGGCTGGTGGGGACCAATGCTAAAATTCGCTGGATTTGACGGGATAATTTTAGAGGGCGCCTCGAAAGATCCTGTTTACCTATGGATTCACAATGGGGATGTCGAGATTAAATCAGCCGAGGGAATATGGGGCAAAACCGTACCGGAAACCGAAGAAGCTATAAGAGGTGAAATAGGGGTTCCTCAAGCAAGAGTCCTTAGTATAGGTCCAGCCGGAGAAAAGCTTGTTATGTTCGCCGGAATAGCAGTCGATTATGAAAGGTATGCTGGCAGGAAAGGTGGAGGCGCGAGTCTGGGCTCGAAGAAGGTTAAGGCCGTTGCCGTTTACGGAGAGGGCGAAATAGAGATAGCCAAACCAAAGGAGTGGGAAAATGCATTAAGGGAGTGTGAAGAAGCCGTTAAGAAATCTCTTGCCACTGGAGGAGGCTACGCGAATGGGACGATAGGCACTTACGATGTATGTAATGAGATGGGAGATCTCCCAACAAAATACGGTGAAACAGGGCATTGGGATGAAGTTGCCGATCTTTACTACAAATTCTCAAGTAAATACCTGATCAAGAACAGAGCCTGCTTCGGTTGTATGCAAGCTTGCGGACGTGTCTCTCAAGTTAAAGAGGGACCATTTGCTACTCCAGTTTATGGTGGACCTGAATACGAGACAACTGCAGGCTTTACCGCCTTCATGCTTCAGAGGGATATAGAACCAGTAATCAAAGCAAATTACCTTTGTAACATCTATGGGTTAGATACAATATCCACTTCACATGTGATTGCTTTCGCTATGACATGCTATGAGAAAGGATTAATAACCAAGAAAGACACCGATGGATTAGAGGTCAAATTTGGCGACCCTAACGTAATGATAGAACTTGTCGAGAAAATTGCACATCGAAAGGGATTCGGAGATTTGTTAGCTGAGGGCGTTAGAAGAGTCGCTGAAAAAATTGGGGGCGATGCTCCAAAAATTGCCCTTCACGTAAAAGGACTCGAGATGCCCTACCATGACCCTAGGGCAGGAAAAACTCAAGCAATAGCATATGGGGTATCAAACACCGGAATGGATCACTTTCACCCTCATGAAACGTTGGATGTAGAATGCTACGGTGCCGATTTAGGCTTGATCCCGTTTGGTCTTCCAGATCCAAAAACAATAGATAGATTTTCCGAAGATCCAAGCAAGGCCCGTATAGCTAAGTTAGTGATGGATTATGGAACCATCGCCGACGCTCTGGTCGTGTGCAAGTTTCATCAATATGTGAACCTCGGTCCGGATAAATACGCTAGATTATTATCTTGTGCTACTGGCTGGGATGTGAATGGAGAAAAACTCTTGGAGATAGGCGACAGAATATTTAATTTAGCGCGAGCCTTCAACATTAGAGAAAGGATACGAAGGAAGGACGATGTACTACCGCCAAGGATAATGCAGCCCGCCACAACCGGAAGCACTAAAGGCGTTGGAATCACAAATTACGAATCCATGCTCAATGAGTTTTATAGATTCGAGGAATGGGACGAAAACGGTATCCCCAACCCTGAAAAATTAAAACGATTATGTTTAAAGGAGGTCGCGGAGTACATAGCCAAACTTGCTGGATTGCCCTCCAATCACTCTAAGAATTGAGCCAGCATACCACCTTTAAAAAGACTACAAGCAACTCTATAATTTGACATCCCGCACGTGTATTTTTTGGCGCCTAATACTCGTATAGGGAAGTTTTATCGGCGCAACATGGCGTATTTTCAACGCGATACTTCTTCAACACTTCTCCACCAGCATTTCCTTATTCCTATTTTGGCTCGCTTCTCCCATTTTTTAGTCTTAGGCTCTTCATCGATATATGCATTAATTTTTTCGATTTTCGCGATGATATCGGTTAAATCTTCTTCGGTCAACAAATTACTTTCCAGATACTTTTGAGAGAAGGTCTTTACTTTACCCAGGTTTATTTTTACGTCATACCAAAATCCCCAGTCGTCGGCTAGAACCTTGGCTATATATTTAGCATTCACGATCTCTCTTTCGTCTTTGTTTCCAATATCGTGGGCCCTCAGTAGGACTATTAAATCCTTGACGTCTTTTTCGTTAATTTCATGTATCTGCGTCTTTTCAAGTATAATGTCTGCCAATGGTATAGTTGGAAAACTAAGTTGTAGCCTTCCTGTCGTTGGATCATACCCGAAAAAAATATCATGAGAAAATTCAAGTTTATCAAAAAAAACGTCTATTTGATATGACCCGGTTGAATTAAAATATAAGAGTCTGCTATTTCCACGAAACAGAAGCATGTATTTGTCGACTTTGTAGCCAAAATCTTTTTCAAAAAGTCTCCGCACCATAGCACGCTGTTTACTATATGCCATTAAATCAATGTCGGTGAACAAGCGCCCATTCTGTCCTAATCTATTAAGTTTCCGATATAGGGGCATAAACTCTGGGCTATGAACTGCGATAGCGGCTGCACCCATAATCCTCATTGTTACGCCTAGTTGTTCAGCGACCTCAACTATTCTTAATGCCTCTTTAATGATGAAATCGTCAGTCACTATTTTTTCCATCTCTCCGCGATCCCTCCTACCAACTAACCTGTTGTAAACAAGTAAGCTTTGATACCTTTATCAGTTAAGTCTACTAGGAACCCTTTAAGGATACCTTCAGCGTATTCGCTACCGGGATTGACGCAAATAGTACGACCTATTCTATCAAGACCTTTAGACTCATGAATATGCCCGTGTAAACCCAAAAGAGGCTGATATTTCTCTATAATATTGCGAATTGCCTTTGAACCTACATGAACCGTTAATGGTGTCCCTCCAGGTCCTAAAATCGGTTTTAAGGAGTCATCAAGTTTTGGCGCCAAATCAATGTTCGTGTTAAACGGTGGGCAATGCAAGTTAAATATGCAATTTTCCATTCTTGTCACTTGCGACACCATTTTTTCAATTATCTTGGATAATTCTTCGTCTGGGACATCTCTCGGGCATTTCCACGGAGTCATGTTCGCAAATCCAGAGCTGACCATCTCATGGTGTTCATCTATCCAAAGACTCTTTCCTTCAGGATATACAACATAATTAGATTCTTCAAGGATTCGGTCAATAATATGACTATCATCATTCCCAGATGATATAAAGCATTTTATTTTAGTGTCTTTTAGTCTTTCTTCAGCAAAATGTATCCATCTTCTTAACGATTCACATAGCACCAGTGAAAAAATTTCGTCCAACTTTGTCGGGTTAGAATGCAGTTCCTCAATTTCGTCTTTACTGGCAATGTAAGGGTAGCTTCCAACGTCTCGAATCTTCTGCTCTAAAGCCTCTACCTCTGCAGTTGTTCGCAAAGTGTATTCTCTACCTAAAAAGTAGGAAGTATATGATCCATCTGAATCCTTCACAATTGGAATGATCTTTTTCCCGGTTAAATCTCCACCGTGAATTAACACATCTGCTTTATAGAACTTACCTGCATTAATGAACTTCCTGAAACAGCATTCAGAACCGTGTATATCTGTTGCGAAAAAGATGCGTGTTCTAGTCAACCTTATATCACCCTTAGAAGGGGAATGTCAAAAAGGATTTATTTATATTTTCCTTTTTAAAAAAAAAGAAAAAGTATTTTATTGTGGTCTATTCTGGCGGAATTTCTTTGTAGGTCCACTCTAGTGGAATTCCTGTTTTTCTGCGGTAGGCCCAAGCAATAAAGTAAATAATAAAGCCCAGGATATATAACCCGACAACAAAGTAGACATATAGCGGGACGATTTGTCCGACCATAGCTGGAGATACGCTCGCGTATGTCAAATACAAAGATAAGATCATAGAAATGACTCCAAGGATTGAAAGCACAGGGAGCCCAGCAATCTTCTTCCTTGCGATTTCGGGTGCAGTTTCAAAGACATTTTTGCGAACGTATGGGAAAATTATTCCCGAGAATGAAACGATCGACTGCCATGCCATCCATCCGAGCATAAGGTATTGCAGATAGATCAGTATCGGCGTGTATATCGCCAAACCTTCCATTATTATTACCAAAATTGTAACAAGAATTAATGCTACATATGGCGAGTTGTAACGGGAGTCCACTTTAGCGAATAGCTCAGGAAGAACTCTATCAAAAGCCCATGCAAAGACTATGCGCACCAAGAAGAAAACGTAAGTCAATTCCGCTGCTACAACCATCATACAGAAAGCAATAGGAACCAAAAGGTAGATGGGATTTCTTATAGAGTACATAGCCAAGTAATGAATATATGGGGTATAAGAAAGTGTATAGGTGGGATGTCCCATTGCCGCCAGATTAGAGATAGCAGTTAAAAAGTCAGGCCCGAAACCAACATAAGCTGCAAGTAAAATCATCCAAGTGAGTAAGCCAAAGACTAAAACAGCGCCAAGTATTCCTATCAGTTGAGACTTTTTGACCTCTTTAATTTCTCCTGCGATATACACTGAGGAGGTAAACCCTGTGAAATTTAGGAAAGTGTTCACAGTTCCATAAAGTGTGGCTACAAAAGAAAATCCTAATGGGATGCCTATGGTCTTAGCTGTGGACAGTACTTCGTCATAATTCATGGACGAGTACGTATTAAAATTAGTTGCAAAATGGCTTGCTCCTGCTATTACTCCAATAATGAATACAAACGCTCCGATGAATATTACAATAGAAAGTGCCTTTAGAACATTTGCCATAAACTTAGCGCCTCTTGATATTATTAAAGCATATGACAGCAAGAGTACAAGCCCGAGAATAAAATGAAACTCTGGTGTGGTAACAGCCGCTGCCAAGTCGTTGTAACCTAAGAATAGAAAGATCGCATTTAAACCATAATTGCCGATCCATGGAAAACATGCCCCAGGCACGCCTGCAAATGCCGCCCATAAGAAGAAGATACCCGCAAAACCTATAGCAGGATGTAACGTTCGGCTAACCCATATGTAGTCCCCGCCAGATCTCGGCATTATTATAGAGTATAGTGCATAGAATAGGCCAACAACAAGTGCTATGCCAGTTGAAATCAATGCCGTGAGAGGAAGATCAGCGCCTGGAAATAGCTGCATAGCCCATGTGGCATACAAAAAAATAGCTGTAGGGGCCATCCACAGTACATTATACACCAAAGTGTCAAATGCAGTCAAAGATCTTACTAGCCCAGAGCTTCGCCTTACAAATATTTTATCTTCACTCATTTCGTCTTCACCTTTTTGGTGGGTAGATCGCTGAAAGTTGTATATAAAATTTACCTCCATTCCGCTAGCCATTCGCTAAGCAGCTCTTCAACATACAGCCTTATAATTTCACCTTCAACCCTACACTAGACAAAGTGTTCTTCTTCTCCTTTTTATCCACTCTGGATAAGCGCCGTGCACGTGAGATATGGAGTAGCATGCTTCCTGAATTGTATCCTTCTATGATTAATGTTACGTATTTGAAGCCAAGCCTTCTCAGCTCTTCAGCTATCATATCAAGGACCTTCGTGTCGAAGAAAATTTGCCTCTCATCTTTCTCCAACTCTATTCTTGCCAAATAACTATGGTTGCGGGCTCTGAGTTGCTTGACTCTTGTTATTTTCTTAATGGTGTTTCCCGCTTTTCCAATTCTGGTAAGCTTTTCGACCTCTTCTCTTCTTGAGGGTTGAGTGGCAAAATTGCTGTCACGACGATGACTTTTTCTCCCAAGACCTTTCCCCTAATCTTCTTCGTTGAACATGGGAATCATTCTTACATCCTTTGCTCCTTCCCTTAACAATTTATCCAAGACACTATCTATTAGTTTCGCTTGTTACATAGTCAAGATTTATTTCTAAAACTACAACTTCATCCTTGAAAGGTTGCGCTGGTGCGGTTTGCCTTAAACAACCCCCAAAATATTTGGAATGTCATAAAAATCCCTTATTTCAGGGCATAAGATTGTTCCAACTCATACAAATGAATATTATCAAAGCATTCCGCGTTAAGCTTCGACTTGGCCTTCAGCAACGTTTTTACGGTGTTTAGTGCAAATTCCTTACATTATGGCTTAGTTTCAGTTTTTCCATATAATATTCAATTGCACCTATAAGTTGGGCTCTTGTTGCTTCAGACCATTCATTCTCTTCGATATCAATCTTATTCGCTCTGAAGCAGTGATCCTCAAGGTTTTTCAAGTGTCGTCATCCTGGCAGTATGGCAGAATATGTGATTTGAAGCCCAACATAATGGGCAGTCTTTTCCTTTTTTAATGTTGAACTGTTTAAAGAACTCGCTTAGCTTTCAATAACGAAACACTAGCTCCTCTAAAAGGGCGTATGCGGCTGCTGCCGTTCTATCCACTATATTCGCTTTGATTTTATCTTTCGTATCAGTAATTTGGTGGTAGTGGTTATATGGCCAGAAATTCATCTCTATTGTTGGTACGCCGTTTATGTAGAATGGCCAGTGATCACTGGATTCTGAGAGTTTCACCGACTGCATCTTTACACATGGCTTTAACCTCGATCTGTCTATACTTTTTTTAATTATTTTTTGGTCAAATTGCTTCTGATCATAAGCTATTGTTAGCGTATTTCCAGCACCGACCATATCTAAGTTTATAACAGCTTTAATTTTTTTAACTTGTCCCTTTTCTTTAAGGCTCTCTACATAGTAACTAGATCCTATCATTAAATATTCTTCGGCTCCAAAAGCAATAAATTTAATAGTTTTTGCAGTTTCTTTTTTTATTATTTTCTCCGCAACTTTTAACATAGCCTCAACACCGCTAGCATTATCATTTGCGCCGGGAGAACCGTAAGCAGAGTCGTAATGAGCACAGACGATTATTTCCTCCGCATTAACCTCCTTTCCCATCAGCATTCCAATAACATTTTGAGAGGTCAGATGAGGTAAGATTTCACCTGAAATATTAACATTTACTACTACATCTTTTCCTTTATCCATCCATCTCTTAAAAAGCTTATACTCTTTCTTTCCAATGAGCACGTATGGTGCTCTTCCATAACATCTCCCCATCTTTGTAAGTGGAAATGAAATTGTAGGGCCGTCTAAGAAGGCTACAATATACGCCAATTGGTTTCCTTCATCGTTCACAACCGCATATTTAGGCCACTCGAACAAATTCTCGATGAGGAACATTATTCCAGCATACTCTAGCTTCCCTGTAACCCCACCTTCAGGTGTGTTGTCGCTGAACAACATAAGACCAGGCTTAATCTCCATCTTTTCCGGCTCCAGAACTCTCAAAGTTGCTTCTCGTGTAGGTTTCCAGCCTAAAAACTTAAACTCTTGAACTTCTACTTTTAACCCCATTTCTTTCATCCATTTTGAAAGAAATTCTGAAGCTTTTTTCTCTTCTTTTGTTCCTCCAACTCTTTCGCCTATCTTATCAGAAAGATAATCTACAATTGGAAGTTCCAATCATCTTCCCCTTGTATATATGTGTTCTTTTTTTTAAAAAAAGATTTTGAATTTATAAACTTTTTCCACAGACTCCGAATTCATGCGGGCGGGGTTGCATGTTGCCTCCGTTAGCCTATGCCTACGCCTACCTCTATATTAATCCGTTATCTCATGCGCGCGTAGACTCATTGGGCTTTTTCCTAACGCTAAGATAAAACTACAATATCTTGTAGCAATTACTCTCATTCGAAATGTTCGCGAAACCCTCTTTAGCATTCCATAAAAGCTACCGGGCTACTTCTGTTAGTTGCTGCTAACTGAAGGGTTATCCTCCGTATATTGTGGCGGCGTCAACCATGGTTCTGCTTGTTCTTTGTATGTTTGGCGCCAGCTTTCCCTGCTTTTGTTTATGTAGGCGCTTTGCTGTTCAGGAGTTTTATGACCCATCCAAAACTCTATGTAAAGCGGATCCACTTTATGATCGCTTAGGAAAGTGCGGAAAGCAGCCCTAAGCGAGTGAGGGCTGTATGGGTTTCTCCCTCTAAAACAGCCTACCAATTTTTGAGCTGCTTTGCGGAAGTATGCGTGCACAGCTCTTGAGGATACATTATAAATTGGCA
>Ga0207433_10010956_pt1 | contig 13953 bp, 16 predicted proteins | sample YelNatPaOPGAMG01_FD_187559 | JGI IMG/M metagenome (GOLD analysis project Ga0207433, IMG submission 187559) | Hot spring thermophilic microbial communities from Obsidian Pool, Yellowstone National Park, USA - OP-RAMG-01 (SPAdes) (version 3) | ecosystem: Environmental > Aquatic > Thermal springs... | reverse complement strand
TCTTCGCCAATGTCCGATCCGTCGTCGGGACCGCCGCCCGGCACGGCCTCGATGCCTACACCGCCATCAAAAACGCCGTCACCACAGCATCACTGCCGATCACGCCCCTACCGGGTTGAGCAGATACCCAATTACTTCCGTCACGATGGCTATTTCCAGTCAACATGAAAATGCTCTAGAGAAAGTCTTTTGCTAATATTTTAAAAAATAAGTTCTTTCTTGCAAGAAAGAACCAAAGAACTTTTTCCTCTTTAGTTTTGTCGGGAAGTTTTCCCCGCCACCCGGCGAGGTGGATCACCTGGAAGGTGCGATCGCGGTGATGCGATGCCGCGTTCGGCGCGATCATCGCCCGTTTCTCAGCAGTCGGGAGATGGCGGGCTGCCCGGCAAGAAAATCCCGTTCAACCTGTAACTGGCCGATCTTGCGGTGCAGATCATCGATCACTTTCTGCGCATCATCGGCAACGGCCGCCTTGTTGCCGCGCTCGAACAACTCACCCGCGCGCTTCACCAGTTCCTGCTTCCACGCGCTGATCATCGTCGCGTGTACCCCAAACTCAGTCGACAACTCCGCTAGGGTCTTCTCCCCCGACAGCGCCGCCATTGCCACACGAGCTTTGAACTCGGCCCCGTGCTGCTTCCTTTTCACGCCCATCTCTGGCTCCTCTCTCGACCGGCCAGCCTTAGCTTATCCACCTGTCCAGAAAACCGGAGCCGCCGCAGACCCGCGGGGAGGAAAAATACCGTGTTTGGCGCTATGACGTCTCTCTCAGGGCGTCTTCTTCCCGCACGCAAGACGCGCACATCTCGCGGATCGCGGTGAACATATCCAGCATGGCAGTGTTAATTTTCAGGAACACCTGCCAGTCATGACGGACAATCCGGCTCGCCGTCTGGAAGAGCCGCCAGCGCACGGTCCGCACTTGCGCACGCTGCCCGCCCTGGCCGAGCGGTAGGTGACGAAGCCCGCAGTAGAGCTTATAGCTCAGCACGCCGATGGCAAAAAATACCGCATTGGCCGAGAACGTGCCACACGGCATATGCTCCATGCCGAAGCCGATCTTGAGATCCTTGATGCGGCTCACGCTGGCATCGCCACCTGAGCAATACCACGCCACAGTGGCAGCCGCGTCCTCGTTGCGGCGATGGCTAGCGATGGCATGATAGCGATAGGGCGCGTGTGCCTCGAACAAATGCTGTTCCCGCGGGCGGCGCAGGACGATCAAGCGAAACGCCTGGTCGGCGCCAATCGCAAAGACCTTGCCGGTCGCATTGCACTCATTGAAGAACGGCGCCCCGGCGGCGTTGCCCGCGCGGAACTCGTAACCCGCCCCAAGCCCGCGTTCGCGATATGCCGGCCATCGGCATGTAGCCACGCTCGCCCGATAATTCGCGTTCGCGCTATGGACACGGGACATGGTGGCGTTGATCAAGCAGACATTCAACGTCACGCTGGCGGCCAATTCGGTTGGCCGGCTGCTGGAGCAACTCGACATCATCTGTCGGAAACCCTTGCATCGGGCGATCGCGTGTGAACCATCGCTGATCCAGAAATGGCTCGAGAAGAACTATTCGAAAATCAAGGCCTTGGCCAGCAAGCGTGGGGCGGATATCGATTTTGACGATGCCGCGCACATCCGCTCGGACCATCACACAGGCAATTTCCACATCATCCAAGACGCCACCTCATCGGCCGGCGACGTCACGCTCGGACTCTGCCCAATCAACAGACCGAGGCCAAAACCGCCCGCAACGTCCTCAACCGGATGACCAGCCGCGGCATGCCGCTTTCCGAGAGGGTCACATAAGCTCCGCGACAATGGGGGCAGGCCAACCCCGGTCCAACTCATGCAAAAACGCTCCATAAGAGCCTATTGAATAGACCCATGGGTAGTTTCCGAGCCTTTCGCCGCGTGGCTGGGGGACTATGTTATGAGGGCTTTCAACAGAGGAGTGCCAGACATGTCACACGCCCAGACAAATCCGAAGCAGGCGACCCATCCCGCAAGTGAACACCACCACATGGCGGCGTCGCACCATCACGCCGCCGCGCATCACCACCACGAGGCGGCCCATCATCACGATCTCGGCCAGCACGATGACGCCAAGGAGCACGCCGCCACTGCCATGAAGCACAGCGAACTCGCGCACAAACATACCATGACGGCGAATGGCCATTCTCAAAAATAGCCCTGCATGAAGCCAAGCCGTTGTTCCAAGGAGTTCCCGCATAAATGCCATCCGGACAGCCCCAACACGACATCGATCAGCTCAACCGCCTGATCGAAATCTCGTTCGACAGCGCAGAGGGATATCACGACGCCACCGCGGCGGCCACCAGTTCGCCTTTCGCGGAAATGTTTCGTAAGCGCGCCGCCCAGCGAGAGGAGATCATCGAACGCCTGAGAGCAGAGGTTCAACGCCTCGGCGGCAAGGCTGAAGACGGCGGCACCGTGATCGCGGCCGCGCAACGTTGGTTCGGCAATATCAAGAATAGTATCGCCGGCAGCGACGCCTCGATCGCCGCTCACGCCGAGGCCAGTGATGAGCATGTGCGGGGCGCCTTTGAAGCGGCGTTGCAGGATGGGCGGATTTCCGTGGGCGTTCGCGCCCTGATCACCGCGGCGTACACGACCATCAAGATCGATCACGATCAGGTGAGCAACATGAAGCAAGAGCCGCAGATTCGCAGGACCGGCTGACTGCACACGAGCCGCGCGGCCGTTACCGGCCGCCGGACCTGCCCGCGAGGGCAGCAACATAAGGAGAGCCTAGTACCATGGACAAGGATCGTATCGCCGGTGCGGCCAAGCAGGCCAAGGGCACCATCAAGGAGGCGACTGGCAAGGCCTTTGGTGACCCCAAGCTCACCGCCGAGGGCAAGAGCGGCAAGATCGAGGGCAAAATCCAGAGCGCCATTGGCGGCGTGAAGGATGCGACGAGGGATGCGCTGAAGAAGTAGTATCGCTTGGGAGTGCCCGGGGTCGCGAGCAACGCTCACTCCGGGCGTTTCCGAGCCACATGATTGGTCCATTGAAAGGAACGGCGATGACACGTTCGACGACACTTCTCGCGGGCACGGCTGTGATCTTGGCAGCAGTCAGCGGGGCGGCAGCGGTTGACGGAACGGCTTTGGCTCAGGGCACGCCGCAGACACTGTCTCTGATGAAAGTCGATCCGCAGTCGCTCGCCACCGGCTACCGCGCATCCAAGGTGATTGGCAGCACCGTCGTCAACGAGGCCGATGAGAATGTCGGAACGATCGACGATCTCATCGTCACCCCCACCGAAAAGGTGCCTTTCGCCGTGCTATCGGTCGGTGGATTCCTCGGCATAGGCGAGAAATATGTTGTCGTGCCCTACAGCGCACTTGAGGTGCACGGCCAGCAGATGATGCTGCGCGGCGCCACCAAAGAATCGCTCAAGAGCCTCCCCGAGTTCAATTACCGGACCTAACCGAGCGCGGCAAGCCGGCTTCGCCCACGCCCTACGCACCACAGCACATGGCTTTCATGGAGAGTTCGTAAAAATTAGTATCGGCCTTATTCTCTTGATCCTTCTCGTGCTGTTCTTGATCGGCGCCTTGCCGACATGGTCGTACAGCGGGAGTTGGGGTTACTACCCGAGCGGCGGCTTGGGCGTCATCCTTGTTGTCGTCGTCGTCTTGCTGCTCATGGGACGGATCTAGTCCAGGATCCCTGGTCCGGATTCGAGTGCGGATCGCCTAGTCGAACCCACGAAGGCGGCACGCGTCGGTTTTGGTGTTGGTGAAAATCGGGGTTGGTGAAACGGGGCCGGCGCGGTGGACGGCCTGTTTTCTGGCGCGGAAATGCAATAGTTGTGCTTTAGTTCCAATGACGGTTCAGGAAACCGCTTGATGATGAGGTGAATGCCATGTATAAAAGAATAACAATGTTAATATTCTCTCTGCTCGGACTGCTGGGCGCCTTGCCGCTCCTTGGTGCGTGTCACACCACGGCAGGAGCCGGCCAGGATATTTCCCAGGCTGGCCAGGCCATCGAAAAGAGTGCCGACCAGCATGCACCATGAGATCCGCTTGACGTGATTGTGAACGCGCGTTCTCTGCTGAACATGAACATGAGCGCGTCTTGCCGGGGTGGTGGATGCGCGCCCGCGCCGGGATAGGCTGAATGTATCTGCATTCATCGGTGCCAGACGATATCGGCCTCGCCCAGCCTCCCGTGCGCGATCTGCGGCGCGTGGGCGTGCATCCGGATCACTGGTATCCGCTCGCCTGGTCGCGCGAACTGAAGCTCGGCGGATCGCTTGCCGTCCGTTTTGCCGGGGAGCCGATCGTGCTGGTGCGGCCGCGGAACGGCGAGGTATTCGCGCTGGAAGACCGCTGCGCCCACCGCCAGGTGCCGCTGAGCCGGGGCGTGGTGCAGGGCGCGACGATCCGCTGTTGTTATCACGGCTGGAGCTATGACGGGTCGGGACACTGCGTCGATGTGCCATATCTCGGCAAGGACAAGCTGCCGAATGGCGTGCGTTCCTATCCGTGCCGTGAGGCAGGTGGGCTGATCCTGGTGTTCCCCGGCGATCCGGCGCGGGCGCTGGCGGTGCCGCTGCCGGAGTTGGGCTCGGTGGCGGACAGCCGTTACCGAACCCGACGGTTCGGTGACGTGGTCGCCTGCCATTACAGCTTCATGCATGAGAACCTGATGGACATGAACCATCAGTTCCTGCACCGCCGGCAGATGGGGCAGATCCGGCCGCGGTTTCTCGGGCAGCGCCGCGGCGAAAACTGGCTCGAGGCGAAATACAGCTTTGCTCGCACCGGCGGCAAGCAGCCGCTCGGCGAGGCGGCAATCTTCGGCCAGCGCCGTCCCGCCACCAGTGCGCGCAGCCTTGCCGAGCGCGACATCATGACGATCCGCACCGAGTATCCCTATCAGACGCTGCGTATCCATACCCGCGACGAGACGCCGGTGATGGATCTCTGGATCGCCTATGTGCCGCTCGACCAGGCGCAGCGCAGCAACCGTACTTTCGGCTTGCTATCGGTGAGGCGTCCGAAAATCGCCGCTTTGCTCGACCTCGCTTGGCCGCTGCTGGTGCTGTTCACCGAGCGCATTTTTCGCGAGGACCGCGAAATCGTGACGCTGGAACAGGCCGCGCATGACGCGCAGGGCGGGGATCGCAACCAGGAGGTGTTCCCAGTGATCCGCGACCTCCGCGCGCTACTCGCTGCATGCGGCGCGCCCGAATGACATGGCATTGTGCCCGTCGCTGGCGGCGTGCGGTGTGGGGGAGATAGAAGGCGGTCTCGGCGGCATGGTGCAGCCGCCCGGTCATCACCGCGCGCAGGGTCCGCGAGATCGGCCGCGCCGAGTCGGAGAAAAAGCCGCCACGCAGGTCGACGCCATGCAGGTCGACGGTGGAAGTTCAGTTTAGCGGCTTCTTGCGCCGCATAAACCGCCGCGCCAAGCGCACCAGGCGCGGCACGGTGGTGGGCTTGATCAGGCGCGGGTCGTAGCCCGAAAGCCGACGATCGTTTTCGGCGAGGCAGAAATCGAGCAGTTCGGCAATATCGATCTCGCCGGCCACCGCTTCGGAGCCCTTGACGGTAAAATTCGCATCTTGCGGCGTGCCGTTGACATCGCGGGCGATGCCCATGCGCTCCCAGACCAGGAACGCCCACACCAGGGCGGTCTTGAGCAGGAACCATGGCCGGCGCCAGAGCGGCATGGTGCGCTTGTACCAGGTGATCCAGTTGATGAAGAAGAGGATGTGCCGGCCCTCCTCCTGGATCACCGGCTCGAAGGTCTCGACCAGCTCAGGGGGAAAGAAGCCGGAGCGGCGGGCCAGTTCAAAAAGGCCAAAGGCGAAGAAGCTATCGATGCACTCGGAATAACCGGTCACCATGAAGGCCCATTCCGCATCACGCGGCTCGATATAATCGGGCTCGCGGGCGAGCGGGATGTCATAAGCGGCGACCAGGCGCGAGAGCACCTCCTTGTGGCGGTTTTCCTCGAAGGCCATGCGCTCGAGCGCGGCACGCAGCGGCTCGACCTTGACGCGCCGGGCGAAGCTCAGGATGCGCAGGCGGGCCCAGCCTTCGGTTCGCACCGCGATATCCCAGATGGGCAGGCTGACCAGGCGCTGGCGCGCTTCCGCGTCGAGCTTCGGCCAGGCAATGACGGCGGGCTTGTAGGGGTTGAAGGTGTCGAGCAGCATGCGGCTCAGCATCCGCATATATTCGTCATCCCCGGCGCGGAAGCGACCGGGCAGGTTGTACTCCCAATGCCGCGCGGCGTGGTCAGCGGCGGCGATAAGCGCGCTTTCGGTCATGTTGCGTGTCCTCGAACAACCGCAGCTGAGGGAAACATGGTGGCAGGCGGCCTTTGTCGCGGGGGAGGGGGATGGGGCGAGCGATGGGACTCGAACCCACGGCATCCAAGACCACAACCTGGCGCTCTACCAACTGAGCTACGCCCGCCATTTCGATGGAGCCGCGTTTAGGCCGATCCGACGGCTTCCGTCAACGCCTGCGGCGCGCTCGCCGCGAAATGGCGCGCCAACCGTGCTACCGCCTCGTCCAGCACCGCGTCCTGCTTGCAGAAGGCGAAGCGGACATAGTTCGCGGGCGGCGGGCCGGCATAGAAGGCCGAGATCGGGATCGCCGTGACCCCGGCCTCGGCGGTGATATGGCGGCAGAAGGCGGCATCGTCGCCGGGGAAACCGCAAGGCGAGACATCAGCGGTGAGGAAATAGCTGCCGTGCGTTGGCAGCACACGCATGCCGATCGCGCGAAGACCAGTTGCGAGCCGGTCGCGCTTGGCGGCAAGCGCCGCGCCGATCCCGGCAAAATAGGCATCTTCCTTGGCGAGCCCGACGGCCACCGCGCGTTGCAGATTGGGCGGCGTGGTAAAAGTGAGGTTTTGGTGCGCCTTGGCGACGAGGGCGGCCAGGCGGGCGGTTGCGGTGACGTAGCCGACCTTCCAGCCGGTGAGACTGAAAGTTTTGCCGGCGCTGCCGATGCGCAAAGCGCGCTCGCGCATCCCCGGCAAGCTCATCAAGGGGATATGACGATGGCCGTCAAAGACCAGATGCTCATAGACCTCATCGCACACCGCATAGGCGTCATGGCGGGAGAGGAGAGCGGCGAGAAAGCCCAATTCCTCGGCGCTGAACACTTTGCCCGTCGGGTTCATCGGCGAATTGAGCATCAGCGCTTTGGTGCGCGGGCCAAAAGCACTTGCGAGTTCGGCGCGCGGCAGCGCCCAGTCGGGCGGCGAGAGCCGGACCAGTTTCGGCACCGCGCCAAGGAGGCGCACGACAGGAAGATAGGTGTCATAAAGCGGCTCGATCAGCACCACCTCGTCGCCGGGATCAAGGAGTGCCATCAGGCAAGCGGTGATCGCCTCGGTCGCACCCGAGGTAACGACCACCTCCCGCGCCGGATCGACCTCGATGCCATAAAATCGCCGGTTGGCGACGGCGACGGCTTCGCGCAATTCCGGCACGCCGGTGAGCGGAGGATACTGGTTGCGGCCATCGCAGAGCGCCGCGACGGCGGCCTCAATGACATCGGCGGGGCCGTCGGTGTCGGGAAAACCCTGGCCGAGATTGATTGCGCCATGCCGGACGGCGAGCGCCGACATCACGGTAAAAATCGTCGTCTCGGTCGCGGCGAGCAGCGAATTCAAGGGCTTCATGCGGTTCTTCCCCTCATCAGGCGGACTATGCCGCCCGCTCGATCGCCCGCCAAGATGGCTTGTGCCTGGTTCATGGGCATTCCTGCCCAAGATGAGGTCATGAAAGGGCAGGGGGCCTTGCGCCCGCGCACCGCCGCCACCGGCGATGCCTCGGGCGAGCATCCCATCGGCGCGCCCCACCCGGGCGGTTGCCGTGCTGGCACGAGGCGTGCAAACCTCAACTGCCCGAGCCGCGATGGCGCGGGATTTTGGCAACTTCAGGCCAGCCGGAAGCGGCCGCAACGGTGGGGGCGCATGAAAAAAATCGAGGCAGTGATCAAGCCGTTCAAGCTCGATGAGGTCAAGGAGGCGCTGCATGAGGTCGGCCTACAGGGCATCACCGTGCTCGAAGCCAAGGGTTTCGGGCGGCAGAAGGGCCATACTGAACTCTATCGCGGGGCAGAATACGTGGTCGATTTCCTGCCCAAAGTGAAGATCGAGGTGATTTGCCAGGACGAGATCGTCGAGCGCGCGGTGGAGGCGATCATGAACGCCGCCCGCACCGGGCGGATCGGCGATGGCAAGATTTTCATCAGCCCGATCGAGGAGGTGATCCGTATTCGCACCGGCGAGCGCGGCGAGGAGGCGATCTGATCCAAAAACCTGGCGCCAAGCCGCATGAGGCGGCTTTGCGCAGGGTTGTGATCCGTCTAAAGGAGAGCGTTTTGCGGCGCGCCGCAGCGGCGCGTCATACTATCTGACCTGTCTCGCTCGCCGATTCCGGCTGGGCGTTCCGTGTTCCAAGCAAACCATGAGAAAGGGTTGACAAAAACTATGGCGAAGAAGGCCCCAGGCGCTGCAGGCGGCGTGGAGAAGGTGATGGAGATGCTCAAGGAGCATTCCGTCGAATATGTCGATCTCCGCTTCACCGACCCGCGCGGGAAGTGGCAGCACACGGCGCAGCACGTCTCGACCATCGACGAGGACGTGTTCCGCGATGGCATCATGTTCGACGGCTCCTCGATCGCTGGCTGGAAGGCGATTAATGAGAGCGACATGATCCTGATGCCGGACGCCGAAACCGCGGTGATGGACCCGTTTGCAGCGAAACCCTCGCTGATCCTGTTCTGCGACATCGTCGAACCCTCGACCGGGCAGGCCTATCACCGCGACCCGCGCAGCACGGCGAAGAAGGCCGAAGCTTATCTCCGCGCGACCGGCATCGGCGATACCGCCTCGTTCGGGCCGGAAGCTGAGTTCTTTGTCTTCGATAACGTGAAATTCGGCACCGGCGGCAATTACGGCACCTACCAGCTCGATTCGATGGAAGGGCCGCAAGCCTCGCTGAAGGACTACCCCGAAGGCAATATGGGCCATCGCCCGGCGATCAAGGGTGGCTATTTCCCGGTGCCGCCGGTCGATAGTGAAAGCGATCTCCGCGCCGAAATGCTCTCGACGATGGGCGAAATGGGGGTCATCATCGAAAAGCATCACCACGAGGTTGCGCAGTCCCAGCATGAACTGGGGATGAAATTCGGCCCGCTGGTGCGCATGGCCGACGCCTTGCAGATCTACAAATACTGCATCCACAATGTCGCTCACAGCTATGGCAAGACGGCGACCTTCATGCCGAAGCCGATCTATGGCGATAACGGCTCGGGCATGCATGTCCATCAGTCGATCTGGAAGAATGGCAAGCCGATTTTTGCCGGTAATAGCTATGCCGATCTCTCGGAATCGGCGCTTTACTACATTGGTGGCATCATCAAGCACGCCAAGGCGATCAATGCCTTCACCAACCCCGCGACCAACAGCTATAAGCGTTTGATCCCTGGCTTCGAGGCGCCGGTGCTGCTGGCCTATTCAGCGAGCAATCGTTCGGCCTCCTGCCGCATCCCCTATGCGACGAACCCCAAGGCCAAGCGCGTCGAGGTGCGCTTCCCCGACCCGGCGGCCAATCCCTATCTGGCCTTCGCGGCGATGCTGATGGCCGGTCTCGATGGCATCCGCAACAAGATCCACCCTGGCGACCCGATGGACAAGGATCTCTACGACCTGCCGCCCGAGGAGTTGAAGGGCATCCCGACGGTGTGCGGCTCGCTCCGTGAGGCGCTCGGGGCGCTGGCGGCCGATCACGACTTCCTGCTCGCCGGCGATGTTTTCAGTGGGGATCTGATCGAGAGTTATATCGAGCTGAAATGGAACGAGGTCTATCGCTTCGAACACACCCCGCACCCGGTTGAGTTCGAGATGTATTACTCGGTCTGACGGCCGGCCAGGCGTTTTCGGGCGCCAGCCGATCGCGTGGAACGCGGCTCCCTGCCGCAGCAGGGAGCCGTTATCCACGGGCACTAAACCACGCGTCGAGCCTATTCAGCGGCGACCAGACTGCCGGGGCGAGGCGTCTCGGCAGGCATTTCGACCGCGAAGCCCTTCTGGCGTCGTGATTGCGCGGTGAGCAGGCGCTGCATGCGGCGCAGATCGTCCTCACAAAGCGCCATCGCGGCATCGACCCAGAGATCGGTGATATCGCGCAATTCCGCGAGATCAAGCGGGTTGACCCGGCGTTGCGCCTGGCAGACCGCATAATGCGCGCCAAAGCGGCGGGTGTCGCGGGCGATATAGTCCCGTACCGCTTCCTCGCCGAAACCGTCCTCGGCGATGACATCGACGATGCCTAGTGCGGCCATTTCCTCGGCGCTGTAGATGCGCCCCGAAAGGATCATCTGCTTGGCCCGACTCGCATCGAGCCGGCGCGAGAGCAGACTGAAGGCGCCCATGCCAGGGAACAGGTTGAACAGCACTTCGGGGAGCCCGAATCGGGCGCGGCGCTCGGCGACGATGATATCGGCTGCCATCGCCGCCTCGAAACCACCGCCCAGCGCATCGCCCTGCACCAGGCTGATGCCGATGATCGGCAGGTCGAAGGCAATATAAAAACCATAGACGGCATCAATGCATTGATACGCGTAGGCACGGAGCGTGCTGTGATTCTGGGCGCGAATGCTTTCCAGAAAAAGCGCGAGATCACCGCCGAGATTGAAAATGCCAGGGGCGCGCGACCCCCCGACAAAATAGCGCGGCGGCGTTTGGCCGGCGGCTTTTCGCTGGGCGTGCAGACGGCGGAGGGTCATGCCCATGGTGGCGATATCGCCGAGCAGGCCATGGGTGAAGCAGGGCCTGGCTTCCGCCCGAATGAAGCCCCAGAAAGTGGCGTTGGCCTCGTCGAACTCCTGCTGGAGATGGCGGAGGGCGCCGAGGGGAGGGAGGTCGCCGGGGGTGATCGGGGACAGCGTGGGCTGGCTCTCGGGGGGGGATTTTCTAAGGAATGTCATCGCTGAGGGTCCTGCGTCGTTTGGTTGAGCGCCATTTTGGCAAAACCCGCACCTGACAACAGGAACGGGATACCAACGCATTCTGGAGCCAAGACCCCGGTTTATACCAGAAGTTTATTAATTTTTGATTGACATGCAAATGTATTTTAATTCTATTAACCTATATCATTAATGATTTATAATCGCACCACGGATACACCTGTGAGTTTATTCGTTTTCTCCATCCCAATCCTCGTGCCAGGTTCGCCCGTCTCTTTCTATCAAAGCGATCGCTGCTGTCGGACCCCAGCTCCCCGCCGCATAGGGGCGGGGTGCCTCGGGTGCGTTCGCCCAGGCCTCGATGATCGGCTCGACCCAGTGCCACGCCGCCTCGACCTCGTCACGCCGCATGAATAGCGTCGGGTTGCCACGCACCGCGTCCATCAGCAGCCGCTCATAGGCTTCGGGGTAGCGCGTGTTGAAAGCCTCCTGGAAGCTGATATCGAGCCGCGCCGGACGCAGCCGCAGCCCGCCCGGTCCGGGATCCTTGGTCATCAGCTTGAGCAGCATGCCCTCATTGGGCTGCAGCCGGATGACCAGCTTGTTGGGTTCCAGCTCGGAGGCGGGCGGGGGAAAGATTGAGAGCGGCACGGCCCGGAACTGCACCACCACCTCGGAGACTTTTTGCGGCAACCGCTTGCCGGTGCGGAGATAGAACGGCACCCCGGCCCAGCGCCAGGCGTGTATTTCCGCCTTCAGCGCGACAAAGGTTTCGGTGCGGCTCGGGCCACCGAGCTCGGCGGCATAGCCCGGCACCGGCTTGCCCTCGGTCACGCCATGGGCATACTGCCCACGCACCGTCCGCGTCGCGATCTCGCTCGCCGAAATCGGGTGCAGGCCGCGCAGCACCTTGAGTTTTTCATCGCGCACCGCGTCGGGGTCGAGCGAGACCGGTGGTTCCATGGCGAGCAGGCAAAGAAGTTGCAACAAATGGTTCTGCACCATGTCTCGCAACGCCCCGGCTTTGTCGTAATACCCGGCACGCCCCTCGACGCCGACGGTCTCGGCGACCGTGATCTGCACGTGATCGATCACATCGGCGTTCCACAGCCGCTCAAAAATCGCATTGGCGAAGCGCAGCGCCATCAGGTTCTGCACCGTCTCCTTGCCGAGAAAATGGTCGATCCGGTAGATCTGGCTTTCCTCGAAGATCTGCCCGACCTCGTCATTGATGGCGCGGGCCGAGGCGAGGTCGTGGCCGATCGGCTTTTCCAGCACGACCCGCGAGGCCGGCGTGACCAACGCGTTGGCGCGCAGATTACGGCAGATCGGGCCGTAGAGATCGGGCGCGGTCGCCAGATAGAACACCCGTATCCGCTCCGGCTCGGGGTTGAGGAGCTGCACCAGACCCTCCCAACCCTCCCCACTCACGCCGTCGAGCGCGCGATAGTTCACCCGCGCGCAGAATTTCGCCACCAGCGCGTCGTCGATCTCGTTGGCCGGAATATGGGCGTGTAGCCCCTCGATCACCCGCTTGCGATAGTCCTCCTCGGCGACATCGCTCCGGGCAGCGGCGATAATGCGGCTTTCGGGCGGCATCTGGCCATCACGGAAACGTGAATAGAGCGAGGGCATCAGCTTGCGCAGGGTCAGATCGCCGGTGGCGCCGAATACCACCGCATCGAACACCTTAACTGGAATGATCTGCGCCATCGCCCGCTCCCTGGCTGCCAAGGCGCCAGCCTGCCGGGAGCCGGGCATTGACGCAACAGCAAGAATTGGCGGGTTAGTCTCCGGCGTCGTCACACCCTTGCGAGTTGCCGATGTCCGCCCTGGCCACCCTCTCGATCCCCCCCGATGAAGCTGCGCGCGCCTTGTTCCAGCACGGCGAGGCGCTGCGCCAAGGCGGGGACGCGGAAGCCGCGATCGCCGCCTATGCCGCGGCCAGCCGTCTGTCGCCAACCTTGATCGGGGCGGCGATCAACCGCGCCCTTCTGCTCCATCAGCGTGGTCGCCATGAGGAAGCCGTGGCGGTGGCGCGTGCCGGCCTCGCTTTTGCCCCCCACGAGCCCAAGCTCCACGCCGCTCTCGGCCCGGCGCTGATCGCCGCGGGGGATTTCCTCGCCGGCGTGGCGGCGCTGCATGAGGTGGTGCGCCTGGCGCCCGCCTCCGCCATCGCCTGGTTCAATCTCGGCGTCGCGCTGGCGGAGGGGCGCCAGCCGGCGATCGCCGAGACCGCATTCCGCGAGGCGCTGCGGCGCGATCCCGCCATGGTACCGGCGCACGTGGCGCTCGCTGGGGTGCTGCGTGATCTCGGCCAGCCCGAGCGCGCACTGGAGTTGGCGCGCGCCGCGCTGGCCGTCGCGCCCGATTGCGCTGCCGCCCATGTCAATCGCGGTAATGCCTTGCACGATCTCGGCGATTTCGCCGCCGCCGCGGCGAGCTATCGCCGCGCCCTCGAACACACGCCCGATGATCCCTCCACACTATGCAATCTCGGCACGTCTCTGCTCGCGTTGGGCGAGATCAGGGCGGCGCTCGATCTCCACAGCGCGGCCGCGGCGCGGGCCGCGGCCGCGCCGCGTATCCGCTTCGGCCTAGCGCTTGCGCTGCTCACCGCCGGGCATCTGGTCGAAGGGTTCGCCGAATATGAAGAACGGTTTCGCCTGCCCGAGACGCCGCGGCGTGATTTTGGCCGGCCGCAATGGCGGGGCGAGGCGATCGCTTGGCGGAGCATTCTCCTGCATGCCGAGCAGGGCTATGGCGACACCTTGCAGTTCATCCGCTATGCGCCGATGGTCGCGGCGTTAGGGGCGCGCGTCGCCGTGGAGGTGCCGGCGGCGTTGACGCGGCTTGTGTCCGGCCTGCCGGGTGTGGCCGCGGTGATCGCGGCGGGGGAAACCCTGCCGGCGTTCGATCTTCATTGCCCGCTGCTCAGCCTGCCATTCGCTTTCGGCACGACGCTCGAGACGATCCCGGCGG
>Ga0207433_10010955_pt1 | contig 13955 bp, 11 predicted proteins | sample YelNatPaOPGAMG01_FD_187559 | JGI IMG/M metagenome (GOLD analysis project Ga0207433, IMG submission 187559) | Hot spring thermophilic microbial communities from Obsidian Pool, Yellowstone National Park, USA - OP-RAMG-01 (SPAdes) (version 3) | ecosystem: Environmental > Aquatic > Thermal springs... | reverse complement strand
CAAAAATAATAAAACCCCCTGGAATATCATAGCTGAACGTAATCCCAATATATCTCCTTACGTGGCTACTCTACCTCCTGTCTTCCTTGATCATCTCTGGAAAACTAAACTTGACTCTAATCAAAAATGGGGGTATGATCTTATTCAGTACGCCTAAAATATTCTTATGCCTTTTAATTCTCAGCAATTACTTAATTATTCCCAACTCTTCCATTACTCTTCTTAATTTAGCACGGTTAGCATCTGACATTGGCACAAGTGGCAGTCGCAATACATCCTCGATTAAGCCCATCATCGATAACGCAGCTTTTACTGGAATTGGATTTGATTCTATGAAATTAGCGTTCATCAACGGTAATAGCTTATAGTGAAGTTTCAGTGCCTCTTTCCAGTTTCCTTTAATGCATAGTCGGATCATTTCGGAAAACTCGCGTGGTGCTTCGTTGGCAACCACCGAAATGCAGCCTTCTCCACCCAGCGCCATTAGTGGGTAGGCAAATGCATCATCTCCTGAGAGTAGTGAGAAATGCTCGGGTTTATTACGTGCAATTTCCATTATCTGAGCAATATTACCCGATGCTTCCTTTACCATTGTTATGTTTGGAATTTCTTCAGCCATTTTCAAAATTGTTGAGGCTTCAATGTTCCCGCCAGTTCTCCCTGGAACATTATAAACAATTATCGGTATATCAACTGCCACTGCTATAGCCTTAAAGTGTTGATAGTAGCCGCCCTGCGTTGGTTTATTATAGTAAGGACCTACAACCAAAGCTGCATCTGCTCCAGCTTTTTTGGCGAATCGAGCTTTTTCGATCGCATCTGCCGTGCAATTACTGCCGGCACCTGCAAATACCTTTACTCTTTTGTTTGCTTGTTCAATAACTATCTCGATAACTCTTTTATGCTCTTCTGGAGTTAAAGTAGGATTTTCACCCGTTGTACCAACAGGAACTAATGCTTCTACGCCGCCTTCAATCTGGAAATCAACGAATCGCCTCAATGCGGATTCGTCAAGTGAACCATCTTTTTTAAACGGTGTGACTATTGCTGTTGCTGTGCCCTGAAATTTTGTTTGTGCTGACATAGCTTATTTAACTCCTGTTTTAAAAATATCTTCGAATACATCATCCATTGTAAATAAACCTTTTTTATTCAATATCCATTCTGCTGCCAGTAAAGTACCCGTTGCAAAGCCTGATCGATCTTTTGCACTATGCTTTAATTCTATCGTGTCGGATAATGAATCGAAAGCGAGTATGTGTGTGCCAACTACTGCCCCGCTCCTAGTGGATGAAACATGAAGTTGCTCTGGCTTTATTTTGCCATGACATGTCTCTGTTAGCAATTCTTTCTTCCTTTTTATGTTTTCAAGAACTATTTTTGCCATACTCAGTGCAGTTCCACTTGGACTGTCTACCTTGTTCTTATGATGTATTTCATGTATATATACATCATAATCTGGAAATCTATCAATCAATTGCGAGGCGAATTTAACAAGCTGGAAGAATATATTCACACCCAGCGAAAAGTTAGATGAATAAATAAGTCCGATTTGATGTTTATTTACGAGATTCCTGATTTCTTCCAGTTTGTCCTGCCAGCCTGTGGTTCCTACGACGATGGGCTTTTTTGCTTCCATCCATGGGAGCAGGTCTTCCACCACAGTCTTTGCGTTTGCGTAATGTATGGCTACGTCTACTTGTTTCCTTTGTTCGGCTGTGACGGGTGGTGTATCTATGTCAATCCGAAGATCCACGTTCCAGCCACGTTCCGTGGCAAGGCGTTCTATTTCTTTGCCCATTTTACCGTAACCAATCAGTGCTATATGCATATATTAATTTGCTCCGACAGGTTCGAACAAATCTACCTCGGGTACTTGCTCAAAAAATTTTTTATGTAGCTTACGTACTGCTTCATCTATTTTAGCCTCGTCAATTACAAAGCTCATATTGATTTCAGATGCACCCTGAGTAATCATTACTATATTTATATCTTTTAATGCCTCAAATACCTGGTGTGCTACGCCTGCGGTCGCCCGCATCTGGTCGCCGACCACACAAATTATGCCTTTGTTTTCCATTATTGAGACTTCTGAGAATTCAGAAAGCTCTTCCACAATTTTATCTAATTTTGACTTATTGTCAATAGTCAGTGAAACTGCAACCTCCGAGGTGCTTACAAGGTCAACAGAGGTTTGATATTTACTGAATACCGAAAATATAGACTCAAGAAATCCATAAGCCATTAGCATTCGTAGAGATTGCACATTAATTACTGTGATTCCTTTTTTGCTGGCAATAGATTTTACCGGAATATTTGTTTTTGGCGGATTTGCAATAATTTTTGTGCCCGAGTTGCCGGGTCGTTTAGAATTTAAGACAATTACGGGTATGTTTTTCCTCACAGCCGGGAATATGGTGCTCGGATGTAGAACCTTGGCTCCAAAATATGCTAGCTCTGCTGCTTCTCTAAATGAGATTACTTTTAACTTCTGAGCATTGGGTACAACCCTCGGATCTGCTGTCAGCACTCCATCCACATCTGTCCATATCTGGATTTCCTCTGCATCCAGAGCAGAGCCAATTATCGAAGCTGAGTAATCTGAACCGCCTCTTCCAAGTGTTGTGGTAATGCCTTCCTGGGTTGCACCAATAAAGCCCTGTGTGACAGGTATAGAGTTTCTGGAAATAATGGGACTAAGTATTTCTTTAACCTTTTGATTGATTATATCAAATTGAGGAATTGCACATGCAAATTGGTTATCTGTTATCATAAATTGTCGGGCGTCGACCCATTGCACCGGCAGACCCTGCAATCGCATCGCCTCGGAAAGAATTTTAGAAGAAAGTATTTCTCCTACAGATGCTATTGCGTCGAGCGAGCGATTTGTTAGTTCACCAAGAATTGCAATCCCGTTGCAAAGGTTTTTTAATACCTCAAATTCTTTTCTGAACAAAGCTATTAACTGTTGTATAGTTGATCTATCAGTTATGAGATTTTCGGTAATTGTTACGTGCCGATCCAGAAGATTGTTCAATAACATGGTGGCTTCATCAAGCTTACCCTGCTGAGCTAATTGAGCTGATTTCAAAAGGGTGTTTGTTGCACCTGCTATAGCTGACAAAACTACCACCGGTGTTTTCGCTTGTTCCCTTTTTACAATTTCTATAACAGTGCTCATCGACTTCGCATCTTCAACGGAAGTGCCGCCGAATTTCATTACTATCATACTGAGCAATTAACTCCTTTCAATGCTATGCTACTTTTTGCTATTAATTAATAATTGTGCAATCTGCACTGCATTTGTTGCTGCGCCTTTTCTTACATTATCCGCAACGATCCATAGATTTATTCCGCTGGGCACGGTTGGATCTTTTCTTATTCTACCAACAAAAACCTCATCTTTTCCATAAGCATTTATTGGTAATGGATATGTGTTTGATTCAGGATTGTCTTGAATCACGACTCCTGGAGCTTTTTCGAGAATTTCTCTTACTTCTTTAACTGTACAAGGACGCTCGAATTCGATGTTAACAGATTCACTGTGCCCGCCTATTACTGGAACTCTAACTGTAGTCGCAGAAACTGGAATGTCCGCGCCCATAATTTTTTTGGTCTCATTCATCATTTTGTGCTCTTCCTTAGTATATCCATCGTCCATGAAAACATCAATATGTGGAAGAACGTTGTATGCTATTTGATGTGGAAATTTTCTTTCGCGCAATGGCTTACCTGCAATCTCGTCCTCAAGTTGGTTAACTCCTTTCTTGCCAGCACCAGTAACCGATTGATATGTCGATACAACAACACGCTTGATTTTAAACACATCATGCAGTGGTTTTAACACAACAACCATTTGTATTGTAGAGCAATTTGGATTTGCGATTATTCCTTTGTGTTTGAATGCATCGTCTGGATTAACTTCTGGAACAACTAATGGGACATCCGGTTCCATGCGAAATGCACTGCTGTTGTCGATGACAATGGTCCCATATTGAACAGCTTTTGGTGCAAATTCTTTGCTAACACTTGCACCAGCAGAAAAAAGTGCATAATCTATACCCGAAAAGCTCTCGGGCTTGAGTTCCTGAACTTTTATCTGTTTGCCTTTAAACATGATCTCTGTGCCAACTGAACGGGCTGATGCAAGTAATGTAAGTGTTTCGATTGGAAAGTTCCTTTCCTCAAGCACCTGGGTCATTGTTCGGCCAACCAATCCAGTGGCTCCTACAACTGCTACATTATATCTTTTTTCCATAATACTCCTTTTATTTGTTCCTCATTGGATGTGTGCTTACGGATACTAGTAGGTAACCGTGAAGAAACACTTCTGTTGAGATTCCAAAAATCATTTAGTTAATATAAGATAATGATGAAATTTTTTAACTTCAAATATTTGGTTATATTTGCAATAATGTTTTAGGAAAGCAGATACTAGAATATCGAGCGTATTAAGAAGGTTAGAATAATGCTGTGTTCCGCCTTTCGCATTGAGGTGGTGAAAGAAAAAGCGGGACAAATTGAGGTTGTTAAGTATTACGTGAAATAGAAGAGTTCTTTTTAAAAATTGAAATGAAAGAGCAATCAGCTGGCTGTAAAGAAACTTGACTTACTTATTTCAAGCGGATTACTTGGCAGAAAAGAGAGAATAAGGTAAATTAATAGCGAGCTTTGACAGAGATATCACATTGTGATAACTTGCAATCAGGGGATTTTTACAGAAAGCGTTCGTGATGGTAAGGAGCTTGCTTGTTTTTGCGTAGTGCAAAAAGACGGATTCCCACTCTACGGATCAGCTTCAAATTGATACTATGAATCCGTATTCCCGGAGAACGGGAGATTACGTAAGGTGGAACAATCTACAGAAAACATGGAAATTATTCCGAGGGCATGAATATGTTTACATCAAAAATAAAAAAAATATTTACAGAGAGTTTCCATCCGACCTTTTGGGTAGCGAATGGAATGGAGCTATTCGAGCGTCTGGCTTATTATGGCCAGAATGCAATACTGAGTATTTTTATTCGTGACCATTTGAATCTGAGCATATCTGAGGCTGGTAAATTACAGTCCCTTTTTGGCGGATTAATTTATTTATTGCCTATACTTGGTGGAACGCTGGCAGACAAGTTTGGATTCCGAAAAGCTTTTTCAATAGCATTCAGCATTTTGACTTTTGGATATTTCATGATTGGCACTACAGGTATGTCGGGTTTTCACGAGTTTTACTCTGGATTCCCATTATTCTGGCTTCTTGCGGTTTTCCTGATTATTACTGCATTTGGCGGTAGCTTTATCAAGCCTTCAGTACTTGGTACCATAGCTATTACGACCAAACCTCAAACAAAATCTTTTGGTTATGCAATATATTACTGGCTTGTGAATATTGGAGCAGCGATGGGTCCAGCAATTGCTTTCCTTGTTCGAAATAAATACGGCATCGAGTTCGTCTATCTGGTTTCATCAATAAGTTGTTTGCTGATGCTTGCAGTCAATATGCTTTTCTACAAAGAAGTGAAGATTAGTGCTGATTTACCCGTTGAGTCGTTGATGACAAAAGTTAAGAATCTATTTGTTGTTTTGACCAACGTTCGCTTTATGATTTTTCTACTAATATTCTCATTGTTCTGGATTATGTTTTGGCAAGAGTTTATTATTGTTCCATTTTATATACGCGATTTTATTTCGCGTGATGCGCCTTTTGAAATTATAGCTTCATCTGGTGCGTGGGGCATCATTGCATTACAATTGATCGTGAACAGGCTGACCAAACAATTATCTGCTCAAAATGCTATTGTAATAGGATTTGCTATATCGTCTCTTTCGTGGTTAATAGTTGCTTTGCATCCATCAATTCCAGCGATGATTGCTACGATAGTTGTGTTCTCTATAGGGGAGATGACGCAAGCACCACGTTATTATGAATATATATCGAATCTAGCTCCGCCCGGACAGCAAGGATTATATCAGGGGTATGCTTTTTTGCCAATTGCTATTGCATATGCGGTTGGGGGTGTATTGGGCGCTTGGATGTACGAGAACATCGCAATGCGGATGAATGCCCCAGCTTTGATCTGGCATGTTCTATTCGGGATAGGAATGCTTGCGACTGCTTCTATGGCATTGTATAATAAGCTGAGGGGAAATTCATAACGGTTGTTCATTTTACTCCGTTTGTAGTTCGTAAATTAATTTTCGATACCAGCGAACCGAAGTCTTTTGTTTACATGAAATTTGTCGTCAACTGCATTTTGTGAAAGAATTCTGATCCTGGATTGATTTTTTGCGGACCAAATTTTTCAGTGACGTAATTTAAATTGTGAAGAAGATCTACTTCTGAATTACCTTAAATAAATTATGTTATCATTACGATCCTGTGGGTGGCGGGCAATCTCATTATTTTCGCATATTTTCAGATTGTGTTAGATTTTTCTACCACCAGTTTAATAATTCATTGACTAAAACGAATTAAGTTCTTATCATTCTTTTGTGCCATAGCAATAATTGTTCTTTGAAACAACTACCTCGGTCGCTTCTACGCAGTAGACCCCGCAGGCCAAAGCCACTCGCCATATCCTTGCCCGACGAAGTTCCACTTTATGGAACGAAGGCGGGCGTATTGCGGCGGGAATCCAGTGATTTATGTGGATAAGGATGGGAGGATATTTGTAATTGATGATATATTTATTGCTGCAATAACTATTTGGAGCCTATGTTTAACTGTGCACAAAGAAATGGTGGGGAGCCAGCAAATTGGAGATTAGATGGTTTTTGAAAGGGGGCATTTGTTGGAGCAACAGGTGCAGTACTTGATCAATTTGGAGGTAGTAGTTTTTTGAATAATTTGGCATGGGGGGCAGGTACAGGAGCAATTACTGGAGGATTAGATGCAGCATTATATGAAGAAAACATTTGGCAAGGGATGTATAGAGGGGCGGCATTCGGTGTAGCTTTTTCTGTAGGGATGTCTACATTGGAATGTCTTAAAAATCTTCGGGAGGTTGGTTATTTTGGAACCGATATAGAAACGTTTGATTATTTGGCTGAGAGGGCAGTAAGTACTACAATTGTTAATGGTTTGACAACTACGACGGTAGATCCTAAATTGGCTCAGGAATCATTGGATTATTGGACACTTAGTTTTGGTGGACCAAAAATGTATGTTACGTCAAACGGGGGTAGTCCGGTAACTAATAATATGACTGGCAGAATAGATATACCAATAGATGTTTTTAAATTTGGTCCAGATGTACTAAGAGTAGCAATGGCTCATGAAGCAGGACATTATATAAATGATATTATTTGGGATAATGGAAAAATAGGTGGAAAAATATCAAATCCAGGGTGGAAAGATATGAGTGCGTATTATGGTAATGACGGTGTTCAGGGTTATCATTATGCAATAAAAAATGCAGGTAGATACCATATAAAACTATGGCTCAATTTCAGATGTTGGTAGACATTGGCAATATGTTAGTCAAGTATGGTCAGATTATGACATCACAAAATGGTGGTATTTATTACCTCGCCGTAATTATTATCCTTTATCAAGATAGAATCGAAAGGAAAACAAGATTGAAAATTGTAAATTTTTGTCTAACTTTTGCAATAATGTCATGTTCAAATATAAAAGAAATTGATATGCAACGACAATATGCAAAAAATATAGATATTACATTTGAATTAGAGCCATGTGTACGAAAGTCGACCAGTGTCCCGATAACATTTCATGTTCATAATAAAAATCCCATCAATATCTAGATACGTGCGTGGTCTTTAGCGTTAATTGGTATTCAGGACACCAATGGTAAAATATTAGGGGCTGAAAAAAGATTCCAGGAAATTGCTCCTAATATTCCAGAATATGTTTTTGTGCCTAGAGATTCTATTGTGGATATCACTTATAAGACAGGTTTCTTTAGTCGATATGAATCACTCGTTGAAGGAAAGATTTATATTGTTAAAGCTATATATCAAAAAGCCCAACCAGATGGAAAACGTAATGCAATAACCATATTGAAAGAAATAAGTATTCCTGCGGTACAATTTGAAGTGTGTAAATAACTGAACCCCCAAGCTTTGAATATTATAACAAAGTCAGGTAGGATTTAGAATCACAGGGTTAAAAGATTCTACCAAAGTTATTCATAAATTACTTTTCCAGTTTGCGAATTAAATCCGACCGATTGCCTCATTTCCCGTCTCGCCCTTGGTTTACCGAGCAGGATACTCGACGAAGTGGATAGCGTAATTAAAGCATGGGAGTATTCCTAAACATTATGAAAACGTGAATCCCGAGAGTACCATAATCTCCGTTGTTGGATATAGGTGTGCAGCCCTCGCCAGTTGAATTTTGAAAATCTATTTCTTACAGTTTAACATATAAGCGTCAAGTCAAATGCAATAAAGATTTTATTGAATCAAAATACATATAATCATGAAATACAATTCCAATATTCATCATAGGAAATCTATTAGATTAAAATCATATGATTATATCAGTGCAGGTGAATATTTTATTACAATATGCACATATAACAGGGAATGTATTTTAGGGGAAGCTATAGGAGAGGGGGTGAAATTAACGGAGATAGGCGAGATAGCACAGCAATGCTGGTTGGAGATACCGAAGCATTTTCCGAAAATAGAATTAGATGAATATGTCATTATGCCGAATCATATTCATGGGATAATAGTAGGGATTTGATTAATCAAATTCCTACAAGAGGTAATTTTCCTTTGATGTCGAATAAGCGGCTTACGCTGGGTAAAATTATTCGAAGTTACAAAGCAAGGGCAACGAAATATATCCATGATGCGGGGTATACGGAATTTTGTTGGCAATCACGGTTTTATGATCGGATAATTCGTAATGATAAGGAATTATATTGCACCCGATATTCATTAGACAGTTATCAGGTTTAGAGGAAGGTAAATTATGGACACGCAGCGGTGAGCGGAGTGTCCATAAATTAGAGAAAAAGACGGCAGGATATGGTATTTTTTTATTAAGTAAAGACTCCGTTCGCTACGCTCACTTAGTCTTTACTTAAAGTTGTTTACTTATCCATTCTGATACTTCCTTTTGTCCTTCCTTCCCGTGTATCAACAGGGTGATACCATGTACCTTCCGTTTTCCAATAAATGATACAAGTTGAATTTGAAATTTAGAAAAATTTTTTTACTATACTTTTGGTAGGGAGCATAAATAATCATAGAGTAATTTTTTGAGAGCGATCAAAGGTCTACCAGTTTAGCTCAGTTACAAAATGATGTTGAATTAAAGGAATAAGGAAAATATTTAGTTGATAAATCTTAAAAAAGTTTGGAGGTGTCCGATGAAACTGAATATAATACATCAAGGTAAGTTAACCTACATCTGTGTAAGTATCATTTTATTTCAGATAAAGATATTTTCGCAGCCTCTTGCGATAGGCCATAGCAAGTTTCTTGGGAATGTTTACGGCTCAACAATGTACTCGCACTGGGACAACTACTGGAACCAGGTTACCCCGGAAAATGCGGGTAAATGGCAGTATATTGAGCCATCCCGTGATCAGTATAGCTGGGGCGGGTTGGATGCAGTATATAATTTTGCAAAACAGAGAGGTATCCCATTTAAAATGCATACATTAGTGTGGGGGCAGCAATATCCAACCTGGATTGATGCTTTGCCTCCAGCTGAGCAGAGAGAAGAAGTAGAAGAATGGTTTGCGCTTGTTGGTGCAAGGTACCCAGATGTAGATCTCATAGATGTTGTAAATGAACCATTATCAAATCATGCTCCGGCTACATATAGAGAGGCGCTTGGTGGTTCGGGGTCTACTGGTTGGGATTGGGTAATATGGTGCTTTGAAAAGGCAAGGCAATATATGCCAAATGCCAAATTAATTTTAAATGAGTATAATTTGCTAAATAGTTACGATAATACAAATGTTATTGTGCAAATAGCAAATATATTGAAAAGTAGGGGATTGATTGATGGAATAGGAGTACAGGCTCATTGCTTTGAAATAGTGGGAGTTCTTTCTTATACAATTACAAATAACCTTAATACGCTCGCTAATACGGGTTTGCCTATATATATATCCGAAATGGACATAGGAAGATCCAACAAAGAATATTATGATGAAGATTACCAGCTTTCGGAATATAAGCGTATATTCCCAATTCTTTGGGAGCACCCTGCAGTTAAGGGAATAACATTATGGGGTTATCTCGAGGGTGCCATGTGGCAGAATTACTGTTATTTGTTGAAATCCAACTTAGCTGAAAGTAAATCACTTGTATGGCTCCGAAATTATCTTACCAATGGTGGCTATCGAACTTGCCAAACGGGCAACTGGGATAGCCTGAGCACATGGGAAAAATTTGTGGACTCAGTATGGGTACCAGCATCTAGTATCCCCCGAAAGAGCGATAGGCTGATTACAATTCGTAATGGACATGTGGTAGAGATAACAGGATTATTGGATACAGTAGATCAAGTTTATGTACAATCAGGTGGCACACTTGCAATAAGAGAAAGTGGTACGCTGGTGATTGATGATGGTCCAGGTTCAGATTTAGAAATCGGTGGTGTGTTATCGAATTCGGGCAACATATTATTGACAAGTAATGAAGCAGAGTTAAAGGTTCTCAATGGTGGTAGGTACATCCATTTACGTGATGGGGGGGGGCGATACCGAATGCCAATTGGGTTGTAGGTTCCCTCTGTGAGATAACAGGGGTAGTAAGTAATATGCCTGGCAATATGCATCAGAGGTTTTATCACATGAGGTGGAGTTGCAGTGGTCAGGCGAGTGATTTAAGTTTAGGATGGGATGGGGATACGTTGAGGGGGAATTTGAATGTGGAGAATACGGGAGGTAGGGTATTGGAGCTATGTAGCCCTGTGGTAGGTGAAACTGTGGAGGTTAATATATTAGGGGATTTGAATTTAAGTGGAGGTATACTGGCGGTACACAGTTCGGAGGAAGGAGGGGCGGTAGTAGTGGTTAAGCATGGTGGGAATGTAAACATAAGTGGAGGGGAATTTCGGTTAAGTGGTGGTAGTCAGGGGGGTACAGGTATGACGGTATGGGAATTAACGAGTGGGAATTTTAACATATTGGATGCAAGAATAAGCAGTAGTACGACGACGCTGTTTGGGGCGAGGTTTTTGTTTAGTAAGGCTGGGACGCGGGCGTTGTCGATAGGAGCTGGTAATACGATATTGGCATTACCGGTAGATGTTAGCAGTGGTACAACGTTGAGTATGGGGGCGAGTGAATTAAAAGGTTCGGGGCAATTTGTATTGGATTCTGGGGCGACATTAGAGATTGGTCATGCAAATGGGATAGATGGGAATATACAGACTGAGGGGGTGAAGATTTTGAGCAAGTTGGCAAATTTTACATACAATGGTAGTGTATCGCAGGTGACGGGTAGTTTATTGCCTGACACAGTAAATAATTTGACGTTAAATAACAGTTTAGGTTTGACGTTGAGTAAGGATGTGGTGGTGGAGGGTGTAATGGATGTTAAGAGGGGTTCATTGGTATCTGGTGGGAAGAAGTTGAGTTACGGTAGTTTTGGTTCATTGAAGTATTCTGGGAGTGTATCTCAGACGACAGGGGGTGTAGAGTTTCCTGAGGTAGAAGGTCCTAAGGATTTGATAATAGCTAACAGTTTTGGAGTTACGTTGCATGCGTCGAGGTGGATACGAGGTAATTTGAGTTTAAGTGGGAAGTTAGTGTTAGGTTCAAACACATTGACGGCGGGTAGTGTAACGACAGGTTCAGTAACAACGATGTATGTAAACACGGATGGAGGAGGTAAGTTGAGGTTGCCTGTTGGTAGTGAGGAGGTGTTATATCCTATAGGTGCGAGTGGAAGTAGCACGGTATCATATTGTCCAGTATGGATAAGGAATGGAGGTGCAGTGGATACGATATCTGTAGGAGCGGTTAAGGACACGATGTATAAGTCGACGAAGCCGCGTATAACATTGAAGTGGGAGATAAGTGGATCTGTAGGAGGAGATGAATATTTTGTGAGGTTTGGTTGGAATCCAAGTAGTACGTTGCACGAGAACAGTTTATTTAAGGCAAATCGAATGGATTATGCGAGGATATTTTTGGTAGGTGGAGGAGATACATTAGAGGCAGGTAGTGGTGATTATGTTATGCAGTTTAGTAGTTCGCCGTATACGGTTGAGCGAGGTGGTATAGTGGAGCTTGGTTCATTTGTGGTAGGGAGGTTTAAGGATTCGGTGTGGATGGCAGGTGTAAAGGAGGGAGGGGGTAGTAATAGTCCTTGCAGATACAGTTTAAGTCAGAATTATCCGAATCCGTTCAATGCTGTGACAACGATAGCTTATGAAGTGGCGAGTGCGGAGCAAGTTACATTGATTATATACAATACATTGGGTCAAGAGGTGGCAAGGTTGGTTAACGAGCGTAAGTCGGCAGGTAGGTATGAGGTTAGGTGGGATGCATCAAATATGCCAACAGGTGTATATTTCTATAGATTAACCGCAGGTAGTTTCACAGCTACCAGGAAATTATTGCTAGTTAAATGAAGGATCGTTATCGCTAAAACATTGTGTTTCTGCTAAAAGATATTTTGGGAAGCAAATATTATTAATAGGCCGGTCGGATAAGCCTGAGAATTGCATTAAGATGTATGCGAAAATCTCTGGTCAATTTAAGCAAAGGAGTTTTGAAAGTATTTCATTAGACTAGTGAATATTTTCTCTGGCCATGAGCCAATCGGTATTGAAGTATTGCTAAAACAGCAATTTTCTATATATATCTGAGAAATTTTTTATTGTACTCATTGTGTAGGTTTCCCACTTGCACGATGAATCTGGATAAAATAATGAGCTTGCATCTGAGTCTGCAGGGCGAATCGCAATAACAATTAAGTTTAGATATTTTCAGAAGTCTCATCTAACAGATTACATCTTAGATTAAATTTTTTTTAGAATATTGACAAAATGCACGAAATAATTTATATTTTCATAAAAATACAGGATGAAAGGAAAGCAATAAGAAAGGGAGAGTGATATGTTAGTAAGGGGGAGAAGACTCCGCAGGTCTCGCAGAAACTTCAAGCGCCAGATATTAGTAATTGTATTGCAGTTGATAATAGTCTGCCAGATAGCATCTCAGGTTGTAATAAAGGAGAAGGTTCGGATAACGCCTGATACTTCAAAGGCGAAGGCAATGGAATACACGCTTGGGGAGGGTTCAGAGGGAGGGTTGATGAAGCTGGAGGAATATAATAGCATGTGGTCAGGTTATGGCAGGTGGCTAGTGACGACAAGGAGTGGAGTGCTTGTTACGGTAACAGGGAATATAAAAGTAGAGGGTAGTATACCGACAGGGACGGGGTATTTATTTTACGTAGCTGGGAACCTGGTATCGGCAGGTTTTACAGAATGTGATGGTAGTACGAAGGGGTTTAGTATAGTTGGGGATGCAGGTTATAGATATAGCAAGATAGTATCATGTTCTGTGGTGCCGACTATGAGCATATATCCGCGATATATATCTGGAGTAACTCCGTATTGTGCGAGTTTTTGGGGCCAGCCATGGCGTCCCGAGATAAGTCTAGGGGGTTCAGGCAATGTAGCGTTGTTGACGATCAATTCGGGGTTGAGTGGTTGGAGAGGAGGTAGTGCGACGATAACTGCGACTGGTGTGGTAGTAGCGACGTTAGATCCGTCGTATGAGTTAGCGCGGATAGAATTGACTCCGGCGCGTGAGGAGATAGGCTGTGGAGGAGGGACGTATGTATTGATAGAGGGACTTACATAAAATTATGTGTCTGTTCAGGGAATCTGGTAATAAACAGTTGATTAATTTCGTAGATACAATGGCTAAAAGCTTGCATAGGTTTAAACCATTTGGTGTTTTTTAGTTTTTCTGCGATGATAAATATTGATATTTCAGCTGTTTTAGTTGATTGGA
>Ga0207433_10010947_pt1 | contig 13958 bp, 12 predicted proteins | sample YelNatPaOPGAMG01_FD_187559 | JGI IMG/M metagenome (GOLD analysis project Ga0207433, IMG submission 187559) | Hot spring thermophilic microbial communities from Obsidian Pool, Yellowstone National Park, USA - OP-RAMG-01 (SPAdes) (version 3) | ecosystem: Environmental > Aquatic > Thermal springs... | reverse complement strand
TTGTATCAATTCTTTTTTCAACCCTAGCTCTCTTTTCTCATCCATGGAGCTGGACAATAGTAATACTTGCTGCACTCTTGCTTTTTCCTTTAAACTTCTTCCTGAGTAAACTTAATTTAAGAAGGCCCTACAGCAAAGAAGAATCTTTACTTGTAGGAAGTTTCTTTTTAGTTAACTTAATTTTGGATGCATTAAAACAATATTTTTTGAATTCTTTAAGTGGAGCCTATGCAGATTACAGTATTACTAAGAGCACTTTCTTGATCTCGAACATCTTTATCTTGGGTAGGAACCTTAATTTTCTAACTCAAGTTTTCGTTGGAGGTTATACTACCAATGTTTTAGTTTTCTTAATTTCTGTTCTAGGAGTGGCTCAACTACTAAAGTACGAAGACAGTTTCTTTGACGTTTTATTTCTAATCTTGCCTATAGTAGCAGCACCATTCATATTTGTCGACGCAACAACTCAATCTAGACTAATTTACTTTTTACCTTTGAACGTTTACTCAACTCTAGGTTTTTATGAACTTTTGAAGAAACTAGGAGAAAAAAGTAGCGGTAGAGCTTTTGTTCTTGTTCTACTACTTCTGTTGAACTATAGTTTTCGATCTGTTGCTAACTTAGTTTAACTAAGAAGTTCAACTTTCAGTTGCATCTTCACCGAAGCCAAAAAACCTTTTTGCATATACTGCTAACTTTTCGCCAGCTACTTGCTGAATAAGCTGAAAATCTTCGCCATTTAATGCTCTTAGTAGTTTAATCGTTGTTACATATGTGACACCTCCTAAAGCAACGTACAAAGGTAAGAAAAACTTACTGTATGCAACTTGCTGAGCTACTAAAACTACGAGAGCCATAACAACTGATGCAAAAATTGCTTTTAAGCCCATATTATAGTCAATCTCTATCTTAACATTTTTTGACAAAAAGTAAAGCGAAAGGAAGAACGTTAGTAAGCTTGCAGTTCCTCTAACAATTGCAAGTCCTGCTAACTTCAAAAACCAAACAAGGGGGAGAAAAACCATGCTTATTGCTATTGAGGCTAAGTTTAAAAACAATATAACTTTAGTTTTTCCATAAACTAAAAGTAAATTGCTGAAGGCTGGAGAAATTCCATAAACGAGACCAAAAAGAGAAAGTACAGCTAAAACCACCCAACCTCCTTCATACTCTTGCCCAGCAAAAAGCGTTATAAAAGGCTTAGAGGTAACAGCTAAGCCAAATATAAGTGGGAAAAGTATTATGGCTTTACACTCACTAAATCACTAAACAGTAAAACTTATCAGAAAAGTGGAAGTTTAGCACTTTTCCTTGCTATGGAATGGCCTACGGAAGAAACGACCATAATAAAATTACGCTTGGTATAAGATGTTAGAGTTCTTAAGCCATTAGGATTGTGCTTTAATCCGTGCCGATAACTTCTTTTCTTCATGCTTTGGCCAATTTTCAAGTCTAATTATTAGTCTTTACATATGTACATATTTCGGCGAAATTTCAGTAAGAGTATTATGTAAATTCCAAAATATGTGACAAGTATCAATATTCCACCCTTTAGGGATACAGGAATGCGAAAACCAAAAAGGTACGGAATAGGTTTATTTAATTCGGTTAGCATATGGGGTTCTTCGATTTCTATTAATTCTCGTGGAATACTGCTGTTAATGAAAATTCCGCCAACCCACACGCTTTTTGGGTTCTCATCAGATGGAGTTAAAACTATTTGTAAACGACTTATCTGGTTCAAATTCGGAGGAACGATTGATTGATATGTAAAATTAGATATAGCAGGAATAACTATTCTATACCAAGCATTATCTTTCCAGCTTCCATATGGAGCAAAATTAGGTATTTCAGAACCAGAGAACTCCCAATATCTCCAGTTTCCATAAATATCATAGATGTAAAATCTTGCATTTGAAAAGGTAAAATTGGTTCTTAAATAGAAAATTACAAAATCCCATTCATCTACTTTAAAAGCTTTTGGGGGAACATATTCGATACGAAGATTGAAACCTGTTCGGGTTCTTGGGAAAATCGCCTTTATCGAATGTAGCCCTACTTTAAACGTTTGATTATCAAGCGTCAGCATCGCATTAGGTTCTGCATCATTGTATGCTACCCAATTTTCAAGCGTTTCAACATCGATTAATGGGTTAGCATTTATCAAGGTGATTTGAACATTTTTGGGTAGGGGATCATTAGAAACTTTAGAGCTATGCAGGTAAAGATAGTTATAAATCAAACTTTTCCTTTGAATATCGTTCATATTAGAGACCATGTATACTCCATTGTGTATTTCGGTTAGAAAGCGTTTTTCGACATCTCTAGGACCGTAAGTATGCTGGGTGACAACTATAGAGTATTTCTTAAGTAAAGAGCCATTTAGCGCGTTTATTATTTGGAGCCCTTGTAGACCATCAGTGTACAATGGGATATCAGAAACAGAACTTAGTGGTTCTGATATATTCATCAACAGGAAGGGCAAGTTTCCAAAGTAGATAGCCGCTGGCTTTACGTAATAACCTATTTCCATAAAACTATTATAATCACGAACGACTACGATTAAACTTTTATTCGAAACACCAAAGTGATCTCTCAACCAATTGATCTCTTCCATTGCATCCTTACTTGGTCGATAAGGATCTATAGCGAACGAATTTTGCCATTCTACAGCAATCAGAAGGGACATAACCAAAACTACAGCCATTAAAACAGAAGATATCTGCGCGAACCTGAACAAATTTACGGCTTTACAAGCCGATGTTTCTATAGTAATGCTTGTTTTTGAAAGAATCTTTAAAAAAAAGTCGAACCCCATTCCTGCTAATATGGGAACTGGAAAAAGCAAAGCAAAACGCCATTTTTGTTGAACCATTAATCCAGGGAGTAAGAGCAGTACAGAGTACGTCAAAGATTGTGCGTAAATAAATCTAAAACTTTTATGTCTTAGATTAATAATTAAGATAAAGCTTAGGATTGCCAAAATAGAAGGGATTACATTACCATAATCATAGTATGTTAGGCCCACAAGAACTTCATGTGCATAACCTACGGGATAGGGAATTGAAGGATCATAAAATCCATAGGGATTCCCAGCGAATACTGAATTTATGGCAGGGGTAACAAAGCCAGGGGCTAGCGAGGGAAATATATATGACAACATTGATGCTACTAAAGTTGTAGTCGTTGGATAGATAATCTGCAAAATGGCTATGAAAGATATTATTATCTGCGCAGGGAAAGTCAAGATTATGATTTCATAAATTAATTTTGACCTGTTTCTATCGGAAAACGCCGATAAAAAGTAATAAACAACTAACTGTAATAATACCAGCAAAAATTGGACCCAATGAATGAGAAGAATTAGCACCAAAATTAAGGATGATAACCAAAGGAAAGATTGCTTGGAATCTTTGTCATATTTAAGTATAAGAATGAATAATAAATTCTGCAAAACAAGAGCAAGCGTAAGAGAGTGAAGATCAAAGAATATTCTTAACGTTATTGTTGAAAAAGCCGCAAAAAAGGTAGATGCAAAAACAGTTGTCTGCATATTCTCTTCGTTTTCAAAAAGCGTTTTAACGTACAAGTAATACGAAAGTACATAAAACACTGCAATTACGCCTGGTAGAACTTTAAACGCATATTCAACTGGCGTTATAATGTCGATCAGATATAATAAAGCAAAGTAAAGAGGACGATCGAAATATAGTAAAACTTTTTCTGATCCTATCATTTTCATTCTATTTAAGAGGTATACGTACCTAAGCGTATCGCTACCTACAGGTTCTGGTTTTGAAAGACGAGGATAGGCATTGATTACAAAACTAAAAAGCAATATTGACACAATTAAAAACTTCCATTTGATTGGATGCCAACTAAAAAATTGAGATTTCTCTTGAAAGAAAAATCGTTCCGCAGTTCCTCTAAATTTTTTATTGATTAACAAGCCCCAAAATACTCCAAGAACTAAAATAAAAGATAACAGAAACAGAACTTTTAGGACGATCAAACGGACCTGTTCATATGTCCAATGAACTATATACCAAGATAAGTAAAAAAATGAGGTTGCAAACCCCAAGGGCCAGCTAAAATAAGAAGCAAAACTGTAAACAATCGCTGCTATGCCTATTACGTATATGATAAAGAGCATAACGTGCGCTTTGTCAGGAAGTTTAATTGAAAGTATTGAAAAATCCTTCTTTAAAACTTTTTTCAATTTAAATCTCACAACAGTCATTATTTGATTTTTCTCGTAGAACTTGTTGCAAAAAACTATTTAAGCCTTTTTCTTTAATCTTTGAGACTGTCAACTTAAGGCTTATAGGCCCATGCTTACCCTCGAACAATACTTAGGTGACATACAAATTGAAGGTAAGCATAGGCCAACTATACTCTTTGTTCAGTGATAGAAAAATCTTTCCTAGGAGAAGAGTTGACCCCTTTGCAAAGGCAATTGGAGTTAAAGCTTACACTTGGGGGCTAAGCTTAGCTCAAGTAAAGGAGTTCTTAGAAGGATTAGGTTATAAAGTAAGCAGAGAGGCAATAAGGCAATGGTACTTAGAAGCTGGCGAACTTCTTCTTAACATTGAAATAAAGAAGAGAGGTTTTATAGCTGCAGATGTGCTCTGTTAACTTAAGGTTTTTCTAGGCCAAGGATTACCTTTTTCTTATGTTCATTGAACTAAGCTTCAAGAGGCAGAGAACTAATCTTTCCTTAGTTCTCTACGCTCTTTACTTGGTAACCCTTGGCCTAAGTTATAGAAAAGCTTCAAACGCTATTAAAGTTTTCGTTGAAAGAAGTTCATAGCAATTTGGAAATGGGTTCAAAGAGTTAAGTTTTAGAAAAATATTCAAAGTTAATTGTAGAGTCTCTATTTTCCTAGTAGATGAAACTGCTGTAAACGTTGCTGGAAAGCTAGCTTGGGTTTGGGTAGCTTACGAACCATACTCAAAGAAAATCCTTGGATTTTGGCTTTCTAGGACTAGAAATTCCTATGAAGCTGAACTTTTCCTAAGAAGCTTAATTAAGCTACATGGAAGGCATGTTGTTTACACTGATGGTGCTCTTTTCTACATAGAAGCATGTAGAAGTTTAAAACTTGTTCATCGAACTTATGAATTTGGAGATTGGTTCTTCGAAGTAATAGAAAGACAAGTACAAGTCTTAAAGGATAGAACTGAAAACTTCGATGATTACTTTCCTTGTAGTAAGAAAGTTTTTAGACTCGAACACGTTTGGAAATGGCTTAACTTGTTTCATTTGTTTAGCCAAGAGGAAGTAATTAAAATAGTTCAAAAACTTAGGGGTGTAATAGTATGAAGCTTAAGTTAACAGAGCCCTACGTAATGTTCACCTTTGTTTAAAAAGAACGTTCTAACACGTCTTCATAGACTTTCAAAGTATCCACAGCGCATTTTGTCCAGCTAAACATTTCACTTCGTTTCAATGCTTTTATACTAAGCCTTTCTCGTAAATCTTGATCGCTAAGCACTTCTCGCATCCAAAATGATAACGTACCAATATCAAAAGGATTAACAAGTATGGATGCACCTCCGGCAATTTCAGGCATAACTGAAACATTAGTAGATATAACTGGAAGTCCTGAGGACATAGCCTCTAGAAGAGGCAAACCAAATCCTTCGTAATAAGAAGGAAAAACAAATAGATCAGCAGCATTATAGATATAGGCCAAATTTCTATTTGTGATTGAGTTAAAATGAATTATCCGGTTACTCAAACCGAGAGATTTAATGAGATTTTTAGTTTGCCTTGTTTCTGAACCTACTCTAATCAAAATTGTAGAAGGCATGTCCTTAGCTAATATTTTCATTGCTTTAAACAACGTAGGAATATTCTTTCTTTTTTCAGCACTTCCTACATTGAGCACTATGTTTTTCTCTAAAGGTAGTCCAAGTTTTTTTCTTGCAGTAATTTTGTCTCGAGGCTTAAACAAATTATGATTCACACCGTTATAGACCACTTCTATTTTTTGGGGGTCTATATTGAGGACTTTTAACAATTCAGTTTTGGTATTTTGTGAAACACATATTATCTTATCCGCTTTCGGTAAACTTTTAACCATAATTTTCTTAACAAACAAATCTATTGTAGAACGTGGCATTGTGAATGGAATGACATCGTGAACTGTGACCACAGAAGGTCTTAGCTCACTTCTTAATATGGCTAAAGATAATAAACCATGATTAGTAAAATGATACAACGAATAATTTTCTGGAACGCGGAACGCCATCAAAGTATTCACTAAAAAGTATGGAAATATCATAGAAGATCTTAATGAACCTTTGAAAAGTTGGTTATGCCATGAAAGAGCATAAACATTTGAAACATTACGCCTTAGCGCGTAAAATAACTCTAAGGCATACTTGCCAACTCCATCGTAGGGGTGTCTATTGTTAAGAAGAAGAATTTTATTATTTTTCCTAGACATTTATTTTTAAGCCTTCTTTGATTTTGAAGTCAATAGGGATAAATACACTTTGTGTAACATCTTTGCAGATTTATCCCAACTATACTTCTTTAAAATTAATTCTCTTCCAGATTTTCCATATTCATCACGACGATTCTTACTTTCAATAAACTCTAATAATGCATTAACCATAGCCTCAGTGTCTCTCGGCTTAACTAAAGTTCCACAATCAGTATCTACTAATTCATTAACCCCTGGAACATTATATGCAACAACTGGCTTTCCACAGCTCATTGCTTCAGCAACGCTTAGACCGAAGCCTTCCTGATTCGGATTAGTATGAAGGTAGATATCGCAATTTTGAATAGTTCTTACATAATCCTCCTCAGAAAGATTTTTCAAAAGAACAACATTATTTTCCAGTCCCTTTCTTTTAATAAGTGATCTTATTTTAGATTCAAGAGGGCCTCTTCCGATCAAAAAGAATTTAACATCATTACGAATTCTGCAAATCCTTTCTGCAATTTTCAAAAAATCGTAACATCCTTTGTGCTCGACTAGACGAGTGACTGTTAAAACGCACAAATATGGCTTAGAGTTCATACCCCTTGTTGGCGCAAATTTGTCTACGTCTACTCCATTAGGTATAAGAATATTAGGTATCCCCATGCGGCTTAGTCGTTCATGTGTAACTCGGCTCACACTAATGACGGCATCATAAGGTACATATTTTAAAATTTTCTCTATGGTGAATGGTAAGCCGCCCAGCACTCCAAAGCATTCAAAGTTTAAGCGATTCCTTATTTCATTTACTGTTAAGATAACGGGCTTATTAACATATAGAGGTGTAAAAAAAGGTATTGGAGACATTTCTTCGTGAATTACGTCTGTCTTGCTTAAGATCTTCTGAACCATAAGCGGCGATAATAAGTAGTGTAAAAAGCGATATTGATAATAAGATCCGCTTGATTGCAAACTTAAAAGTTTGCCGAAAACAGGAAAACAGCACTTTATGAATATGCCTTCTTCAAAACATTCCTTTTCAAGTGAAGGACCACCAAGGCTTAATAGTGTAACATTAAATTGGTTCAGTAATCTTTTATGCAACTCTTTGAAGCGCCTACCAACTCCAACTAAGGGTTCCGCTCCATGAATATAAACAATAGAAGGTTTCCTAAATGTCATGTTACTAGCTACTCTTATCCATTGAGCTGTGCCTCTTTTTCTCGTTTACACGATTAGTGATTAGAGGGGCAATGCATGTCTCTAATATAGCAATTTCTTGTGCCATTTTCTTATTCTGCTCTCTCAATTCTGAAAGCCTAGCCGAATAATAAATGCATATTACAAGCAAGAATGCAATAAATGCCGCTAAAACAATGTCTGAGGTCCGTTCCGCGCCCACAACCCAATTTATGATCAGCAACAAATCAGACCATGTAGAAAGAAGAATTATTGTTGCAGATACGGAAATCCAAAGAATTGCATAATCTTCTTTCAGTTTACCCTTTCTATATAGATAAAAAACGTAGAGCATGATTGCTACCCCTACAAGTGCAGCAAGTTGCAAGGCCCTACTCATTTTAGCACCTCCTCCCTTTTTGTCAAAAGTGTCACTATTGCCAACGTTTCTTTAACAGGATAGTACATAAGCCTTAGAAAATGCAGACTACTTTTTCCTGCACTTCTTTTGCGGAATTTTACTGGTAACTCTGCTATTTTCAAACCAGCCTTATGAGCAACGATTAAGGCTTCAGCGTCTGGAAAATCTACAGGATAATTTTTTGAGAAGATCTTTATGGCTTTCGCGTTTAATGCCCTATATCCTGAAGAACAATCAGTAATTTTGTATCCAATAATTTTTGACACTAGCCATGAAAAGTATTTTATTCCGATATTGCGTATCCAAGGCATTTCAACTCGATCATTACTTAGATATCTCGACCCTATAACAATATCGGCTTTTTCTTCAATCAACATTGAGAGAAGTGAACTTAGATAAGAGGGATCATGCTGCGCATCAGCATCTACTTGAACAGCAACATCGTATCCTTTCAGTATAGCATACTTAAAGCCGGTCTGAACAGCTCCACCTATGCCAAGGTTTATTGGTAAGCTTAAGACCTCAACATTGTATTTTCTGGCTACTTCCGCTGTTCCATCAGTTGACCCATCGTTAACAACAACTATATCTGCAAAAGGCACCCTTTCTCTTATCTCTTCAAGCACCGCGCCTAAAGATTTTTCCTCATTATGCGCGGGCACTATTATAAGAACTTTTAAACCTCTTTTTTCCATAGTTCTCATCGAGAAATCCACAAATGCATTGTGGCCTCAGAATAGACGGGTTTAAAACCTAATCGGGTGTAGAGCCTCACAGCATTTGTGTTTCTGACCTGAGTTCCCACATAAACTGATGGAACAAATTCGACGAACCAATTTAAAGCCTTGCTAACTAGAAGGCCACCTATACCTTTGTGGCGCTCTTCAGGCTCGACTCCTATCAAATCTATAAAACCAAATTTACATTTTTGCGTTAAGCTCTCAATCTTACAAGTAATAAATCCAATAACCTTCTGATTTCTCTTTGCTACCAAAACTTTTTCTGCTAACCCATACAGAGAGTTTTTTACCCATTTGGCATATAATTCATCACTTAAGTGAGTTGAAAGAGCTGGGTCTGAGTGAAAATGGTCAATTTTAAAAACTTTACGACCAATTTCGCATAAATAGTGTACTTCCTCTTTGGAGGCCTCTGTCACATCTACTTCATTAATTTCAAGGTTAGGATTAGAAAAACCATCAAGATCTTTTTGAAAAGTTATTAGCACATCTGTCAATATAGCTCCTACCTTCTCAAGAGCGATCACGGTTAACATATCATCCATGGGAATTCTAACAAACATAAGATCAAAATTTTTCTTCTTAGACTCTTGTATTAAATTTTTCAGTAGAATGATGCGTGCATTTAAATCGGCCTCTAAGCCAAAAAGACAAAAGTTTATTTTTCCAATTTTCAAATTGAAATGAGTACTGTCCCACTTTGACCAAACTAAGAAGCAGGCACCAACTAACTGATCTTCACTTAGCAAGTAGGACTGGATAATATCTTCAGATTTTTCTTGAGAAATTTTCCCGAGATTTGAGGATAAGGCCTTAAAGATTTCTTCCTTATCAAAATTTTTGTTAAAGGCAAATTTGCCAATAACCTTCTCCTTATTTGCATCTAAAAATGTAAGAAACTTGTTAAGTTCAATTTCAGTCCTCAACAGAAGATGCGCCATCTTCAACTCAACGACCACTTAAAGATCTGCTATGCGCTGCTGAATATGTTTTCTTAATCCTTCTATAGGGTCTCTTGGGTTGAATGCCAAAAGACTTTTCGCTAAAGTGATATCTGCGAAGATTCCCGTTCCATCGTCGGGAGTGTCCTTCTTGATCACTTGAATGTTTGGAACAACATTTTTGAAAATATTAGCTAACTGTTCTAGGGTAATCTTAACTCCGGAACCTATGTTGAAAACTTTGTTTTCAACCCTACTATTGTAAGCCATTAGAAAGGCTTGCGCTACATCTTCGATATGAACAAAGTCTCTGTATTTTTTAGCGCCCATTAAAACTAATGGCTTTCTGTTAAGTATCTGCTTAATAAACAAAGAAACGACGTCGCTTCTGAAGGTTGGATCGCCTCCATAAACGTTAAAGAGCCGAAGGATCACGAATTTCATCCCGTACTTTTCTCCATAAGACTTTATGATTTGTTCAGAGAATAGTTTGTGAAGGCCATATAAGGTGTCGGGTCTAGGTATTTCTTCCTCGCTAACTTTTCCTTTTGCTTGATACCCATAAACAGAGGCTGAAGAGGCAAATATTATTTTTTCAACATCGGTTTTCCTCATAGCTTCAACCACGTTTTGAGTGGATAGGGTGTTCAGCTTGAAACTTGTCATAGGGTCTTTTTCGCAATCTCCGATGTTGGGAAATCCAACTAGGTGTATAATTGCTGTCAAGTTGTTATTTGCCATTATGTTAATTAGAGCTTCTAAATCATTGACATCCGCGTTTATCATATTTTCATGATGGTTGCTCAGTTCTTTTTTATCTACTATGATTACTGGTATTCCTTTTTCATCTAGCTTCTTAACAACGTGAGAGCCTATGAAGCCACTTCCTCCAATAACTAGCACAGTCATTCCTACACTTTCCCGGAGACTTGTTTCAATGTTTCTACAACATACTCTATATCTTGGGTTGACATGCAACTATAAAGGGGCAGAGCCAATGTTCTTTCACCCAACAACTCAGCAACTGGGAGATATCCTTTCGTAAACCCAAAAAGTTTACGATAATACGGTTGCAAATGAATGGGCTTATACAAAATGCTGGTTTCAATGCCTTTCTCCTTTAATTTAAGCATAAGCTCATCCCGCGTTACTGGCGCACTATCTTCAAGCTTGACGATATAAACGTAATAGGAAGAAAGATTTTCTTCTCTAACTTTCTGAGGAGTCACCCATTTTATTTTAGATAACTCTTCGTTATATAATTTGGCAAACTTGTTTCTAGTCTCTACGTATTCGCTGACATGCGCCAGTTGAGAGAGGCCCAACACCGCGTTAATCTCAGACATCCGGTAATTAAACCCTAGACTAATAATTTCAGCAGGTCCATAAGATGCTCTTCCATGATTTCTAATCATTTTTATTTTCTCCGCTAACCTTTGGTCATTAGTAACCACCATGCCGCCTTCTCCTGTCGTCATAACTTTAGTAGGGTAAAAACTGAAGGCAGAAGCTACTCCAAACGTGCCGCAACTTCGACCCCTATATTTCGCACCGTGAGCATGAGCACAATCTTCAATAAGCATTAAGTCATTCTCCTCGGCTATCCTATGGATCGCATCCATATCACAAGGGTTTCCACCCAGATGCACAACAATAATGGCCTTTGTCTTTTTAGAAATTTTGTTTTCAATATCCTTTGGAGAAATGTTGAAAGTTTCGGGGTCGCTATCAACAAAAACAGGCTTAGCACCCACGTAAAGAGCTACATTAGCTGTTGCCACAAACGTGTTAGTAGGAACAATAACTTCGTCTCCTTCACCTATTCCTAAAGCTAAGAGAATAGAATGTAAAGCAGCAGTACCAGAATTCAAAGCCACAGCAAACTTAGTTCCTACAAAATCTGCAAATTGCTCTTCAAATTTACCTACCAAAGGACCTGAAGTAAGCCAACCAGAACGCAACACATCATGAACCTTTGAAGCTATTTCTTCCAAATCCCTATCACTAAAGCAAGGTCGCGAAAAGGGGACTTTTCTAATCATAATTTTTCCACCTTAAATAGAATAACCGTTATTCTGCCAAAAATCTTTTTCTTTCCATCAACTATTTCTTTTATCCTTTGAACTAAGTTAAGGTTCACTATCTTTCCTCTAAATTTTGCTAGAGCTAATGCTGCCTTGTACATTACTTTTTCTTTGAAGCTCTTAAGTTCTTCGTATGAAAAATAATTCTTGTATTCTATTTTTTCAAAGGCGCTGCTAGAGGCCATATTTTTGTTGGTAAACTCACTCAGTTTTCCCGACATAAATTCTATACTCATAAATTATAGAGAGTATATAAATTTTTCTATCTAAAGACGAGACTGTCAACTTAAGGCTTAAAGTTGCACTTACCCTCGAACAATACTTAGGTGATAACATTGAAGGTAAGCATAGGCCAACTATATTCTTTGTTCAGTGATAGAAAAATCTCACTACAAGTAACTAGAGGAAGAGGGGATAGGAGAATGTTTAAAGTTCCTAGAGAAACTAAAAGAAGTCTGTAAGAACAATCTACTGTTTATACTGATAGAGGACCATGGTACAATTGGCCAATGAAATAGGAACCTAAGGTTCCTATTTTGGGATAAGGAATTCAATTGAACAATGATTCTCTGAACTAAAGAGAAGGATAAGACAGTTCAACGTTTGCTTTCCAACTTACAAGCCAAGAGTTTCAGAAAGACGGATAGCATCGTGAGTGGCCTTAAGTTGACAGTCTCCTAAAGACTGCTTTGTACTCAACTAACAAAGTAAAATCCTTAAAGCCATTATCCCTTAGAAATTCGATGCATCTGTCTATCAATGGCTTCCCTGCAACTTGTAGTAGAGGCTTTGGCTTTTCCACTAAACCCATCCTTTTTGCTGAACCTCCAGCCAGTATTAGAACTTGAGTTTTGTTTATCTCTTCTTCAAGTATTTGATTAATAGTCAAAATACCTTAAGTTGATATAAGTCTTTAGGATTTCTTCGTTGAATGTAGGAATTGCTACAACGATGAAAGGCTTATCCATCTTGATAAGCTTAGCTAAGGCTTTTTCATTTTGTTAATGTGCTGAAGGTAGTACCGCTCAGCTTCTATCCTTTGCTCCATTCTACCAATGTCCCTCCAGAAAACATCTCTTGGGATTATAAAACCAAGCACCTTCTTTCCATCTTCAACCATCAACCTTATTGAATCCGTCAGCCAATATTCACCAGCTGGAGAAATCTTAGTCTTCTTAATGTAGTCGAAGGCACTCTTACTAAACAGTATAGGACCTGAGTTCACTGGATACATCCCATCAACCTTTACCTCCTTTAACCTATCTTCTGAAGCTTTCTCAAGTATGTCCTCTACTTCGTTGTTCTTTAGCTTAACTATACCATAGTCCTTGTGCTCGGACATCAAGTATATTCCCATGGTTACGTAGGCACTTTCCTCTTGATGAAATCTTATCATATCTAAAAAGAAGTGCGTTGGATGGAAGAAGGAATCACCGTAGATTACCATGAAGTTATCACTTATCCAAGGTTCAGCTACTTCAATTGCCTTAGCTGTACCCTTTCCCTTCTCCATGTCCTGGTACAAGTATGCAACGTTAACACCAAATTCTTCTCCATTCCTTAAAAATTCCATTATTTGTTCCTTTCTATCGCTTAGCACCACGTAAACTTTCTTTACGCCGCACGATGCTAATGCCCTTACGTTGTACTCTATAACTGGAGAAGATCCTATCAAAGACATTTCCTTGTTAACCGCATTTGAGTAAGGTCTCATACGTGTACCTTTACCTGCGGCTAAGATTACGCCTTCAACTTCGTTGCTCAATTACTTGCTCTTCCGCTCCCCTTTGCCTTTGAAAGGTTAAATGGAACTCCTTCTTCTTTTACTTCTTTTGGCACTAAACTTTCGTACTTCATTAGAAAGCTTAAGTCTTCCTTTTCGTTTCTTAGCTCATCTGGAAGCATTTGTGGAATTTCTTCAACTATTGGATACCATCTCTTGCACTTCTCGCAGATCAACAAACCATCAACAATACTTTTCTTAAGACAAGCTTCACAGTCTTCTACAGTTAAATTTATTTTAGATATATAGTTTTCTTTTAGTCCACAATAAAGCTCGCATTCAACTTTTTCAACTTTTCTTTCTAATTTGTTCGATTCTTCTTTGAAGACTATAAGCTTCAATGGAAAGTTTTTACAGATTGGACAGGCAAGTACGT
>Ga0207433_10010942_pt1 | contig 13963 bp, 9 predicted proteins | sample YelNatPaOPGAMG01_FD_187559 | JGI IMG/M metagenome (GOLD analysis project Ga0207433, IMG submission 187559) | Hot spring thermophilic microbial communities from Obsidian Pool, Yellowstone National Park, USA - OP-RAMG-01 (SPAdes) (version 3) | ecosystem: Environmental > Aquatic > Thermal springs >... | reverse complement strand
GCGGCACCGAGATTAGGAATCTCGTGCTCTATCCACCTGAGCTACGGGGGCGGTGTTTCATGCACAAAAATTTCTGCTTCGGGATACCACAAATAGAGGTAAAATGGCAAACGGATTTTAGCAAATAGAGATAGACTCCATCAAGGTTCTTGATCCGTTGCTTATTCCATCTGTATATTGAATGTGTAGGCACTTGCAAAGAAAGATCGGGTTGCAGATGAAAAAATCGGTGGAACATACAAACAGAAAGGCATTTGAGGAAGTGGGAAAATCTCGGCATGAGTGGGAATCCATCCTGTCTTCCAAGGACGTTTTTAGCTATTTCCGGCGTATTACGCCTGAAGAGTATGAAGCTTACGGTATAGATAAAGACGATATTCCCTTTGGCACCTTTGCTGCTCTTAAACATCCCGAATCGCTTAAAAGCCATCTTGGCGGAAATGCCTACGGATCAGGGCTGTTTGAACACCGTGCATTAAGCGACGAAGAACTGCGAATTTTAGAATCCTTTGACCCAAGTGATCCAGAAAGCCTGAAAAAACATTTCTTAACTATCAATGAACTTTACCGCAAAATGGGTCTTCTCATCAGACTATCCCGTAAAGGTATATTTTACTACCTTATTCCCTTGAGCTTTATCACCCATTTCATGACGGATATCCGGATTAGAGTGAATCTCATACAGTCTCTCATTCCAGAAATCAGTAAAAAGAAGGATCTTAAAATTGGCATTATGACTTCAAGTGATGACATCCTAACCCATGAACTCATAGCTCGTTTCCCTCAGCACAGGTTCCTAATTCTCTCATCTCTAGAGGATCTTTCAGCAAAAAGAAAACCCTTTGATGTCTTTATCTGCCCTCACCATCCCGCAGAATATTTGAAAAATCTCCTGAATGAATGTCCGATTTTCCCCCCGATTGCTGGAGAAAAACTTACCCGGTATACGGGGTATCTTTTTATGCGGCTCAGGAGAACTCTAAGCTCTACAGGCATTTTCGCTATAGTGTGCTCTCTAGACACCCAAAAAACCTATTCTCAACTCAGCATGAAAAACATGTTTGAAACTTTCTTCGCAGAAGAAGTACGTAATGAAATTTTACCGGAAGAATACCGAAACGAAGAAAGACATCGGGCACCTTTTCTCTGCATCCGAGCATATCCCAAAAGCGCAAAAACTCTAAAAGTTGACATAGAAGAATTCCTCAAAAAAACACCCCTTGCTGGCTGTCCGGTCAATCTTGTGGCGGATTACAAAAACACTCTAGACTACATTGCTAACGTTCTTGGTTATCTGACAAAACTATCCGAAAGCGAAAAAACAGAAGTTATTAAAAGGTCTCCTAAGATAAAGCACATTATCTCTCGCTATAAAAAACTCATAAAAATTCAGTCCATTTTCGACCCATCAGAAGTAAAGAAAGAACCGGTAAAATTCTTCAGTTTCATTCCCGAACTCTCCCTGTTAGGGTTTACTCGCTCTGAACTGCAGGAAATGGGACTTATTGTAACAGGGCATTCCAGTCTTGGGCGGGTTATCATGGGGAAGTATCCAGTTCATACTTTGGAACCTTTAAGGAAATTCGTTAAGCAACAACCGTCCTACATAGATTACCTATCCATGATGACTATGGCCGAGCTGGCAACATCACTGAAGCGAGATTTATCAGACATAGAAAAAAAGCAACTAGACCAAATAACCGTAGCATTTTCAAACGATGAGAAATTCCAGGAAATTCTAGAACCATTACAAACCATCGGTAATTTGGATGAACTTCTTCAAATGAGCTACAAACGTGTAAGAAGACTCACAATGAGTGACGTTGCAGAAAGCAACGAGGATTCAACAACATCACCGACGTTGGAAAAACATCTTTTAAATATTTTCCATGTTGACCAAGAATTTCTGGGAACCTTCCTTAGAGCAAAGCTTCACGGTACAGGTCATATCCTTCCTCTGCTGGGTTTTTACCCGTCACTCATACTCCTGTGGGCTAGTGTATTTTTCGGGAAAACCATTTCCGAAAAATCCTGTTCAAATCCCGCATCGAGATCCGATCTGGTTATTAACCTCAATCCTATCTTTCAAGGTGTGCCTCTAGAACACAGAAGGGACCTGGCGGAAAAACTAAGACACCATATCTATCTAGCCGTTAATGAATATTCCGCTCCACCCTTTGGTGATATTATCCACCCCAGAAAAACCTGGTTCTGGTTGAAAGCAAGGCTGCAATTTACAATGGAACCAGGCTCAAATACTGTCAATGTTGGTTATTTTGATCTTGAGGAATCAACAAAGGTTGTGGAAAGTTTTTCCAAACATCTCGAAGCCCGATCGGCAAGGAATGTTCCATCAATTATCGTTAGAGAAGCCAACCACCATACAGGAAAGATTTTACAGTACGTCGAAACCACAACTTCCATAAACTCCGAACTCAACCCACCATTAACAAATTCGACGATTATTGCGCTATGGAAGAGTCTCTTTGAGAAACTACTTTCACCGGAGGAAGCTTACGAGACTCTTTTAATAATTGGGAAAAAAGCTCCTACCCTGCTTTCTATTGTGGTTACAGTTGTAAACGAAGAGAGCTTCGATGCTATTGCCAAAGCCTTCCGTAGGCTCCGGTCTATCACAGAAAGGCACAAATCAGGATTTCAAGAGGCAAATCTATTTTATGCGATGGCAAAAAAGGAATTTGGCCCCTATGCTGAAGAAAAAATTGGTATCTCCCCCGGGCAATTTCAAGAAATGGAGGGAATGCTTTCCTATGCTCACGCCGATTTTTCCATCTATCAAGCCATGATCATAGCATTAACGATTCATCATCTACCACATCAGGAAGTTTCTAAAGGAATCGACCGAATACTGACCAACATGTTGAAAGCTAATTTGATCCTAGATTACCAGGCGAAGATGATTAAAAAACATGCCCTTAATCTCCTAAAAGGCAAAGAAATCATAAGCTCTATTTGCAATGGCACAATACCACTTATTCACCTTGGTGAATTAACTTCATCTCACAATAGCAGATCTTTCCTAGAAGCAACCTTTTTGCTTTCCATCACCCTTGAAAGTGGGATTATGACAAGCGATATGTTAGCTCAAATGCTCAAACTAAGACACGAAGTGTTAGATGCTCTAAAAAAGAACACTCCTTGGAGAATCCATCTGGAAGACATTATTGCTCGAGCCGGCTCGTCATTTAACGCAAACTCTGAAATAATGGAACTTGACTTAGAAAATGATGTGCACGCATACGGCCATCTTCTTAGATCTATTGAAAAACCAACGGCTGAACCATCCCCGGAGCTTATCAAAGGACGTTACATCACAGCCCTTGATCGCATCTTAAGGTTCCACAATCTTTCACCTATTCAATTCAGAGATGTCATCGAGCTTAAAAAGGGCACATCCTTTATCGAGCTATACCACCGAAAAGCTTTATCATCCAAGGGCATTGAAACATTTCAGGAACTGTTAAACAAAGCTCATAAAATATGCAAAGATATATTTTCCCTCCCTACGCAAGAACGCATCACTCTGCTTTTATCCTTCGATGAACTGGCTAAAAACTCCACTTAGGCAGAAAGAATCCTATTCTTAAATCCATCCGCCTTAAAGGCTATTTCTTTTGGTTCTTAACATTCGCCTGGTTGGATTTTGACGCAGATGCCAAATTTACCTTTTTAGCTCCAGCACTGGTAGAATTTACCGATTTAGATGCTGATGTTTTCTGAGCTTTAGAATTAACAGAAGCAGCAGGTTTTTTATTAGTAGCCGAAGAAGTTATGCTTGAGTTTTTGTGGGAAGCAGCGTTCTTAACAGCGCTATTGTTTTTCTGAGCTGACGTTTTAAGGCTCTTATTATTGCCAACTGGCTTGACATTATTAGCCGATTTAACAGGAGTAAGATTTTTCTGAACACTTTGGAGTTGTCTCTTATCCGAAGCCTTAGCAACCATTGCTAGAGTCACAGGAGCAGCAGATTTGCCGGGTGATAAAGATGACGAATTTTTCTGAGAAGCCGACACTATAAGCTTCTGGCCAGGTTTCAGAGTGGATTTTGCCGTGAGTTTGTTCAAACTTAAAAGCTCTTTAACAGACAGGTCATGTTTTTTAGCAATAACGGCAAGGGTTTCCCCACTCCTTACAACATGAAATTTTGGAGGCGCAAATGGAGCATCTCTACGCTGGACTATTGTGAGGCGCTGTTGTTCCGGCCGATTTTGTTGCTCATTATTTCCAACTCCTCCGACCTCAGGAGTGAAAGATCGTCCCATCATGGGAGGGATATTCAAAACAACGTCATTGTGGAGCAAGGCAAGATCGCCCTGAGTTTTAGATCTCATGAGCATTGCATCAAGACTCATAGCAAGCTGAATGCTCTCAACATCAAAGCCTCTCTTGTAAAACACAATTGGCGTTCCCGGCCTTACCACGTCAAGACGATGTAGCTTATTCCATTTAAGAAGATCCTCAAGAGGAATACCTAATTTAGAGCTCAACACTTCAGGTGAAGCTTCATCTTTTGCATAGTAAAGCACTTTTTTAGGAAGAAAGCTACTTTGAGCAAGTTCAATAACCCGACGCTGTTCAGGTGTTGGAAATTCTATCCTGCCTGCAAGTTCTGACCAGGGAGCAACAAACCGAACATGCATATGATCTCTGTGGCCTGGTTCATGTCGCACAAAGGTATATTCATACCCACCTGACCCAACCTGGAAAACCCTGTCGAGAAAACTCTTATCATACCCCCGAGAAAGTGCATAATTGTAAAGAAGACGCTGAATGGAACTATCAACGAAGATTCTCTCCACCAGGTGAGAATTAAGGAGATGAAGGACGAGAGACCAATTTTTCGGCAGATCAAGATTTTCTTCATTCATAGGGACCAAATTGGTCAAGGGCACATTGCCCTTAGCATACATTCCAATATCCACATCTCGACCGTTCTGATGAGACTTATGAACAGGGTACCAGGGACCTCCTCCAGGCTTTGAAAAATCGCCTAAATAAAGATCACAAGTATCCGGAAAGTCTCGCCTGACACCTTCAATAGCATCAAGCAAGGCTCCAATCAACTCGGGGGTAGTGTAAGTGTGTTCAACTGACCTTAGCTGATAGCCTTGAAATTCTCGAGGGAAAGGAATTCCATTTTCTAATCTTCCTTCAAATGGGTAACCTATGGATCTGGTCATAGGGTAGGAAGTCTGACAAAGTATAAAGAAAAAACAGAGAGTAAAAAATAAACCTCTCCCCAACATTCTGATTCTAACGTTCGGCTGTCTATGCATGGAGCAAACTCCTTTTTTTCTGGTTTACACCACGACCCTCCAGAAGGGTGACCCAACACTCGGTAAGACTCTTCTTGGTTAGCGAAAACAAACACCAGTTGTCAACCCTAAAATACCCTGAAAAATTTTGTGTCGTTTTCAAAAAAAATATTTATGTATTATCAACATGTTAAATAACACAAAAATAAAGACGTTACAGGCCAAGACCAATTAAAAGAAAAAATGCACAAAACTTTTTCGAAGTAACTTTCAAGGCTTGGTCAGGAAAAAAGTTTTAAAAATCTAAAGAAGCTTTATCTATACAAAACAACAACTCATTCTCTTAGAAGTGTGAGGTGTGAAAAACTTTTTCCTCCACCCCACACTTTAAAATTCCTTTCATCTAGGCTGGTATGAGATGAAGTCAGCTAACCTATCTGCGTTCACAGGTCGTTAGAACAAAGCCGATCGCTTCAAAATCCAGCCGTACCGTGTAGCCGGCAATAAAAATTTCATCCATTCTTACCATGATTGGATCTAGCGCCATTTCTATTTTCAGATTTCCCATACTTAAACGGATACACAACAAGGCGTTTCATAGGGCCATCACCCTTACTCTTTGTCTTCACATCGGGATCATCCTTCAGAGCTACATGAATAACCTTTCTTTCGCTAGCACTCATAAGACCAGTAGTTATAGGCCTGCCGGTTTTCTTAACTTTTTCTTTAAGTTCACGAGCAAGTTCGCGAAGACTCTCTTCTCTGCGAGCTCGATAATTTTCGGCATCCACGGTGACCGAAACAGCCTGCCCAGTTTGGCGACTCAGGATTCTATTAACCAGATACTGAAGCGCATCAAGAACTTGCCCTTTTTTGCCGATTAAAAGCCCGGAACTATTACTAATGATGTTAAGGCAAATAGCATTTTCCTGAATTTCGCTATCAATTACGATGGGAAGATTAACATGCTGGAGAATATTCTCCAAAACAGCTTTTGCCTGTTCAGCAACTGCTTCTAAAGCCAGCCCCTTCGGGCGGACTCTAATTTTTGCTTTCTTAGCGCCTACAATACCGAAAATACCCGATGAACCTCTAGAAATAATCTCTATATCCAGCATTTCTCTAGGAAGTTTTAAGGTTTCACAAGCCACTCTAATGGCATCTTCTATGGACTTTTCTTCGATTTCAAAACTAGTAGACATCGTTTCTTCCTCCTTTGACCTCCACCGGATCCGAAAGAAAAGAGAAACCAATCTGTAGGGGCAACCCTATGTGGTTGCCCGCATCAGGGCAGACACGCAGGTCTGCCCCTACGCCTTCGATGCACGTTCGATCCAATACTGCTGAGCAATTGAAAGAATATTGTTTACAAACCAGTATAGCACAAGACCAGAAGGGAAGTTCACAAAAAGCACGGTAAACACAACTGGCATGAGGAGCATCATCTTTTCCTGACGCGGATCTCCTGGCGATGGGGTCATCTTTTGCTGAATAAACATAGTGACTCCCATGAGTAGCGTTAGCACCGGAATACCGCCAATATAAGGAATAGAAAAACCTATGTTTAATCTATCCGGTGCTGTAAGGTCGGTAATCCACAAACAAAAGGGCTGATGCCGCAGTTCCACCGCACTATAAAGCATACGGTAGAGAGCAAAAAATACCGGAATCTGGAGCAAAATGGGGAGACAACCTCCCATGGGATTTACCTTATAGGTCCGATAAAGCGACATTAGTTCCTGATTAAGTTTTTCTCTGTCATCTTTGTATTTTTCCCTAATTTGAGCGATAAGCGGTTGAATCTCTTTCATCTTTTTCATTGATTGATAGCTCTTGTGGGTAAGAGGCCAGCACACAAGCTTGACGATGACCGTAAGAATAATGATCGCCACACCGTAGTTATGGGTAAAAGAGTAAAGCCACTTGAGCAGATAAAGTAGCGGCTTTGCCAAAAACCCTACCCACCCGTAATCAATCGACGCAACAAGCTTATGTCCTGCCTTCTTTAATTCGCTCATTTCTTTGGGACCGTAATAAAGCCCAAAATTCCATACCTTTTCCTCCTGAGGTTTCAAAGTAAAAGGTTCTGAAAGGTAAACAAGCTGGACAACCGAATCCTTGTCATCAACAACTCTTCCAACAAACTGGTATCGTTCCTCCGTAAGAGGAATAAGCGCCTGGATGAAATAATTGTTCTGATAACCAATCCAGTCCACCGGCGTAGATACCGTCTTAACATCCTTTTTAAGGTCTTTCATACTAAAGGCATTGAAGGACTTGTTACCATAAAAAGCAAGTTGCGATACGTTATAAGAAGGTTCGTTCTGCTGATAGGGCATGAAATAAAAACTTAAACCCATCCGATCATCAATAGATTCTTCCGAAATATTGCGAAGTCGCACTTCCAGATCCATCATGTAAGAGTTGGCTCTCCATAAATAAGCCTTTTCCACCGCAATCTTGCCATTAGCAACATAGGAGAAAATAACTTTTTTTTCTTCGCCGTCCTTAAGCATAACCTTTTTCTCATCAGGTCCTTCATAAGAAGCTGTAGCAAGATGGGCATCCTGATGTTTAAGAAGATCAATAGATGCAGGAAAGTAACCAAGCGGTTGAACTGTGATAAGCTCCATCGGAGGAGCATTTTTATCCAGATAGGCTCGATAGCGAAGCAATTTTACAGAAGAAATCCTGGCTCCACTATTCACTACATCAGCTTCATAAAGGGGAGCATTAACAGTCCACTTTTCTATATCTGCCGTCTTAGTTGGTAAAGACTTAACTGAGCCGATTTTATCAGGAGAAAGTTCTTCTAAAGCAGGTTTTTCTGAACTCTTACCCCCATTTTGTGTTGTCTTTTCGGAAGTGCTTACTTCTTGTGGTTGTTGTTGATGTTGTGGAGTAAAATAGTATTCCCAAAACAAAAGAATCAAAACTGAAAAGATCAACGCAAGTAGTGCTCTCTGTTCCATTTCTTTTCTCCAATTCTACTCCATAAGCATATTTCTGGCACGGGATCGTAGCCACCAGGATGCCATGGATGACATTTTACCAATCGAAGTATTGAAAGCATTACACCCATCAGGAAACCGTGACGATCTAGAGCCTTCAGAGCATATTCTGAGCAACTCGGATAAAACCTACATCTTCCCCCTAAAATCGGTGAAATGAATATTCGATAGCCGTAAACTAAAGTTTTTCCGACATAAACCATCAGTTGATCGGCGGTTTTTAAGATATTCGCCCACACAGGCTATCCAGCTCCTTGAATATTCCTTTACACATCCTCAATTCAATACCAGGTAACGCTACTACTACGACATCCTTGGGAGGTGACGCAAGAAGATATTTGTGAAGGCGGAACCATTCCCGCACACAGCGTCTTATTCGGTTCCGCTCCACCGCTTTTTTGTAATACTTCTTCGGCACAACAACGCCAAGCCTCGAAAAAGAAAGACCATTAGGCATGTAATTAAATATTAAGGAACGTCCTTTAACCTTTTTCCCTTTTGCCTTCACAAGATTAAAAGCCAAACGCCCACTCAGTCTTTCATGACGCTTAAAGGAATATCTTTCATGTTTTTCGCCCGACTGAGAACCCAACATCAGCATGTTATGCCGTAAGTCGCTTACGTCCTTTGGCTCTGCGCCTTTTAATAACCTTACGTCCGCCTTTGGTAGACATTCTTACAAGGAAACCGTGAGTTCTCTTCCGTTTGATTTCGCTTGGCTGAAATGTCCTTTTCATACGCTCATCCCCTTTCCATTATTCAGGATATTCCAAGCTCAACTTTCACAGACTCGTTGCTTGTATAGAAAACCCGTCCATCTTGTCAAGAGCCCTAATTCCTGCCTTAAAGGACCTTCACCCCGAACGGTGGTAGGGGCGAACCTACGTGTTCGCCCGGGGTCCCCTCGGGAGATGCAGGGCAACCACATAGGGTTGCCCCTACGTGCCTGCTCGGGACGCCTCGGAATGACAGGAAGAAGTTTTAAATCTTGCATCACTCAGGCTTTGGAGAATCTTTTCCAGCATCTTTCTTTTCAGGGCGAACACACAGGTTCGCCCCTACCTTTTCTTCTTTATACATCTTGTAAGTTATACTATCCACCAGAGCCTGCCAGCTAGCTTCCAAAATATCATGGGATACTCCTACCGTTCCCCATTGATCAACCCCATCCGTCGATTCAATGAGCACTCGAACCCTTGAAGCCGTCCCTGCCCTTCCCGGCAGAACTCGCACTTTGTAATCCAAAAGCGACATGGTTTTCAACTGAGGATAGAATTTTTCCAGAGCCTTCCGAAGAGCGTTATCCAAAGCGTTGACGGGACCATTTCCTATTGCTGCCGTATGTTCCACCTTGCCACCAACCCTAACCTGAATGGTAGCTTCAGCAACAGGACTTCCATCATCATGAAGTTTCTGATCAAGCACTCTAAAGCCTATAAGCTCAAAATACTTCTTTGATTTTCCCATTGCACGGTTGATCAAAAGCTCAAGACTTGCTTCAGCCGCCTCGAACTGATACCCTTCCATTTCAAGCTGCTTTATGGTTTCCAGAACTTCCATAGCTACAGGATCATCTCTTGAAATCTTTATGCCGAATTCATCCGCCTTCCACTTGATAGTCGCTCGTCCCGAAGCGTCCGACACCAGAATTCTTCTCTTGTTCCCCACCAGCTCCGGTTCGATATGTTCATAGGTTTTCGGATTGCGTTCAACAGCACTAATATGGACTCCACCCTTATGAGCAAAGGCACTTCGCCCAACAAACGGCTGATGCTTATTCGACGGCAGGTTGGCAAGCTCAAGAATGTAACGACTAACGTGACGAAGTTTCCTTAGATTTTCCACAGGAATACATTCAAAATTCATCTTCAGGTATAGATTCGGTATTATAGATACAAGATTCGCATTACCGCACCGCTCCCCTACTCCATTCATTGTGCCCTGAACATGTCTGACTCCCCGTCGCACAGCTTCCAGTGAATTCGCCACAGCAGTATCGGAATCGTTATGAGCATGAATACCAAGCACGGCATCTGGAAAATGCTGTTTAACGGTTTCAATAATTTCCCCGATTTCGTGAGGCAAAGATCCTCCATTGGTGTCGCAAAGGACTAAAACATCAGCTCCACCATCCTTCGCAGCTCTAAGCGTAGCGATAGCATATTCAGGATCAGCCTTAAATCCGTCAAAGAAATGTTCAGCATCGTAAATAACCTCCGGAACGTTCTGCTTGAGATAGGCAACACTGTCACGAATAAGAGCAATATTTCTTTCAAGAGTGGTATTAAGCGCGTCCTTAACGTGCAACGTCCAGCTCTTTCCGAAAATGGTTACAGCTCTGGTTTTCGCCTTTATAAGAGCGTTTAGATTCTTATCATTCTCCGCCGTAACATCTTTGTGATGGGTAGAGCCAAAGGCTGTGACGATCGAATTTTTCAAATTGTAATTTCTAATCTCTTCGAAAAACTGAGTATCTTTAGGATTAGCTTCAGGCCAACCTCCCTCGATGTAGTGGATCCCAAGCTCGTCGAGCTTAAGGGCAACTCTGATTTTGTCCTCAAGAGTCAGAGAAAAATCTTCGCCCTGAGTTCCATCTCTTAAGGTTGTATCATACAAAATAACCTTTGGTTTCATCGCCTTACCTCTTTAGGCAAAACTTCCTCCTTGACCTGAAAGCTCCCGTTCGGATCTTTGTCAAGTTCAAAGGCGTCGTGCAAAACTCTCACAGCAAGTTCAGTATATTTTGAATCTATCACGCACGAAATCTTTATCTCGGAGGTGCTGATCATCTGGATGTTTATATTTTCTGCTGCCAAAACCGAAAACATCTTTTCCGCCACTCCACAGTGGCTTCTCATTCCAAGTCCTACAATGGACACCTTAGAAATCTGGTTATCTCCGTGCACCTTACCAGCTCCGATTTTTTCGGATATAGCCTGTACAATTTCAATCGTCTCTTGATACTTATCCTCCGGCACAGTGAAGGATATACTGGCTCTACCGGGAATGCCGCTACTTCCCTGAATAATCATGTCAACATTTATGCCGGCGTCGGCTAAAGGTTTGAAAATGGCCGCTGCCATACCGGGAATATCGGGGACGTCGTTTATAGTAACTCGAGCCACGTTTTTGGTATATGTAACACCTGACACAACAACCTTTTCCATATCTTCATCCTCCTTGGTAACAAGCGTGCCGGGAAGATCTTCAAAGGACGAAGCTACATATATTGGTACTCCATACTTCATCCCGAATTCTACAGACCTAAAGTGAAGCACTTTAGCTCCAAGGCTCGCCATCTCGAGCATCTCTTCGTAGCTTATTTTTTTGAGCTTCCTGGCTTTCTTGTAAACAGATGGATCTGTAGTGTAAACACCATCAACATCTGTGTAAATCTCGCAACGGTCAGCTTTCAAAGCCGCTGCTATAGCAACCGCCGTGGTATCAGAACCGCCTCTTCCTAGAGTTGTGATATTTCCTTCGGGATCCACTCCCTGAAAACCTGCAACGGCTACTATTCTTCCATGATGGATATGCCCCAAAATGGCTTCCGTGTTTATGGAGCTAATACGGGCGTTGCCATAATGATCATCGGTCAGAATCCCCGCCTGATAACCGGTCATAGAAATGGCATCATAGCCACGATCTTTGAGAGCCATACAGAAAAGAGCAATGGTAATCTGCTCCCCAGTGGATACAAGCATGTCCAGTTCTCGAGGATCAGGCCTAGGGCTCATCTCCCTCGCCAATTGAATAAGCCGGTCAGTATCACCAGCTCTTGCCGAAAGCACTACCACAAGGTCATGGCCTTCCTGTTTCTTCCTGATAACGCGTTCCGCAACCGCTTTAATTCTGGAGATATCAGCAACTGACGTACCACCGTATTTTTGAACAATAAGCGCCATCTTCTACACCCTCCGTAAAAACAAGCACTTTCCTCAAGCATTTCCACACGCCGTGTGACAATACTTGAGGTAAACTGAATGACTATCATATATTCTGAAACAATGGTAGAGTTTTTTATTGTGGGGGATCATCTGCTAAAAAGCGAGGTTTTGAAAGGCCAGATGTCAGTGCAAACTAAGGCGATCCTTGAAAGCATTTCCGATGGCGTATTTACCGTCGATCTTTCGTGGCGTATCACCTATTTCAATCGTGCTGCAGAGGAGATAACCGGCGTGCCACGTGAGGAGGCTCTCGGGCGTTTCTGCTGGGACGTATTTAGATCCAATATGTGTGAAGAGGGGTGCGCTCTTCGCGAAACTCTAAAAACAGGAAAACCCATCATAGGAAAGACGGGTTATATTATCAATGCCGCAGGAGAATCCATCCCGGTAAGTATCTCCACAGCGGTACTTCACGACGAAGAAGGACAAATTGTAGGTGGAGCAGAGACGTTTCGAGATCTTAGTGAGATTGAATCATTACGAACTCAGTTAACTGGCAGATTTTCCGCAGGAAACATTGTAAGCCGAAGCGCCCTGATGCAGAAAGTCTTCGAGGTGCTTCCTCTTATAGCCCAGAGCCAGAGCACAGTGCTGATACTGGGAGAAACCGGTACAGGGAAAAGCCTAATCGCTCGAACCATCCATGAACTTAGTCCCAGAAAGGATAAACCCTTTGTGATCGTGAACTGCGGCGCCTTGCCAGAAACGCTTCTTGAATCAGAACTTTTCGGCTACCGTGCTGGGGCATTCACCGGAGCGGTAAAAAGCAAACCGGGTAAGTTTGCTCTCGCCGATGGTGGAACAATATTCCTGGACGAGATCGCAGAAATGAGCCCCTCAATGCAGGCAAAGCTCCTTAGAGTTCTCCAGGATCGCACGTATGAACCTCTGGGAGCCACCAAGTCGGAAAAAGTTGATGTTCGAATCATTACAGCCACAAACAAAGATCTGAGCGAACTTGTCAGGAAGGGACTATTCCGAGAAGATCTGTACTACAGGATTAACGTTGTTCGTATAGAACTTCCGCCACTAAGGCGTCGTAAAGAAGATATCCCTCTTCTAGTCAATGAATTCATTACAAAATTCAATCACATCGAAAAGAAATCCGTAAAATCCATAACCCCGGAAGCTCTTTCTCTTCTCATGAGTTACGATTGGCCAGGAAACATACGAGAACTCGAAAATGTTATTGAACGAGCTCACGTGTTATGCACTGGAGATACAATAGACATATCACATCTTCCGCCGGAAATTACCGCTAACTTCCAGGTGGGAAAAAAAGGCGCAAAACTGAAACTCGCTTCCCGCACCATTGAAGCAACCATGATAGAAGAAGCTCTTCAACGTCACAACTATGACCGCCAAGCAGCAGCGAAGGCTCTCGGCATTCATAGATCGACTCTCTTCAGAAAAATAAAAAAACTAGGCCTTCAAATACCTCCAAGACAGATGGAATAACCCAAGAGTTCGTATGGGTGGCCGGCAGGTCATCATACCTCATTACGTAAATCCTGGACGTAATCATAGACCTCCGTGTAGTTTTTCGGACAACCCCCTCGTTCGCAGTTGACTAAGGTGGGAGTTACAAAGTATAAAAAATTAAAGGTCTTCGCGAACAAAATAACATGGAAAAGTTGGCGAAGGAGATGGAGAAATGAAAGAGATTTTTGTACGTATAGATCGGTGTGTAGGGTGTCGTTCCTGCGAGCTGGCATGCGCCGTTGAACAT
>Ga0207433_10010941_pt1 | contig 13963 bp, 17 predicted proteins | sample YelNatPaOPGAMG01_FD_187559 | JGI IMG/M metagenome (GOLD analysis project Ga0207433, IMG submission 187559) | Hot spring thermophilic microbial communities from Obsidian Pool, Yellowstone National Park, USA - OP-RAMG-01 (SPAdes) (version 3) | ecosystem: Environmental > Aquatic > Thermal springs... | reverse complement strand
AAAATCGGTGCGCGGAAGGTTAAGCGTATTTTGGTAATCTATTTTTTTGTTCATTTTATATATTTGGAAATAATAGGTGAAAGTATCTTTCTTGTCTTTATAGGGATAAATTTTTTGGGGGTAACTATCGCATCTTTTAAAGCATCCTTGCAAGAACAATTTCTCTCTTCCTTAATATAAACCAACGCTTCCTTGATAATGCGTTTGGCGTTTTCTATATTCTTCTTTAAATTTTCCACTACCATCTGGGCATTTACTGTTTCTTGGGGGCTGTGCCAACAGTCATAATCCGTAACCGCTGCTAAAGTCGCATAACAAATCTCTGCTTCCCGGGCTAACCTCGCCTCTGCTAAATTGGTCATACCAATAATATCCATTCCCCACTGCCGATAAAGCTGTGATTCCGCAAGCGTAGAAAAGGCCGGCCCTTCCATATTAAGATAAGTCGCCTCGGTATGAAATTTTATATTAAGCCTCTTCATTGCCTGCGCCAAAATTTCTGCCAATTCTTCACAAACAGGATGGGCAAAACTGATATGCGCCACTATACCATTTTCAAAAAATGTCATGTTTCTTGCCTGATTTGTGCGATCTACAAACTGAAAAGGAATTACAAAATCCAAGGGAGCGATTTTTTCCTTCAGGCTTCCGCAAGCGCTTACGGAAATAATCCTCTCTACCCCCAGTTTTTTTAAGGCATAAATATTTGCCCGATAGTTTATCTGGGTTGGTGAAATCCTATGCCCTATCCCATGGCGGGGTAAAAATATAATCTCCTTGCCGGCTAATTCTCCCATAATAATTTTATCCGAAGGCTTGCCAAAAGGAGTAGAAATAGAAATCTGTTTTGATTTTTTTATCCCTTCGATATTATATAAGCCGCTTCCTCCAATAATTGCAATTTTAGCCAAAGCAACCTCCTTGCTTTAATTATTTATTATTTATGGGCAAGTTCTTTTGCCCTTTGAAAAGCAGAAAAAATCCCTTTAGCGATAATCTCAGAGAGTTTATTTTTTTCAAAAATCTCCAAAGCTTTTTGAGTAGTCCCTTTTTTAGAGGCAACCTTTAAAATCAATTTATCGGTCTGAAAATTCTCATTTTTAAGCAGTTCTAACGTCCCCAAAAATGTATAATAGATCAGTTCGGTGGATAATTTTCTATTCAAACCTAACTTGGCTGCGGCATCCAAAATAGTATCTATAATGAAAGCCACATATGCGGGGCCGCTGCCGGATAGCGCCGTTACTGCATCCATCAATGATTCCTTTTTTATCTGAATAACTTTACCTAAACCATTAAAAATCTTTTTAGTCATCTCTAAATCTTTCGAAGTGGCATATCTTGACTTTTTTAAAACAACCACTCCTTTCCCAATCAGGATATTTATATTAGGCATTACCCGAATAATCCTTACGGTTCTAAATATTCTTTTTTCCAAATAATTTATCTTTATCCCCGCGGCAATAGAGATAATCAAATAATTACGTTTAGATGCTTTAATAAAGGCGCTTATCTTCTCCAATACTTCTTGGATATCTTGGGGTTTTACGGCAATAATAATAATCTGCACAGAATCAAGAACTTTTTCTATTTCAGAAAAGATTCTAAAGTTTTTATAGATACGGTATCTTTTTTTAAGTTGCCCTATAAGTTGGTAATTTTTTTCGCAAACAAAAAAATTAAATTTGGTTTCTTGCAAACCCCTTCTTAAAATCGCTTCCCCCATATTTCCGCAACCAATAATCCCAATATTTACCATTTCTCAAATATCCTTCTTCCTATACGCAACATATTCGTCCCTTCCTGTAGGGCAACCGTATAATCGTTACTCATACCCATAGAAAGAATCTCCAAATTTAATGACAGTTCTCTATTAATCTCATCTTTTAACTCCCGCACAATTTTAAAGTATGGACGGCTCATCTGGGGATCCTCCAAAAGAGGAGCAACAGTCATCAAACCCATTATTTTTATATTGGGCAAATACAAAATCTGGCGAATAAATGTTAAAACCTCTTTAGGTTCGAGCCCGAATTTAGTGGCTTCAGACGAAGTCTTTACTTCTACCAGTACATTTTGGACTTTATTAATTCTTTGCGCACGTTTATTTATTTCTTCTGCCAAACGCACACTATCCAAAGAATGGATTAAATCAAAAATCTCCACCGCTTCCTTTACCTTATTGGTCTGCAGGTGCCCTATCATATGCCATTTTATCCGGGGCTCTTCTTTAAGTTGAGTGTATTTAACCTTTGCCTCTTGTATGCGGTTTTCCCCAATGTCAAATATCCCGGACTCTATTACCTGTTTTATCTCCTCTGCGCTTCTACCTTTGCTTGCCGCCACAATAGTTATTTTGCTAAAATCAAAGGATAACCTTTGGCATATCTGTCGGATCTGTTCCTTAAGAGCTAAAATATTTTCTGCAATCACATTAATTAAGATATTATACAATATATAAAAATATGGTCAACTAAATCCTAAAATCTAACTATTATCGCATGCGCGGGGGAAAATATTCGATTTAAACAATACCTTGCGGGGAGTTAATCCTTTCAATATGTATAACTCTGCCTTCCTTCTGCGGCTATAATCCTTATCAAAAGAAAAATCTATCTTTGTGTATTTATCGGAAAGGGCTTTTGTAAACTCTTCTTTAGGCATAACGGTAAATTCCTTTTCATCGAGCGTGTCCTCCATAATTACAACTGATACTTTACCGGATTTTATCGTATCCAGTATCTCCTGAAATTTACCTTTTATCTCCTGCGGTCTTACTGACATGCATGCATACGGAAACAACGGTCGGCGTTCCAAAATATAATAAAACCGCGATGCGGGATAATAACCAGAAAAACATAGTATTGGTTCGGTTTCCAAAGTATAGGAATGAACGATACTGCCTAACTGTTGCGTTAACAAACAGTCAAGCCTAATGCGATTTTCGCGCATAAAGAAAATACTGCCATAAATAAGCCCGTATATCAAATGCAGAGAAGGCAGTATTAACAAAATATATTTAAAGAAGGTATTCTTAATACTCATCCAATCAAACATCTGCATCCATAACCTTATACATAAAATAACCAGCGCAAACAGAAAACAGATATAATAATGTGACGCCGGCCGGGCTAATACAGGGATATAGGAGAATACGAATACCAGAAGAAGAAGCGCATCGAATTCTGTAAAATTATAATTAAACTTTTTTCTTTTTATCATCAAAATAACAAAAAATAAAACAACCAAAACAATCGGGGTTCTTAAAAATAATTTTATACCTCCACTCTCTAGGGGATATAAAAATGGTTTTATTACTGCATAAGTAATAAAATTATTCAACATGGAATATCTATAAAGGAAAAACAAGGTAATAAGCCAGACAAAAAGAAATCCCAAAATAACAAAAAACATATTAGAAATTAATTCCCTGTTAACTCTTTTCTTATTTATTAACAAAAACAACAGATAAGCGATAAGGTAAAATATCGCTGACTGTTTAAAAAGAGAAGCGATGGCTATAATTATCCCGAATAATAAGTTGTATTTAAAGGAGTAATTGTGTTTCTGGCTTATCCAAAATATACCGAGCATCCCTATTAGCGCGCAGAAAGTATCGGTGTGTATCCGGTATCCGCCCAACAGAATTAAACTGGCATAAAAACTTATTCCCGCAATCCAGCCAAAAAAACCGTACTTTTTATTTAAGAAAAATACGATTAATAAACTAGAGAAAATATCTATTAAAAAAATAAATATCCTGCTTACCCACCAGGCTTCACCAAAAAATTTATTTAAGATATATAAGAGATAATACGTGGCTGGCGGTTTTAATTCCGCTATGTCGTTATAAGGTCGAAATCCATATTTTATCCATTTCGCAATAATCAAAAAATTGGTATCATCTACCATCCCAATTCCTCTCTTAAAAAAGAAAGGTAAAGACAGTATCAATACCAAGATAAACATAGTTGCTAACCCTACCTTAATGCTCTTAACACCATCCATAGTTTTTTATCGTTTTATTATTTTTATTATTGATTTATCTAACCTTTTTGTCAATGGAATTTTTTTTAACTACCTATAAACAAAATTTAATGTCTACTGATAATCCGGGAGATTTGACGGATACTTAGGTGAAATTCCTTGCTTAATCTTTTTAGGCTAAATCCTTTCTTTCGCATTCTAACAATTTTGGAATTGCGCTTGATTAAAAAACCCTTAAATATGGATTTACGTTTTATTTTTTTCTTCATCGACAGAAAAAGGGATAACAAATGGTTTTTTTGATAAAGGATTCTCCTTTACCAAAAAATAAGTCCGATAAACTGTTTCTAAAGTTTCGTAATTCAAAACCTTCCACACAGAACCGTCTTTTATAATCATGCCGTTATTTAAAAGAAGTAATTTATTGCAATATTGACTGGCTAAATTTAAGTCGTGTAATACCACCAATACACTAAGGCCTTGGGTTTCATTTAGTCTTTTTATCAGATTCATTATTTTTATCTGATGTCCAATATCTAAATGGGCAGTGGGTTCATCCAATAAAAGCAATTCTGGCTCCTGCGCCAATGCTTTGGCAATAAGCACGAGTTGTCTTTCGCCACTGCTTATCCTGTCAATAAAGTTGTCTTTTAAATGAAAAACACCGGCTACTTGAAGCGCTTTCTGAACGATCTGCTGGTCTCTGGCTGTCTCCAAAAATTGAAATCTCTTATAATGGGGAATCCTACCTAAAGAAACAAAATCCTCTACCGTGATAGGACTTGTGGATAAAGATTGCGGAACCACTGCAATTTTTTTTGCCAACTCCTTGCTTTTCATCTGCTTAGTATCTCTACCTTCAAGAATAATTTCCCCTTCTTTGGGCTTAATTACTCCCGATATAGCGCGCAAAAGCGTGGTTTTGCCTGCTCCATTTGGACCAATAACTCCTAAAAATTCTTTTTTTTCTAATTTAAAATTAAGTTGATTAAGTATAAGTTTTGCACCGTATGCGCAGGTTAAGTTCTTTATTTCTAACATCTTTTTTGGCGGTTAATGCAAATGAGATTTTTTTGTAAATGTATAAATAAATATACTTGCGCCTAATATCCCGGTAATTACCCCCACGGGTAACTCTAAAGGAGAAATAATAACCCTTGCTAAAGTATCGCATAAAATCATAAATATAGCCCCGGTAAGAAAACAACCCACTAAAAGGATGCGGTAATCATTGCCTAAAAGCAATCTTACAAAATGGGGGACCAGTAGCCCTACGAATCCGATTATTCCCCCGACGGATACGCTAAAACCTGTAAGCAAAGAAGTTAAAATAAAAAGCAGGCGTTTTGTTCTTTCTACGTTTATACCTAAATTTAGTGCCTCTTCCTCTCCTAAGGAAATCGCATTTAAGGCATGGCAGAAAAAATAAGACGCTACCAATCCTAAAATAGATACGCCTAATGCTAACTTTATAAGAAAAAAATTTGTCTCTTTTAAAGAACCCATTACCCAAAAAACTATTCCGTAAAGGTCTTCTATACGGGAAACCGCCATAATTAACATAATTAAAGAGGAGACAATAAAACTAAGCATTACCCCAATCAAAAGAAGTCCCTGAATTCTCAATATGCCCTTTTTTATGCTTAAAGAATATAAAATTAAAATAATTAATACCGCACCCAAAAATCCTGAAAATGGTAAACTTAAAATCCCTAAATTTTGTTCTAACTTAAAAACAATGTCTAAACATACGCCCAACGCTGCTCCTGCGGAAACTCCTAAGGTATACGGCTCAACTAAGGGATTACGAAATAACCCTTGTAAAATTACCCCTGATAAACCTAATGCTCCACCGATAGCCAGACCTAACATAACCCGCGGCAAGCGTATATCAAAAAGGATGCTATATTCAGGACTTCCTTCCCCATTAAAAATTAAAAAGATAATCTTTTTAAAAAAGATACCCCCTGTGCCAATAGATAGCGCAAGGATACTTACCATAAAAAGAAGGAAACTTAAAATTACTGTCCAAACTGCCCAACGGATTAATTTACTCTTCATGGCTAAAATGCAAAAGATTTGTCATTTCATTTAATGTTTCTATAAAACTTACTGGTGTAGGACTGCATAACTTGTAAGCGTCCATAATATAAATTCTGTTCTTTCTGACTGCCTCTATAGTTTTATATTTTTCCCAAAGTTTCTTTTCTTTTTCTGCTATAATACCCATCGTAGCAATAATAATCACCTCGGGGTTTTCTTTTAAAACCATCTCTTTTGAATAAAGACCACTTTTGGCTTTTTTGGCGATATTTATCCCACCTGCAAATTCAATAAAATCGTTTATAAAAGAGTTATCCGTTATGGTAAACAGAGGGTTTGCACCTACCTGCATAAAAACCTTAACCCGAGGCAGGCTCTTAATCTTTTTCCTTATATCGATTACCGCCTCTTGTGCTTCTTTAACAATCTTTTGCGCTAAATCGTATTTACCAATAATTCTCCCTAATTCTAAAAATTGATTACAAATATCATTAAAATTTCTTGGCGAAGAAAAAATTGTCACCTTTATTCCTAACTTTTTTAATTTTTCAATATCCTTGCGATTAGTCAAAGCAGTGGCAATTACCAAATCAGGTTTAAGAATAAAAATCTTTTCCACATTTATTTCCATAACGGTCCCTACTTTTTCCTTATTTTTTGCATCAGGCGGTATTCTGCAGTATATAGTGCAACCTACTAATTTATCTGTCGCGCCTAACAGATAAAGTTCTTCGGTAATATAAGGCCCCAAAGAGATGATTCTCTGCGGATATAAAGATAAGCTTAAAACCGGCTTTTCAGAAAGAATTATAAAAAGAAATATCAGAATTAAGAATTTTCTTTTCTTCATCTTAAAAATAAAAAACCCCGAATTTGCTTCGGGGTTGCACCCTAGTATTACTTGGCCCGTCCGCGCAAGCAATTTTAAAATACAGGCAGGTCTTCTGGCTCGGAGTTCATCCTACTTGCCTTACCTTCCCGCTCCGCATATTCGGAGCAGTGGTTTTTTAGGCTTTCGTTCCTCCCTACAGCAGCGGGACTGCGGTCGCTTTTACGACACTTCCCTTTTAACCTTAAAAAGGACCTGTACTTTGATTAAATTATATTATATCCCTATCTATTATGTCAAGTTAAAACTCAATTCCCTTACGTGCTTTTGCACCTTTATTAAAATAATGCTTTAGCTCTTTTATTTCTGAAACCAGATCCGCTATCTCAACAATCTCTCTAGGTGCATAACGGCCGGTAAGGATTATTTCGGTATCTTTGGAGGCGCTCTTTAATATATCTTTGGTTTTTTTTACCTGCAATAAATTATAGTAAAAACAGATATTTATTTCGTCCAAAATTATCATATCGTATTCTTTGGCCTGAATAATTTTTTTTATTTTTTCCCAACCTCTCTGCGCTAATTCTCTGTCAAGGTTTAATGTTTTTTTTCTTATAAAACAACTCCTGCCGAATTGTTCAATCTTTATCCCTTTGATTTTTCTTAATAACTTCAGTTCGCTATGCTCTCTTCCTTTACAGAATTGGCCGATATAAACCTTTAAGCCCGCCCCTCTTGCCCTTAAAGCCAATCCTAACGCAGCGGTGGTTTTACCTTTGCCATTTCCCGTATAGACATGAATCATTTTAATACCTGCCAGCTTAACTTACCCAATATACACAGAAGAGTCACCAAGATGCCTGCTATAAAAACCCCAACCGCAATTGCTGCTAGCGCATATCTAAATTTTATTTTAAATAAAGAGGCAGCAACCGCTCCTGTCCAAGCGCCTGTCATAGGTAAAGGTATAGCCACAAAAATCGCCAGACCAATTGCCTCGTATTTTTGGATAATTTCAGATTTTTTGCGCGTATGCTCAAATAACCAATCAAAAAACTTTCTAAATAAAAAAAACCTATGCAATCGATAGGAAACCGGCCTTAACAAAAAAAGGATCGGCACAACAGGAACAAGATTCCCGCATACCGCTAAAATAAAAACCTTCAAGATAGGCAGGTTTAAATAAAACCCCAAAGGGATTGCGCCTCTTAACTCAAATAAAGGGAGCGCTCCCACCAAAAAAACCGCATATTCCTTAGGCAATTTAAAAATCCACTCCATTTAGAAACCGTATTTACCAATTAAAAGGACAAATGCGCAATCACAAAGTTGCTCATAAAAAATCCCTTCTTTGTTCTTCTTAATGCGTGTAAGCACCTGATTAAATCTGTCTCCCAAAGGTATAACCAATATCCCATTTTCCTTTAATTGTTCCACCAAAGGCGGGGGAACATCTATAGAAGCAGCGGTTACGATAATCCGATCAAAGGGAGCATACTCAAACCAACCCAAAGTGCCATCATCTATTTTAATTTTTATGTTGGTATAACCTGATTCCTTCAAAAGGGATTCTGCTCTTTCAGCCAAAGTCATAATTCGTTCTACAGAATAAACCTCTTTACTTAATTCCGCCAAGATAGCGGTTTGATATCCGGAGCCTGTTCCGATCTCTAAAACTTTTTCATCCCCTTTTAAACAAAGCGCCTCAGTCATCAATGCTACTATATACGGTTGAGAAATAGTTTGGCCCTCGCCGATGGGCAAAGGAAAATCTCCGTACGCTGAAGACCGTAATTCCGGCGTCACAAAAAGGTGACGTTCGACTTTATACAATGCCTTAACCAACCTCTCATCTTTTATGCCCCGGCGGATGATCTGCTCTTCTATCATTTTTTTTCTTAACCTTACATAATCCATTCAAAAGTTCAAATAATATTTTATAATAAATTTAACAAATCTTAACGTATCTATAAAAGCATTGATATGGCTTTTTTGTTTTTGGTACATACATTTAATCGGAACGGACTCAATCTTATAACCCAGCCTTCTTGCCTCTAATAGAATTTCGCTTTCTGTCTCGTAATGCGCGGTCTTAAGGTTAAGCTCTTTGAGTAATTTGGACTTAATTAGACGAAAGCCACATTGACTGTCGGCAATATCCTGACGGGCAAGCACAGAGAGCAACCTTGACATAAAAATATTGGTAAGTTTTCTTAAGAAAGGCATACTGAATGGGTTAGATAACCGGTTACCTACAAATATAACCGCATCTGAATTTTCTGCACAACGGATAAAATTTATTACTTCCTGCGGGAGATGCTGGCCATCTGCATCCATGGTAATCACCGCATCAAAATTATTTTCAAACGCATAATTAAAACCTATCCTTAAAGATGCACCCTTGCCACAGTTTTTCTTGTTACGGATTACTTTTGCCCCATACTCCTGAGCAACCTTAGCGGTATTATCGCTAGAGCCATCATCAACTACCAGTATTTCAAAATTGTATCTTTTAAGCTCTGGCATTATTTTATAAAGATTTCCTGCTTCGTTAAAAGCAGGGATAATCACGCATATGCGCATTATTTATCTTCCTTCCAAAACTTTCTAAACATATACCATTGCTGAGGATATTTTTTAATGTATTCTTCAAATATCGTTTTATAGCAATAAATTATATCCCTAATATTATCATTCATATCTTTACCTTCTAAGGGATATATTGGTTTTTCAAATTTCAAAACAAAATAGTCCTGTTTTTTACGAATTAAAAATACCGGCAAAATTGGTGCTTTTGTGCGCAGACTAAAAATTGCTGGACCGCTAGGAAAAATGGTTGGTTTATTAAAGAAATCAATACAGATTCCCTGTTGAGTAAAATCCCTATCCGCCACCAAAGCAACTATTTTATTTTCCTTTAATAATGAAAGCGATCTTGATACTGCTTGTGATAAAGGAATTACCTTTAGCCCTTTTATTTCCCTTTGCCGATTAAAAAATTCATCCACCTGTTTATCCTGATGAGGAAGCGCTACCCCAAAAATAGGATACCCCATTAAAGCCACCGCTATCCCGCCTAACTCCCAATTCCCTAAATGGGCGGTTACGTTGATTACCCCTTTATTTGCAGATAACGCCTCTTTAAGGTATGCTATGTTTTCAACCTGGACTTTTTTTTGAATGTAATCTTGGCTGATCTTTTCAAAACGAAAGAAATCCACCAAATATTTTGCGAAGTTACGGAAAAGTCCGGTCCTGATTCTGCGGAGTTCTTTTTCTTTTCTTTCAGGAAAAATTACCCTAAGATTTTTGGCCACTTCTTTCTGGTCCTGAAAAGCAAAAAGGTAATAAATATCCGCTATTCTTTCGGCGATAAAATAACTTAACTTTACAGGAATACTCTCGGCTAAAAATTTTCCGATTTTATAAAAAATGATATGGTCAAAAATTAACATTTATGTATTGCTTAAAATAAATTCAGCGATCTCTAAAGAAGAATTCGGATGGCTTATTGCTCTGGCTTTTTCAGACATCGTCTTTAATTTTCCTCTATCGCAAAAAAACTCTTTTATCGCCTTGCCGATGTCTTCTATTTTTTTTACCTCCAAAGCAACGCCATTTCTTATAAGATAACGCATATTATTCATCTCCTGCCCCGGCAAAGGATTAATAATTAACATAGGCAACCCTTGGCTAAGCGCCTCTGCGGTGGTAATCCCTCCGGGCTTGGTAATAATTAAATCCGCCATCGCCATCAATTTTTCAATGTTACCAGTAAAACCCAAGAGTTTAATCTTTTGTTTAAAAGAAAAAATCTTTTTATTTATCTTACCAAAAAGTTTTTTGTTTATGCCTGTCACTAAAATAATTTGCAACTCTAAATCTAACCGGTCCAGATATTCAATAATTTTATCCAAAGGTCCTAAACCCTGGCCTCCTCCCATTATCAGGACAGTAAAAATATCCTCCTTAAAGCCAAGGGTTTTTCTTAAATGATACTTATCGTACCTAACCGAAAATTTGGGGCTGATCGGAATGCCGAAAACTTTTATTTTTTCTTCCCTTACCCCCTTTTTAACCAACTTTTCCTTTATCTCTTCGGAAGGCGCAATATAATAATCTACGGTATCGTAAATCCAATAGGCATGCGGAACAAAATCAGTCAATACTGCCACGAGTTTAAAGTTCGTTTTAAAATATTTTTTATAATCCGCTACCAACCCGCAAGGGTAAGCCTGAGAACAGACAATCACTTCGGGCATAAATTTTTCAAAAAGCCTCTTTAACTTCGGATAATTAATGCGATGGACAATTTTTTTTAAAATATCAATCTTTTTCTTTACCTTTAAATTATCATACATATAATCCCAAAGCCAAGGCATCTTTTTTATCACTGCCATATAAAGAAAATTCACTATTTTTTCCGAAATAGGGCTAGTGTGATGAAAGATATTTATATTAAGGATGCGGGCATTCTTATCCAAAACCTTTAACGCTTTTTCTACGGCTAAAGTGGCATAACGATGCCCGGAGACCTGCGAAATATACATAAGCATAATTTTTCTTTCTCTCATCTTAGGGAAATTTAAAAAATATTACCTGTTTGTTTGCTGGCATTTATCTTCTGTTTAATCCAACGTTCGATATATTTACGATGGAACCTCCAATCTGCGCCAATTTTAAAAGCCGGGATTTTGCCTTGGCGAGCATATTTATGGACAGTATAAATATGTAAATGCAAATAATCAGCAACTTGGCGGGCGGTCATAATATCCGCGGGCAGATTTAATTTTTTATTATCTCGCATACTGTATACAACTAAACACAATTTAATATATATAGAGACAACCTAACATTGTCAAGACTTATTTAAAATTTTTGCAAAACAACAATATAAGCTCTCGATAAGCCAGTTATCAAAATTTTAAATTGCGTAAATTTGTCGCAAAAACTAACCGCGTGGCAATCAAATAAACTTTATATTTTGCAAAACTTTTATTTTATGGGCTTATTCTCTTTTTTAAGAAGGGTCTGTTTAGGTCCCAAAGAAATAATAAATTCTGTGCTAAATTTTTTTGGCTCGATAGTAATAATACAGGACTCATTATCGCGTTCAAAATTAAGCATGCGGATTCCATACTCAACAGTGTTTAAAAGGTTCCAGCCGTAAATGGGCATCTGTTCTTTAAAAAATAAAAATACTTTTTCCGCGGTTGGGCTACCGCTATATTTAAACACCGCTACCCGCAAACCTGCAGTTTCGAATACATATGAATCCTTATACAAAAACTTAAATCCTGCTGGGATGGGAATATCGTTAAATTTTACATAACCACTGGGCTCTAAGGGTTTAAAAGCTAAGGAACTGCTGTCAGATGTTTTAGATAAAGAAGCGCATCCGAATAAAAACAAAAATAATAAAAAAACAAAATATCTGTTCTTCATTTCTCCTCCTTTTTTAAATGCGCTATCCTATAAAAGCTCAAAAACCTCTCTGCTGTATAATAACAGGCGCTGATATCAATAAAATGGCAAATATCCCGCGAAAATAATACTCGGCTCATACACTCAATCAGACCTGCCAAATAACGGCTTACTTTATTTTCTAATTAGCACTAAACTTAAGTTTACTTTACCACTAATACCACTTTTAATTTTCAAGACAAACAATAAATTACGTTAAATTTTATACCATAAACAATAACCTTTTTCAAGATTTTTTAGGGCTTTTTGGAAAGAATGACGGCGCATTCAGATATCTTGCGCCAGATAGAATTTATGAAGGTTAAGAACGAAATTATCAGGGCGAGATTTATTTTTTAATTTCCTTTTTCTCCTGCTTCTTATTCTCTCGTTCTTTAAGTTTCTGCTCGGCAATGAGGCGCTCTTCTTCTTTCTGCTCATCTATCAGAACATTGAATTTTGCATCCACTACAAACATCTTTATCGTTGGTTCTCCTTCAATGTCGCAATTCGGGAAAACCAGCAAAATCCCGCCTGCAAAACCCTTAAGCAGGGGGTTATTATTTCTGGGCAAAGACGTGCAGTAGGATTTAAGTTGTATCCTATGCCCATCTCCGATCTTATCGGAAACCTTTAGTTCCAACAAAATAGGCTCTTTACAGTCATCAATCTTAGTTATGATAAAATCCGGCCGGTCAACGCCTACACTTTCGCCTTTGTAGAATATCTCAATATTTACCTCTTTTAGATAATCTATGTTTTTCTTCCTAAACTCTATGGCTAAAGCGTTCTGATAAATGGCTTCAATAAAACCACAGCCTAAACTTTCCCTTACTTCTTCTCCAATGGATTTTATTTTCTGCGCTATTTCCTTTAATTCTGAGCCGTTCATTTTGCCTCCTCCTATTTAAAATTTTTTGTTAAATGAAATTGATGGAACAGGTTTATTTTATAAAAGTTAATTTTGGCTATATTTTCGCTATATATCATAACACAGGCCAAGATTTTTGAGAAACAAAAACTTGGGGGGTTAGATTTATTTTATGAAAATTAATTCTGGTTGTAACTAAATGGTGCCTTCCTTAATTGTTCTAATTCTAATCCCTTGGACAATAAAATAAAAATAGCCATGATCACCATTAGCAATCATAGCTATTGCCCCTCTCTTTGGCTTAGGAGAGAGTTTTTATTCATTGCCCCTCTCGTATGAGCCGAGGGAAAACCTCTCTGTATTTACAGGTATGTATTATAGCTTATTTATAGGCCTTAACAAGGAAAAACAGCGTTTCAGAGAGGACATTCCCTCGCCAAATATGTCCGTTTTGTCCGGTCATTTTTGTCCTTAATTCTCGTAACTCTTTGAGATATTAAGGGATCGTTTTTGTTCGCCTCGTTTAATCGGACAAAGGGATCAAAGGCCTAAAAACCGACCAAAATCAGGCCTAAAAAAGTGAGAATTTTAAAGGACATTTTGGCGTTTTTAGGGCTTTTTGCTCCCAGCGAGGTACATTAATTTGTTTCAAAATCATTTCTGCTGTCAGATCTCCAATTGCCATGCATCGTTTTTCCTTCAAATACCGAATAACGATCTCTTTCTTCAATTTTTTCATTGCAAATTCTCCACTTTCGCATATTCATTCA
>Ga0207433_10010934_pt1 | contig 13972 bp, 13 predicted proteins | sample YelNatPaOPGAMG01_FD_187559 | JGI IMG/M metagenome (GOLD analysis project Ga0207433, IMG submission 187559) | Hot spring thermophilic microbial communities from Obsidian Pool, Yellowstone National Park, USA - OP-RAMG-01 (SPAdes) (version 3) | ecosystem: Environmental > Aquatic > Thermal springs... | reverse complement strand
GAGTGCGTCCGCTGGAGTCGGCGAATGCGGCGGCGGCCGCCGATGTGGATCGTGCGCGGGCCGCCGCCGGCGAGGCGAGCGGCCAGGTCGAAGCGGCGCGTGCGGCGCTCGACGAACTGCTGCACGGCACGCGCCCGGAGCGCATCGCCCAGGCGCGGGCGGCACTGGCAGCGGCCGAGGCGCAGGCCCGGGCCGCGCAGGTCCAGCTGGCCAGGCTGGATGTGCTCGCGCCGCGCGCCGGCCGGGTCGACCAGCTGCCCTACCGGCTGGGCGACCAGGCACCGGTGGGCGCGCCGCTGGCGATCCTGCTGGTCGGGGCCGAGCCGTATGCGCGCATCTACGTGTCGGAACGACAACGTGCCCAGGTGCACGTGGGCGACCGGGTCCGCGTGTTCGTCGACGGCCGCCACGGCGCGCTGGCCGGGCGCATCCGCATGGTGCGCAGCGAGCCGTCGTTCACGCCGTACTACGCGTTGAGCGGCAGCGACGCGATGCGCCTGAGCTATCTCGCCGAGGTGACGCTGGGTCGCGATGCCGCGAACCTGCCGGCGGGCCTGCCGGTGCGCGTGCAACTGGCCGGCGGTACGCGATGAACGGCGCCGCTGCCGGCGACTGCGCGATCCACGCCCGCGGGTTGACCCGCCGCTTCGGTTCGCTCGTCGCGGTGGATCACGTCGATCTCGACGTACCGGCACGGCGCGTGTACGGCTTCCTCGGCCCGAACGGTTCGGGCAAGTCCACCACCATCCGCATGCTGTGCGGGCTGTTGACCCCCAGCGAGGGCGAGATCGAGGTGCTCGGGCTGCGCATTCCCGCGGAGGCCGAGGCGCTGCGGCGGCGCATCGGCTACATGACGCAGAAGTTCTCGTTGTTCGACGACCTCACCGTGCGCGAGAACCTGGAGTTCATCGCCGCGGTGCAGGGCGTGCCGCGGGCGCAGACAGCGCGTCGTGTCGCGGAAGCGATCGAGCAATACCGCTTCGGCGAGGCCCGCAACCAGCTGGCCGGCACCATGAGCGGCGGCCAGAAGCAGCGCCTGGCGCTGGCCTGCGCGGTGCTACACGCACCGGAGCTGTTGTTCCTGGACGAGCCGACCAGCGCGGTCGATCCCGAGTCGCGCCGTGATTTCTGGGAGAAGCTGTTCGAGCTGGCCGATGCCGGAACTACCTTGCTGGTATCCACGCATCTGATGGATGAGGCCGAACGCTGCCACCGGCTGGCCATTCTTGCCGAAGGGGTGCTGATGGCCGATGGCACACCCGTCGAACTCACCGGCCGCCTGGTCGGCCGCACCTTCGCGGTCGAGGTCGGTGATCCGCGCCGCGCGCAGCACGCGCTGGCCGGGTTGTCCGGGGTACTGGGCGTGGCCCAGGTCGGCATGAACCTGCGCGTGCTCACGGTGGACGACCCGGACGCGGGCCTGCGGCAACGCATGGCCGACACGTTGGCGAAGACGTTTCCGGATGCCCGCGTCGCATCGACGCCGCCGAACCTGGAAGACGTGTTCGTCGCGGCGACGCATGACACACGCCGGCAGCCGGAGCATGCGGCATGAACGGGCGACGGATCGGCGCGATCGTGCTGAAAGAGCTGCGCCAGTTGCGCCGCGACCGCGTCACGCTGGCGATGATCGTGGGCATTCCGGTGATCCTGCTGGTGCTGTTCGGCTATGCGATCAACCTCAACCTGCGCGGCCTGAAGGCGGGCATCGCCGACCAGGCCGACACCGCCGGTTCGCGTGCGCTGGTGATGGACATGCTGGCCACCGACATCGTCAGCGCCTCGGCGCAGGTACGCACGCCGGGGCAGCTGATGACGCTAATGCAGGCGGGGCGGATCAGCGTTGGCATTGTGATACCGCGTGATTTCGAGCGCCGTCGCTTCGATGGCCGTCCGGTGGCGCAGATCCTGGTGGACGGCAGCGACACCACCGTGCAGATGGCGGCGGCGCAACTGGCGCAGGTGCCGGTCGACAGTGCCGCGCCGGACATGCGCGCGCCGGCGGCCAGCACCCCGCCGCAGGGGCGGATCAGCGTGGTCAGCTTCTACAACCCGGAGCGGCGTTCGGCAGTGAACATCGTGCCGGGACTGGTCGGGGTGATCCTCACCATGACGATGGTGCTGTTCACCGCGATCGCCATCGTGCGCGAGCGCGAGCGGGGCAACATGGAGCTATTGATCGCCACCCCGTTGAGCAGCGCGGAGCTGATGATCGGCAAGGTACTGCCTTACGTGCTGATCGGCCTGGCGCAGACCAGCGTGATCCTGCTGCTGGCGCGCTGGCTGTTCGCGGTGCCGATCAACGGCAGCCTGCTCGCCATCTACCTGGCGGCGGGCCTGCTGATCCTGGCCAACCTCACGCTCGGGCTGATGATCTCGACCGTGGCGCGCTCGCAGTTCCAGGCGATGCAGATGACCTTCTTCGTGTTCCTGCCGTCGATCCTGCTGTCCGGCTTCATGTTCCCGTTCGCCGGCATGCCAGCGGCAGCGCAATGGATCGCCGAGCTGCTGCCGCTCACGCATTTCCTGCGGTTGATCCGGGGCGTGATGCTGCGTGGCGCCAGTCTGGCCGAGCTTTGGCCCGACGTACTCGCGCTGCCGTTGTTCACCGCCGTGATGATGGTCGCGGCGATCCTGCGCTTCCGCAAGCGGCTTGATTGATCCAGGCGTGCTCTGGTTTTGCTCGTCATCCCGGCGCAAGCCGGGATCCTGTGTCTGTACGCTACTGAGCGCAAACGCACATGGGTGAAGCATTCGTCGTCGAAGAGCGCTTCCGGCGTGCGTCGCAACGATGAACCAGAAGCAGCACGATCAGCACGTCCTCATAGAAAGCGGTGCATCACGTAGACGTCGACGGCGCCGAGCGTGGCGTGGCGGAACCCGCCGGGAATCCGGCCGACGATCTCGAAGCCGCAGCTTTGCCACAGGTGGACCGCCGGCGCGTTGGTGGAGACCACGAAGTTGAACTGCATCGCACTGAAGCCGACCCGTCGTGCCTCGTCGAGCGAGTGCATGCACAGCGCTCGGGCTACGCCGCGGCCGCGCGCCGCAGGCGCCACCATGTAGCTGGCGTTGGCCACGTGGTCGCCGCGGCCGGGCTGGTTGGGGCGCAGCTTGTAGAAGCCGAGCAAGGCGCCGTCCGCGCCCTCGGCGACGAAGCAGCGGGTCGGCGGGGCGGTCCACATCGCGCGCGCTTCCTCGTAGCCGAGGTCGGCGGGGTAGTTGTAGGTGTCGCCGGGCGCGATCACCGACTGCATCACCGGCCACAGGTGCTCGAACGGATCGGTGGCTGCGCCGTCGATCGTGATCTCGCGGATCTGCATGGGTGTTCCGGCGGCCCTACGATGCGAGCATATCCGCCGTCGTGTCGGCGGCCAGGGCGTCGGTAGCCAGTCGTCCGCGTAGCGAGTTGGTCATCGCCTCGGTCACGACTACGTCGACGAACCGGCCGATCAGCGCCGCCGGCCCCGGGAAGTTCACGAAGCGCATGTTCTCGGTGCGACCGGTGAGCTCGTTGGGGTTTTTGCGGCTGGGCTTTTCCACCAGCACCCGCTGCACGGTGCCGACCATCGCCTCGTTGATCCGGCGGGCGTGGTCGTTGATCTTCGCCTGCAGGCGGGAAAGACGCGCGTGCTTGACCTCGGACGGGGTGTCGTCGGCGAGGTTGGCCGCGGGCGTGCCCGGTCGGGCGGAGAAGATGAAGCTGAAGCTCTGGTCGAAGCCCACGTCCTCGATCAGCTTCATGGTCTTCTCGAAGTCGTCCTCGGTTTCGCCCGGGAAGCCCACAATGAAGTCCGAGCTGATGCAGATGTCCGGGCGCACGGCGCGCAGCTTGCGGATCTTCTGCTTGAATTCGAGCGTGGTGTAGCCGCGCTTCATCGCGGCCAGGATGCGGTCGGAGCCGGCCTGCACCGGCAGGTGCAGGAAGTTGGCCAGCTTCGGCACGCTGGCGTAGGCCTCGATCAGCGAGTCGGAGAACTCCAGCGGATGCGAGGTGGTGAAGCGGATGCGGCCGATCGACTCGATCTGCGCGATGGCGTGGATCAGCACGGCCAGGTCGGCGGTACCGCCGTCGTGGGTTGGCCCCTGGTAGGCGTTGACGTTCTGGCCGAGCAGGGTGACCTCGCGCACGCCCTGTTCGGCGAGCTGCGCCACTTCCACCAGCACGTCGTCGAACGGGCGGCTGATCTCGGTTCCGCGGGTGTAGGGCACCACGCAGTAGCTGCAGTACTTGGAGCAGCCCTCCATGATCGAGACGAACGCGGTCGGGCCTTCGGCGCGCGGCTCGGGCAGCTGGTCGAACTTCTCGATCTCGGGAAACGACACGTCCACCTGCGCCTTGCCGGTGGCGCGCTTGGCTTCGATCAGCTCGGGCAGGCGATGCAGGGTCTGCGGTCCGAACACCAGGTCCACGAACGGCGCGCGCTTGATGATCGCCTCGCCTTCCTGCGACGCCACGCAGCCGCCCACGCCGATCAGCACCGGCTTGCCGCCCTGCTTGTGCTCCTTCCAGCGACCAAGCTGGCTGAACACCTTTTCCTGGGCTTTCTCGCGGATCGAGCAGGTGTTGACCAGGATCACGTCGGCCTCCGACTCGTCCTGGGTCAGCTCCAGGCCATGCGACGCCTTCAGCACGTCGGCCATCTTGGCCGAGTCGTACTCGTTCATCTGGCAGCCGTGGGTCTTGATGAAAAGCTTGCTGCTCATGGGCGTCTACCGTGGTGGTTCCGGGGGCGGCAGGGTTCTGCCGAACCGCGTAGTTTACTCGCGGCGACACGACCCTTCCAGTGAAGCTGGTAGCCGGATCAAGTACTTGCCGTGTGCCGTGGCGCACGAAAGTCGGGCGACGGGCTTGGCGTGGGGACACGACCGGAGCACACTGCGCCGCATGTCTGTCGCCGCACGCCATCGGGGGAGCGTGGGCCTGCCCGCCGAGTCCTTCCCGCTCCGCACATGGACAGCCCGCGTCGTGGTGGGCTGCCTGCTGCTGCTTGTGGGCCTGCTGGCATGTGGCGCGGCCCGGGCCGGGACGTTGTACCGGTGTGTCGGGGTCCATGGCGAGACGGTGTTCAGCGGCAGCCGGACGGGCTATCGCGATTGCCGGAAGCTGGGGACCTACCGCGACGCGACGGTGCAGCGCGCACCGCGGGCAGCGGCTCCGTCGCTGGCGCACGTGCGTGGCTCGGTGACGACCACGGCCGACGCGGCCGCAACGGCCTCGCTGGCGTGGGTACGCGGGTCGGTCGTCACGACCGCCAGGCCCCTGCCGGCGCCCACCGCAGGGCAGTGGAGCTATCGCGATTCCCAGGGCGCTGGTGCCGCAGCCGTGGCGCAGGCTGGCGCCGGGTCGGTCACGCCGGGAGCTCGGGTGCTTCGTGGATCGGTGTATCGCGTAGTGCGTGCCGACGGCAGCGTGGAATACACCAACGTACGCCCGTCCGGGCACGGCGTGCATGCGGTGACGATGCTGTTCAGCTATATCGCAACGTGCTTCGCGTGCAACCTTCACTCCCATGTCGACTGGGCCCATGTGCCGCTGCACCTGCGTGAATACGCGGACGTGATCCGCGAGGCGAGCTCGCGTTATGGCGTCGACGAGGCTTTCCTGCGCGCGATCATCCATGCCGAGAGCGCGTTCAACCCTGATGCACTGTCGGCCAAGGGGGCGCAGGGCCTGATGCAGTTGATGCCTGGCACGGCCAACGACATGGGCGTGGCAGACGCCTTCGATGCCGACGACAACATTCTCGGCGGCGCCCGTTACCTCGGGCTGCTGCTGAAGACCTTCAACGGCAACGAGCGTCTTGCCGCAGCCGCGTACAACGCGGGGCCGGCGGCGGTGGAGCGTTACCACGGCGTGCCGCCCTATGCGGAGACCGAGGTCTACGTCCGGCGTGTGGGCGAATTGCGCAAGCGCTACGGCAGCATGCTGCACGCGTCCCTCGCGGAACGCGGTCCCGGCTAGTCTTGCGGTCGACCTGTGCACGGGCACCGGGCGAGGAGCGGAGCGCCGGAGCGGCCCTGCGGGGCGCTTACTGGGGGAGCGATTCGGTCGATGTCTGCTGCAGCGTCGGGCGGGCCGCGAGGGTCACTTCCACATGGAACGGGCTGCCGTTGCGCAGTCCGGAGACCTCCACCCGGGTGCCGGGCTTCAGCGACGCTTCGTAGCGGCGCAGGTCGGACGGATCGAGGATGTCGTGCTGGCCGATGCGCAGCAGGATGTCGTGCGCCTGGATACCGGCCTGGGCGGCCGGCCCTCCCGGATAGATGTCGGTGACCTGCACGCCGCGCGCCGCTGCCGGCAGGCCGCTGTCCGCCGCCACTGGCACGAAGGCGTAGTCGGCACCGAGCCAGCCGCGCACGACGTGGCCGGTGGCGATCAGCTGGCGCATCACGTCGGTGGCGGTATCCACAGGAATCGCGAAGCCGATGCCTTCGGCGTTAGCCGCCTTTCCGATCAGGAGGGTGTTGATGCCCACCAGTTGGCCCAGCGTGTTGACCAGCGCGCCCCCCGAATTGCCCGGATTGATCGCCGCATCGGTCTGGATGAAATCCTCCGGGCTGCCGCTCACCAGTTGCCTGCCCAGCGTGCTGATGATGCCCATCGTCACCGTCTGGTTGAGGCCGAGCGGATTGCCGATCGCCAGCACCACGTCGCCGACACGCAGGGTTTTTGCGTTGGCCATCTGGATCGGCTGCAGGTTGCTGCCATTGATTTTCAGCACCGCCAGATCCGTTTCCGGATCGGCGCCGACCAGATGAGCCTTGGCCACCCGGCCGTCGTACAGCAGCACCTGAATGTCGTTGGCGTTCGCGATCACGTGGTTGTTGGTGAGCACGTAGCCCTTCGAACTGACGATCACGCCCGAGCCCAGGCTCTGCTCGGGATGCTGGTAGGTCCCGGCGGGGGTGCCGCCGAACACCCATTGAAGCAGGGGGTCGCGGTACATCCGGATGGCCTGCTCGGTAACCATCTTGTTGGCGTAGATATTGACGACCGAGGGTTCGGCCCGTGCCACGGCGTCCGCATAGGACACCGGGGCCGGCGCGGGTGGCGGCGCGGAGACCGGGGCGGTCGCTGCCGGCTGGGGCCTGGCTAGGCCGAAATGGGTACGCAGGCGGTTCCCGATACCAGGCCAGAACAGGCCGATCACGAACGCCAGTGCCAGCCCAAGCACGACGAAGCGGGCGACGAAGGCGAGCAGGCCGGCGGCATATTTCATGTCGTGGGGGCAGTCCGTGACAAAAGCGGGCGAATTAGGGTAGCGTCGGCAACGGGGGCGTTGCGTCCGCTGTCAGGGGAATCAATTGTACGGGTCAAGCCCTGAGGCTACACTAACGCGATTTTTGCAGGGCCGAAAAACCTGCGTCTCAATGGTAGTGCGAGCAACCGGAGAGCCTGATGGCGAATGAAGTCGTCGATCAAGGCCGCCGCCGATTCCTTACCGTAACCACGGCAGTGGTTGGCGGAGTGGGCGTGGTAACGGCAGCGGTACCTTTCATCAAGTCGTGGGAGCCCAGCGCGCGCGCCAAGGCGGCAGGGGCTCCAGTTACGCAGTCACTGAAGAAGATCGAATCCGGCCAGCAGCTGATCGTGGCCTGGCGCAGCCTTCCGATCTTCATCGTCAATCGCACGTCCGCCCAGCTCGCCGCACTGCCCAAGCAGGACCCGCGCCTGGTCGATCCCACGTCCACCGGCACGTCCGCTGGACAGCAGCCGAAATACGCGCAGAACGAGACCCGTTCGATCAAGCCCGAGTGGCTGGTCATGATCGGCATCTGCACCCATCTTGGCTGCGTGCCCAACTACGTGGGCCAAATGAAGCCCGAGCCGTTCGACCCCAACTGGCAGGGCGGCTACTACTGCCCCTGCCACCATTCGCGCTACGACATGGCCGGCCGCGTGTACAAAGGTGTTCCGGCGCCGAAGAACATGCAGATTCCGCCGTATCACTTCGTCGATGAGACCACCGTCCAGATCGGCGTTGATCCGAAGGGGGCCGCGTAATGGCAAACGCATTCATCCGCTGGTTCGACGAGCGCGTGCCCGGCCTTGCGCCGGTGTACCGCAAGCACATGACGGAGTACTACGCGCCGAAGAACTTCAACCTCTGGTATTACTTCGGCTCGCTGGCGCTGCTGGTGCTGGTCAACCAGATCCTCACCGGCATCTTCCTCACGATGAACTACGACCCGAGCGCGACCGGCGCGTTCGACTCGGTGCAGTACATCATGCGCGACGTGGAGTGGGGCTGGCTGATCCGCTACATGCATACCACCGGCGCCTCGCTGTTCTTCGTGGTGGTGTTCCTGCACATGTTCCGCGGCCTGCTGTACGGCTCGTACAAGAAGCCGCGCGAACTGGTCTGGGTGCTGGGCATGCTGATCTTCCTGGCGCTGATGGCCGAGGCCTTCATGGGCTACGTGCTGCCGTGGGGCAATATGTCGTTCTGGGGCGCCAAGGTGATCACCAGCCTGTTCGGCACGGTCCCGGTGATCGGCAAGGGCCTGGAGCAGTGGATCGTGGGCGACTACCTGCCCGCAGACGCCACCCTCAACCGTTTCTTCGCGCTGCACGTGATCGCGTTGCCGCTGGTGCTGCTGCTGCTGGTGGTGCTCCATCTGGCGGCGTTGCACGAGGTCGGTTCCAACAACCCGGACGGCGTGGACGTGAAGCACGGCCCGAAGGGCAACCGCTGGGATCCCCTCAAGCCCGCCGACGCGATCCCGTTCCATCCGTACTACACGGTGAAGGACCTGGTGGGCGTGGGCGTGTTCCTGATCGTGGCCGCCTTCATCATCTTCTTCGCGCCGACGTTCGGCGGCTGGTTCCTGGAACACGACAATTCGATTCGGGCCAACAACCTGGTCACTCCGGCACAGATCAAGCCGGTGTGGTACTTCACCGCGTTCTACGCGATCGTGCGCATGGTGCCCTCGTTTGCCGGTACCGCGGTGTGGGGCGTGATCGCGATGTTCGGCTCGATCGCCTTGCTGTTCGCACTGCCCTGGATCGACGTGGGCAAGGTGAAATCGATCCGCTACCGGGGCACCGGCTACAAGGTCGCGCTCACCGTGTTCGTGATCTCCTTCTTCAGCCTGATGCTGATCGGCATGGACCTCACCGACACGCTGTTTCCGAAGATCTTCGGCAGCGACATCGACATCACCACCTGGGACAACGTGTTCGGCCGCATCATGACCGTGGCCTATTTCGGATTCTTCGTGTTCCTGTGGTTGTACACGCACCTTGGCTGGGAAAAGACCAAGCCGGTTCCGGAACGGGTGACCACGCATGACTAAGCGGCTCATATCCATCGTCCTGCTGGGGCTTGGCCTTCTCGCGGGAAGCGCGTCCGCATGGGCCGAGGGGCCCGAGTTGCCCGCGGCCGGCAACAACCTTCGCGACCAGGCCTCGTTGCAGCGTGGCGCCCACCTGTTCTTCAACTACTGCGTGGGCTGCCATTCGCTGAAGTACCTGCGCTATTCGCGCATGGCCCAGGACCTGGGCCTGACCGAGCAGGAAGTGCTGAAGGACCTCGACTTCACCGGCGCCAGGTTCGACGACCCGGTGATCACGCACATGCCTGCCACGGTGGCGAGCAAGGCGTTCGGCAAGGTCCCGCCCGACCTCTCGCTGGAAGTCAGCGCAAAGGGGGCGGACTGGGTCTACGCCTACCTCAACTCGTTCTACCTCGACCCGAAGAGTCCGATCGGCTGGAACAACACCATCCTGCCGAACGCCGCGATGCCGTTCCCGTTGTGGAAGCTGCAGGGCGAACAGACCGCGGTGATGGGCAAGGACGGCAAGACCGTAGAGAAGCTCCAGCTGTCGCATCCGGGGGAAATGACCCCGGCCCAGTACCGGCAGGCCACGCGCGACCTGGTCAATTTTCTCGCCTACGCCTCGGAACCGGCCGCGTTGCAGCGGCGCAAATACGGCGTCTGGGTGATCCTGTTCCTGGTGTTGTTCACCTTCCTGGCCTATCTGGTGAAGAAGGAATACTGGAAGGACGTCCACTGATAAGAGGTCAAGGCATCCGGATGGCCGCGCAGCGCGGCCCGGATGCTGCCGGGGAGATCCGCGCATGGTCCAGAGCGCACGCACGCGCACCGTCCTTACCTTGTACACGACTGCCGACGATGTGCAGTGCCACCGTGTCCGGCTGGTGCTGGCGGCCAAGGGCGTCAGTTACGAACGCGTGATGGTCGAGCCGGGCCAGCCGCCCGAGGACCTGCTGGACCTTAATCCCTACGGCAACGTTCCGACGCTGGTGGACCGTGAGCTCACGCTTTACGACACCGCGGTAGTCTGCGAGTATCTGGACGAGCGCTATCCGCATCCGCCGTTGATGCCGATCGATCCGTTGTCCCGTGCGCGGCTGCGTCTGGCGGCGGTACGTATCGAACGCGACTGGCTGCCGGAGGTGGAAACCATCCGCATGGGCGGCCGACCGGCTGATACGGCCCGGAAGCGCCTGCGCGAACAGCTGCTGAGTGCACTGCCGTTGTTTCGCGCGTCCAGATTTTTCCTCAATCCTGAAATGAGTCTGCTCGATTGCCTGGTGGCTCCGGTGGTCTGGCGCCTGCCCTGGCTGGGTGTCGACCTTGGACGTGAAGGCAAGCCGGTTGCCGATTACGGCGAACGGCTGTTTCACAGCCAGGGCTATGCGCGCAGCCTGACTCCCGAAGAAAAGGCAATGCGGTGACCGACAATACCCCCGTGCCGATGACCTCGAACCGCCCGTACCTGCTACGCGCGGTCTACGACTGGATCACCGACAACGACCTGACGCCCTACATCCTGATCGACGCGGCCCACGAAGGCGTCAAAGTGCCGCCGCAGGTGGTGAAGAACGGCCAGGTCGTCCTCAACATCGCCATGCGTGCGGTGGCCAATCTCGACCTTGGTAACGACTGGATCACCTTCCAGGCGCGTTTTTCCGGGGTTAGCCAGCACATCGTCGTGCCGGTGCAGGCGGTGTTGGCCCTTTACGCACAGGAGAACGGACAGGGCATGATGTTTCCCGCCGAGGGCAGCGGAGATACGCCGCCACCGGACGACACCCCGCCGCCGTCGCCCACGGACCCCCAGTCGCGGGACGACGACAAGCCGCGCCGGGGTGGTTCACATCTGCGCGTGGTGAAGTAACCGGGCAACGTGTTCCGACCAGGGCGGGCCTGCCCGATGCGACCGGAAGAATGGCGTCAGTGCAGGTCGCGTCGCACGCCGCGCGGACGCAGGTGGATCACGTTGTCATGGACATCGGCGATGGCGGGCCGGGGCCGTGTGGGGTCTTCGTCCGCCAGGCGTGTCACGGTGGTCGGCAGCCTAACCCCGCTGAAACCGTCGCCGATCATCCACAGCCGCCCGGGCTCGCGATCATTGCCATTGATGCTCACTTCGAAGGCGTAGCAGCGTTCGATCCGGTAGCCGCCGTGCAGGCGGCGAAGGCGAAGGCCGGCAAGTCCGACGGTTTCGTCGAGCAACTGCAGGCCGTGTCGGTCGCATTGCCGGCGGGCCTCGGCGATTGCCAGCTCGCGCGCACGGCTGAGCTTCAGCCATAGCCCGACGATGGCGAGCAGGACCAGCAGCGGCAGAAGTTCGAGGAGGCCGTTCATGTGTGGAGAGTGAGGGCGCCGGCGTGCCGGCGCAAGCCTCCTACTCCAGCCTGAGGCGCAGCGAAAGGTCGATCGCCCGGACGTGCTTGGTCAGGGCGCCGACCGAAATGAAGTCGATGCCGGTTCGGGCGTACTCGGCGATGGTGGAAAGGTCGACATTGCCGGACACCTCCAGCGGCACGCGGCCGGCGGCGAGGACCACCGCCTCCCGCATCAGCGCGGGGCTGAAGTTGTCCAGCATGATGCGATCCACGCCTGCCGCCAGTGCCTCGGCCAGCTCGTCGAGGTTTTCCACCTCCACTTCCAGCATAAGCTCCGGGTGGCGGGTGCGTGCGGCAGACACCGCGGCACCGAGGCCGCCCGCGGCGATGATGTGGTTTTCCTTGATCAGGATGGCGTCGTACAGCCCGATGCGGTGATTGTGCCCGCCACCGCAGCGCACGGCATACTTCTGCGCCATTCGCAGGCCGGGCACGGTCTTGCGTGTATCGAGCAGCCGCACGCCGCTGCCTTCGACCGCCGCGACGTACTGGGCCGTGGTCGTGGCGGTTCCGGACAGAAGCTGCAGGAAATTCAGTGCGGAACGCTCCGCGCTGACCAGCGCGCGCGCATTGCCGCGCAGTTCGCAGACCACGGTGTCGGGCGCGACGTGCTGGCCGTCGCCCGTATGCCAGGTAATGGCCACGGACGGATCGAGGTGCCGGAAGCAGGCATCGAACCAGGGTGTGCCGGCGATCACCGCGTGCTCCCGGCAGGTCAGGCGGGCCGTCGCCCGCGCGCCAGCCGGCAAGAGCTCGGCGGTGGCATCGCCGCGTCCGAGGTCTTCGGCGAAGGCGCGTTCGATATCGTTGGCGATCGTGCCGGGGTCGGGTGGCGCAAAGGCCGAAGCGTTCGTCATTCGGTGTCCGTGGTGCGATCATCGGCCGGCTGGCTGAGTCGATCGACGATGGCATCCATCGCGCGGTCGAACAGCGTGCTGGACTCCAGTATCCGGATCTGGCCGGTGGCCATCGCGTGCGCCAGTTCCTGCGGGGAATGGTCGGCGACCTTGAGACCGCGGCGGTTGACGAACAGGTAGCGCCCGCTCATCGGGCTGATCCACGAAAGCTTGGCACGCTCCGGCGTGTCGCCATGGGCGCCGAACTCGAGCCAGCTACCGGGGCGCAGGTCCTGGATCACCTGCAGCTCGTCGCCAAACTCGGATGTCGTCTCCGCCGCGGCATCTTCTTCGGCCTCGTCCGAAATGGCTGCCTCGGTCACCAGTGGTTGCACGCTGTCAGGTATCGGCAGGGTGATGGCGGCATCGCTCGCGTCGGCCGAAGGGGGCGGTGCGGCAATCTCGCCGAGCTGCTGGCGGTAATAGTCGTGCAGCTGCGCAAGCAGCCGCTCGATGTCGCTGTCCTGGAAGGCGACGCTGGCCAGGCCGCGCCGCAGGGCGCGCTCGATGCCAGGCAGGATCTGCCGCAGCGCCCGCTTCGACTCCGGGTCGCGTGCAGGACGGGTACTTTCGATGAAGTCGTTGACGAAGCGCAGCGCACTCTTGTACTCGGGCGACGCCTCGCCCTGGCGCAGGATCGTCAGCACCAGGTAGTTCGCCCAGGCGCGCGTCAGCACGCCGTGGATCAGCGGCGGCAGGGTGAGGCCGTCGATGCGGGTGAGGATCTCGCGTGCGGCCAGGCGCCGTGCCTGTTCCAGCTTCTCGCGCCCGCGGGTCGACTCGGCCACGCGCTGTTCCGCCAGTTCCGCGCGTCGGGCGGCGGCTTCCTGGAAGGTCTGCAGTTCGTTGCAGAGGCGCTCGAAAATGCCCAGGTCGTCGTCGAACTCCTGCAGCAGGCGGTCGACGATGGACTTCACCATTTTGAGCAGACGACCGTCGCGGTCGGATTCCTCGGACCAGCCCTTTGCCGCATCGGCGAGGCTGTCCAGCAGGCGACGCGCCGGGTGCTGGCGGTGGGCAAACAACTTGCGGTCGAGGATGGCCGCCTTCAGGTAGGGAATCTGCAGGCGAGCAAGGAGCACCTGCATCTGGGTCGGCAGGTTGCGGTCCTCGAGGATGAACTCGAAGAGCATCCCGACCAGGTCGATGGTGTCCTCGTCGATCGTCGCCACGTGGCCCGGGCGCTCGCCGCGAAGGGCGCCGAGCTGGGTCAGCAGGTGCTCCTTGAGCTGGAGTACTTCATGCGCGAGCGCTCTCGGGCCCAGGTTGGGGGCCGGTGCGGGACCCATCGTGGCGGCCTGGCTCTGCAGCACGCTCAGCGCACCAATCAGCTCGTTGGCGGTCGGCAGCGGACCATGGCTCATGGTCGACAGCGGAACGCCGGGGTGCGCACGGCGTGCCTGGAACAGGTCG
>Ga0207433_10010926_pt1 | contig 13977 bp, 10 predicted proteins | sample YelNatPaOPGAMG01_FD_187559 | JGI IMG/M metagenome (GOLD analysis project Ga0207433, IMG submission 187559) | Hot spring thermophilic microbial communities from Obsidian Pool, Yellowstone National Park, USA - OP-RAMG-01 (SPAdes) (version 3) | ecosystem: Environmental > Aquatic > Thermal springs... | reverse complement strand
CGAAAACCGTGACGTTCCACTCCCTGCAGATCTCCCTCAGGCTCTGCAGGAAGCTCACGAACTCCATCTCCTCCCCCTTCCTGAAGAGCATGGAGAAGTCGGTGAGGGTGTGGAAGACCACCATCGTCCCGGGTCCCTCCCTCTCCAGGAACCTGGCCAGGGAGGTGAAGACCTCACGGCGCAGCTTGATGTGTCCCCCGTCGCTTATCACCCCCGCCACCCACTCTTGGAAGGAGGTGAGGCGGGAGGGAACGGTTAGGAACTCCCTGAAGAAGGTACCCCGGGTGAACCTCTCGTAGAAGTCCTCGCTGAACTTCCCCCTCACATCCGAAAGCACCCCCTCCTCGCTTCTGCTGAAGGTGGCGTACCAGATGCGCTCAGGCAGGACCAGGTCGAAACCCGCGGGAAGGAGGGAGGGATCCTCCCTCATGGAGTTGGCGTTGGCGGTCACGGTGTAGCAGAACTCGCTTTTCCCCGCCCCTGACTCCCCCACGAGGAGCACCAGCGAGCCGGAGGGTATCCCCCCACTCAGGGCGAGATCCAAGCTCTCTATCCCTGTGGGTATTCTGGGCATCATTCCCTTTGGACAGGGGATGTAAAAAAGGTAGTGCCGGACGGGCTGGGGGCTGGGGGCTTCCTTTTTAAACCCTTTTTTCTAGTATAAAGAGAGAAGAATGATCCTCTCGGTGGTCTCCGCTAAAGGAGGAGTGGGTAAAACCACCGTGACCGCCAATCTGGGGGTGCTCCTTCACAAAAGGGGAATCAAGGTTTTACTGATAGATGCGGATCTGGCCTCAGGGGATCTCACCCTTCAGCTGGGGGGAAAGTCCGGGCCCCGGGGTCTCAACACCCTTCTCTCCTCCGAAAAGGTTTCGGAGGATGAGGTGATCAAGACCGTGGGTCCCGCCTCCGGGGTTCCCCTTCTGCCCGTCATTCCCTCCCTGAGGGCCTACCTGAAGGCTAAACTGGATCTTTTCCCCTCCGTGCTTTCCTCCCTCAAAGACCAGTATGACCTCATCCTCGTGGACACCCCTCCGGGTGTTAACAAGAACTCCATCGTCCCCCTGACCGAGTCCGACAGGCTGTTGCTGGTTACCACCCCCGATCCCATAGCCGTTTCCGATGTTTCCACCAGTAGGGATGTGGCCGTCCTGTTGGAGAAAAGCGTGGTGGGAGTGGTAATCAACAGGTACAGAAAGGGCTTCCTCTTCGGATCCAAGCAGCTGAAACCCAGGGAGGTGGAGAATATTCTGAAGCTGAAGGAGATAGGGGTTATCCCGGAGGACAAGGCGGTGGAGGCTTCCATCCTGGCCAAAAAACCCTTGGTCCTTTACAAACCCCGATCCCCCGCCTCCAAAGCCTTCAGCTCTCTAGCCAGAAGGCTGATGGAGGAGCTGGGTTAGGCGGGGGACGAGAACCCCCGTGCGGTTCACCCGGAGGGTCAAAACCCGGGGACCGAAAGGTTTTAACCCCTCCAGGGTACTTTAATTGACTGCAAAGGTGGGGGGGAAAGAGGACCCCCCATGGGAGAAGAGGAAAACGGGCTGGAAGGTACTCCGGAGTACGTCCGGAAGTTGGCTGATAAGTATTCAGGCCTTAGGAAGCTTTTAAGCTCTTCCGAAGAAGGATCTTCACCCCCGGAGAAAACCTCCTTAAATACTAATGACCAGAGAGAATGGGAAATGCAGGGGGAAAGGGAGGAATTTGCCCAAAAACTGAAGAGTTTGCTCTATCCCTCAGAGGCCACGCCCTCCGGGGAGGCTCCCAACGAAGCCCCAAGAGCCGAGGGGGGAGCCAGGATCGAGAGTTCTTTCTCCTTGGGTATTGAGTACCTGGAGAAGAAGGAAACCGAGGAGGACGTGGTGGAAACGAGGAGGCTGTTACTGCTGGTGGAGGAGGGTAGGGAGCTGAGGGTGCTCGAAGAGAAGGAGAGACAGGTGCATCAGGAGCTCCAGGAGGGGGTGAGGAGCCTTCTCCTGCTCTCCCTAGGCATAGAGCACCTGGTGGAGGAGATGCCTGAGAAAGGAGAGGAGGAGGTTCTCGAATTTTCCTCCATGGGCCTCCCCCCCTACGAGATCAAGACGCTGGGAAGGTTGGAGGAGTTCATTTTTCCTAAAAAGGGTTACGTTGAGGTGGAGAGATACTGGATAGAAAGACCCTTCTCCTACGCGGTTATCCTGAGGGAGGAGGGAACGGGTCGCCTGAGGTACCATCTGGTGGAGCCCAAGCTCAGCTTCGAGGAGCAGAGGATGCTGGAGGAGATATGGGAGGAACTCAAGAGCCGGCTTCCCTACGAGCTCCCCCAGGCACAGAAGGAGGAGGTGCTGGTGAAGGAGATGATGGGGATAGCCAGAAGGATGGGAATCTCTGACTCCAAGACCCTCTACCGCCTCTACTACTTCCTGAGGAGGGATAACCTGGGATTCAGGAAGATAGACGCCCTGCTGAAGGATCCCATGATCGAGGACATCTCCTGCGACGGACCGGAAATCCCCCTCTTCATCTACCACAGAAGGTACTACAACATGGAGACTAACGTTCAGTTCGAGAGGGAGGAGCTGGACCCCTTCAACGCCCTGCTGGCGGAGCGCTGTGGCAAGCACCTCTCCTTCGCGGAGCCCGTGGTGGACTCCAGACTCCCGGACGGGGCCAGGGTCCAGGTGACCTTCGGGGAAGAGATAACCGCCAGGGGTGCCTCCTTCTCCATCAGGAAGTGGCTGGGGAGGGTCTTCACTCCGGTGGACCTCATAAGGTTCCACACCTTCAGCGCCGAGATGCTCGCCTACCTTTGGCTGGCAATAGAGAACAGGTGCAGCGTGATGGTTATAGGGGGGACGGCCAGCGGGAAGACCTCCACCCTGAACGCCCTGGCCTTCTTCATCCCCCCCGACGCCAAGATCATCTCCATCGAGGACACCAGGGAGCTCTCCCTCTACCAGAAGAACTGGCTTCCCAACGTCACCAGGGAGATGCTAGGGGTGAAGTCCATAGACATGAACGAGCTGGTGAAGGTGGCCATGAGGCAGAGGCCGGAGTGCCTGATCGTGGGAGAGGTGAGGGGGGTGGAGGCTCAGGCCATGTTTCAGGCCATCTGCACGGGGCACACCGCCTTCTGCACCATGCACGCCGGTTCCGTCCAGGCGGCCGTGAACAGGCTGGAGGGGGATCCCATCAACCTGCCCAGGCCCATGCTGGCGGAGCTGGACATCGTCTGCCTGCAGCTGCTCACCAACCTGGGGAGCGAGAGGGTGAGGCGCAACCTGCAGATCACGGAGTTCGCGGGACTGGACCCCATCACGGAGGAGATAAGGATAGTGGACACCTTCCACTGGGACCCCTCCGCTGACGTCTTCAGGAAGGTGGAGGAGTCCTGGGTGCTGAGGGAACTCAGGAGGAACCTAGGGATGACCCCCATTCAGCTCAAGAAGGAACTGAAGAACAGGGAGAGGGTGCTGACTTGGCTGGCCAACCAGGCTGAGATCATCCCCTCCGAGATAGCGGATGTGCTGAGCCAGTACTACTACAACCCCGAGAGCGTGCTCAGAAGGATCGGGGAAGGCTGAATGTTCCCCGCGGGCTTTCTCCTGAGGAGGATAAAGAAGGAAAGGATGGAGGAAGTGCGTCTAGCCCTGCAAAGGGCTAGGATTTCGCGCTCCGCACGGGGATTTCTGGAGGAAACCCTGAAGTTTTCCTTCATCCTCTCCCTGGCTCTCTTCCTCCTTGTCCTCCTCCTCGGCCTGCGCTACGGGATCCCCTACTCCCCCCTGCTGGCGCTGCTCGCGGGAGGGGGGGCGGGCTATGGGCTCTACCGGCTCCTCATCCTCAACCTGGAGAAGGCCGGGTGGGCCAGGAAGAAGGAAATAGAGGCCAGGATGCCCCACGCCCTGGCCTTCATGCTGGCCATGAGCAAGGGTGGGGTGGGGGTGGTTAGGATTTTCAAGGAGCTGAGCCGGAGGAAGGAGGACTACGGGGAGGTCTGCAAGGAGGCCGCCGCCGTGGTGAGGAACGTGGAGGTCTTCGGTATGTCCCCCGTTCAGGCCCTCACGGATGTCGCCGACACCTGCCCCTCCGAGAAGTTCAAGGAGTTCCTGAAGACCCTCTCCACGGTGGTGGAAACGGGCTCCAGCCTGAACGACTTCCTCTCCTCAAGGTGCGAGAAGGCCTACTTCGAGGCCAAGGACGCCCAGCTCAAGTCCTTCGAGACGGTCTCCATCATGGCGGAGATCTCCACCATCACCATAGGCCTCCTGCCCTTCCTCATTCTGGTGACGCTCCTCCCGCTACAGATGATGAGTCCCATCCCCTCCTCCGTTCTCTACGCCACGGTCTACCTGGCCATCCCCCTGGGCTCGGCCCTCTTCATCTTTCTCCTCTCCCAGTACTCTCCCTGGGAGGCCAAGCATCCTCCCCGGGAGGAGGAACCCAAGCGTCTGGGCAGGAGGGGGAGCTTCTGGGTGGGAGGACCGCGCAGGTTCCTCTCCTTCCTCAGGACGCTTCCTGACGATCCCGTGAGGGTCTTCTACCTCTCTATCCCCGCAGCGATCCTCTTCGCCCTCCTCAGGTTCTCCACAGGGTTTCTGAACCTGGAGACCAAGCTGGGTCTGGAGCCGCAGGCCGAAACCACCTTCGTGCTCTCCCTAGTGATTGCCCTCCTCCCCTTCGTGATCCTCCACGAGCTCAGGGAGAGGAGGCTGGAGAAGATCCTCGCCATCACCCCGGACTACCTCTCCTCCCTCTCGGCCGCCGTCTCCTCGGGGCTCCCCCCCTCCAAGGCCATCAAGACGCTTCCCCCGGAGCGCTTCGGTGCCCTCTCCCCCGAGCTGGCCAGGGTGAGAAAGGACATAGAGTGGGGGAGCCCGGCCTCCCAGGCCCTCTCGGCGATGGAGAGGAGGATAAGGAGCGGCCTGCTCATGAGGGTGGTCTCGGTGATGAACATCGCCAGCACCGCCACCGGCAACATAGGGGATGTGCTCAAGGTGCTGGCCAACGACGTTTCCACCGAGGTCTACCTGAAGAGGGAGCGCAGAACCCAGACCTTCACCTATGTCCTGATAGCCTATATGATCTTCGGGGTCTTCGCCATCACCGCCGTGGGAATGGTGATGATCTTCGTGCCCGCCCTCCCCACCCAGAACGTGGAGATGCCTGGGGGAATGGGGATAGGAATCAATCCCATTAACCCTGAAATGGTCAGGACCCTCTTCTACCACGCCGTGCTGATGCAGGGCATAGCCCTGGGCATCTTGGCGGGACAGTTCAGGACGGGAAGGATCAGGGACGGACTGAAGCACGCTCTCCTCATGTGCGTGATGGGGTGGCTGATCTTCACGGGCGTGGAGCTCCTGCCCCTCTCCTCCTTCCTCAAGCTCCCCACCCTCCCCACCGGAGGTTAACCGAAAAACATAAAAATGAGATATTTCATCTCCAATATGAGTTATCAGGTTATGAGGGATCAGCATGGCGGCTAAGCCCATCCTCATCCTGCCCGAAGGCGCGACGAGGCTAGTGGGGAGAGATGCCAAGCGCATGAACATAGCGGCGGCCAAGATCATCGCGGAGGCCGTGCGCACCACCCTGGGGCCCAGGGGCATGGACAAGATGATGGTGGACACGCTGGGGGATGTCACCATCACGAACGACGGGGTCACCATCCTGAAGGAGATGGACGTGGAGCACCCCGCCGCCAAGATGATGGTGGAGGTGGCGAAGACCATGGATGAGGAGGTGAAGGATGGGACCACCACCGCGGTGGTGGTGGCGGGAGCCCTCCTCCACCAGGCCGAGAAGCTGCTGGACCAGGGAATCCACCCCATGATCATCGTAACGGGTTACAGGATGGCTGCCGACAAGGCGAGGGAGATCCTAGAGGAGCTGGCCGAGAAGACCTCCATCGAGGACGGTCAGACCCTCCAGAAAATCGCTATTACCTCCATGACGGGGAAGAAATCGGAGGGGGCCAAGGAGAAGCTGGCCGAGCTGGCCGTGGAGGCCATCAGGAGGGTGGCGGACAAGGTGGACGGGAAGTACAGGGTGGACCTGGACCACGTGGGGATAGAGAAGAAGGCGGGAGGAAGCATGGAGGACTCCCAGATCGTGAACGGCCTCATCCTGGACAAGGAGAGGGTGCACCCCGGCATGCCCGAGGTGGTCAAGAACGCCAAGATAGCCCTCCTGGATCTGCCCCTGGAGATCAAGAAGACCGAGACGGATGCCGAGATAAGGGTCACCCGCCCCGAGCAGCTGCGCGCCTTCCTGGACCAGGAGGAGAAGATGCTCAAGGAGATGGTCGACAAGATCGCCTCCGTGGGGGCCAACGTGGTCTTCTGCCAGAAGGGTATAGACGACCTGGCCCAGCACTACCTGGCCAAGGCCAAGATTCTGGCCGCCAGAAGGGTGAAGAAGTCCGACATGGAGAAGCTCTCCAGGGCCACGGGGGGCAAGGTCGTGACCAGCCTGGAGGATCTCACCCCCGCGGAGCTGGGCAAGGCCGGGCTGGTGGAGGAGAAAAAGATCGGGGACAAGAAGTTCATCTTCGTCAGGGAGTGTGAGAACCCCAAGGCCGTGGGCATCTTGGTGAGGGGTGGCTCCGAGCACGTGACCGACGAGATAGAGAGGGGCCTCACCGATGCTCTGGGGGTGGTGGCGGCGGCGGTGGAGGACAACCGCTACGTGTGTGGCGGAGGAGCTCCCGAGATGGCCCTGGCCACCAAGCTCAGGGACTACGCCGACACGGTGGGAGGAAGGGAGGCCCTGGCCGTCAGGGCCTTCGCGGAGGCCCTGGAGATCATCCCCAAAACCCTGGCGGAGAATGCGGGAATGGACAGCGTGGACATCCTGGTGGAGCTGAGGGCCAGACACGGTAAGCCCGACGGGAAGTACTACGGGGTGGACGTGTACGGCGGGAAGATCGAGGACATGAGAAAGCTGGGGGTGTGCGAGCCCCTGAGGGTGAAGACCCAGGCCATCAAGTCCGCGGCCGAGGCCGCCATCATGATCCTGAGGATCGACGACGTCATCGCCGCCGCCAAGAAGTCCTTCCCCTCCCCGAAGACCCCGGGAGGGGAGGGCGAGAAGAGCGAGACGGAGAGCGACTAAGCCCCTCAAGGGCTGTGGCTGGGCCTCCCAGCGCGGGTTCCTTGGTTTTCCCTAACCTAGGGTGAGCTCAGGGGAGAAAAACGGCTATGGCCACCGCTGCCCCGTGCTGTTTCACGATGTGGCCGGCCGAAACGGAGGTGACCTTGGTGGGTTCCAGCCCCCTCTCCTCCATCATGTACTTCACCATGGCCTCCGCCGTCTTACCCGCCGTCCTCTCCGAGACCCCTATGTCGTGGTACTCCGAGATCATTCCGTGGGAGTTCTCGCTCATGGCCACCCCCAGGGCGGCCGCTATCTTCTGCCCCGGGGTGGAGCTGCAGATCTTGGAGATCACCACGGGGGTGAGGGTCCCAGGCGTGATGGTGGGAAGCTCGGAGAGAACGCAGCCCTGGGGCAGGATGCTGGAAACGGGAATGAGGTTGAGCTCCCCCACCCCCGCCTTCCTCAGGGCGTTGTCCAGGGCCACCAGCTCGAAGGGACCCTCAGCTCCCGCTGAGACCAGCGCGAACTTCTTGGGGGTAGTCCACACCTCACCACTCCCTTGGCCTGTCGGATAGTCTCTCCAGCATCATTCCCTCTATCCTCATGGGGAAGCTTCTGGAGACCACCTTCAGCGCCTCCTCCAGCTTGCTCTCATGTTCCGCATAAATTTCAAACAATCTTTCCCCCCTATTAACTTTATGCCCCCTCTTCACGAAAAGTTTCAGCCCCGCTCCCCTGCTCCTGGGCGCCCCCGCGGCACAGGCTATGGCGGTGATCCTCTCGTTGTAGAGGTGGGTCACGTAGCCGTCGGAGGGGGCCTCCACCGTCGCCCTCTTGTCCCCCACGGGAAGGTCCTCGGGCTTGACCTTCGAGTCCCCTCCCTGGGCCTCGATCATCTCCCTCATCTTCTCCTCCGCCTTCCCCGACCGGAGGAGCTCCCAGGCCGCCTCCCTCCCCCTCCCCAGGGGAGCCTTCCCCCCCATCTCCAGCATCACCCCGGCCAGGCTCAGCGCCTTCTCCCTCAAACTGTTGGGCCCCCCTCCCGCCAGGGCCTCCAGCGCCTCCCTGGCCTCCAGCGAGGGACCCACCGCCCTGCCCAGGGGCTGGCCTCCGTAGGTGAGGGCCACCTCCACCCTCACGCGCAGCCTCCTCCCCAGCTCCATGAAATCCTGGGCCAGGGAGCGGGCCTCCTCCGCCTCCCTCACCTTCGCCCCCGGGCCGGTGGGGAGGTCGATGAGGAGGTGCTCCGCCCCCTCCGCCAGCTTCTTGGCCATCACGCTGGCCAGCATCTGGCAGGGGGGATCGATGCGCAGCACGCGCTCCGTCCTTATCAGGAGGTCGTCGGCCGGCGCCAGGCTGACCGAACCCCCCCAGGCTATGATCCCCCCCACCCTCTCCACGATTTCCTTGATCTCCCCCAGGCTGAAGCTCACGTTGGCCAGCACCTCCATCACGTCCGCCGTCCCCGCCGCGCTCGTGATGGCCCTGCTGCTGGTCTTCGGCACCGTCAGGCCCCCCGCCACGGCTATGGGAACCGTGACCAGCGCGTACTTGTTCCCCGGGACCCCCCCTATGCTGTGGATGTCCACCACCGGCCCCCTCTCCAGCCTGAGCCTCTCCCCCGTCTCCACCATCTGGAGGGTGAGGGAGACGATCTCCTCCATGGACATCCCCCTGGTGTACTCCGCCACCACGAAGGCCGAGATTTCGGTGGGGGTGAGGTTGTTCTGCACGATGTCCCTCACGATCTCCCCTATCTCCTCCCCCGTCAGGCGCTTCCCCTCCATCTTCCTCCTGATGGCCTCCACGGAGACGGGAGGGGGCAGGGGGGAAACCGTTACCCTGTCCCCCGCCTTCAGCCCCATCCTCCTGGAGACCTCCAGAAGGGTTCCCACCTCCCCCCTCCCCACCATCTCTCCCGTTAGGTTGACGGCCGCCACCAGCGAGGAGGAGGGGGAAGAGAGCCTTACCCTGTCCCCCACGTATACTCCCAGCTCCTCCGCATCACGCTCGTGGAGGAGGACCAGGTTGTACCCCGACTCCATCTCGATGGGCCTCACGGAGAGGGTGAGCGCCATCCCTTTATCTCCATCCCCGCCCCCGGATGCCTTCTCCAGGCAGGGTCTCCCTCGAATTGATCATGTTCAGAATTTCTCCCCTTCCCGAATTATAAATTTCTCCTCAGTAGACGATCACGCTCTGAACACTGGGGAGGGCCCTCAGCTCCTCTATGACCCTTCCCTTCAGGGGTCTATCCGTTACCACGGTGAGCTTGGGGAGGGGAACTAGGTGGGGGTCATCGGCCACCACCTGCCTCACGCTTACCCTGAACCTGGAGAGCACCCCCGCCACCTCGTGCAGGATGCCAGGCTTGGTGGCGTCCTCCGCCGTGATCTCCACCACCCCCAGGCCGAGGTGGTGCGCCACCCCCTTCAGGTAGGGGAGGGGCTGCAGGTTGGAGAAGAGGGGGCCCAGCTTTTCGTCCTCCAGGAGGGTTCTGGCCGTCATCTCCACCGTCCTCCTGTCCACCCCCGCCTCCCTGGCCACCTGGATGGAGGGCACCTTCATGTCCCCGCACAGGATCTTTCCACCCTTCCCCACCCTGAGCCCCCTGGAGAAGAGGACCTTGGCCACCTTCAGCTGGGCGGGATAGTCCCTGAAGACCCTGTTCAGGCGCTCCCACCACTCCGGCCTCTCCAGCCTCTCCGCCTGCTTCTGCACCATCCTGGAGATGATCACCCTCATCACGGCCTCCGCCACCTCGGGATCAAAACCCTGCTCCCTGGCCAGTTCCCTGGCCCTCTCCACCACCTCCTCCTCCCTCCCCTCGTCCCTGAGGGGTTTACCCCTCTCCTCCTTGATCTTGGCTATCTCCCCGGCCAGCCCCATCCTCCTGGCCAGCAGGGATACCAGCTGGCGGTCTATCTCATCTATTTCCTTCCGGAGCTCCTCCAGGCTCCTTTCCCTGCGGGTGGAACCTACCGACACTACCCCGCCCCCACCGAAGGTCTGGTGACGAGCACCCTCCCTTTCCTTCTCCTCCACGCCTCCTTTATACGTTGGGTGCGGGAGGGCTCGCACACCGCCACCGTGGCAGGTCCCTTCCCGGTGAGCCCGGCCGCCAGGGCCCCCAGGGAGAGGGCCTCCAGGGCCACGGAGGGATCGTGACCCAGCACGCAGGAGTGGAGGAGGCCGTTGACCGTCATCGCCCCCCACACGTTTCCCCGCAGGGCCTGACGGTGTAGCTCCTCCACCATCCCCGCTATGGGCTTCAGCTCCTCCCTTTTCACTTGGGAGGTGTAGAGCTTCCGGGGGGGAAGGTGGATGACCACCTCCAGCTCCGGGTCCACCCTGAACCTCCTCAGAATCCTCCTCCTCAGGTTGTCCGTGAGCACCCCTCCCCCCAGCAGGGAGGCCGCCGCGTCGTCCAGGGCCCCCGTGAGGGTCACCCCCTCCTCCAGCGAGGCCTGGATGGCCAGCTCCAGCACCTCCCGGGGCCGGGGTTTCTCCCCCAGGGCGGAGAGGGTGGCCAGCACTGCCGCGTTGCTGGCGGCACTGCTGCTGGAGAGCCCCACCGCCACCGGCACCTCCGAGGTGGTCCTCACCCTGGCCCCGTACTCCCCCAGCACCCCCCTCCTCTCCAGGACCTTCCCCACGCACCTCTCCACCAGGGAGGGGCTCTCTTCCACCCCCACCACCTCCCCCCTGATTCCAGACGATCCCTCCAGCAGCTCCACCTCCGCCTCCACCCTCAGTTCCACCGCGAAGGCCCCCCCCTTCCCGCAGGAGAGGGCGTTGATCACCGTGGCCGAGCCGCAGGCCGAGGCCTTGCCCCTCAACCCTTCCCACCCCACCGGTCGGGGTTGAGCTTTCCCGAGAGGAGCAGGTGGTCCGCCAGCACCAGGGCCAGCATGGCCTCCGCCACCGGAACTATCCTGGGGCAGAGGTTGGGATCGAACCTCCCCTTCAGCTCCAGCACCGTCTCCTCCCCCCTCTCCAGGTCCACCGTCCTCTGGGGGAGGGAGAGGGAGGGGGTGGGCTTCACCGTGAGGCGCACCACGATGGGCGTCCCCACGCTTATTCCCCCCAGGATCCCCCCGCACCGGTTGGTCAGGAGGGTGATCCTCCCCTCCCGGAGGACGATGGCATCGTTGGCCTCCGATCCCCTCATCCTGGCTAAGCGCGTGCCCTCCCCTATCTCCACCGCCTTAACCCCTCCTATGGACATCATGGCGTGGGCGATGTCCGCATCCAGCTTGTCGAAGACGGGATCCCCCAGGCCAGGGGGAACCCCCAGCGCCCTCACCTCCACCACCCCTCCCGTGCTGTCCCCCCTCCTGGTCGCGGAGAGCACCTCCTTCTCCATCCTCCTGGCCACCTCAGGATCGGCGCACCTCATGGGGTTGCGCTCCACGTTCTCCCTTATCTCCCGGTCCTCCACCTCCCTCTCCACCCTCACCCCGGCGGCCTCCAGGGTGTGCCCCAGGATCTCCACTCCGCAGGAGGAGAGGAGCTTCTTCGCCACCGCCCCCGCCGCCACCCTCCCCACCGTCTCCCTGCCCGAGGATCTGCCCCCTCCCCTCCAGTCCACGTGGCCGTACTTCAGGAGGTAGGGGAGGTCGGCGTGCCCCGGCCTGGGCTTGGTCCTCACCTGCTCGTAGGAGGAGGGGTCCGCCCCCTCGTTCCTCACCATCAGGCAGAGGGGGGCCCCGGTGGTTTTCCCCTCGAAGAGCCCCGAGAGGATCTCCACCCTGTCCCTCTCCACCCTGGGGCTGCTCACCGGACTCTGCCCCGGTCTCCTCCTGTCCAGCTCCCTCTGTATGTCCTCCTCCCGGAGGGGGAGGCCGGCCGGAATCCCCTCCACCACCACCCCCACCGCCGGGCCGTGGGACTCCCCGAAGGTCATCACCCTGAGCTTCCTCCCGAAGACGTTTCCCACTCCCTCACCCACCAAGAAGGGGAGAGCCGCCCTAAAACCCCTCTCCCCCCAGGTTCAGACGTACTCCATCCTGGCCCCCAGGCTCCTCATGTCCCGGACGAAGTGGGGGTAGGAGACCGGTATGGACTCCGCCCCCTCCACCACCGTGGTTCCCTCCGCCACCAGTCCCGCCACCGCCAGGGCCATGGCCATCCGGTGGTCCCCGAAGGAGTTCACCCTGGCCCCCCTCAGCTTCCTCACCCCCCTTATCCCCAGCTCGTCGGGGAGCTCCCTCACCTCCGCCCCCATCTTCCTCAGCTCGGAGGAGAGAGCGTGCAGCCTGTCCGTCTCCTTAAGGCGGAGGTGCGGGATGTTGGTGAGGACCGTCTTCCCCTCCGCCACGGAGCCCAGCACGGCCAGCACCGGCACCAGGTCGGGGTGATCCCCGCAGTCCACCTCCACCCCCTCCAGCCTTCCCGTGCCCGCCACGGTGAGGGTTTGATCCGTGAACTCCACCTCCGCTCCGAACTCCTCTAGGAGCTCCCCGATGATCCTGTCCCCCTGGGGGTCGCGGGGATCCAGGTTGCTCACCCGGACCTCCGAGCCCGTCAGGGCCCCCGCCGCCAGCACGAAGGCGGCCGAGGAGTAATCCCCCGGAACGGAGAGGGAGAGGGGGCGGAAGAGCTGCTCTCCGGGAATCCGGAACTCCGTGAGCTTGGCGTCCCTCCTTATCCTGGCCCCCACCCTCTCCAGGAGGGAGAGGGTGACCTCCACGTAGGGGCGGGAACGGAGCCCCCCTGAGATGCTGAGCCTCACCTCCTCCCTGGCGTAGGGACAGGCGATGAGGAGGGCCGAAATGAACTGGGAGCTGACCTCCCCCGTGATCTCCGCCTCCCCTCCCACCATCCCTCCCCCCACCACCACGGGGGGGCGTCCACCCTCCCCCTCGCACCTGGCCTCCACCCCCAGCTGTCTTAGGGCCTCCACCAAAGGACCCATGGGGCGCCTTCTGAGGGACTCGTCCCCCGTGAGGCGCACAGGGGTGGGGGAGAGGGAGGCCACGGCCGTCATGATCCTCAGGGTGGTCCCCGAGTTCCTGGCATCTATGAGGGAGGAGCGGGCCCTCACCCTCCCCCCCGTTCCCTCCAGCCTCCACTCCTCCCCTTCCGAAACCACCGAAACCTTCGCCCCCAGCAGGCGGCAGGCCTCCAGCGTGGCCTCCGTGTCCAGGCTCCTGAGGGGATCCCTGATCTCGCTCTCACCCGAGGCCAGCAGGGCCAGGGAGGCCGCCCGGTGGGTGTAGCTCTTGGAGGGGGGAGCCCTCACCTCCCCGTGCAGCTTGGACGGACGTACCAGAAGGGAAGCCATTCACCTCCTCTCCCCGAGCCTCCCTAAAATGCTCACTGGGAACCGAAGATCCTATCGTACTCCTTCAGGTATCTCCTCTGCTCCTCGGTAACGGGGGTGGGAACCTTCACCCTCACCCTCACGTGTAGATCCCCCCTTCCTTCCCCTGGCCTGGGCAAGCCCTCCCTCCGGATCCTGAAGACCTGCCCGCTCTGCGTGCCCGGGGGAATCCTCAGGGTGGCCTTACCCCTGAGGGTGGGCACCTCCACCGTGGTTCCCAGGGCCGCCTGGGGGAGGCTCAGGGGGACCTCGCAGAGGAGATCGGCTCCCATCCTCTCGAAGACGGGATGCTTCCTGATCCTCACCGTCAGGTACAGGTCTCCGGGTCTCCCCCCTCCCACCCTCTCCCCCTCCCCCCTTACCCTGAGCACCGAGCCCTCCTCCAGGCCCGGGGGGATCCTCACCCTCACCCTCTTTCTCCTCACCACCCTCCCTGAGCCCCCGCAGTCCCCGCAAGGCCTCACCACCACCCTCCCGGAACCACCGCACTCTGAACAGGAGGTCCTCAAGCTGGTGAAGAAGCCCCCAAGGCTCCGGGTGAACTCCCTCCAGCCCGATCCCCCGCATGACCTGCA
>Ga0207433_10010922_pt1 | contig 13980 bp, 10 predicted proteins | sample YelNatPaOPGAMG01_FD_187559 | JGI IMG/M metagenome (GOLD analysis project Ga0207433, IMG submission 187559) | Hot spring thermophilic microbial communities from Obsidian Pool, Yellowstone National Park, USA - OP-RAMG-01 (SPAdes) (version 3) | ecosystem: Environmental > Aquatic > Thermal springs... | reverse complement strand
CGCGGCGCAGGAGCAGGGTACGGCCATAGCCGAGGTGCTGCTGGGCGACTATAACCCTGGCGGGCGCACCGTGCAGACCTGGCCGCGCTCGCTCGACCAGTTGCCGCCGATTGAGGATTACGATCTGCGACGCGGCCGAACTTACATGTATTTCAAGGGCCAGCCGCTGTACCCGTTTGGCTACGGCCTGAGTTATACGACCTTTGCTTATTCGAACCTTAAACTAAGTCAGCCAAAACTTCCGAAAAACGGCAGTATTACGATTAGTGTTAATATCCGTAACATCGGCAAACGGGCCGGCGACGAGGTCGTCCAGCTCTATGTCGAGTACCCAAAATCGGCGGTAGCGCGGCCCATCAAGGAGCTAAAAGGATTCCGGCGAGTGACGCTCAAGCCGGGCGAGATGAGGACCGTTGAATTTCCGCTCAAAGCCGAGATGCTGGCCTGGTGGAATGAAAAGAAAGACGGCTGGGAGGTGGAGACCGGCCCCGTAAACATTCTGGTGGGCGCCTCCTCGGCTGACATCAAATTGAAAACGACAGTCAATGTAGTCGATTGAGTAGTTTCTATTATGAGAGCATTCAGCAGGTTTCTAGCATTTGTATTTGTTTTTGGTGCGGCGGCGACAGTTATGGCGCAGGAGCCGGCCAAACCCGCTCCGCCTAAAGGCGTCATGCGTGAAATGCCCAAGCCGGGGCCGTGCCCTTTACCCATTCTGCCGGCCCTCCCGGCTTATGATGACGATTCCTTCTACGCGGAAACCAATGTTCCTCACGGTAAGGTTGTTCAGGCGACCTACAAAAATTACGCCGGGCAGGAAAAGCGCATGCACATATATCTGCCTCCGGACTACGAGAAGAATACGAGCGCGCGCTACCCGGTGCTGTACCTGAACCACGGCGGAGGTGACGACGACTCGCGCTGGACGCTGACAGACCCGAAACGGGGCGGCTATGCGCATTTGATCATGGATAACCTAATCGCAGCCGGCAAGGCGCGCCCGGCGATCGTGGTCATGCCCAACACTCGCGGCTGTGCCAGCGGCACCCCGCCCAAGCCGGGCGAAGACGACGCCTGCACTCAAGAGTATCTGAAAGACATAATTCCTTACATTGATCGGAACTTCCGCACTCGCGCCAGCCGCGAGCACCGGGCACTGGCGGGACTTTCGATGGGCGGCTTCGTGGTGCTGCACACCGGGCTGCCGCATATGGCAGACACCTTCAGCGAGCTATACGTTTACAGTTCCGGCCACACCAGCGAGGAAACGCAAAAAGCTTTCGCGGAGAATTTTGCGCCGCTGTTTAAGGACCCGAACTACAAAAACCTTTTCCGTGTGCCGTTCTACATTGCACTAGGCGAAACCGATATTGCGCTTCTAAACGGCATGAAAACCATGATTCCTTTCAACCAGTACGGAATACGCTATTTCTGGGTGCTCAGCAGCGGCGGCCATGAGTGGCCTAACTGGCGGCGCTATCTTTATCAATCGGCCCAGATAATGTTTCCGCCGTGCGGCGATTGAGCGCGGCCGCAGTGGCCGGCGCTTGAAATGCAGGTCAGCGGCTGGCCGGCTGGGGATGGCGGGAAAACGCCAGGCCGGTGGCGATGACCGTCAGACAGCCGATCACGTTGTACCACAAGAAGGCTATGCCGGTAAAAAAGTGGCAGGCGAAGATGGCCGCTTCTCCCGCCACCACTCCCCAGAAGGCGCCGCGCGCGCCGACGCGTGGAAAATAAAAAGCCAAAATGAAGACGCCGAGCATTCCGCCATAGAAAAACGAGCCGAGCAGGTTAACGGTCTCAACAAGCGACCCCTGGCCTTTAGCGAATTCCGCCGTAAGCACCGCGTAGCAGCCCCAGAGTATCACGGACAGACGCGAAATCAATAGATAGTGGCGATCGGACGCCTGGCGGCGAATATGGCGCTTGTAGACGTCGACCATGGTCACCGTGGCCAGGGCGCTCATTTCGCCGGTGATTGCAGTCATGGTCGCTCCGAAAATAACCGCCAGCACCAAACCGACCAGCCCGGCCGGCAGGTGTTCGGTGACGAAGGTCAAAAAGATATAGTTGGTATCGTTCAGCCCGCGCGCGCCGCCGACTTTGGATGCCAAGGCCACAGTATCACGACGCGCGGCGTCAAGCTCGGCCTGCGCGCGGCGATATTCACCGAGGGCCTGCTTCCATAGCGCGCGATCGCCGGTGCGCCTGGCTTCAAGCAGGCCGTCGGCAGCAGCCCGGCGCGCCTCAAAGGCAACATTGAAGCGCTCAGAAACAGGCTGGAACTCCGAGCGCGCCTCCGAAGCAGCCAACCTGGCCAGCTCGGCTTTCTGAAATAGCACCGGCGGTTTTTCATAAACGTAGAAAACGAAAACCATGGCCCCGATAAACAGAATGAAAAACTGCATCGGAACCTTCGCCATGCCGTTAAACAGCAGGCTGAGGCGGTTCTGGGCTATGGATTTGCCGGTCAGATAGCGCTGCACCTGGGACTGGTCGCACCCGAAATACGCCAGCGCCAAAAACATCCCGCCGATCAGGCCGCTCCACAGGTTATAACGATCGTTCCAGTCGACGCTGGTGGTGACCGCGTTCAAGCGCCCGGCTGCGCCCGCCAGCGCGACGGCATCCATGAAAGACACATGCGGCGGCAGCAACCACACGGCGCAGATCAGGGCCGCCACCAAGCCTGCGGTCATGATCAGCATCTGCTGGAAATCGGCCCAAGCCACTGCTTTTGCGCCGCCCAAAGTGGTATAAAGTACGGCTACCGCACCCATAATCAGGGTGGTCCAGCGGTCCGGCCAGCCGAGTAGTACGGTGAGCACAACGGCTGGGGCATAAAGCGTTATTCCCAGGGCCAGCCCGCGCTGCAACAGGAAAATTATGCTGACCAGTACGCGCGTGCGTGCATCGAAACGCTGCTCCAGGTATTCGTAGGCGGTATAGACTTTGGCGCGGTGAAAGATCGGCACCGCCGTCGCCGAAAGTATCACCATCGCCAATGGCAATCCGAAATAAAACTGGACGAAACGCATCCCGTCCACATATGACTGCCCGGTGGTGGAGATGAAAGTAACGGCGCTTGCCTGCGTAGCCATGATGGAAAAAGCTACGGCGTACCAGGGCAGGGTTTTGCCGGCCAGCAGATATTTGTGAACGCTGTTACTGCCGCGTCCGCGCCAGATCGCATAGCCCACCATGAGCCCGAGCGAGGCGACCAGAACGATCCAGTCGGCTGATCTCACGGTGTAAACCTCTTGGTGAAGAGATAGAAAAGGATTATCAGGAAGACGAGCCAGCCGATTACCGCGGCATATAGCCGCCGCCAACTTTTCAGTATCGGGGGCGGTTCTTCCGTGTTCATGGCGAAGTTTTGGCTGCGCTCAGCAAATTTGCCATCAGGCGGAAGGCGCCCGGCACGCCCGCGGGCAACTGGCGGAACAGGGCCAGGGAGGTGAAAACGTAAGCGCCTTTCCCATAGCGGGCATAAAGGGTTATACCGCGTTGCGGAGGTTCATTCGGGTCCTCTGATTCAAACAGTGGTTCGTAGCGCTCGTCCCACTGGGAGGCAAAATACAAGCCGCGTTCCTGAACCCAGCCTTCAAAATCTTTTTCCGTAATCCGGTTGGGGGAGTTGAGTAGCGGGTGGCGGGGATTGAGGAATCGTACCGGTGCATCTTCGAGGGTGACGCGCGCGCCGCCGAGCTGGAAAGGATACGGGCCGATTTGCCCGGGCCCGCTGGAGCGCGGATCCGGCGTGACGTATTGCACGATGAGCGTTCCGCCCTCACGGACGTAATCCAGCAAGCGCTTCTGGTTCGCCGTCAGGTCGGCGCGGACGTTATATGCCCGAACTCCGATGACGATGGCCTCAAAGCGGTGGAGATCGCCGCGGGCCAGATCGTCCGCGTTTAGCAGCGTTACCTCGCAGCCGAGCTGGCGCAGCGCAGCCGGCACTTCATCTCCCGCACCCATCACATAGCCTATGCGCGTCGCTAGCGTTGTAGCGTCCGTACGGACCAGGCGGGCGGCGGCAGGTGGAAATACGATCTGAGTAGGAATGTTTTCATGCGCCAGAACGCGCATGCCGTTTGAAATTTCGCGGTTGCCGGCCAGGGCGACGGCGCGCAATTGAGCTTCGCCGGCTGCTGCGGGAGGCGTAACCGTGAATGCGACCGCCCGCTCCTCGCCGGGCGCATCCAAGCGAAACGGCACGGCGGCGGGTTCAATTCGCCAGCCCGGAGGCGCCTCCAGGCGCAGCGTTCCGGTGACACCTGCGGCGTTGGCCTTGAGCATAACTTCAACCGGCTTGGGTTTGGCGCTGGGGAAAACTACCGCCCTTTCCGATAGATTAACCGCTACCACGGGCGCGACCGCCAGCGGCTGACGGGTTTCGCCATTCACTCGGTCCACATAGCGGTGCACCACCGGCCGAATAAGCTCGATAAGCTCATTAGCCACACGTATAAAAAACCGCGCCTGAAGTACAGGTGGCGATTCAGCTTCGCCTACCAACTGCTGCTGTTCGATTACGAAGGTGAATCCATTGCTCGGTCGGCGCAGCCAGTAGGGTTGGCTCAAGGGCTGATCTTCAGGGATGCGCACCCTGAGCGTTCGCTCCACAGGACGGTTGTCGGGCAGCGCGAGCAAGGAGAATTTTTCTTCCGGTGCGCCGGAGACGCCTTCCAGCCGGATCGCCTCAAGCGCCAGCGGGAAGGCGGAGCGGTTGGTGGCTTCCAGGTTGACCGTAATTTCCTGTCCCGGCGTTACCGGTGAGTTGCCGGTCCAGGCGTCCAGATAAAGCCCGGCGCAGAGGGCCACGGCCTCGTCCAGTTCCTTCAGTTTTATTTCAGCCCAGGGGTGGCGAATGGAGGCAATGATCGGCCTGGCTTTGAGCAGCAAAGGAATCGTTTGTTCGGGCCGGCGAGGGTCGAAGCCGTCGGCGGCCTGGCGCAGCAGCGGGGCAACGGCGGCTCCCCCTGGGATACGGTTCCAGGAAGTATCGATGCCGTCAAATAAGTCGTTTTGAGCCGGAAGGCCAGCCAGCACCGTGAAACTATTGAACGTCTCGCCGCGCCGCTCGGGCGCACCGACGCCCTGGCTGCGGTGCATGCTGCGGCTCATTCCGGAAATCTCGGTATAGGAATAACCGAGCAGCGGGTTATACTGGCCGACGTTGATCTGTATCGAGCCGGGCTGAGCGCCTCCTCGTGCTGGTCCGCCGAAATTCCAACTAACCAAGCGCGCCGGTTGCCAGGGTTCCACCCAGCGCAACTGTTCCGGAAATCGGGTTTTATCGCCGGCAGCTTCGAAAGCCTCCCGCGTTAAAATGCCGGAAGCCTGATGATGGCCGTGACCCATGCTGATTCCATTGACCAAAACATCGGGGCGGAAACGGCGTATGATCCAAACCATATCGGCGAGAATTGCGTCCCGCCCCCACTTGGCCAGGGTTTCCTCGGCCGTTTTGGAAAAGCCGAAATCAATGGCGCGGGTGAAGAATTGCTCGGCTCCATCGATGCGCCGCGCCGCCAGCATCTCCTGGGTCCGTAGCAGGCCTAGCAGTTCGCCTTGTTCGGAGCCGATCAGGTTCTGGCCGCCGTCTCCCCGGGTCAATGATAAATAAGCCGTTCGTACAAGCCTGCCGCGCGCCATGGCGGCTAGCAGGGCCGCATTTTCATCGTCGGGATGCGCTCCGGTTAGAAGCAGGCTCCCCAACACGTTGAGGCGCTCAAGCGCCAGCTTGGTTTGCACCGCGCCGGCCAAATTGCGCTGTGCTACGGCCGGTGCAGCCAGAGCACAAATCGAGAGGAAAGCGCCGGAGAGACGGCGCCAAACACCGGGTCCGATCCGCATCACTTAACCGTGAAGGGTACCGAAGCGACGTAATTATCCCACTCCAGGCGCAGTAGCCCGCTGGAAGGCCCTGTGCTCGAGAGGGTGTACTTGAGCGTTTCAACCGGCGCCGGGGGCTTCGCCATATCCATGGGCACTCGGCCCAAGTCCTGAGCCTGGTTATAAGTTAGGCCCCACTGGCCGGTTTGTTTGTTGATGATCAGTTGCCAGGGTTCGGGTTCAACCAAAATGTATAGAGTGTAATCACCCTTGGGAACCTCTAGACCCCTGATCACCAAGTCCGCATCGGTGTGGAAAGCGGTGGCTGCATTCGCCCCGGCTCGCCATACGGGGTAGGTTTTGTCCTTACTAATGACGCCTCCGGCGCCGAAGATCTGCCGGCCACGCACGCTGGGCGCGCTGTACTTGATGCTAATGGTCTTGCCGCCAATCATAATTGAGGCTTCGGCCGGGGGGCTGAGCGGCGGTCCTTTAGGGCCGCCTATCTGTGACAGTGCAACCCCGGTAGCCAAAATCAACCATGTCCCAGTTAAGCTGAAAAGCTTGCGCATAACGCGTCTCCTTATTCATAGGTTGTTTACAGCAAAATGCCGCAAGCGACAATGAAAACCAGATTGAGCCATTATAGGCTGTTGACGGATGCAGGCGTACGGCTGGTTACCTCAGGCCGCAGCCTGTGTCCGGTCCAGCATGGATTCCAACGCCTCAAGTTGGGCGGCAGCCGGGTCTTCAACAGCTTTTAGGCTCCAGCGCAGACGGCTTATCCATCCGCGCACGTTGCGCTGGAAAGCAATGCCTAGACGGCCATATTCCTGAAGAAGACCCTTTTCAGCCGCCGCCGCCGTGTCTTTGTCGGAGGTCTGAATTAACCCCAGCAGCAGGGGAAGGAAGAAACCGCGTACTTCTTGCTCGTTCTCGAGAAAACTGCCCATCCCACCGGCTGCCCGAATCAAATTCGCCGAAGGCCGCTTTTCTAGACTGGCCAGGAAATGTGCTTTCACCAGGCGGCGCTGCTCCGGCTCAAGATAGGCGAGATCGGCGCCGCGGAAAAAAGCGGTTTGGTAACACTGAACCACGAACTCGCTTTCATTTTCCAGTACTTCGACAAAACGCCGGGCAGCCTGACGTTTGAGCTCATCGGGTGCGGAATCCAGCGCCAGCCGGTAACACAGCTCCAGACGCCCGAGCGTTTCCTCGCGGCCGGGCTCGTCTGAACGGGCAATATCCAGGTAGGTTCGCGGCAGCAGGTCCAGAACCAGGCGGTCTAGCTCCTGGCGGCCGGTACGGTTGAGCAGGTGTGGCAGGATGGAGTCGGCGGCGGGGTCGGAACGCAGCTTTCCCAGCAACTGCTCGGCCGTGTAGCGGTAATTTTGCCGTTGATGTTGGGAGACTTCGTTGATGACGATCTCAAGCAGGGCCTGCGCGATGCGGGCGCTGGTTTCATCGGCCAGCGCGTGCGGCCGTACGCTTCTAAGCGGGCTCAAATATTCGGCGGGAGGTCTCAGGAACGCGGCCAGATCCACGGTTCGTTGGGAGAGGATCTGCCGGTCGCGGCAATACTCGAGCAGCTCGGTTAAGCTGAGACGCTCAATGTCCTGCTCCGAGATTTTTCCGGCTGCGACCAGGTACTCGGCCAGAACGGCTTGAATGAGGCTGGCGGCCATGACCTGGGCGGCTTTCCAGGCGCCGGAGCGCAGGCAGGCGAGCAATTCTTCCGCGTCGCGTTCCAGGCAAGTGCGAAAATCGCCGGCAGGTATGAATTCCAAGACTGCCACGTCAACCGCCCGCTTGATTTAAAGCTCCTTGGGAAGCGGCTGGATGTGCTCCAGCCCTCCGGCTATCTGCTCCAATCTTTGAACTGCCGCTCTTAGTTCTTCACGGCGGGTAAGCTGCTCATGAACCGCGGCGTGCAAGACGCGAATGGCTTCGGCTTGCGCATCCAAGCGGCGCCCAATCGCTTCCAGCGCCGCTTCTGATTGCGCAGCTAGGGCCGAGAGCCGCTTTTCCAGCTCATCGATGCGGCCGGCGACGGCAGAGTTATCTTCCTGGTGTTTCCTTTCGAGAGACAGCATTCGGTCTTCGAGCGTCGCCGGCAGCGGCGCCAGCGCCTGAAGCTGAAGTTGAGCTTCACTAAGAGCAGTTTGGAGCGCAGCCAGGGTTGCTGCCGCCGATCCGGCCTGGTCGCGCAATCCGGCGACTTCGGATTTCAAAGTGAAAGCTTCTTCGACCGCCTGCTTGAGGCTGGAGATACTGACCTCAAGGCGGCTCAGTTCGCCGGAAGTGGCGCGTTCTATGGCGTCCACAGCGGTATGCAGCAGTGAAAGCAGACTCCGGCTTATAGTTTCAGCGGCATCTTCCAGTCCGGTAGCAAGCGAGCTGCCCGGCTCGGAAGCGCCGGCAGTCACGCTCGCCGGCTCGGGCGTCACCGCCCAACTCAGCCCTTCGGGCGCCGGGAAGGTTCGCCAGCAGACCCGGCATTCGAACCTAGCGCCGCTTCCCTGGGCACCCTCGCACTTAAAATCCCCCGAGAGCAGCAGTCTTCCGTTTTCGTCAAACCCTTTGACTTCCCGGCACACCAAGCCCTCAGCCAAATAGTTGAATCCGTACGAACCGAGCGGAGGGCGGCTGGTTTCAGGCGTTCCGTCGTGTCCGCAATGCGGACAAACCAGCTTGTTAGTAGGCACGCTATTCAAGCCTCCTGAGGAAGTTTAGCAGTGAAACTTAGGCAGGTAAAGGCTGAAGGGTGAACCGCCAAAAACGGCTTGTACTAGGTCTTTAAGTATAAAAGTCTAGTACGAAAGATCTGTGCCGGGTACGGTTTTGGCCGCTACAAGGTTGGACTTAAAAATAACCCAAGGCTGACTGTTCGGTGACCGATGGCGAAGCCAAAAGAGTTTTTGCTTAATCTGCCGCGCAGGTGGCGCCACGGGCAGCCGCCTCCTCCTTTGCCTGCTCCAGAAGTTTCAACACAGCATCGGGGTTTTGCGGCTCGCTGATGAAGAAACCTTGCACCTGGTCGCAGCCTACGCTTCGCAGCGCATCCAATTGCCTCTGGTTTTCGACACCTTCGGCCACCACGGTCAACTTCAAGCTGTGGGCCAGAGCTACTATGGCTTTGAGCAGGGGCAGCGTGTGCGGATCGGTATCCACCTCGCAGAGGAAAGAACGGTCGATTTTTAATGTGTCAATCGGCAGCATTCGCAGGTAGCTGAGCGAAGAGTAACCCGTGCCGAAGTCATCAATGGCCAGGCTTACGCCAAGGGCGCGCAGCCGCTCCATTTGTTTGGCCGATTTCTGCACATCGCGCATGATAACGCTTTCGGTAAGCTCCAGTTCCAATAGAGCGGCGTCCAGATTGCTTTCGGCAAGCGCACGCGCTACAGACTCAACAAACCCTTTGCGGGTGAACTGCACTGCGGAAACGTTAACCGAAACTTTTACGCGAGAGGGCGCAAGTTGTTGCCAGAGAGCACGCTGGCGGCAGGCTTGCTCCAAAGCCCAGGCGCCAATAGGCACGATTAGGCCGCTTTCCTCAGCAACCGGGATGAATTGAGATGGGGAGATGAGGCCGAGCCGGGCATGATTCCATACCAGCAGCGCTTCCAGCCCAGCCAGCCGGCCTCCGATCGTCTTTTGCGGCTGATAGCGCAATTGGAATTCTTTATGCTCCAGCGCGTGCCGCAAGGCATTTTCAATCTCCAGTGATTCCAGCGCCATGGCGCTGATTTCCGGGCTGAAAGTTTGATAATTGTTCCGCCCGAGATTCTTGGCGCGGTACATGGCGCTGTCTGCATTGCGCTGAAGGGTCGCGGCGTCGCGGCCATCCCGCGGGTAACCGCTGATTCCGATACTGGCCGAAACAAACAGCTCATGGTCGTCCACATGCATTGGGGCTCTAAGCGAATCCAGAAGTTTCTGCGCCACCACCAGCGAGTATTTGTAATCCTCCAGTTCCGTGAGCAGAACCGTGAACTCATCGCCGCCCATCCGGGCCAGAACATCCGTCCGGCGCAGACAGCTCCCCAGACGGCGAGCAACCTGCTGCAAAAGGCTATCACCCACCTGATGCCCGAGCGTGTCGTTTATCTGTTTGAAACGGTCCAGATCAATGAACATTACGGCCAGTTTCCGACCGCTTGAGCGGGCTTCGGCCAGCGCCTGGTTCAGTTTTTCTTCGAACAAGGACCGGTTAGGGAGCCCGGTGAGAGCATCGTGATGAGCCTGGTGGGCCAGCTTTTCGGTGAGCTGTCGCTGTTCTACCGCGATGGCCGCCAGCCGCCCGGCTTTGCCAATTACTTCCAGTTCGGCTTCGGAGGGCTTGCGCGCCACCGAGCAGGAAAACACAAAAGCGCCCAGGACGTTTCCCGTTCCCGAAAGAATCGGCACGCTCCAGGTTGAGCCGCTCATTGGGCCGGGTAATAGTTCCCGGTAACTGGGCGCCGGCTCACCTTGCGGCGGATTCTCCAGGATTTGCAGCTTAGCCAGAGTGTCCGCCGGCGCCGGGGCCCCTCCCGCCGGAACCAGCCGGTTTTCCTTTACCAGCAGGATAGAGCAGCGGAGATCCGGGCACTGGTGTTCAATCATCCCAGCAACGTGATCGAGGATCGTCTTTAGGGGCTCATTGCGGGCCAGCAGCTCCAGTATGCGGTTCCGGTCTCTCTCCAGGTTTTCCGCCTGTCGGCGACTGGTGGTTTCACGTTGTACGGCTACCCAGTGAGCGAAGCGCCCGTTTTCCTCGACGATGGGCATAAAGTTGATATCAACCCAGTAGGCTGAGCCGTCCTTTCGGTAATTGACCAGCTCGACGCGCGCCGCAGTAGCCGCAGCCAGCGCCTGACGAACGTTGTTCAACTGCGAGCGGTCAGTTCGCGGGCCGAACAGAAGACGGGGCGTACGGCCCAGTGCTTCGGCCGGCGCATATCCGGTCATTCGGGTGAAGGCTTCGTTGACATAGATGATTTTTCCGCCTAACGGATCATCCGGCTTGAGTTCGGCGATAAGTACGGCATCATTGGAGCTGGTGACGATCGACTTGAGCAAACGGAAATCGGTGTCGGTAAGCTTTTGCCGGAGACTCTGCTGAGCCACGCTAAGCACGGCTGCCGGCCGTCCCTTTTCAAACAACAGTCTTGAGGTTACCTCCAGATGAACCCGCGTCCGGTCGCGACGGATAAGGGTTACCTCGTAGCTTGTGCGCGAACCGCTACCGAGCGAGCGGGCGATCATATGCCGTATCAAATCAGACGATTCCGGACTAAGAAGATCGCCAAGCCGCTGGCCGCACAGTTCCTCTCGCCGATAGCCGGTAACGAGCTCGGCAGCACGGTTAACTGCGAGAATTTTACCCGCCAGATCGTGCAGATACACCATTTCAGCGGCGCTATCGGCCAAACCGCCCCAAGCTTCATCGAGCAAGCTGTTGCAGCGGTCGGCGAGATTCGCCCCGAACATCAACCGGCTGGCAAGCACATCTATCAGTAGACCCATTTGCCCTCCTGTCTGATCAGTTTTTCGGCTGCGTCATTTGGGCCAAAGGTTCTCTCTGCTCGGCAATCCGCATCATCTCCAGCCGACAGGCGACAGCTGCGGTTGAACTGCCCGCTGGTTCAATGCGCACTATGCTGGCCGAGCACTCCAGCGCACGCGGCGTGTAATTGGGATTGGCCGGAAGATAGATCCACAATCTGGCCTTCTGCCCGATGCGAGCTTTTCCGATTAGCTTGGCCCCGGCCGCCAGCTTCACTAAGGCGCCTGAGCGGCTCAGATTAATGGTGATGCCTTGAGCCGGTTTGCCGCCCGGCAAAAGGCCTTCAATCCGACAGGGGCGTTGGACGTCATGGCGCAGCTCGCGACGCCTTTCAACCCTAAGCTGGGTCTTATTATGACTAGATCGATTCATGTATATAGAATAAAGTGAGTTAATTAGAATTCAAGGGCCAATTTTGCTGGTACTTGGTTCCAGTACAATGTTATCTTTGGTTAGCATTAAGCAGGAGGAATCATTTTTATGGACGCTATAGAGGCGCTAAAAACTCGTCGTTCCGTGCGTTCTTTTGAAAAACGCCCGGTAAGGCGAGAGCTCATCGAGGAGATTATCGATTGCGCGCGGCTGGCGGCTTCAGCCAATAATTTACAGCCGTGGGAATTTGTGGTTGTTAGCGATGAAGGAATGCGGCGAAAACTTGCTGCTATTACCGATCATGGTAAGTTCATTGCTGATGCTCCGGTGTGTGTGGTGGTGATGTGCCGCGACACCAAATATTACTTGGAGGACGGAAGCGCGGCCACGCAGAACCTGCTGGTGGCGGCTCATGCGCTGGGTTTAGGCGGATGCTGGGTAGCCGGAGATAAGAAGCCTTATGCCGGTGAGATCTGCAAGACAGTGGGTGCGCCGGATGGGATGCGTCTGGTCAGTTTGGTGGCTATAGGGTATCCGGCCGAGCAGCCCAGTAAGGCCAAGCGGCCGTTGTCCGAAGTTCTACACTGGGAAAGCTACGGCCGGAAGTAAGGCCGATGGGCGCCCGGCTCAGGGCTTGGTTTCGGCCGGGCGCACCAGAGCGACGTCGATCTGTATGCGTACCTGTTCGCCCACCACCACGCCGCCTGCGTCGAGGGCCCGGTTCCAAGTCATACCGAAATCTTTCCGATTTATGCTGGTGGTAGCGCTGGCGCCCATGCGGTAGCCGTTTGGGGTCAGGATCTCAGGCGTAGGCCCTTCGACCTCCAGAACGACCTCGCGTGTGACTCCGTGCAGGGTAAGATCGCCCACTACGCGCAAGCGCCCCTCGCCGGTTTTTTCGACTCGCTTGGAGCTGAAGGTAATGGTTGGATAGCGCGCTACATCGAAGAAATCCTCGCTGCGCAGGTGGGCGTCGCGCTTGGGCTCGCGCGTGTCGATGGTAGCGGTGTCAATAACAGCTTCGACGCGGCTTGCGGCAGGAGTAGCCGGGTCGTAGACGACCGTGCCGGTCACTTTGCTGAAGGCCCCAGAGACATTGGTAACCATCATGTGGCGTACGGTGAAGGCAGCCGTAGAATGGGCCGAGTCGATTTGGTAGTTGGCGGCGTGCGCCGCAACAGCCACTAGTAGAAGCTGGGCGAACCGGAGAATTTTGGTTTTGGCTTTAGACATTGGGTCATCCTCTTTGTTTTTAAAAAGCCCGTTCGGGATCATTTAACACTACAGATGTTGCTGAGCAGGCGAGGGATGCGGCCAAGGTGGAGCCTGTGCCGTTTTTCCGAAAGCGAGTCGGAATGGGTGCGGAAGTTGGAGACAGAATTCAGGCGGGGGAGGGGGACTTGCGCCCGGCGTGTAATATGGTATTATTTGTTTGTAACGGAAAGCTCACAGCCGGTGCTGAGAATCAGCAGATGGCTCTTGCACAGGGCTGTGGAGCGTGGTAGAATTCATAAACGGCAACGTTCTAGAGGAACTGAACGAGAGCCGGTGAAAAACCGGCGGTATCCTGAGGTTCTTTAGAGTTCCCAAGATTCATTGAGCAAGGGCTGGCGCGCCCGCACATAAGCGGCAAAGGCAGCCTACGCTCAAAACGGCTTTCGAGGCCGGCAGCCGGTCGGGCTTCCCGCAAGGGATACCCGGAAGCTGCATAGATTTTTGACAATCTGGTTGGACGCACAAGTCAAGTACGCGCAATATTGGAGTTTGAGCGGAACGGCGATTGACTCTACAGGATCAAATGAGAGTTTGATCCCGGCTCAGAATCAACGCTGGCGGCGCGCCTAACACATGCAAGTCGAACGAGAAAGGCGGGGCAACCCGCTGAGTACAGTGGCGTACGGGTGAGTAACACGTGGGTTACCTACCCTCTGGTGGGGAATAACCCTGGGAAACCGGGGCTAATACCGCATAAGCCCGCAAGGGGAAAGCCGCAAGGCGCCGGAGGAGGGGCCCGCGGCCGATTAGCTAGTTGGTAGGGTAATGGCCTACCAAGGCTGTGATCGGTAGCCGGCCTGAGAGGGCACACGGCCACACTGGCACTGAAACACGGGCCAGACTCCTACGGGAGGCAGCAGTGGGGAATCTTGCACAATGGGGGAAACCCTGATGCAGCGACGCCGCGTGAGCGATGAAGCCCTTCGGGGTGTAAAGCTCTTTCG
>Ga0207433_10010920_pt1 | contig 13980 bp, 9 predicted proteins | sample YelNatPaOPGAMG01_FD_187559 | JGI IMG/M metagenome (GOLD analysis project Ga0207433, IMG submission 187559) | Hot spring thermophilic microbial communities from Obsidian Pool, Yellowstone National Park, USA - OP-RAMG-01 (SPAdes) (version 3) | ecosystem: Environmental > Aquatic > Thermal springs >... | reverse complement strand
TTGGGCACGTGTTCCCGCCCAAGTCTATATCAATGCTGGAATTAGAATTAGAATAACAATTCGAGGTAAGCCATGATGCTCAGGTGCATTCCCTTGCTATTCCTTTGCCTTACTGCCCATGCCAGACAGCGCGAGTGAGCCGACCCCTTCTTTCTTGTTTATTACTGACATTGAGAAGGACGTCTCCGTATCGGCAGACTCACCGGTCCGATCCCATTCGTCCGGAGTCGTCTCATCTATTGGGGTCGAGGAACTAATGGCGGCAGTGTCATGATCAATGAAGCACAACGCAGCCTTCACGATGTTCTGTCCTGTAAAGACTGCGTTGGCTAGATGCTTCAGATTTGCCTACGTAGGGGCCCACGGCGAACCTCTATATATCATTATCCACATGGTCAAGATGGTCAAGATCCTCTGGGTTGCAGGCCTACGGGAACATCTCCATCTCGCCCATGCCGCACGATTCGAGTTTTTAGAACTTAATAAAGTCGTTACCCCTGTGGAAGCCCCGGGCGACCGTAACTATACTAGCCGGGAGCACGAAAGATGTCAGCCCCTATTGCGCCACAGCCTGCTACCATACACAGGACGATACAGACTGCCACAGCTCCAAATACAAAGCGACTTCAGTAATGCTCTTACGGTGAGTTAAACCATCCGCGCTACGATTCCCCTATTCATCATTCTGCTCAGTGCCCACACGTCAGCACATCCAATTCACATTCTTCCTTGCTCCCCCTCTCGAGCTCGATACTATGGCCGCCAGAAACTGCGTTGACCGCCCCCCATTCGTCGCGCTTCGAAGGCGCAGTCATGCGCCTAGAAGTACAGTGCGCCCGACACTACTGAAGTGTTTCGCGGACTGCACGCAAATTGCAACTTTATCCCCAAGAGGTTGAGTCCCATCCCAAGTGTAGGTTTGTTCTCGTAAAAACCCGCCCAAAGTCTGAGCGGTTTTCCCACCTTGAACTCTGCCCCTAGGTTGATGGAAGGCTTGTTGAATGCGTTCGCTAGGTCCGCCGCCAAGAGTACCTTGTCCCCTGGCAATCGGTGCGCGATCCCAATGTTGACGGCCCTGTCACCAAAGGTGCCGGCGCCCCCTGGTTCAATCAGATTGCGTACCATTACCCCTATAGTGGTTGTGGGTGAGACATCTCGCAGGTACCCGACATCGATGCCCAAGCCAGAGTCATCAGTCTCGACAGCAGCAGGGGAATCGTCTACAACGTCATAGTCCGCTGGATTCGTTGGGTCGGGACCCACTAGATTAGCTTTGTACCTAAGAACCTGGCTGAACCCTTTATTCTTCACGGACTTGATCGTCACGCCAATAGCAGCGTCATTCTTAATTCGCTTCGACATGCTGATTCCAATTTCGACCGAACCAGCCCCGGTAATCACACCTGTTGAGGGGACCGTCGGCTCTCCATGCTCGAAATATATTCTTGGTTGCTCAGTATTCGGGTCTATTTCTATATCGGCATTGAGTGTTGCGTTTATAAGAGGAATAACAGTGAGAGCAAAGTTTGGCATGACAAATCCCGAGTTCGCAGAGAAATCGAGCTCAGTCGTACCCTGGCCGAGGTCCTTCAGCAGTTCGAGTCGACTATCATCATCAGTTGGTGGGTCTTCCACAACGTCTTTCCAGTCCAGGCTCGTCTCAATTCTGACCTGCAAATTCAGCGGTTGAAGCTGGAAGTGCGCGACTCTAGACAAACCAGAGGGGTTCCAGTACGGGGCGCTGATATCATCCGCCACCGCCGTAAATGCCCCTCCCATGCCGAGAGCTCGCGCCCCAACGGCAAGTTGTGCGTGCACGGGCACTGCTCCAAGAACTAATGCTGAGATCGCAAAGCACACCACATAAAGTTTACAAGCCTTCATTGCCGTCCTCCTTACATAGTAATTGCTCGCCATCATTCTTATGTAATAAGATAGCGCCAGGTAGATGGTACTACAAGCGCCAATTCATGTCAACATCCGCGCAGGTAGTGTCAAGTTTTTGTGTAAAATTAAAATTCAGTAGGGCAGCATCCCGCAACGTTTGTTGAACACATCAAAAAACGACAAACATGACATGAGCCAGTCATAGCCCGCTTCAACAGCAAATCAAGTCACTGGGAGTAGTTTTGGGCACGTGTTCCCGCCCAAGTCTATATCAATGCTGGAATTAGAATTAGAATAACAATTCGAGGTAAGCCATGATGCTCAGGTGCATTCCCTTGCTATTCTTTTGCCTTGCAACGAACTACGCAGGCGCACAAGACCTAATCCTGCAAGAAAACTTTGTGCACGGGAGAACCGGACCTGGCTGGGAAGTACATTTTTCGCCGGGCAACCAAATCGGATTCGAAGACGGACTAGCCCGCATCCGTGCGCGTCTACACACCTTCGCACATCTTTCACGCCACATTGATACCGACAATATCGCTGTACAAGCAAAGATCAAGCCGTCGTCCCCTGAGGGAATCAGTTGGTGTACGTCCATATTTCTCTTTTGGAACAACGCAAACTGGTGCCAGGCAGGAATGATAAGCGATCCATCAGGCGTGAATCGTTTCTATGCTGCAGAGACACTTGATGGCTTTACCTTCGAAACGTATCTTGAGCCAACAGAATTCTCAAAAGCACACTGGGTGCGCATTGAACTCGGAAGTGATGCCCTGCGATACTGCTTTTCTGACGACGGACGCTCATGGAAATGCTTACGTGTCACCAAGCGACCAAACCAATTTGTAGGACCGCCAGTCAACCTCATTGTCGGCAAGGGCTTCTCAAACGACAAGCCCGAGTACTCGAAGCCTGACCTTGATAATGATTACACCGACCCAGGTCCCTGGGCTGTCTCGGAGGTAAGCGAAATCAAGGTTGAGACCCTCCCTAGTTCAAGACGCACCTTGAGCACTATTGAGCAAAGGGAGATGTTTGAAGCAGGGCTTGACCCGGTGGGGAAAATCGAACTTCAGGGCAAGGCTGACCCAATCTATGAGAAAGTAGCCAACTACTACCCACCCATGAAATATCCAAAGGAGGCAGTCGGCGTTCCCGAACATCCCATTGACATCTGCATAGACCATCTTGGGCGGCTCCAACTCAATTATAATGAGCCACCAGTGGCGTGGATTGAAGTGAATGGCAAACCCATCGCCGATGAGGCACATCCATGGAAGCGACAGGTGGATGAAAACGGACCTATAATTTACCTTACTTGTCAGCGCGACGGGCTCCTTTACAAACAACTAATCTTCGGCTGGTCAGAGGACTTCAGCCCTGACGGGCCGCTTTATGCCTATTTGAGATTGATTGTACAACATGTGCCTGGCACGCCACAGGTAGACATGCCACGAAAGATTGCACTAGCATACGGCGCCGAGGGGAATCATAAGGTGTTCCCGCTTGCAGTTGCAATGTACGCCGGTATCCCTTCGGGCGTAGTATCACTCAAAATGCCTTTTCCCCACCCTGACCGCACAACTGCCATTTCATATGCAGCAATGGAGCAGACATACAATCAAACTATAGACTTTTGGAAGAAGATTACGAAGAACGCTGAAATTTTCCATTGCCCTCTTACTCATGCTTACAAGGTGTGGATAAACTATGCCATGCTCAATGTGGACATAGTAAATGGGTACCCAGAGCCACATGACGGAACCGGTTTCTATGAAGAAATATATGGGTACAGTGCCGCCCTGCATTGTATCGCACTCGACATGTATGGCATGCACGACCGAGCAGAACGATACCTCGACACGCTTATTCACTTCCAACAGCCTGATGGTCTGTATACTCAAAACTTCGGATTACCCGACCAGGGTTGCTTCCTTCTTGCGCTTTCCGAGCATTATAAGTTCACAGGACAAAAAGACTGGCTAAGACGTGTCGCACCGCACATCGTAAAAGCAGGAGATTGGCTGATCCGAAAGCGGGCGGAGGCACCAAAGGAAGGCATTACCAAAGGCCTGATCAAGTTTCGCCCTTACTGTGATTATCCCGAACCCGAAGTCAACTATTTCGCAGACGCATACTGCTGTGTCGGTTTGGAAAGAGCCGCACAAGTCTTGGCTGAAATTGGAATGACCGAAGAAGCCGAACGATTCTCCAAAGAAGCGAAAACGTACAGGCAAGATATTCTTGCGTCCATGGACAAGTCCGCAATTACCCTTGGTGCACAAACCGTGCTTCCACTCGTGCCGGAGACCCATAGGTTACTAAAGTCAAGCGGATATACCGCTGGTGACTACTATGGCTTGGTTGCATCATGCCTTCTGGAGAGCGAGTTTCTGCCGCCATACGACAAGCGCTCCCGATGGATCACTGATTTCCTGGAGCACAAGAATGGACTAATCGCTGGTGTATGCAAATTCCAAACCGGTGGAATTGACCACGCTTACACCTATGGCTATCTGCTGACCGAACTTAAGCGAGGCAATCCGCGAAAGGTCATCCTGGGTCTATATGGAATGCTTGCTTACGGCATGACTCGTGATACTTACTCTGGAGTCGAGTGCACATCAGTCGTCACTGGCACAAACATGTGGACCCTGCCGCACTTGTATTCTGCCACTCAACAACTTCGAACGCTGCGCATGATGTTCATCCGTGAGGATGGCAACGACCTCCGAATTGGTGAAGCAATTCCGCGGAAGTGGCTTGAAGATGGTCAATCTGTAGAAGCAAAAAACGCACCAACCCATTTTGGCAATCTTTCTTTCCGAATCAATTCAATGGCAGATGAAGGTAAAATCGAACTCAATATAATCCCACCGACGCGAAAACCGCCCGCACGGATATTAATCACATTGCGCCATCCCGACATGTTGCCCATCAAGGCACTCATTATTAATGGGAGGAAATCCACAAGTTTTGGCAATGAGGTTATCCAACTAGAAGGTCTGAAAAGACCAGCAAAGATAATCGCACTCTACAAATGAAGGAGCAACAGGTAGTGAAGACTAAGAGACTCACCATCTTGATACTCTCTTTGTGCATTTTTGGAGCGCTGATGCCTGCACACGCCGAAGGATTCAAGATTCGAGGCATAAAAGGCTTGTGGTGGGAGGGCATCGAGAAATACAATCTTGCTCTTCCCTGGCTTGCCCGGCATAATCTCAACTTCCTCATGCTCTGTTACACGTCGTTTCCCGCAAGCGGCACGGATTGGAGAGCGGACTACACAAACGCCGAAAAAGCACAAATAAAGGAACTTGCCCAGCGAGGCAAAGCCCTCGGTGTTGAGATCTGCCTGTCGTTCAACCCTGGTATATGGAGCAACCCTCCCTTAGTGTACTCCAGTGACCAGGACTGCAAACTGGCATTTCAGAAGGTAAGAACGGTGCACGAATTAGGTGTGAGGTGGTTTGCGCTCTGTCTTGACGACATCAACCGTGCGCTTCAACCAGAGGACCAGTCAAGATTCGGCAACCTGGCTGCTGCTCAAGTTTATTTCGTAAACCGCCTGTGGGAGGAAATGAAGGCGCTCAAGCCACGTCCAAGGTTAATCTTTTGCCCAAGCGCGTATACAACCGCTGATATGCGAGAGCACCTAGAGTACACAAAGACAATAGGGAACGGAATCAGCCGAGAAGTGATGATGTTTTGGACGGGGCCTCAGGTCTGCTCGCCTTCAATAACCGCAAGCGATGCTCGACTTGTGGCACAATGGCTAAAACGCAAACCCTTTGTCTGGGACAATTACCCCGTCAATGACATGTTCGCATGGCGTCCACTTCTATCTCCGCTCAAAAATCGGTCTTCCGATTTGAAAGATGCTGTTTGCGGATACATTGCCAATCCTATGAAGCAGTGGCACTTGTCAACAATCCCGCTAACAAGTACTGCGTCATACCTCACTAATCCAGAAAAATACGACGCAGAGAGAGCAAAACAGCAGATTATCGAGTCATATCCCCGCGATCAGCAACGAGCGATTCGCTTGCTCCTCCACCTCTACGGCGATTCGTTCTGGGGTGAGCCGGGGTTTCCTCCCAAGCCCGAGTATGTCAGCCGCGACCAGGCACAAAAAGACCTTCATATCTATCGTGCACTGCGAACCGAACTGATGCGCAATGCGGGACTCTCCGATTTGTGGCTGGACATCCGTGATGCCTTGGAGTCAGACATCACGTTCCTTGAAAAGATAGCAGTCGACCGCAGAGCCACCTCGCCGCTCAAAGCATCAGGAATTGATTTTGAAGGTGGCGCCGCTTCTGTCTTTGGCTGGCTCAAGTACGACAAATTAGTAAATTACGTCTACGCAAAGTCTACAGGCAGAAACGAAATGCACACATCGTTTTATCTCAGTGAGCAATGTCCTAAGGCAATTTTAAGGCTCACAGCACGGAATGACGACTGGCAGACGAACGGCACCATAGAAATTATGCTAGACGACTACCAAGTCTACGCGGGACCGGCAAACTTTCCAAGCAATGCCTTTGAAACAAAGGAGTTCACACTACCGGGTTCGATTTTGAAAGTTGGGGAAAACTTGCTAAGAATCCGGATGACTGAACAACAAGGAGCCCTAGGCATGCCACCGTGGTTCATGGTGTCAGACGTGGAACTGATCCCCCTGTCACCCCAGACGAACTAATCAAATCACACCACGCCCCAGGCTTGATTCAGCGTGTAGTGCTTATGGCTTCGGCACGAGTTTCACTGCATCGGCGAGGACGTTTCCGTCCGCGTTATTGGTAAACGTGATAGAACCACTTCTTCCTTTCTTGAACCAAAAATCGCCAAGTTTTACCCATTGACCGCTCATTGATCGCAGGTCAATTCGCCTTACAAACAGCCCCTGTCCCGACCGTATTTCTACAGGCGCATCCGACGCATGATCATCGGACGGGTCTGGACCGAACCAAGCATAAACAGTGTAAGTACCCTCCCTTGGCACGTTCGGCTTGAATATTGCCACAGCATCTCCATTGCCCTTGAATGCCCAGCGCGTACCAAGGTAATAACCGATTTGCAGATTACTTCCATTAAGCGCATGATGCCATGTACCTTTGAAAGAAACCGAAGGTGGAGAATCAGTGTCGTCAACTACAATCGAACCACTTTCCTCTTTTGGTCGCGCAGGGGGGACCTCCGCAGCGTTGAGACCTGCTTGGAGGATGGCTCTCGCAGGATTTGTGATGTGTTCCGGACCTGCCATTCGATTTCCGACTATGACCGCAGAGCGCGTTTGTCCACGCAGTGCCACCTGCGACCCTTTTGCCATGAAATTACACCCATTTACAAGAACGTCGCCTCCAAAGGTCTCTATCGCAGGCGTACTCAGCCCGCCGCTTGCACCCCACTGAACGAAATTGCAGTTGTTAAAGGAGACTGTCCCTTTTCCCGCAATTCTTGCTATCTGATGAGCAGGTCCCCAGAATGCACAGTTTTGGAACGAAACGACTCCGGTGTGCGTACCCTTGACCACCACCTCGGTTGGCTTGTCACCAAGGAAACTAACGAACTCTCCATTGGTAATAAGCAAACCCGGGAGTTGGGTCTGTTCGACAAGCACAGCAATATTGCAGGCGTCCGCTCCGATTCCTAGGAAGTTACCGTTTGTGGGTCCGTCATCGCTGCTGATAAACCGATAGCCGATTCCGTAGCCAAAGCAGAAGGTGTTCAGTACGTATTCCCAATCAGAGCGCGCAAAAATAAACGCCTCACTCTTCTCAGTCATCCATTTCTGTAGATTTGGATTGTCACCCCATTTCCAAAATGGCCAGAAGTGCACGTTTTCTATCCTGCCAACGTCATAACATTTATCCACGAATATGCCCCGCCGCAGAGGCTGACCATATAAGCCACGGATATAATGTCTGCCGCTCGGTTTCGTGCCAAAATCCACTGCCTGGTAAGGATTCACAAGCAGGCAATCCACGATCGAAGCATTGTCTCCGCCCGAACACGCGATACACCACGGGTAGGGCTTTATCCTGTCAGCGTCCTGATTCGGATAGTAAATTGTTATACCTTTTATGAGCGAGTTCGTCCCGAGAGCGATAAACGGCGAACCTTCTTCGGAACCTTCGCACTCGACCGCAAGGAGCGTCGTTCCTTTAAACTGTGTCCAGGCAGTGGGAATGTTCCAAACACCCTCCAAAGTTGTGTTTGAGGGTATTGTCAGATGACCTTTGATAAGATAGTTGCCTGCTGGCACGCGAACAATAGCACCATTCTCACCCGCAGCATCGAGTGCCGCCTGAAATGCTGCCGTGTCATCTGAAATCCCATCACCTTTTGCTCCGAAATCACGCACATTCAATGTTGATTTCTCCGTTTCACTCTCGGCGCATACTCCCATACCAAGTACCGAGACCGAAAGCAATATTAGCATAAACTTCATTAAAACCCTCCCACGCATAAACATAGTAGCCAGTCTAACCGCTTGCCCCAAAAAACTCATCATTTCTCAAAGCCAAGATGAATTACAAGTTCCGACTACGTTATTAGGTCGTACGCGCTATGACGAAATATGAAGCCGACCAAGCCTCCGTTGCCAGCTTTCGCATAATTGTGATACAAATGCGAAATCATCTCACCTGTGAGATCGCCCAAACTCTACTTTCCGCGGATTTGGTTCTCGAGCGTCCCAAGCCGGCAATTCGGCATGATTGTCCGTCACTCTTGGCGACGGTTGGACCACCTCACGCTCGAGATTCAATCTGGATACTTTTCGCCTTAGTTCGAATGGCAAAATTGTGCAGTCCTGCAAGAATTAATAACCCACCTTGTTATACTCAGACAATTCCCGCTGATTGAACTCTGGACCCCCCTCGCGGTTATTGCTCATATAAACGTGTGGGCGAAGCCCTTTCTCAAGCATCTTCTCAATCGCCTCACCGCAGATCGCCCAGAGAATAGAAATAAAGCCAATTCCAGAAAGAGGTAACACTTTGACGTCCATACCCGAGACATCAAGAGATGCATCACCATAGGGTGCGCATATGTCAATCACAAGGTCGCCAACATCAGCCAACTTCTTGCCAGAGGGGTGCATCGAGGTAACCTGAGATGTATATTCCAGCGACGTTAGTACTATGACCTTTGCTCCTATATCCTGACATGCCATTGCAAGTTCGATGGGAAATCGGTTTCGACCGGAGACGGATCCTACAAGTACGAGATCTCCCGACCGCAATTGGCTTGTACGCACAGCCGTACGGATTTGTTCTAAATCCTCTTCAATGTGCTCCGCCCTTGGTCGGTCTCGCTGACAATCTGCGACAAGATTATCAAGATGCATATTGAAGCCAAATCTCCGAAGCGCCATCAGACCCCCAGCACGACCTGTCACCTCAGACGCCACGCCGTGACCCATGTCTGTGATGAACACCGCACCGCCCGAAGCCCAGGTGTCTGCGATCATTTGCCCAGCCTTCCGGATATTTTCCACCTGCGTGTCTACAATCTTGTCCAACAAACCATGAACCGCCTGAAAGTACCTCTCAGCAAGCATCTTTACCCCCTACCAAGCGACCAAACAACACATAACCCGAACCAATCTATAGTCTGCATCTACTCAGTCCTTTGTCTGCTTATATGCCGTCAGGGTTTTCTCAATTTGCTCAAGGAGCGCTTGCGTCCAGTCGACTCCCATTGCCTTCAAAGCAAGCAGAGCCGCGCCAATGCACGGAGGCACAGATGGTCTGATTGGCCTGAGCCTCGGAGCCATTGCTAGTGCGCGCTCGCAAACACGGTCCCAAAACATTTGGCATCCCTGGGCAACACCACCGGACGCAACGAGAGGATAGTCGCATGACTCGAGCCCTAGATGTTCTATTAAATCCGCCAACACATCAGAAATGTCATCTGCAGCATTCAGTATTATCTCCTGCGCGATTCTATCACCTTGTTCGGCCGCTTCTGCTACTATCTTTGCGACTGACGCAATATCCGCACGGCTTGCTTGCCGGTCGTAATACACCCAATGGAAGATATCCTGCATACTTTCCACGGGCAAATTTTGTGGGATCAAGTATTCGAGGACCGTGCGTCGCCTCGAGCCCCAAGGAGATGCCATCGCTGCACGCAGACCAGCCAGCCCTATCTGATAACCACTCCCATAATCGCCCAAAAGTGGCCCCAAGCCATCCAGTGTCAAAGTCGTTCCGTCTTCCTTTTTTGCTGCGACAAAAGACCCAGTCCCAGAGAGGACAACTATGCCATACGTTTCTAGCGCCGTCGCAAGCCCCCTGGTCAGTTCGCCCGCCGGAACAAATCGCAGACTCGAAAAAGGCAACCGGGATTCATCAAAGACATTAATGTGGAGTCCTGCGACCCAGAGCTCATCAGGGCGATGCTCACCTAGTGCGGCATGCACTGCATTCGAATATGACTCAGTAGCACCACGCTGACCAGCCCAGAAGACTTGCCCGGTTCCCCCACGCCCCCAACCAAGAACAGTACCGGTCTCATCCACAAGCACAGCGTCACTCTTTGTTCCGCCGCCGTCAACACCCATCGCCAGTCTTTTTGTTCCCATTGCAATCCACTCAACACGAATCGTCAACAACTATGTGGACGGAATCATTCATCAAGTGCTCCATGGCGAAGCCCGATTGGCATAGCAGCCGGTTTCCGGCACGTGCTTTCCAACTGCACGTGCCTCCCCTGCGTTGATGCGTCGTGAAATGCATGCATAATGTCCAACACGTGATACGCAAGTTCTCCACTTGCACGGTGCAGCCTCCCGGAACGAAGAGCATAAGCCATGTCGGCTACCCCAATGCCCCGTGCATTCTCGGCGTAGACGTGCGTCAACTGCACTTCATCCCATTCCTTGTCTTGCGCACGCCTGATACGAACCGGCCCACCAAATGAATTCGGGTCTGGAACTGAAAGCGAGCCTTCCGTACCGTATATCTCAATCCTGGGCAGGTTTGCTGCCCAAACATCGAAACTTGTGATGATTGTGCCGATAGCACCGTTTTCAAAGTCCATAATACCTGCCACGTGCGTCGGAACGTCTACCTTTATGACAGTCCCCCTCTTGGGCTCACTGCCAATAACTCGTTCCGGAAATGTGATCCTTGCAGAGCCAGTAACCCGTTTCACAGGACCTATCAGATTGATTAGTGCAGTAAGATAGTACGGCCCCATGTCAAACATTGGACCGCCACCTACTTTATAGTAGAACTCAGGGTCTGGGTGCCAACCTTCATGTCCATGACACATCATAAAGGCAGTAGCCGCAACTGGTTCCCCGATTGCTCCATCGTCGATCAACTTACGGCAGGTCTGAATTCCGGCGCCCATAAAGGTGTCAGGAGCACAGCCAACCAGAAGACCTTTTCTCGCCGCAAGATCCAGTATTTGCCGACCTTCCTCCCGTGTAATGGCAAGAGGCTTCTCATTGTATACAGACTTACCTGACTCCAAAGCAGCCATTGCGATAGATGCATGAGCACCCGGGGTAGTGAGATTTAGTACAATCTCAATCTCCGGGTCGCCAAGCAACTCCTCCACAGTCATCGCTTGACAGCCAAACTCCTCAGACTTCGCCCTGCTCCTTTCAGCGACGAGGTCTGCACATGCCTTGACTTCAATTGCCTCAAGCACAGCAGCGTTTCTGAAATAAATCCCGCTAATGTTGCCACATCCCACAATGCCTATCTTTACTGGTTTGATCGCCACTCCTTTTCCTCCTATCTTGCAGCCCATATAGCGCCACGCTTTATGATCTCAAGAACCTCGGGCACCTCGAAATCTTTTGCAACGTGACCAAGCGACATGTAGAAAACACGCCCCTCACCATACCTGCGCTTCCACACAACGGGCATAACGCATCCTGCAATCCATGGGTAGGTTTCACCACCTACTGTGGTCGTTGCCAACACCTCATTCGACGGATCAACGTGCATGTAGTACTGCTCCGAATGCATCCTGAAGTCACTTAGTTCAGCAACAATCGGATCTTCCGGCTTGATTATGTTGACTTCATAATCAATGATCCCGCCAGGATGCTCGACCCACTGCCCACCAACCATAAACTGATATGCCGTGTTGTTTCTAAACGAATCCCCCATCCCACCATGCCATCCCGCAATTCCAACGCCACTTCGGATTGCGGAAAGGAGACCTTGCTCTTGGGGACCCGTGATTTGTCCCATCGTCCAGCACTGCATGATCAAGTTCAATGACTTCATCTTGTCTTCGTCCAGATAGGAATCAAGTGTGTCGGATATCTCGACTTGGAAGCCACTGGCTTCAAGGACGGGGGCAATGATATCAACGCACTGCCTGGGCTCATGCCCTTCCCATCCACCCCAAACCATTAAGACAGACTTCATATTGTTCCTCCGATTCCTCCTTTATTGCTGGCACACGCCACGCCTGCCAGTTTAGCAAACGCAGGCAACGGGTGCAACACTTAACGCACCCTGCATTTTAGCATCTATGAGTGACAGTCTGCCCACTACCTGAGAGAAAGCAAGTCCTGATTAGAACGCTGGCCCTATGCTCGTTTTGGCTCGATTACAGAAGCAATCGGTCAATCAAAAAGTGAGTCGCCTCGGAGACCGCGCAGACCAACAGATTACTTGCCTGTGCTGACTTACTATTTTCGAAAAAATTTTTGTATATATCTGGAAGCCAACGGCACGGCTGCGACTAACAACAAATGCTTAATTTCGCATAATTAACCGATGCACCTGGCCAGAAAATGTTCGAATTTTGTCTTCCCCAGTAAAGGAATGTGACGAATACCTGGCGAAACCACAAATGACTGTGGCGATCGAGATTTCTTGCCCGACCGCAATAATGCAAGAAAAACAAGGGGAAAACCGTTTTTTCATTCTGTAAGGTGCGTTGCATTTTTGACAATTATGTGGTATGCTTGAGTCGTAATCGTCTGGCTCTTCCCTCGGCCAAGGGCATCCCAGGACCACTACAAAGAGCGGAGAACCACCATGACAAGTTCAGAGGAAGCCCCGTCTAATAACCGGAGTATTGAACCGGCGCCCTCATTCCGCGATGAGGCTTTGCGGCTGATCAATCTGAGCCTCGAAGAGGCGCGCACCCAACATCCTCTGGACATACCGCAGATTTTCAATTTCGACCGACCCAGCATGGGAGATATGGTTCCCATCAAACTATACCGTGCGGTGCGGCTCATAGCATTTCGCGAACTTATGGGTTCCCAGTTATCGTCTGCAGTACTTCAGGTGGCCGGGCAAATGCTAGCCGGGAAACTACGAGTTCGCGGTCTAACGGATGCAATCAATGCAATCGAGGATCTAGGCGTAGGCAAACCCCGCGTCCAAGAACAGTCGGACGAACGGCTGGTGTTAACCCTCGAAGAGTGTGCAACGTGTTCGGGAGCCCCGAATATCGGCGAACCGCTCTGCTACTTCGAGGCTGGGTTCCTGGAAGCAGCATTGAGTGGGAACGGAACGCAATTCACGGTCACGGAAACTCAATGCTGGGGACTCGGCGACAAGATATGCGTTTGGGAGGCAGTACCAACCGGTGAGAAAGCGCCTGCCAATGAACCAATAGAACTCCTTGCAGCACTTGCGGGAAAGGCTGCAGACGCACTTGATAATGCTGTCACTATTACCGAAAGAAGCCGCCTGCTTCGCCGTGCTTACCACGACTTGCTGGAGTCTGAACGCCTGAAACAAGACCTTATTGACATGATCATCCACGACATGAGGACACCATTGGCCGCCTCCATAGGCTCAATGCAAACCCTGGCAGAAACCGCATCAAAGAAACTCGCCCCACAGGAAGATGCGGTGCTTCGCATGGCAATACATTCGGCACAAACTCTTCTCGGAATGATAAATGACTTGCTTGACATAAGGAAATTGGAAGCAAATGCATTGATACTTGAGAAGAGCACAGCGCCGGTTGACGAACTCGTCCAAGAGGCGGTTGATCATGTTGGCATTCTCGCTAAGCGCAAACGTATAAGTCTTGTCTGCGAAATTCCTGTCCACCTCCCCTTGGTAATGGTTGACCGTGACAGAGTCGTCCGCG
>Ga0207433_10010902_pt1 | contig 13998 bp, 10 predicted proteins | sample YelNatPaOPGAMG01_FD_187559 | JGI IMG/M metagenome (GOLD analysis project Ga0207433, IMG submission 187559) | Hot spring thermophilic microbial communities from Obsidian Pool, Yellowstone National Park, USA - OP-RAMG-01 (SPAdes) (version 3) | ecosystem: Environmental > Aquatic > Thermal springs... | reverse complement strand
AGAAACCTTAACATGCGATTGAGCAGCTAAATTATAAATTTCATCTGGTTCAATTTTCTCAAGTAATCTATTTATACTGCTTGAATCTACTACATCTCCATAATGCAAAAATAATTTTTTATTCATTGAAATCTTTTAAACGTATATATGATAAAACATCTAACATCTTCATATCCTGAATAACCCGGAGAATAATATATTGCTATCAATTCCTAAATTAAATTAATAATCTGAAATCCAGCCATATGTCATATTTACCTTTTTACATTAATTTAGAGTGAAAATCCTTACCTTGTTAATAACTTATTAATTTTTTGATTTTTCAACTAAGATTTTGTTTAACAATATTCATCAAAGTTATTAATCATTCCTTTTACAAACCTAAAGTTACCTCATTAAGGCATTACCGCAGAAACAATTAACTTATTTCAGCATACAATTCTTAGCTGAATCCATCTCCTAATAATTCCCAAAATCTATTATTAAAAAACCATTCCGCTCACTTACAGCTCCGCTACCTCAGTCCCACAATATTTATTTTGAGACCAAGATATTCGCCTCTGGTATAATGTATCAAAACAAAATTAAGCTGCAATACCGTCTATCGAAATCTTTTCTTTGCCAACTCTTATAATCACAGAATAGCCGATTTCCTCTATACGTATCGCAACCCGTCTATCTTCATATCTACGCAAAAGTCGACCACTATATCCTGCAAAAATACCGCTTGTGATTATCACTCGCTCCTCATGGTCGAAGCTATTCGCCGTTACTTCCACAGATATATCTGCACTTTGACATTTTAATAAGAAATTTATTTCTTCACTCCTTACTACTGCTTTTCTATTGTTGAAAGTTACATAACGTACTACCCCTGGTGTCCGTAGCACACTTTCAATTTGATCTGGCATCGGTTTTACAAACACATAAGACGGAAAAAGAGGAACTTCAATCCATTTTTTTCTATCGCTCCATTGTCTAAATTGCTTTTGAACTGGTAATAAACTCTCTATTCCTTTACGGAGTAACTGAGTATAGGCACTTTTCTCGTGACGCGCACAAGTATACACAACATACCAGTTATCATTTGCTAGCCCTACCCGTTCATGGCTTTGTCCTTCTTCGGTTTGTTCTAGAATCCATCTTCGCTAAAACTTAAAAAAGCTGCCAACTCAAAAACTGTTCACAGGTTCCGCTAATTATCGACAATGTAGAATATGGATTCAACTTCTAAAGATTCTTATTCTAAAACGTTTTAATCCCGAAACACCAAACCTATTTTTTACCACCTCAATTGTTGTTTTGTATCTATATTCAATAAATACAAAGGACACCGCCAAAAATAAAGAAATAATCAAAGCTACTAGTGTATTTTTTCCACGTTTCGGACTTGATTTTTTTGTTGCTGGTTTCGCGTAATCCATAACATTTACAACCGGTATACTCTTTATCTCCTCAATTCTCGCAATTTCATATTGTTTCTTCAATTCAATATAAAGCGTCGAATTAATTTGAACCTCGCGTTCAAGCCGTGCCTGTTCAAGCATTAGCTGTGGTGATCCGGAAACCATCCTGTTCTTTTCACGAAATTCTTTTAACGCATTTTCTGCTCGCTCTAAATCCCTTTTCACTTCCACAAGTCTTTTCTCTATCCACTTCCTTTCTTCAGAAGCAGTAGATGTTTGCTTTGTTAAAATGAAATCGTTCAGCTCCTGTATTATGTTGTTTAAAATATCAGCTGACAGCTGAGGTTCCCTTGTCTCAATGCTCAATGTAATAACATTAAGTTTTATATCTGTATTGACTTCAAGAAGTCCCCTTAATCTCTTTATTGCAACTTCAAGACTTTGCTCAGGAGTATTCTCTTCAATTTCCCAGAATTGTATGAGGTCAACCGAATCTTTGAATTTCTTTGTTTTATATTTTCGGTAAATTACGTTATTCAATACCGATTCACTTTTTATCATTGTTGGATATAGTCTTGCCAGCGAAACCTCATTTGTAGCATTTAAACCCATAGCAGATAAATCTGGGATCGTGCTCGGAGTAACAAGTTTTGGTTTAGCTATATCGGGCAATATAACGGCTGTAGATTTATACTGATCAGGCATTACAAAAACTATAATCAAGGCAAAAAAAGTAACACAAAAAGTAAAAAGACCAATAAATTTTCTCTTCTTCCACAATGCAGAAATGAGTTCCACATAGTCGATTTGCTTGCCTTCTTGTTCTTCTAAATCATCCACAGAGCTTTTCATTGAAATCGAAATCCTTCTAATTATTAAACCTTATCAGAACACTTTTAAGAGAAATTCTGTCTCAATAAAGAAACTCTTATTTTGTTACCTGCACAATGGCCACTATAATTGCTGCAATGCTCATCATTATTGTAGACCAATCGCGCATAATTGCGAGGTACTTCTCCTCCTTATCTATTTTCTTAGGAACATATATTGAACTTCCTGGTAATATATCAGGATCTGGCAATAGGAATCTCGGCTTCCAGACCTGTCCATTAGGCAAAACCACCACTATTCTCTGCTGGTCAGCTTCTTCTTTAAGACCGCCTGCTTGCTCAAGGTAATAGCTCAGCCCTGCTCTCTTTTTATATAGAACCGCAGACGGAACAAATACTTCACCTGAAACCTGTACAACATCTACAACCCTTGGTAAATATAAGGAATCACCAGCCATCAGCGAAATGTTGCTTTTTGAATCTGGATCTTCATACGCATCTTCCAAATCTAATGGGACAAGTCTATGTACACCATCCACAAGTCTATAGAATCTTGCACCGGGAAGATATGCCTCAGGTCTAATACCGCCCGCTCTTCTAACTACATCATATAGCTTTTCATTCTTACTCATAAGGGTATAAACACCAGGATAATAAAAATAACCATAAAGTTTTACAGTCTGTGGATAAATGAATTTTGGACTATGTGGAACATTTACAACATCAAAATCCTTGAGTAGAATTCCTTTACTTAAGGTATCATTCCAGTATTCTCGTTGAACATTAAACCTTCTGATAACTGAATATTTGCCCACAGCTGATGTATCTATTCTAGAGAGTTCCCAGTTTTCAAAGCTTGCATCTTCGGTTGGTCCGCCTGCAAGTATCATAAGATCGCTTACTGACATCGACTCGTAACGAGGATATTGTCCAGGGTGCTTAACTGCTCCGTGTATGGAAACATAGCGCTCAGGGAAAAAATCGCTCTCTCTGTAAATAATCACCTGATCTTCGTTTTGAAGTAAGATATTTTCGATAGTATCGCCTTCAAGTGCTTTTCCCAGATTAAATTGAATAATTTCTCTTCTCAAATTTGGCAATAGTCGCAACAACGTAGCTTTTCCAGTAAAAGTATTCCTTGCAAGACTATCCGCTCTTAGGATTAAATCCTTTACTCGCATTCCTTCAATAAGCTCAAACGCCCCTGGCTTATTTACATTTCCCTGAATAGCAACACGATTCAGCGGGTAGTTTGTAATTGAGAAAATGCTTATCACATCCCCATTTTCGAGAGGAAATTTACTTTCCTCAAGTTCCTCAACAGAATTAAAATTTACATCTATATCAATAATATCTTTTCCAATTTCCACTCTCTGTTTGAACGGTACAAGTCTTTCCACGTGTATTCTCTGGAAATATGCATCAACATTTAAACCACCGCTAAAAGCAATGAGATCAGACAGGCGTTCATCCTCTTTAAGCTCATAGATAGCTGGACGTACTATCGAACCAATTATAGCCACTCTTTTTCCAGCTGGAGGTACAAACAAAATATCACCATCCTGAAGGCGTAAGTCATTTGCTTTATCACCTCTCAGTGCATAATCATAAAAATCAAGTTTTGCAATTACTTTATTTTCCCTTATTAAATTAATTGTGCGCAATGAACCGCTTGTTCCAGGGCCACCAGACAAATAAAGTGCATGAAGCATTGTGGAAAGAGAAGACAAGCTGTAACCACCTGGTTTAATCACTTCACCAAGCACAAACACCTGAATTGTTCGAAGTTTCCCCAGCGATACGTCAAGAAACGAGGTCGCTCCACGTCCACCATTCCTTAAACTGGCGTACACTTCCGTCATCCTTCGTAAAAGTTTTTCCTTTATTTGCTGAATGGTCAATCCATTCACATTAATAGGACCAACATCGGGTATAATAAGATTGCCTTCTCTATTTATTATTAATTGATGATAAAGCTTTGTATCGCCCCAAACGGAAATTATAATTTCATCTCCCGGTCCAGCTACATAGGAAGGTGGAGTTGGTATGTTTAGTACTGGTTCAAAAGTACTAGCAGGATATTGAAAAATATTGTAACCAAAGGGTTCTACGCCGGAATTATGCAGTCGCCCGTAAAATCCGGGTAAACCACTGTCAGATTGCCCAGACGGCTTCTTGGAAGACTCGGAAGAAATATAAGCAGGCTTTCCCTCCGTTGTACGTTCATCACTCGACTGAGAAACGCCCTTTGATTGAGCTGATACTGTATTCAGATAAGTGGTAACATCCACCCCCTTCTCACTCGCCAGTCTTATTGCTTCTTCTGGTGTTAAACCCAGTTCGTTCACCTTTTGTTCAATTTCAGCAGGTGTCATTGATTTTAAAGCTTCTTCTAATTTAAATTTCGATTGGGCTGAAATAAAGGAATTGTTAATTAGTAATGTTAAGAGTATAACTGAAAGAATAAATTTTCCCATTGAAAGGACCCCTTTAGAAGCAAGTATAATTAAAAACTACCAGAAAATAAAAAATCGTAATAAGTTTTGCTAACTCAAAAGATTTATCCATTCGGAAAACCCAGAATAATTCTCTAATAAATAAAATAAGAATTGTCTTTATTTACAACATTCATACTGTTATTTTTTCAGACTCTAAAGTACATAAATATGCAATAATTGGGCATATAAAGTCAGTTAAAAACGCAAATGTAGCATAAATTCATTGCTTTAAGATTATTAGGCAAGTTAATTTGGCGCTCTATTGCGCACCCGGAGGGACTCGAACCCCCAACCTCCAGCTCCGTAGGCTGCTGCTCTATCCAATTGAGCTACGGGTGCATTAACAACTTCTCCAAAACCAAGATATTAAAAAAATACCCTATTTTCAATTCAAGCACCTGTCACGATTCTTATTTATCACATCCTATTAATTTAAAAGAGTTCATTATTTTATGATTTCTTATTATCTTTTCACTTAATTGATTGCACAAACACACAAATTATAACACAGAGGGAAATTATGAAAACCACACATATTAAGTTTATCATCGGTATAATTGTATTTCTAATTTCAGCCTTGCAATTTATTTTTACTGCACAGGTCTCGGTGCCTTTCTGGGATCCAGGCGAGCTTTCGGCAGCTGCATATTATCTACAGGTACCGCACCCTCCAGGCGGACCTTTATTCTCAATAGTTGGAAGAATATTTTACATGCTACCAATTCCTGGCGATCTGGGTTATCGAATGAACTTACTGTCTGCTCTGGCAAGCGCATTTACTGTACTTCTACTATATTTAATTATTATAAAGGTAATAGAAAATTTCAAGGGAAAAGCTTATAATGATATAATCTCGAGTTTGAGCACATTTATTCCAGCTGCCATTGGTGCGCTTGCGCTTTCATTCTGTGACACATTCTGGTTTAATGGTGTGGAATCCAACTACTTTGCCGCTAGTACATTACTCTACACATTAATTATATGGTTTACATTAATTTGGAATGAAAAGGCAGACGAGCCAGGGAGTGAACGTTACATCCTTATTAGTGCTTATATAGCAGGCCTGTCAGGCGGACTCCATTTAATGAGCGTTTTAACAATATTCATTGTGGGACTGGTTATAGTGCTTCGCAAATATATCAATAACGATGCAGAATGCTTAAATTCGCTTTATACATTTGGCATCAATGTGATCTTCTTATTAGCTATTGCTTTCTTAATTTGGGGTGGTGAAAGTTCAACTGAACCGCCTACTCAAGAAGCGTACAAAGCATTCGATAGACGTTTTCTATTAATAATGACTTTTGCTATGGCAGGCTTTGTTGTACTTTTCAGGAAAAAGATTCTTCACAAAAACTCATATTATATCGGACTGGTTGTTGGTGCTGTTGCCACTGCAATAGTATTCCCTGGCATAATAAGATATCTCCCGAGATTGTTGTTATACATAGCAGGTGATCATCTAGAGATGGGACTTATAGTTCTTGTCGCAATAATGCTAATGTTAGGATATTTCGCATACTCATTATCCAAAAAGAAAAAGAATGAACTAACACTCGGTATTATTTGTATACTTCTGGCAATTTTTGGATTCACAACTTATACATTGATTGTTATCCGAGCGAATAAAAATATTCCAATGAATGAAAATGACCCGAGTACATTTGCACGGCTGGTTACGTACTTAGACCGTGAGCAATACGGTGATTTTCCGACTTTTAAACGAAGATGGTCAAATGAAGCCGAAAAAAGCGGCATTTATAAAAACTATAGCAGTGATCTCGATTTCTTCCTTAGATACCAGATGGCACATATGTTCAATAGATATGTTGGCTGGAACTTTATAGGCAGAGAGAGTTACGTCCAAGATGCAGGAATAGATTGGAAAAAACTCTTTGGAATACCGTTTTTCCTTGGTCTATTTGGTCTGTTTTATCATTTCCGTAAAGATTGGAAAATGGCATCAGTTTTTCTACTTGCTTTTGTAGTTATGGGCTACTTGATAGCTTATTACCAAAACCAGCAGGAACCACAACCAAGAGATAGAGAATATTTCTATTGCGGAGCGTATCTGGTTTTCGCACTATGGATTGGACTGGGTGTCAAAGGTTTGCTTGATCTTGCAAGCGAAAAAATAAAAAATCTTTTACTACAAAAATCATCATTCTGGGGAATAATTGTTCTAAGTGTATTTTTCGTTCCAGTAAGAATGTTCCAGGTAAATTTTTACCCCAACGACCGCTCAAATAACTGGATACCCTGGGATTTCGCATACAATATGCTTCAGACATGCGAAAAAGATGCAATACTATTCACCCAGGGCGATAATGATACATTTCCACTCTGGTACATGCAGGACGTAGAAGGAGTAAGAAGAGACGTAAGAGTCGTTAATCTGAGTCTGGCAAATACTTCGTGGTATATGAAGCAACTGAAAAATAAACCTGCATATCCAGAGGCAAAGCCCGTTCCATTAAATATGAGTGACGAAAAGTTAGAACAACTCATGCCGATTCAATGGGAGCCCAAAGAAATACCAATACCTGTCTCAAAAGAAGTAATAGAAAAGTATTTACAAAAAGGGATTAAACTGGACTCTTCTGTAATCAATAATGGAAAAATTACTTTCTTTCTTAATAGTACTGTGCAATTTAGAAACATTGGAGCTTTAAGGATACAGGATATTATTGTATACGATATTATTCTGGCAAACAACTGGGAAAGGCCTATTTATTTTGCAACTACCTGCGGCCCCGACGCAAGAATAGGACTTGATGAGTACTTATGGTTCCACGGGCTTGCCCTGAAACTTGAGCCATACAAGGCACCCTCGTCTATTGCAAACTTAAATAAGGAGGTAGTCGAAGCAAATTTATTTAATCAACCGGAAGGATATTCAAAAACACCCCAGTATGGATACAAATTCAGAAGCATTGCTGATCCCGATGTATTCATTGACGAAAACACAAACCGCATCATAACAAACTATAGATCCATCTTCCATAGACTTGCACTGTATTATACATATATAAATAAGGATAATAAGAAAGCTGCAGAAATACTTGACCTGATGGAGAAACTTATGCCAGGCAAAAAGGCGCCCTACGGCTGGTATCTTGCTAAAGAATTAACAAAATATTATTACACTGCAGGAAGAATAGACAGGATTAAAGAATTATTGCCTGAAATCGAGTCTGCCTGTTTTGAAGCACTCGAAAAAAGAGAAACCCAATTTCATCCTTATTATAATCCTTATAAAACACTGGTCGAAATATATGAAGTAACAGGAGAAAAAGAAAAATTACTAAATTTACTGTCGAGATTAATAGAACTATATCCGACAGACAATTCATTAAAACAAAAGAAAAAAGCATTGGAAGATTCACTAACAAAGGCAACTTTTTCTAAGTAAATTAAAAAGTTAATTCAATTTTTGGTCATTCATTTTACAGGGACCATGCAGAAACCTGTTCATATCGTAGTGAATAAACATACTCCGTTTGCCGTTCAACTATTTGAACGAATAGGCAATGTTACAGCTCTGGATACAAAAGAAATAACTAAAGAAACGGTGAAAGACGCAGATATTCTGATAGTACGTTCGGAAACTAAAGTTAATAGAGAATTACTTGAGGGCAGTAAAGTCAAATTTGTTGGCACGGTAACAATAGGAATTGACCATATAGATGTAGATTACTTGAAAGAAAAAGGTATTCACTTCGTAAGTGCGCCGGGCAGTAATGCTAACTCCGTTGGTGAATATGTGATATCTGCTTTACTTGAACTGGCAAACCTTAAGCATCTTAGCCTTACCAACAAAACAATAGGAATAGTGGGCGTTGGAAATGTTGGGAGTAACGTATGGCGCAAAGCTGAAGCATTGGGGATGAAGGTATTACTCAACGACCCTCCACTAGAAATGCAGGGATGCAATTACCCTCTTATACCACTTGAAGATTTGATGAGAGCAGACATCATCAGCTTGCACGTGCCGTTAACCCGTTCTGGACCTTACGCAACCTATCATTTTTTCGATGAAAAGAGAATAGGACAAATGAAACCTGGGTCAATACTCATCAACACATCAAGAGGACCCGTTGTGGAAACAAACGCTTTGAAAGAAGCACTTATACATAGGCATCTTTCGGGTGCTGTTCTGGACGTTTGGGAAAATGAGCCCAGAATCGACACAGAACTGCTTGACCTCGCATCGATAGGTACACCGCATATTGCTGGATATTCTCTCGACGGAAAGATAAATGCCTTATGGATGAATTACAAAGCGGTGTGCAAATTTCTCTCTTTACCTATTGATAAAAGTATTGAGAGTATAATTCCATCGCCATCCTTACCGGAGATTAATATCGAGCGGATTGACTCACTCGAAGAAACCTTAAGAGAAATAGTCAAAAAGTGTTACGATATTATTTTCGACGATAGAAATCTGAGGAAAATAATTATGTTGCCAAAAGAGCAACAAGCAGATTATTTTTCCAGTTTGCGAGCAAACTACCGCATTAGAAGAGAATTTTTTAACACAACAATAAACATACCAAAAAGAGAAGCAGTTTTTGGACGAATTCTTGAGTCACTTGGATTTAAAATAAATTTCTATTAGCAAGATGGAAAAAAAACTCAAAATACGAATACGCAGAATAAACATGAAGAACGATGACTTACCACTGCCTCAATATGCCACACCGGGCTCAGCGGGCATGGATTTATTTGCAGCTAATGAAGATACTATTGAAATAGCTGCCAATGAAACAGCATTAATCCCCACGGGTCTCAGTATTGAGTTGCCTATAGGCTATGAAGCCCAGATTAGACCACGTAGCGGTCTTGCTCTTAAGCATGAAATAGAAATTCTAAACTCACCCGGAACAATAGATTCAGATTATAGAGGAGAGATAAAAGTAATAATAAAGAACTTTGGAAGCCAACCTTTTGTTGTGCATAGAGGAGATAGAATTGCACAAATGGTCATTACAAGATATGAAAGAATAGATTGGGTAGAAACAAATTCAATAACAGAATCAATCCGTGGAACTGGTGGATTTGGCCACACTGGATTAAGTTTTGAAAAAAAATAAGGAACCATTAAAAAATGGCTAAGACAAAAACAAAAAAGGGTAGGAGATCAACCATCCCAAAAACCGACAAGAACAAAACCCAAGATATAAGACTTGATTCATTTTTTAGTTCTCTTGGAAGAATTGAAATTGTCTTATTAATAGGCGGAATTCTTTTGCTACTGGTATTAATATACACCATTCATAGTATCCTATCTCCCTTTCTTGCATTTGGTGCTTTATTGTTCATTCTATATCCTCTGAGACGTTATTCTCTTGCAAGGAATATAATATGGCTTGCAGTTATATTGTTTAGCTTATGGTTCCTGTACTCAATATCGAATATACTGGTTCCTTTCATAATTTCATTGGTTTTTGCCTACATGCTCGATCCACTTGTTACATACTGCCAGCGATGGAAAATTCCGAGATGGATTAGCTCTCTTATCTTGATCCTGATATTTATAATATGCATAACATTAATAATTTTCCTTGTTATTCCAATCGCTTTAAAGCAATTAGAGGGAATTGTAAACTCCTTTGCAGATTTTACCAAAGAATTTTACAACTCCGTCTGGAATAGCAAGCTCATCAAAACAATAGAAAGCTATGGTGTTTCAGTAGAGGAATTAAGAAAAATCATGGGAGATCAACTGACACCACGGTTTGAGGACATTTTGAAAGCAACTATTGAGACGCTTGCTTCGCTAATGGGCGAACTGAAGAAATTTATTACACAAATTTTTTACATAATATTAATACCGTTTCTGACTTTCTACTTCTTAACTGATTTTCCAAAGATAAATTACAGATTCAAAATGCTTTTTCCAAGGCATATGCGCGACCGCGTAGAATACTACATGAGCCGTGCAGATGAACTAATTGGAAACTACTTACGAGGTGCAATAACAGTGGCAGTCATAGAAGGCGTAATTATAACACTGCTATTCTCCCTTGCAGGAATAAAGTATGCCTTCCTGTTGGGCATGCTGGCTTGTATATTTGATTTGATCCCTTACATAGGTCTAATAGCAATTCTGGTTATATCTGCCATTATTGCATTATTTAGTAATCCTCCAGCATTAATAAAAGTGGCTATTGCAGTAAGCTCAATATCATTGCTTCATATGGTAGAAATCACATTTTTATCACCAAAAATTTTGGGCAGTAAGGTTGGGCTCCATCCATTATTAATCATATTAGCAATGCTGGTTTTCATGTATTTTCTTGGAATAATAGGATTATTTATAGCAGTTCCAGTAACTGCGCTAATCATCTTATTTGTGCAGGACTGGGAAGCAAGAAGACGCGGTATAGTTATACCACCAAACAAATTTGATGAAGAACTTTTCTAATGGCAGGAACATTATATCTTGTAGCTACTCCTATTGGAAATTATGAGGATATTACCCTTCGCGCCTTAAAAATTCTCGAAGCAGTAGACTTAATAGTTTGCGAAGAAAGAAAAGAAGGCTTAGCACTTTTGCATCACTACAATATAGAAAAGCAAGTGGAAACGTTAAACGAGCACAATGAAATTCCTGCAACAAACACAATTCTCGAATGGTTAAAAGAAGGTAAATCCATAGCTTTGATCTCCGATTGTGGTACACCCGTTTTTGCGGATCCAGGACAAATTCTTGTTAAAAAAGCAATCGAAAATAATATCAAAATTGTCCCGATCCCTGGTGCATCCTCCTTAATGCCCGCGTTGATAGTTTCTGGATTTCCAATAAAAGAGTTCGCATTTATCGGCTTCTTACCGCAAAAACGAGAGCGTAGACTGTATGCCTTAAATCAGCTTAAACGTGAAAAACGTGCAATGGTTATCATGGATACACCCTACAGATTAATTCAGTTGCTGCGAGATATAGCGCAAACTTTTGGAGAAACAAGACGCATATGTGTTGCTATTGATCTCACAATGCCAACTGAAGAGATACATCATGGCACAGCCCGAGAATTATATAAGCAATTCCTTGAAAGTAAGAAAAAAGGTGAATTTGTAATAGTTATCGAAAGCCAATAATCGCTAAATCAAAAATTACACCCTTTCAATAATGTAAATCAATTTGGTGCCTTGCAGGTAAGTAAGCAAGGCACCGCTTGCTAATAATCCATCAAATTGAACTAAAAATAAACGGATAGTTTCAAAAACCCAGCTGTCGATACAGATAATGTAGAACCGCTCTCCCACTTAGTAATGGTTGTCTCATCATTAACAGGATCGTATGTTTCTTCGTCTTTATAGGAATAGTAGTTTAATCCAAATTTGTATTCGCCACCTATGCTAATGGAACTAACCAAATAATACTCAGCGCCGAGTACTATGACAATCCCAAGCCTTGTTTCAGGTAAGTAATAATTTCCATCTATTGTCAATCCCATGTGAGAATTCGTTCTCTTTAAGGGTTTACCAGATAACACAGGCTCCACTTCCTCTGTACTTGACGTTTTAAAAAGTACTTCCGCACCTAAATAAGGTGATAAACGAGTTTTAGTTAAATGGTATTCAACTCCAGCACCGAGGCCTAAAACGCTAGCAGATCTTTTACCATCTTTACCGACCTGCGGGCCATTGTATGGTACGGTTTCTTTCGCAACAGTCAATTGAAATACACCACACAGAGCAACGTAATCCGAGATGAAATACTTTAGTCCAATACCTCCATAATAGGAAGCAACATTTAGTGCATCTAACCCTTGAAATTGAAATAATATCCCTTTTGCCCCTTTTGCTTGACTTGTTGTAAATTCTTCAGCTAATGCCAAATTAACAGCTATTATCAAAGCAAATGTAATTTCAAATACCTTTTTCATTATCTCTCCTCCTCATTTATTTTTTACCTCTGGCTAACTCTGCAAGTTTAAAAAAATACAAATACTCTACAGTTCTTCTTCAATCATTAATAAATCTTAAGTTAACATTGCGAAACACCAAACATTTGAGTACAAACAAAAAGTGCCTCGCTTACTCAGCCGAGGCACTTTGTATAACAGCCGTTAAATCTCAGTTTAGAAATACAGTGCTAATGTCAAGAACCCTGCAGTGGTAATACCTATATCAGTTGCAGTTCCACCTGGTACTTTCAACGACACTGCACCAATTGTAGCCTCTGCATCCTTTATACTCTCAGCCTTAAGTCCGATTTGATACTCAGCTGATAAGCTAAGACCATTAGTGATATAGTATTCTCCACCTATTAAAAGCACAACGCCAATTGAAGTGGAAGCGTTGGGTACTATATCACCAGTTGCTGGATCCATGTAGCCATTCTCGACCTTTGGTTGAGTAGTACCGGATGGTACAGCCTCCAATTCCTCCGTGCTCAATGTATAAAACTGAACCCCTGCACCGATATAAGGAGTGAGACGGCCTTTTGTCAAATGATATTCAATAGCAGCACCGACGCCAATTCCAAAACTATTGCTTTCATAATCAGTACCAGTTTGAGTCGGATTGGCTGAATCATAGTAAGGCTCGCTATAGGTATCATAATTAATATTAACTACGGTTCGCAATGCTAAATACTCTGATAGGAAGAATTTCATTCCAAGCCCACCAGCATATGCATTGGCATTCAAGTTATCCAACCCCTGGAATTGAAATAACAATGCTTTTGCTCCAGGAGCCTGGCTGGATACAAATTCCTGACCATACGTTAAAGCAGTCATTACAACGAGAATTCCCACAATTGCTAATAGCTTCTTCATAACATCCTCCTTTAATTGTTAATAAATTGTTTATTATTTAATAAATTAACAGGATTTTTGCAATTCGCAAAATCACTGCCTGAAACTAAAAGTATACTCTCTTTTCCCGTCCATCCCTCCTTTCCTTTATTTGTTAATATCCCTTTTCATTATAAATACTTGTTGTAAATTTAGGTATATTACTATCAATTGTCAAGTTCTTATTCTTATAAGGTTGTATCAATTTTTGTGGGGTATAGGATTTACCCTAAGAGCGTGTTTATTAAAGAATTCTGCACGCAAAGCTAGAATGTTATTTGCACCTTCCTTGCTCCAACGCATACCTTGTCTCTTCATGCGTTTTTTTACAATAAGATCAGCCATTTTTTCAATAACACCAGAGCCATGTATACGGTTCGGCTGATATATCATACCCTGTAAATTGGTTTCAACATACTGTTTAAATTCTTCTAATGCAAAACCATGTTTTTCGTCTGAT
>Ga0207433_10010899_pt1 | contig 14001 bp, 6 predicted proteins | sample YelNatPaOPGAMG01_FD_187559 | JGI IMG/M metagenome (GOLD analysis project Ga0207433, IMG submission 187559) | Hot spring thermophilic microbial communities from Obsidian Pool, Yellowstone National Park, USA - OP-RAMG-01 (SPAdes) (version 3) | ecosystem: Environmental > Aquatic > Thermal springs >... | reverse complement strand
AAGATTACAGAATCATAAAAGAATGCCCTCAATGGATTCTACAATGCTTGGAAACTTATGAGCAAGTTAGTAAAATCTTCCAAGAATTCTGACAATGACCTCATTTCCATAGCCTTCGTTGACCCGACATATAGCGCGCGCTTCTTTGGGCTTTTTAGCACGCAGACCCTGTCTCTTATCTTGTTGCGGTATTTCTTGCGTGGAAATACTCCACTATAAGCGAGGTTTCATTCATAATGGATAACCAAGTATTCCTTTCGCTCCTCAATCCTCTGGTATTACCTCGAATCCCACGATCCTTCCTACCTTGTTAATTTTATCAAGGTACACTGCACATGCTACATAAAGATCTACGTCCTTTCTGATGTCTATCCCCTTCATATCAAGGCCATACTCCCTAATTAGCCTCATATACCCTGGATCTACCTTCAGAGACTTTATAGCTGCGAGATATTGCTCCCATATCTTGTCATCTCGAATTGTCGATTTTACTTCGATTACTATAAGCTTATCATCATCAGTTATAAGTACTAAGTCTACGCTCTCCCCCCTACCAGCAATTTGTGCTTCTAGTCGAAAATCTTTTACTTTCCTCCCGAAGACCGCACCTGCCTTTAATATTTTTTCTGCTACCCTGTTTCTTGCATTGTTTCCATAAGCTTCCTCATTACCCTCCTCTATTTTTTCGTACTCCTCGTTGCTAAGAGTCCATTCCTTCTCTAGAGGGCCTATCTCAGTGGGGAGTTTGTACTCTGATTTCCAGATGCTTTCAGGTATTATCTTGTGGTCAAAGGATTTTGATCTGGAGTCAATGTAATTTATCACGATTTCCCCTGTGAGGGAACCTGCTCTCATATAGTTGACCGTGCCCTTCGTGTCCCTGAATTGGAGGACCAAGTAGGTTTCATAACCCCTACACGCAATCCTTACGGTATGCTCCTTTATTATTCCGTCCCTCAAATCCATTGCATTAAACCTGACGTTGAGGACCGGTGCATTGTGGCGCTCATCCCACTCGAACTTCTCTACAGAAACTGGGAACTCAATGCCAGAGAATCTCATAAACCATCCGTCTTCCGTGAGGATTAACTCGAAAGGAAGGGTTTGCCTCGCGATTTCTAGTATTTCCCAATCCGATATATTTTTAACCTCAACCTCTATTTTCTGTCCGGGCTCGCCAACCCAACTGGGAACTAAGTACTGATAGCGCTGACGCGTTGGACTATATTTTCTGATGATAATCCGTTCTTTCACCTTAATGATGAAAAAGCCTTCCTTATCGCCGAGTGCAGCCCTCAGAGGTTTAGTTGCAAAGAACAGGTATCGATTCTCAGGCTTATTACCCTCCTCAATGGTGGCGATGAGAACAGTACCCTCCGGGTAGTCGACCAGCCTGCTGAGCGTCTCCCATGCTTCCTGGTCCTCCATAGCCTTCAGTTCAATGACTACTGCCGAGGAGAGCGCGCAGCCCTGCGTCACGCTCTCCGGATACCTGAAAGCGTTTTCGACGACGCCTCTAAGCCTAGAATTGGCATAATCCCTGCTCCCCATGGTTGATTTGAGGGCCTCGGCGTAGACTCTCTGCAGAACTGTCAGGAGCCATCTGGCGGCTTCTGGTCCAAGCCTGTCCTGAATGTGTCTTATCAGGCTGAGAACCTCGTTCGCGAGCCCGGTGTCTGATATTGAGTTGTAGAACAAAATTGTCTCGAGCTCAAGGCTCTTTACGTATTCCTCGCTTTCCTTCTTAGCCCTCTCTATCGCTTCCTCCGCCGTCTCCCCTTTCGCCACGTAGTCTGTAATCCTCCTTACCAGCTCCGTCCTACCCCTGCTGCTTAGCGTCTTGAGCCACTCAACGTTCTTCGCAAGAGTGTTGACAACGTCCAGAGCCTGGGTGTCGGTTAAGCCGTTGAGCAGAACTGTTTCGAGAAGCTCCTGCTTGAAGCCTCCTCCAAACATGCTTCCGAGGAGCTCGCTTACGCTCGCCACCTGAGTGTAGAACTCTTTCCGACCTATGCTTGTCCAGACTATTCTTGTCTCAACCGCTTGTATTCCTACGAACGCGCCCGATGAGTATGAGAATAATGGTGCTTGGAGGCTTCCGCCCGTGTAGATCCCTAAGTAGGCCTCCTTGTTCGGATAGATGATTTCTACGAGGCCCTCCTGAACCCCCGTCCTGGCTAGGCTGGCTTCTGAAAGGAGTAGGCTGTCCCCGCTTGGCAATGCTAATTCGCCGACTCTGAGCCCAGACTTTTCCTCCAGGATTACTGCTGGGAGATAGCTTCCCCCGTATGCTGCGAGGGGAGCCGTGCCTTCGACGAAGAGAACCCTCTGCCCCCCGATGCTCGCGCTAAGAACCATTTTATTAAGCTCAACGCCGCTGTAGCCGATGTCGCTGCTCCATACGAGCTCCTGCGTTAAGCCTTGAGAATAATATGTTCTGCCACCGATCTTTATTCCGCCTGGGCCTACGCTTCCATCGCTCCACCCGGAGAGGCCGTAGAAGGAGAGGTCCATGTCCCTCAGCGGTGGTGCAAAGTCCAGAGCCACCTTAACCTCCCCGAGCAGCCTCCCCATCACCTCACCCAGACGGTCGTCGATAAGGGAGAAGAGGTAGTAGTGCTTCAAGTCTCCGTGGTTGAGCACAATCTCCTTGAACGGTAGGTCAACGCTGACCTCACCATTCTCTCCGACGAGGCGGAACCAGGCGTACTGCCCTTCTTTGATGTCTTTGAAGAGCTTGTCTCCAATGCTTTTCTCAACCATTATTTCAAGCCTGTCGCCAGTGAGGGTGCGAAGGATGATGGAGCCCTCTGCTCCAAGCTTCTTCAAGAGTGCTCCGCTCATCATCGCTTCAAGGTCGTCGTGGTAAGTCTCGGCTAACGCGTCTATCTCGCCTTGGCTTAGGCTGAGGAGCAGGGCAAGCTTATTGCTCGGGTCTGGGAGGGCTAGGTTGATGGCGAGCTCATCGGCATGCCTGCCCAAGAAATCTGGGCTCAGGCTGGAAATCCTGTCGAGGAGGAGTGAGAAGTCTCTGATGGTCCCCTTCTCGTAGCTCAGGGCAAGAGCCTCCTTCAGAGCCGTCATGGGGCTAGATTCGGAGCAGTAGTAGTCGAGCTGGATAAGGCCCTTCGCAACCCTTGCTGCAGTAACGGTGCCGTACTGGCTTTCAATATCGCTGAGCAGAAGCTGATACTCTTCGGGAGCATACTTGATGTAGAGCTGGTTGCTGATCTCCTTCGCCAGAGCGGTGCCGAGCGCTCCGACGAGGGCACCTATGGTTCTGCACCTTGCCTCATCGTCCAGAGTCGGGTCTACTAAAGCCCTTATGGGGAGCACAACTATGCCTGTCGGGCCGTATGTGAAGAAGTATGTTGGGTCCCCGGTTTTCAACGCGACGAAGCCGCTAACCAGGCTGCTCGCAGCCATCCCCGTGATGAAGAGGGGGAGACCTATTTCCGGGACGAGCATCGTGAGAACACTGATGCCCATAGCTGCAAGGAAGCCCTCTGCGAATTCAAACGGGTACCTGGCGATAGTCTTTCCAACGTTGAAGCTCTCGAAGGTTTCAAGCAGCTTTTGCTTCGCAACCAGCCTCCCGTTCCTAAGCACCTTGACGGTGAAGCTGCAATCGAGGATTCCGTCGGGCCAGTACGCAGTGTTCTCAACATAGCTCCCGTATTCTCCTTCAACAGTCCTCTTCACCCATGTTGTGAAAGCCAGCTGGTATGAGGCTCCGCCAGGCGGGGTTGCTAGAAGCCAGTTATTAGGCTCAGCAACAGGGATAGAGACTATCCTTTTAACGGCTTCAGGCGAGTAGAAAGCCTGGCTTGCCTCTTCAATCTTCTCCTGGTTCTCAGCCTCAATAATAACCTGGTATGTCAACGTGTCTCCAGTCGGGTTCGCTATAGCGACCCTCAGGGTGTTCTGTTTCCCAAGCATGTTAAGCTCGTTCCTCTCAATCGAGGCTTGGAGGACCCTCATGCTGAACCTTACCGGGTTTCCTTGAGAAACGCTTGCTCTCCTAACAATGTACCCCTCGCCCTCATACTTCTTAGCTAGGCTCTCGTCAAGGGTTTCACAGACGAGCTCAAGGGCCTCGCCGCCTTCTACAACCCTTGGAACCAAGTAGTACTTCGACGGGTCATTATACTTAGCCCTAACAATGTTTTCAGGCACGTTGGATTCAATTAACATCCTTCCGCCGGCATCCATCTCAACGTTTCTCTCGGCGAGCTCCCACCTCTCCCCGGACTCCTCCTTCCTAATCACGACTGGAACCTGGTATTTCTCCCAGTGGAAAACCCTGTACCTTACGAAGCCTCCTTCTAAATAGTAAAGCTTGTAGAGGTCTACGACGTAGCTAACCCTCTCTTTCCTGTTAAACTCCTTTATGTAGGGCGGGGTTGGATACTGGTTTGCAACACTCTCCTCAAAAGTACCTAAGAGTTTCTTGTTCTCAATCCTGTAGAAAGCCTCATACTTCTCGTTTGGAAGAACATTATCAGGCTTATTCTCAACATCGCCCTGGTATACCCACTCCCCGTAGCCGCCTACGTGGACACTAACATCATCGACATAGAGCTCACTGTTCTCAGAAGCTACGAAGGAGATAGTGTAATAGCCTGCTTGGCTGAAGATGTCTCCAGAGTTCCTTAGAAACCTGCTCCAACTACTGCTCCCGCTTAAGGCGAATAAGCATGCGGAGCCGTCGGGCTTCTTTATCGCTACTGCCCCGCTTCCCCTCAGAATATACCAGAAGTCTAAGGCTGGGCTTGAGCCTCCCGCGTCAAAATAGAAGGTTTGTCTCCACGCCCCTCTTCCGTTCCTTGAGGCTATTCTGAGGCTGCTCGGGCTGCTCCTGTATGTTGAGGAGCATATTTCCCCACTTGCGTCGCCGAGGCTTTCGAAGCTCCAGCCCCCGCTGGATGAAACATTCCCGTTAGAAACATACTCGTGGAACGGGTGGGTTACATACTTGTAGTAGTGGTAGAGGAGTTTCCATGTCGCGTTGTAAACATCGTAGTAGGATGTTTCCTTTACTATCGTCGTCGTATTATGCTTCTCAGCAAAGTAGCGTGGATCCATGCTGGTTAAGAGCTGAGCCTCCAGCTCAGTCACTATGCCAAGGTATGTTTTAGAAGTCCAGTTGACAACCTCGGGTGAATAAATCCATGTTGACATGTCGTATGTTTCAGGCTTCTCGTCGACGTAGCCCTTGAAGACCCAGCCCCATTTCTCCTCGTAATACGTTTCGTTCCAAGCCTTATAGTATGGCCTAAGCTCGTAAACATCGTAAACAGGCTTCAAGAGTGTTGCGGCAACGTAGTACTGTTTAACCTCCCTGGCGACTGTTTCAAACCTAGTTATGTTCTCCTCGTATGACTCTACCCCGGAGGACTTGTAGACCATGCCTTGGCTGTTAACCCAGTTCCTGAGGCTTTGCTCAACAGCCTGCTTAGAGTTCTCAGCGTCGCTTCTCGACGGAAAGCTCTTCGCGTAAACCGGTAAATCAGCAATACTAATCTTCTTCTCCTCGTAGCCGGATGGGATGACAACCTGGTATGTCTTCCTGGTTTCATAGTGAGAGGTGTCGATTCTGCGGTATATTCTCCACGCTGCGACGTCGCCATCCGCCTGCTTCTCTCCCGTTTTATAGAGCCTGGCTGAGTACGGTCCCTGCGAAGAGTAATAATAGTATTCCTCCCCATTTTCATCGATGCTTTTCACAAGCTCCCCTGTTTGAAGCATCTTCTCGAAGTCAGCCTTCTTAATCTCAACCGTTCCAAGGATGCATAGTCTTGATACTGGGGCTGTTTTGTCGAAGACGTAGGCAGTTATTTTTTCTCTAACCTCCTCCGTGACGTAGCCGTCCCTGCTCATCATCACAGCCTCGTAGCGATTAGTTGTCTCCTTTACGAACTCAAGCTCATACGAGTATACCCAGACCTGTTTCTCAACCTCCCTAATCTCAGCTACTCCAAGCATTCCTGGGTAGCAGTAGAGATAGTTCTCAGCATCCCAGTAGTTTTCAAACTCAGCCTTCACAATATACTTCACTACCCTGACTGTTGGGACTATGGCGTATTTCGTCTCAACCCTAGTAACTTCCTTTGTTTCCGTCTTCAGAGCAGTGTTGGAAGTAATCCTTGTGGCGTTCGCATTCTTCTTAACCTCATTCTCCTTGGCCAAGGCTTCCTCAAGTGTTTCAAACGGGCCGTAGGTCTCCTCCTTACTCCTGTAGCCTGTTAAAACATATCTTTTATCCCCAACCTTAATCTCGCTCGAGCCGCCTTGAGAGTAAACATCGTAAACAGTTGTCTTGTTGCTTGTCCTCCTATATATCGCGTAGCCGGCAGCGTTGAGAGGTATCGTTACAACAACGTTTCCAGCGTCATCCCTCTCAATAGTTATGCTGCTGAGGTCGTAGGTTGAAAGCATGCTCAGCTCAGGGTTTCTCCTTATCTCTGAAGCAAGCTCCTCGCTGCTCCATCCCTCGGCAATAGCTGTGGAGACAAGGCTTCTAAGCCTGTCCTCGCTGAACCTCGCCTCCTCACCAAGGCTGAGCAGAATGCTGCTGAACGGGGCCTCAGCGCTTAAGACGAGAACAGTGAGGGTGATCGCAGCCACAATCCTCTTCACGCTTCTACCCTTAAACAAAGAGAACCATGTTTCCCCGGCCCTCGTCATCTCCTTATCGACTCGAGAAACGAGGCTTACTATCGTTGGGATTAGCATGAAACAGGTGAACAGGCCCGTGAAACCGTATGCTGAGAGAACAGTCAGCATGAGGAAGACCATGGCGGTTACAGAGAGGAACCTTCCTAAGCCTATCTGGAACCTTACCCCGGCCAGCATTGTCACCATCCTGGTGATCGCAAGCGCTAAGAGGATTGCCGCCATAACCCCGGCTCCGTAGTTCACCGCTACGAGTCTCAACACATCCTGGAAGCCGGTTGAGGAAACAGTAGAGTAGCCCGCGAAAAAGATTAGGGTTAGGCAGGCGACGCTGGAGAGCAAGAGGAACGAAAACCCCTTTGCCAGCATCCTGATGTTTCTCCTAAAGCCCTCCGCAACGCTTTCGCGTCTGATTATGAAGAGGGATGCAGCGCAGGTTAGCGTGAGAAGCAGGTTGAGGAAGAGGAAGACGGCAACCATGGTTAGAATCAGCCTAACTGTTGGAGCACCGTTTACGATTAGCTCAGCAATATCCGGAGCCAGATGGAGAAGCAGCCTGGTTACTGTCAAGTATGCTATCGCCGCGCTGGCTAAGCATAATGGCCAGGCCCTAGCGAGGTCTATGAGAATCCTGAGCCTGCTACGCTTGCTCATAATCCCACCCTAGCCTTCTCAAACGCGGTTATCCCGTTCCTGCCCTCAACAGGATAGATGGTTGCCTCGAAGCCTGAGCCCAATATGGTGAAGGAAACTCTTCCATTAAGGTCTGTCACACCGCTCTGATCAGTTTCAAAACACTTCACTCTGAGGCCTGCCACCGGGCTGCCGTCGTGAGCCCAAGAAACCCTAACGTTAACGCTTCCACCATTCCTCTCAGCCGAGACAACAATATGGGTGAAGACAAGAGTTATCCTGGGAATCCTCACCGTCAGCTCAAGCTCGTCACTCCTGTTCTTAGAGGAAAAGCCTATTCTTCTTGAAACGTTCAGCTCCTGGAAAACCTTCACCACAGCCGAGCCTGTTTCAACGCCACCCCTAATCTTCTCCGTGACCCATCCACCCGAGGAATAGTAGCTTATCGTCTGGTTGAAGCTGATTGTTGAGCCGCTGTTAGCCCATATCTCCGAGCCTATCAGCGTTCCTCCAACAACCCTGGTTTCCCTCTTAATCTCGGTGACAAGGTATTTCCCGGATGTGAAGCCAACCTCGTCGCCATTACTTATCGCAACAGCAACCTTATGTACACCAACTTCACCGGAGCCCTCGTAGTAAACAGCGTCAATAGCATAGCCTTCGCCAACGCTAGCTGAGGGGACGCTGCCTCCAACCCTGATCACAACCGGGCTGGCGAACGACCAGCAGTCTCTGTTTACACCTTGAAAAACCGCTTTCTGAACGCTCCCCGGTGTTCCATAACCGGTTTTCTCAATCCCCTTCCATGCTGCTCTCCAGCTCATGTTTCTAACGCCGCTAACCTGGGGAAGCCTGAAAGTGAAGACATGGTTTGTTTCCCCGTCTAGGGCTGCTTCAGCAGCATGGGATTCAGCCATTATTGTTCCGCTTCCCTCGAGCCTAATGTCCATGCTTGCGTAAGCTAGGTCGCACTCCAAGTAGGCGTTTGAAGAAACGTTAATCGTGATGCCCACAGTCAGCCTGACCTCATGCGTTCCTTGACCGATAGTGGCAGCCCTCCTGTAGCATTTGGCCCACCAGTACTCCTTGCCAAGCTCGTAAACCTTAGCCCCGTCGACGTAGAGCCTCAGGTATTTCTCTAAAACAGTCCATCCGTCCGGAGGCGGAAACCTATCGTCACCGCAGACGTAAACGCTTGCGGAGAGGCCTTCAGGTATAGTCACTACCGCCGTGGCAGTCTTCGTGCCGCTGTAGACTCCTTGGCCATTGGTTTTGATGTGGAGGTATCCTGTACCGCCGTACCAGGCTCTTTCATCCACAGAGTAAGCTATGCTTACTGAGTCTACCCTAAGGCTGCTCCAGGAGTAGGATGATGGGGTTGCCGAGGCCGTTGGCCTACTTGATTGAGGAATTAGGCTGGAGAAGAGGAGGGGCATGAGGATTGAGGAGGAGAATATGGTGTAGAACAGGCCTCTCAGAAAGGCGTGCCCAACCATTCCATATGCGGTGTGCACTGGCTCAAGATAAAGGTTTTCCAACCATGCAGGAATCTTAGGAAAGTAAACGCTTGAGGGAGAGGGTTGAGTGAAAGTGAGCATGCAAAAGAATGCAGCAGTCTTAGAAAACCCGTTTAAAAACTTCACGTGCGCTAACGCGTGCTATTCGCTTAAATCCTCTCCTTCAAGATGAAGGCTTATCGCTTCCCTTATGTTTTCTACAGCCTCGTCCAGCGTTTTCCCCTGGCTGACAACAGGCAGGTCAACACACTCAGCAACATAGTATTTCTCCCCCTTGTAAACCCTCACCTGAATAATTTTTCTCATCCAACTATAAACCTTCTACACTACTTTTAAGCTTTGCCTTAAGAACAAATCATACTGTACTTCCGATATCCAATTCAAGCCTATCAGAGGTCTCTGAAAAAGGGTCGTGAGCGGCTTGATTTTTAAAATCAGCAAAAGCACGCGCGCTGTTACTTCTGTTCTATTGCTCTTTTAGCAGGTAGAATATATTCTTCGAAGACTTTGTCCCATTCTTCTTGGTTTGTTATTTTGAACAGATCAGTCCACGAGCCGTCTGGTTTCTCAACCCTGCATAGGAACCAATTGCGTCTTGTTGCAATATAGGCGAATCTTTTTCCCTTATACCACACGGAAATCCATCTTCCATGAATGGGCCTGACTTCCATTCCATTGTCCCCTAGAACATTGATGGATTTCAGGAACAGCTGTTTCACTTTATCCGATTCGATGTACTCGGCCTTATCTGTCACCGTAGGTATCTCTGGGCGTTCAGGTATTTCGCCAATTTCCAAGGATGAGCAGATAATTGTTCGCTGTCCATTTGGAAGCTCCAGAGCATGATACTCCTTCAAATCCAGCAAATCTTCAGAATTCAGCGTGGTGTATTTGGCGACCCTCTTTAGACTCTCTGAGAATCCAGGTGCTATGAGGATCAATCTTGGAGGTTTCTTAGGATCAACACCCTTGTATACGGTTGATAACCACGCTGAGTTCGCCGCAACCCAATCATAATATCTTATTCCTTGGTCGAGTTGCGCGTCATCGACTTCATCCTTCAACTCTATGACCACCAAAGCTCCCTCTTCATCTACAGCTAGGATGTCTAAAGGCCCACTATCTGTCTGTAATTGTCGTGCTAATACCTTCATTCCTTCCTCGATCAAATCAGGATTGTTGACCAGAAGCGGTTCAAGCTCTTCTCGTTCTCGAAGGCTGATAATTTTGACCTTGGCAGCTTTCTCTTTCTCACTCATTTCATGTATTGATCTTCCACGCCATTTTTATATTTTTAGCATGCGCTTATGGAGAAGTAAATATAAATGAGAGCTAGCTTAAAGTAAAGGCTAATTGGGATTAGGATAGAAGTGGAAAGAGGACGGTTTCCCGAATTCGTCAGGAGGAAGCAAAGGAAGCTTCGCTACCTTATTCAGACTCTAGACCCTCCGAGGTGACTGAAGTCTACTGGATTTATGTAGAGAGGAAAAAGGGAGAATACCCAAAGCCGACGGCCAGGAGTGGGAAATGGCTCATATTCGTTGAAAGTGGATGATGTTTGGTTTAAGATTAAAAAGGTCGTGGAGGAGGAAAGATTAGGGGGGCGCGCGCCAAAGTATCGACTGCAAAACCAAACCCGTTAAACGAGGACCCGAGAAAACACGTCATATGTGTCTACACTTATGATTGGACTGATGAAGAAGACGTTAGGAGAATTAGAGAAGAGCTTAGAAAACTCGGCATAGTTAACAGGATCTCTTATAAATCAGATGGGGACACGCCGAGTGGAAAATACAGAATTCCGGACATAGGAGAATAAGCAAGTATTACGAATAGTTTTACGGGAAGTTGTTTAACTACGCACTACACTATTTTCGATGACGCTAAAATCCTATTAAAACTTCTGGCGCGCGCTAAAAGTACTAACTATATCAACTCTCAAAGTAAATCCCTCTAAAAAGCTTTTTAAAACCCTACGGAAAAAGAATTTCCTGTATTCCTCTTCCAAACTTTAATAGCTAAGCGTGAGCTATTAGGGTTGACCGTGAAGGTTAAAAATAGGCTGTCTAAACATAATCATGCTTAAACGGCTCGAAGTCCATGGAAAGACTGTACTGTTTATAACGCGTGAAAGATACTATGTTTTCGTCGCGGAACACGAAGTCATTCTAATACCAAGGCACTCACTGCCACTTCAAGTAAAACGCTTCACCGATGCTGTTAAGGTCACTACGATAGAACCGGAATGGAAGAACGTCCCCTCATACAAAGTGGTTGAGGAATCAGTATGGTCGGGCTACCTGGATGAGCTGGGCTACCGTAAGGATGAATTCATCAACAAAGAATAAATGATGGTTAAATTTAGGATTGAAGCAGTCAAGGTGTTTCGAAACCCGTAGCGAGTAGGCTAAACCGCGCGCTTTTCTCTGTAAAAATATGGGAATACGGCCTAAGATTTTTAAGCTTATGAAGCTAAACAATTCTCAAGGCGTGGAGGATGAATCAGCGGGCGCTTTTCCCAAGGAGGGTGACGCGTGAAGAATTAAACTCCCTCGTCGACAAGGCTGCTGACCTGATAAGGACTGCTGTAGACTACAAGTTCATCCTTGTCCTGCTTTTTCTCAAGAGGCTGAACGACCTGTGGAAGGCTGAGAAGCAACAGGCTATGCAGAGGCTCGTCGCGCGCGCGCGCGCTAAAAGAATAATAGATGAAGGTATTTCTAAAGGTACAATAAAACCTGATGAGGAAACATTCTTTAAATGGAAGGTTGATAAGTTTCAGTATACAGATAAGGGTGTCGAGTATAGTTCACATGGCGAATATATTACCGGACCATCGTGGGTTCGTATAACCATTAAGCTCAGAGAGAAAATTGTGGAATCTCCTCAATACAATTCAGTTTTAGAGTATTTAATCCAAATCTTTGGTAAAGATAATATATTACCCCTCGCTTTAGGTTTCTTCACAGAAAAATTGATTCACGAATGCTTATGTAATCCAAAATTTAGTGAGACTGAAATTAATTCTCTCATAGAGATTTTCTTAAAAGATTTGCGCGGTGAGCCAGTAAAATGTGGCGCAGAAGTCGAGCTTGCAGGTATTGTATTAAGTCCTAATAAAGTCGAACTTGATCAAGGTATTTTACTGAGACAGACGCGAATTGATGATCTTGAAAAAGAATTTCCGGTATATGGTCTTATACAACCTATGCTTTTACCAAAGCCCTCCGCGATCTTAAATATTGAGTTTTTAGGAAGAGGGACTAATGAAATTCAAAGGAAAATCTGGCAATCAATTACGATCTTAAGACTTTTTAAAGTTGGAAGTATAAATTGCATTAGGTATCGTATGTATTCAGATTCACTAACTGATATAGTTGGTGGTACTGTTGGTTTAGGTGGAAAGGAAATGACGCTTGAAACATATTTGATCACTGAAGAAGATGCGCTGAGGTTAAGAGAATTTTGGCATACATTAAGTAACGCCCTGCCAACAAGTTTCTTTGACCCAACTATAGCTGAAACTGACTATCTGACCATCGCATACAATCGTTACTGTGACTCTTTATTTCAAAACGGTATTTTAGAAAGAAGAATTGCTAATGCCGTTATGGGTTTAGAGGCACTTTTTCTTTCAGGTGAAACACAAGAACTTGCTTATCGACTTTGCTTAAGGATAAGTAAATTACTTAGTTTGTTAGGATATGATCCACATGAGGTAAAGAGGGCAGTTCATGATGCATACAAAATTCGGAGTATTTTTGTACACGGAGGGCGTCTCGATTCTAGGAAAAAGAAGATAGTATCGAAATACAGAGACATTAAGAACCTTCTTCAATTGCTACTCGAATACTTAAGAGTTTCCATAGTCGTTATGATACTTAGTGACAAAGAAAAAAAGGAACTGATAGATTTAATAGAAAATTCGATGGTTGGCAAGAAGTGTGAAGAAACATTAGATAATGCCGTTTCTAAAGCGAAAATGATCTTGGGGGTGAAATGATGCTTTACACGGAAAAGGGTACTGTTGAGGATTTCATCATTCAAGAACTGCAGAAGCTTGGATGGAATTACGTAAGCTCTGAGGAGATGAGGCTGAGGCGTAAAGAGGGTTTTGAGGAGCCTCTGGTCGTCGAGGATTTGAAGAATGCTTTGAAGAGGATAAACAGGAATATTGAGCTGACGGATGCTGACTTGAGCTTCATAGTAACCTCGCTGAGAACCATTCCAGCCAGCCTTGAGGGGATACGGATGTTTCTGGACAGGTTTAGGAACGGCATTGTCGTGCCGCTGCAGAGGGAGAGGAAGGAGAAGGTTGTGAAGCTCGTAGACCTTGAAAACCTTGAGAATAATGATTTTGTGGTGACGAACCAGTTTAGGGTTGAGGGTTTGAAGGGCAATATTAGGGCTGACGTGGTTCTCCTCGTCAACGGCATCCCCCTGGTTCTCATAGAGTGTAAGAACCCTACGTTGGAAAGGGTTGACTGGACCGATGCCTACAGGCAGATAAAGAGGTATGAGGACCAGGCTCCCGAGGTCTTCAAGTATGTCCAGTTCTCCATCGCCACGGATGGTATTAAAACCTACTATTTCCCCAATGCTTTCAGGAGCGAAGGGGAGGAGAGGAATTTCCTAGCTGTCTGGAAAGACCCCTACCCTTTTAAGAAAGAGGGTTTCAAGAAGGATGATACTCTAAGGATAACTGCTCATGGTCTTCTTTCTAGGCAGAATCTTCTCGACATCGTTGGGAACTTCATCTTCATCAGGAAAGAGGGTGATAGGCTTACTAAGGTTATGTCTAGGTACATGCAGTTTAGGGCTTCTAGCAAGATTTTCAACAGAGTTGTGAATACCCTTAGAGGGAAAGAGAGGAGGAAGTTCGGCTTAATATGGCACTGGCAGGGCTCAGGTAAAACTTACACTATGGCCTTCTCAGCCTGGAAGCTCCTCCACTGTCCTGAAGCCGGGAACCCGAGCATCTTCGTTATGGTTGACAGGAGGGATCTTGAGGAGCAGATAGAGAAGGATTTTGCTTTCATAGGAGTTCCTATTGAGAAAATAGGCTCAATCAGGGAGCTGATAGAGGTTCTAAGATGGGGTGGAGAGGGTAAGAGGGGTATCTTCTTAGTTACGGTGGAGAAATTCAGCCCGAAGGAGTTTGATGAGCTTAGGAAGG
>Ga0207433_10010896_pt1 | contig 14004 bp, 15 predicted proteins | sample YelNatPaOPGAMG01_FD_187559 | JGI IMG/M metagenome (GOLD analysis project Ga0207433, IMG submission 187559) | Hot spring thermophilic microbial communities from Obsidian Pool, Yellowstone National Park, USA - OP-RAMG-01 (SPAdes) (version 3) | ecosystem: Environmental > Aquatic > Thermal springs... | reverse complement strand
CGTCCACAGCGGCCTCGGCTTGCTTCACGGTCTTGGCCAGAGCTTTGTGCGGTTTTAGCTCCGCCAAAAGTTCAGCGCCGGCCTGGCTGCCCACCTCCACGACGAAACGGTGGCCCTCTTCGTCGATGAGCTCGGTCAAGGCCAGATCAAAACCCGAGGCGGCTTTGGGGCCGGTGTTCATCGAGGCACAGAAGCAGGTGGAGGCCGCTTGGGTGCATTGGACGGCGATCAGGAAAGCGCCCTGGCGGCGCGCCGCGTAGACCGGATCGCGATAACGGTCTTCCAACAGGACCCGGTCCTGAATGGCGATGGCGGCCAGCTCGCAGGCCCGGACACCGAGCAGCGCGACTTTGGCGGGGGCCGCACTCTCATACTTTAGGCGGAGCTCCGCGCCTTCCTTCTGCACCTGGACCAGACAGGTCTGGGGCGGGTGAAACACTCGCTTCCAGCTTTGCGCCCCGGAAACGTAACCGAAGTAGGCTTTCGACCCGTTCCGGCTGGCCCGGTACCGGCCGGGGGCCTGCTCGTCTACCCAACCGGCTGGAAGGTCCTCCACCTTCTCCAACGTGTCGTAGACGATGGCTCCATCGCGAAACCGTGGGCCGATTACTTCATAGCCCCGGTCCTGAAGAGCGGTGATAAGCCGGCCGAGGTCGGCGGCATCCAATAAGTAGTGCGTCCCAACTCCCATTGCCGCTGCTCCCTTACACTGCACCCGCAGACAACCGCAGGCTCCATGTGAAGGGTGCATCGCAGGTGCCAAAGATAATCTATTGAAAAATAAAGAGATGCTAGAGCAGATCGGATCTCTTGGGTGAAATAACCCCGTCGCGGGGCGGGCAATGCTCACCGCAGGTGGGCGAAATCTCCCAAGGCAGATGGACGGAACGAATTCCCTCTCAATTCGTTAACTGATTAGGGAGGGCAAGGGAGGAAACCGTGGTTCACGTTTTGCTGTTTTTCATCCTGCTGGTCTTGTGCTGGCCGCTGGCCCTGCTGCTGCTGGTGCTGTCGCCGCTGATCTGGCTGCTGCTGTTGCCGCTGAGGATTCTGGGTTACGCGGTGGGAGGGGTGCTCGCGTTCATTAAGGCTCTGTTTTTCCTGCCCGCGCGTGTCCTCGGAGGCGGGCGTTAACCTCCCGTCTGGCGGCGCTTCTGTTCGTATTGCTCGAATTCCTGCCGGTAGTTCTCAAAGCCGGGCCGGTTCATCAAGCCAAAGGTAAACCGTTTACCCATCTCCACGCCCTCTTGGTCGAAGGCGTTGACGTCCAGGAGTTCCCCCATAAAAGCGGTCTGGAACATGAAGAGTTGGAGAAACGCGCCCAAGTGCTCTTCGTCGAGGCGGTCCAGCTCCAGGGTGCAATTGGGGCGTCCGTTAAGGGCCAAGGCCGCCGCGGCCGCTGACCGCTCGGCCTCCAGCAGCTTTTCCAAGGAGCTGCCCGCCAAATAGTCGAAAGCCTCCAAGCCGGTCCGTTTCTTGCTGACCTTCCCCGGCGTGCGGTGCTTCTTCAAGCGCCAGAAGGTGAAGACTTTGTCGTTGGGGCCCTCCATGTACAACTGCACCTGAGAGTGCTGGTCTGTGGTCCCCAGGGCCGCCACAGGCGTCTGGCCGAGGTGGACGGTCTCTCCCTTGCGGGTTTTGGCCTTGCCGAGCGACTCCGCCCAAAGCTGCCGGAACCAGAAAGCAGCCCCCCAGAGCCGGTTGGAATAAGGGAAGGCCACGTGGATGGTTTTGCCCTTCCGCTGCCAAATCAGGTAATGCAACAGGGCGCTGCGGAGGGCGAGGTTTGCGTCCAAATCGGGTTGCCAGCACTGCTGGGTCATGGCGGCCGCGCCCTTGAGCAGCTTTAGGATGTTGATGCCGAGCAGAGCGGCGGGGACTAGGCCGGCCGCCGAGAGCACGCTAAAGCGTCCGCCAACGTTGAGGGGGATGGGGAAGGTGGCATAACCTTCGCGTTCGGCCAGCCGGGCCAGATCCCCCTGGCCGGGGCTGGTCACGGCCACGATGCGCCGGGCGGCCCTGCGGCCGAGGGTTCGCTCCATCCAGTCTCGCACCAGCAGGAAATTGGCCGCGGTTTCCGCGGTGGCCCCGGATTTGGCGACGACAGCCACCAGGGTGCGCTTGGGATTCATGACTTCAAAGGCGGCTCCGGTCAGGTCCGGGTCGACGTTGTCGAGCACGATTAGGCGGGGGTGATTGGTGGAATGGGGAGCCTGCAAAGGATGCGGCCCGCGCAGGGCACAGTCCACCGCCCAAGCGCCCAACGCACTGCCGCCGATGCCGACCAGGCAGACGGTATCGTAGCCGCCCCAGGCGGACTTGGCGTACTCCCGCACCGCCTTGGCCATGACGTTGTCGAAGGGCAAGGCCGGGAAACCGTAGCGTTCTTCGTCGAACGCCTTCCGGAAAGAGGCAAGAGCCTCCTTGGCCCGCGGGAGGTGCGACTGGAACTCACTCCGCGTTACACCGTGGCCGACGCCCACCATTTGGGAGAGCAGATTCGTGTCGTCGAAATGAATGCGCATGTTTACTATCTTGCGACAAAATCAGCGCTGGGGCGGGGACAGCGTCACGAAGGTTTCAGATATGAGGTCCGGAATTCCGAGCTGTTCAGGTTCGATCAGAGGCCACAGGAAGCCGATGCCACAAGTAACGTAGCCACCCAAGACCCGGAGGACACGACGGGCGCAGGTGACCGAGCGGCCACTGTAGTGAAGCAAATCCAGTCCCAGCCTGCGCATCCCCACGGTGCATCGCCCTCCGATGGCCGCAACGAGCTTATACCAGGTGAGCAACAGAATGAAAGCAGCCGAATAGCCCAGCGCCGCTATGGGCCCGGTGGGGAGGTAGCCGACCACCCAACGGAATACGCCCAGGAAAGGCCCAAAAACCGCAGCCACCAGGAGCAGGTCCCAAACCACCGCCTCGATTCTCAGCCCTATAGGGGCGACCTTGGCATTGCACTGAACAAATGCCTGCACCTCCGGCGGGGTCGGGTGTTCTTCTTGAGGCTCGAATAGGGGACCGAGAACACGCTTGCGCCCCTTTGTTCCGGGAGGCGCGGTTGGGGAAGGAGACTTCTTGCGGCGAGACTTTTCGGGGGGCGGATCGGGAGTCGGGGGCGTTTCCGAGTCGTCCAGAGCAGGCAGCGGAGCGAACAGAGACTGCTGCCGGGGAACCTGCTGGAGCGGCCGGCCGCGGCGTTGGATGGGGATGACCGGAGGCGGAGGGACCGGCACGGGCACCGGGGAGGTGCGCCTGGGCAGGTTGGGAGCCGAAAGATCCAGCGGAACTCCACAGTACAGGCAGCGCGGCTCGTCGCCGTCGTTGTTCTCCCCGCAATATCCGCACTTCATTTCCGTATTGTTTCGCTCGGGCGGCTGCGGCTTGCGGGTCCTCGCAAAGGCGTGCTACGGTTTTGGCTTGGAGTCCCTGCGCCAGCCGCTGCTCGTTTCGCCTCATTCTGTAAGTACCACACTGGGAGCGATTTGTCACGGTATTTTTTCACGGCAAACCGTTCTCGGCCTGTTTGCGTTGCTGGCGGCCGCCGTTGCCGCCGCTCAGACGCCTCAGAGCGGCTGTCCATCCGGCGCTCAGGCGAACGAGGTCATCATCTGCGCCGTCACGCAGTCGAAGACCGGCAGTCTGCACTCACTGCGGGGCTCGGCCTCGCTGGAGACGGCCGAGGCCAAGATATGGGCGGAGGAGATCGACTACAACGAAGAGACGGGCGAGGCGGAAGCGCGCGGCAAGGTCCACCTGAAGGTTTTCGAGCGGGGTGAAGAACTATGGTGCGACCGCGCCGAATACAACGTCGAGACGCGGACCGGCCGGTTCTATAACGTCCGGGGCGAAGCGCCTCCGCGCATTGAGCCAAGACCGGGGCTGCTGGTCACCTCCAGCCCTTTCCGCTTCCAGGCGCGCTGGGCCGAGAAAATCCGGGAGAAATACATCCTCCACGACGGGTTCCTGACCAACTGCCGCCTTCCGCGGCCTTGGTGGACCCTGCGCGCGCCCCGCTTTGATATTATTCCGCAACAGCGGGCGCTGGCCTACCGTTCCGTATTCCGCCTGGGCTTTGTGCCCCTGTTGTATGCGCCGGTGTTTTACAAGTCCATGGAGGAGCGGCCGCGCAAGAGCGGATTTCTGACGCCAAACATTGGCAACAGCTCCCGGCGCGGCCGTATGGTGGGCTTGGGCTACTACTGGGCGATCAACCGCAGTCTGGACGCTTCCTACCGGGCGCAGTGGTTCACCCAGCGCGGCATCGCCCACACGGCCGATTTTCGTGGCAAGCCCACTCAGCGCTCCGACTTTAACGCCTACCTTTACGGCGTCAACGACCAGGGGCAGAAGTTATCGAGCGGCGAGCGCCGCAAGGAGGGCGGCTTCATCGTCAACGTCGACGCGCAGTCGGAGTTGGGCCGGGGTTTTTTTGCGCGCGCGGGGATCAACTACCTGAGCTCGATGCGCTTCCGCCGGGCGTTCACGGAGTCGTTTACCGAAGCGATCGCCAGCGAGGTCCATTCGGTGGGGTTTGTTGAGAAGCACGCCAGGGACTACGGGCTGACCTTTGCCCTGGAGCGCATGGAGAACATTCAAGATGTTGGGGCCTGGGACGCGGCGCAGAAGAGCTACCTGCCGGACAACAAGATCGTGATCCGGCGGCTTCCCGAGGGCCAAATCACCGTGCGGCCGAAGCGGGTGAGAAACCGCTGGAGGTTGCCGCTGTGGGTCTCGCTGGAGTCGACGGCGGGGCTTTTGCAGCGAAACCAGCCGCTGTTCCAGACCGAACAGTTTATGCCACGGGCGGATTTTCAGCCGCGGCTGATGAGCGCGGCGGAGGTGAAAGGCTTCCGGCTGTATCCGAGTTTCTCCATCCGGGAAACGTTCTTTGGTTCCCACCAGGAACTGGGCGTGTTGCGCAGCGGCAGCTTGCGGCGGAGCGCCCGGGAGTTCACCTTGGAGATTCTGCCGCCTTCGTTGGCGCGGACCTACGACGGGCCGCGATGGATGGGGCAGAAGGTGAAGCACGTGATCGAGCCGCGGCTCGTGTTCCGCCACGCGGCCGGCATTGAGGACTTCGACAAGCTCATTCTGCTCGATGAAACCGAGCTGATGACCAACACGACCGAGGCCGAGATTTCCCTGACCAACCGGGTTTTCGCAAAGCGCGGCGGGCAAGCGGAGGAGGTTTTGAGCTGGCAGGTGTTTCAGCGGCGCTATTTCGATCCGGATTTCGGGGGCGCGGTGAGTTCGCTGGATCCCGCCACTGGGCTGCCGCGCCGCAACGTGATTCTCAGCTCGTTGCAGTTGACTGGGCTAAGTTTTCTGGACGGACCGCGGCGCTACTCGCCGGTGGTCTCGGTGGTGCGGGTCAGTCCGCTGTTAGGGGTGGGGTTGGAATGGCGCAGCGACTACGACCCGCAGAAGAAGCGGCCGGTCAACAGCATTCTCTCGGCGGACTGGCGGCGGGGGATCTACGGAGTGTCGCTGGCGCATAATTACGTGCGCAGCGGCCGGCAGCTTTCGGCCACCGCCAACCAGTTGCGGGGGATGTTCGCGCTGGGCAACGACAACCGGCGCGGCTGGAACGGCGCCTTCAGCGCGGTGTACGACTACCGGGTGGGCATTATGCTCTACGCCACCACGCAGGTGACCTACAACACCGACTGCTGCGGCTTCAGCGTGCAGTACCGGCGGTTCGGGTTGCTGGGCCGCAGCGAGAACCAGTTCCGGATCGCCTTTTCGGTGGCGAACATTGGCTCATTCGGGACGCTGAAGCGGCAGGAGCGGCTGTTCTGAGAAAGTGTAGAACTGCTCTGACCGGTGCTTGACGGGTTCAACCGCGAGGGAGTTACATAGAAAGGGATGACCCGGCGGAAGCCGAAGGCGAACGGAATGGCGACGTTGTTGCACGGGCATTCTGAGGCTGGGAGTTTGAAGCCAATCCATATCCCGGAGCTCAGCCTTGAAGAGTATGTCCCAAGGGAATTGCTGCCCTTGGATCAACCTCAGCTACAAATCCCGCAGATCGCCAAGGACAACCGGCTCACAAGGTTGATCGAGGAAGCGGTGAGGCGGATACCTACATGGCATGTACTATTGGAAGGTGACGCACGCTCGATGGGGAGCGTTCCATCGGAGAGCGTGCATCTGATTTTGACCTCGCCGCCGTATTGGAACCTCAAGCGTTATCGGCATCACCCTTCCCAGCTTGGACACATTGATGATTACGAGCGGTTTCTGACGGAGTTGGACCGGGTTTGGGGTGAGTGTTGGCGGGTGTTGACACCCGGCGGAAGGCTCATCTGTGTGGTAGGCGATGTTTGTCTCTCGCGACGGAAAAACGCCGGAAGGCACACTGTGGTCCCACTTCACGCGTCGATTCAAGAGCGATGCCGTCAGGCCGGTTTCGACAATCTCGCACCAATCATCTGGCACAAGATCTCGAATGCGGTGTACGAAGTGCCGAACGGATCGGGCTTCTTGGGGAAGCCATACGAACCAAACGCCGTGGTCAAGAATGATATCGAGTTCATCCTTATGCAGCGCAAACCCGGCGGCTACCGGACTCCGAGCCTTGCCAAGCGGGTGCTAAGCGTCATCCCGGCCGAGTGCCATCGCAAGTGGTTTCAACAGATCTGGACCGGGATCACTGGAGCATCGACGCGCGATCACCCCGCTCCTTACCCGCTCGAGCTGGCCGAACGTCTGATCCGCATGTTCAGCTTTGCTGGCGACACAGTGTTGGACCCATTCCTGGGAACGGGCACCACGACCGTTGCGGCCGCCCGTACCGGCAGAAATAGCATCGGATTCGAAGTGGATGAAAAGTATCTCGAGCAGTCCCGCGCAAGGATTCTTGCCGAGACGGCAGATCTGTTTGCTTGCGCGCATGTCGAGACCCGGAAAACCCACCCCGGCTAGCCATGAAACTCGATGCGCAAGTCAGCCGAGGGCTGAGGGCGGCTGCAAAACACTTCTGGGCGACAAGAGCCGAGCAGGCGCGAAAGCAGGGTCTGCGGACGGGATCGAAAGACACGGGCGCAAGGGCAGCCGTGACAGGCGGGCGTCAAATGGACGGGTTCGTGAGGTTGGTCCGGGAACTGTTGTGCACCAGCGGCTTGGAAACCGCCCAAATCTTCACGGAGGGGCGGCTTGAGTTGCCGGGATGGTATCGTCCGGAAAAGCAGTGGGACCTGTTGATCGTGCTCGACGGACGTTTCGTGGCCGCCATGGAGTTCAAATCTCAAGTTGGCTCCTTCGGCAACAATTTCAACAACCGCACAGAAGAGGCACTAGGAAGCGCCGTGGACCTGTGGGCGGCATACCGGGAGGGCGCTTTCCGCCCACTGGCGCGGCCGTGGCTGGGTTACCTGATGCTTCTTGAAGAGGCCCCTGCGTCGTTGAAGATTGTAGGCAACCGGGAGCCGCACTTCCCCGTCTTTCCCGAGTTCCACAAAGCCTCATATTGCAAGCGCTATGAGATCCTGCTGACGAAACTTGTTCGAGAACGCCTTTATGACTCGGCGTGCCTGCTGTTATCGAATGCCTCACAAGGCCCGCAAGGGCGATACCGCGAGCCCGTGGCCGAACTGACGTTCCGCAACTTCGCCGCCTCTCTGTTGGGACGGCTCAATGCGGAAGGAGCCCTGCGACGGGATTGATCGGCGGCGCGGGCCCAAGGAGACAGCGCTTAACGCAACAAATAAAAGAGCAAGAACTTTAACCGGCCGAGCGGAAGCTTGGGCTTAAACCATGTTCCCGGAATGCGCCGCCCGGCTCAGGCGCTGGCGGCGCTGAAGAGCAGCCGCAGAAGCCGCTGGATTTCGGCCGTCACGGCGGCATCGCCGCTGGCCAGCCCGGCCGTGACCGTGTCCCGCGCCGCCAGGATCTCCTGAAAGGCTTTCTTTCTCTCCGGGTCCCTTTCGCGGTTAGCCATGCCCTGGAGCTGGTCGAAGAAGGCCGTGGACCGTTGCGCGGCGATCCCGTAATTCTTTTGCACCGCCTCCAGGTGAACTTGCGATATGGCGTCGCGCAGCGCCGCCAGTTCCAGCCGGTAGCCGGCTGCCGCCAGTTCCTGACGCGCCGATTCCAGCTGGCGGCGGGCGGAGCGGGCCTTGCTGTACTGCGGGACGAACCCCAGAAGAAAAACCACCAGATACGAGACGGCCCAAATAATGGTCCGCCTGGAAATGCCGCTCTTCCCCGTTGCGTTGCTCATGTTCTCCTCCGGCACGAAACCACGATCTGCTTCCCTAGCATGGCGCACAACCCAAGGCCGGCGGGCCTTTAGGGCGCTGCGGCCGGCCTGTCCGCCGCTGCCATCATTTGCAACTCCTTGCGGTAACCTTTCAACAAACCTACACCGGTGGCCACCACGAGTGGGCCGAGCACCACGCCGACCAGACCGAAGGCGTGGATGCCCCCTAAGACACTGATGAACACCAGCAGGCCGTTCAACTGTGAACGCCCGGCAATCAAGACCGGGCGCAGAATGTTATCCACGCCGCTGACCAGGAGGAATCCCAGCACCAGCAGTGCGATGCCCCGTCCCGTGTGTCCGGTCAGAAGCAGGACGATGGCGATGGGGCCCCAGACGATCCACGGACCGATCAGCGGCAGTAAGGCCAGGAAGGCCATTAGCACGCCGTAGAACAAGGCCGAGGGCACGTTCAGGATCCACAGCACCAGGCCGCCCAGCGCGCCCTGCACCACGGCGACGATGAAGCCGCTCGTGATGGTCGCCTGCACCAGCGCGGTGGCTTCGTGAACGACCACCTCGTGGCCGGAGCCCAGCGGCGAGAGATCCGCCAGCCAGCGAACGAGTTGCGGTCCTTCGCGCAGGAGGAAAAACAGCGCCAGCAGCATCACCGCCAACTGAAATACGAACGAAACGACGTTGCCGGCTATCCTCGCCGACTGTTGAGCCAGGTAGGTCCCGGCGGTCCGGCTGAGGTTCTCGATGGTTTCCTGGACGTTGCCCAAATGAGCGGGCACTCTGGCCATTAAGTTCTCCAGCACCAGGCGCACCTGCGCCAGGCCATCTTTAGAACGGAGCCAGTCGAACAGGGCCATTCCTTCCCGGACCAACACCGGGACAATGAGAACCACCGGGAGCACCAGAAGGACCGTGATGATCAAAGTGGTGAGGAGCGCCGCCAAGTTGGGGCGCCGGGCCAACCGCAGCACGCGGCGGTGGAGTGGATAGCTGAAGATGGCAATGATCGTGGCCCAGGCCAGCGGCGTGAAGAACGGCTGAATGATCCGGTAGGCGAGGAAGACCAGAATACCGGCCATCAGCCATGCCGTCGCGCGATGAAACGTGCGTGGATCCATGATTGTTCGCTCACCTCCGCCCCGATATCGCATCGGCGGCGCTGGTAGGTATTGTCGAACGGCATGGCAGGCGGGTCAAGCGGACAGATGCGTTCCCGGCCAGCCTCGCCGCGGTTGCCCCAGACGCGGACAATTCCGCACAATGAATGGCGGACACGGGAGGGCATAAACCCCATGATTGAACTCCGGACGTTGATCCTATGCTGCCTTGCTGCGGCGATGGTTTATCCGCGGGCGGTTCCGCAGACTGCCCCGGCGGATCCTGCGCGGGCCGTGGTGACGCAAGGGCCGCGGCGGGGTTGTGCAGAGCTGCGCGGGTTGACCGGTTACGAGTTCAGCATCGCTACGGCCGCCCTCGTGCCCGCCTCCGCCACTGCGCCCGAATACTGCCGCGTCACCGGGCAGATTTTGCCCGAGGTTCGCTTCGAGGTCAGCCTGCCTTCGGCCTGGAATGGACGGTTCTATATGACCGGCAACGGAGGCTACGCGGGAGAGCCTCTGGACTCACCGCAGCGGGCGCGGCAGCGTGAGACCGCCGTGCGGCGCGGGCTGGCCTTCGCCATCACCGACACCGGCCACGATGCCGCCGCCGAACCGCTGGCCACCTTCGCCGTTCACAGCCAGAAGCTGCTGGACTACGCTTTCCGGTCCCTGCATGTCACTGCTATCACCGCCAAGCGCGTGATTGAGGCCTACTACGGGACGGCGCCCAAGCGGTCCTATTTTGAAGGCTGCTCCACCGGCGGACGGCAGGCGCTCATCCTTGCCCAGCGTTTCCCGGAGGATTTCGATGGCATTATCGCCGGAGCCCCGGTGCTGAACTTCACCGGCACGATGGTGAACTACGCGGCTTGTCTCCAGGCCATGGAGGCGAATCCCATCCCGTACGGCAAGCTGTCCGGCCTAGCCGAAAGAATCTATCAGCGATGCGACGGCGCCGACGGGCTGGCCGATGGTTTGATCGAAGATCCGCGCCGGTGCGATTTCCAGCCCGCGCGGGACTTGCCGCGTTGCCCGGAAGGCAGCGATGGGCCGGACTGCTTCACGCAGGGCCAGATCTCCACGCTAGAGCGGCTCTACGGGGATCTGTACAGCCAGGGACGGCGGATCTTCCCCGGCTGGCCTGTGGGCGCGGAGATCGCCGGCGCCGACGGGCGCAGCGGCTGGGACAACTGGATTGTTCGACGCGACGGGGGCCGGCCCATCTGGGCGCTGTTCGCCGAGACCTTCTTCCGGTACATGGCCTTCCCGCAAAAAGACCCGGACTACTCGCTGGCGAAGTTTGACCTGGAGAAAGATCCCGCCCGGCTGGAGTGGATCCATTCGGTCTTGGACGCCACCGACACGGACCTGGGGCGGTTCCGGGACCGGGGCGGCAAGCTGCTGATGTATTTCGGCTGGGCGGATCCGGCTTTGAACCCGCGCATGGGGGTGGAGTATTACGAGAGCGTGCGGGAGCGGATGGGAGCTTCGACCCCGGAGTTCTTCCGGTTGTTTATGATCCCCGGCATGTTCCACTGCGGGGGAGGCGTGGGGACCAGCACGTTCGACCTGCTGGGCCCGCTCGTGGAGTGGGTGGAGAAAGGCGTCCCGCCGGACCGCATCTTGGCGTCGCGCGTTGTGCAGGGGAAGACCGTCCGCACGCGCCCGCTTTGTCCCTACCCGCAAGTGGCGCGCTACAATGGCAGCGGCAGCATCGACGAAGCCGCCAACTTCACCTGCCGGATGCCATGAGAATGCGCCGCAGTGGGCGGCGGCTTGCGCCCGCATTTCTTCGTACCTGTGAAGACCAGACTCCTGGATCCAGTCCGAGCATTGCTGCTTACCACCTGCACGCCAGACGACACGAAGGTTCCTGCCTGCGCGCGCTCGATCCATGCGGCGGGCGCAGTGGTGGACGTCGCCGGTGACCGCTTCTTCGGACAAGCGTACTGGTCGCGGGCCATTCGGAACCGGATCCGGCTGCCGCATCCACGCGCCGGCGCGGCGTACGTGGACGAGATCAGTCGCCTCGCGCCATCCTACGGCTGGAACGTGTTGCTGCCGCTCAACGATTACACCATGCACGCGGTGGTTACGAACCGCAACCGGCTGGCGCCGGCGCTGCGAGCCGCCCTGCCGGATCCTGAGGCTTGGCACGTCTCGCGCGACAAGCTGCGCATCACCGAGCTGGCCAACAGCGTCGGCGTTGAGGCTCCGCTCACTTTTTGTCCGCAGGATGAGCAGGAGGCGGTGGAAGCTGCCCGCGCGACCGGTTACCCCTGCGTGGTGAAATTGCGGAGAGGTTGCGGAGCAGTGGGCCGCCGCTATGTCAGCAGTGAAGCGGAGCTGAAGGCGATCTTCCGGGAAGGGAGAAAACCTTCGGACACGGTATTTGACTTCGAGCAGCTACTGGTCCAGCAGTGGATCGACGGGGAGCCGCGCGACGCGTGCGCCATCTTCGCGCACGGAGAACCCCGGTCCGTTTACGTCCAGAAGAAATTACGCACATGGCCTGTGGATGGGGGCCGGGCCACCATCGTGGAGACGATCGAAGATCCTGCGGTGCGGGAGGCGGGGCTGGCGATCATGCGCGCCTTGCGCTGGCACGGGCCGATCGAAACGGAGTTCCGGGTGGAGCGCCGGACGGGCAAGCCTTACCTTCTGGACATCAACGGGCGCACCTGGGCGGCTATCGCTCTTTCGGTTGCTGCGGGTCTGGATTTTCCCGCGATGTACTGCCGTTTGGCCTTCACAGGGGATCTCGAGCCCAGTTACGATTACCGGACGGGCGTGCGTTATCGCTGGCCGTTTCCGTTCGCTCTGTTGAGTCTGGCACGATCGGATGACCGCTTACAGGCGCTGAAGGATTTCCTGCTCCCGGCGCCCAAAACTTATAGCGACTGGCGGTGGGATGATCCAGTGCCCACACTGGCGGAAGTCCTGTTCGCGGCACTCAGAGCGGGACGGCTGTTTGGGCATGCTCCCGGACCTTGAAACGGAAGCTGGATGTGCGGGGCTTCTACGCGGGCCGCAGGCTCGGCAAACTACTCCAGCAGCAAGGAAAGCTGCTGGGTCTTCTCCTCGATACGGCGGCGCAGCTCGGAAAGCTCCTGCTCCACGGCTCGCAGCCGGTCCGCCAGGTGCAGGCAAACCAGCACAGCCACACGGGCGGGGTCGGCGTCGCCGGTCTTGGCGGCCACGCCGTCCATCAGGCGGTCCACCTCAGCGGCCAGTTGTTCCAGCTCGCCGGGATCGCCCGGCGCCCGCAGAACGTAGCTCTGCCCGAAGATCGTAACCCGGACCGTCTTCTTTCCGGCGCCGGAATCCATGGGCGTTGCCTCCCGCCTGGCTCAATGGGGACGCGGCTCAGCCGCCTTCCAGTGAGTCGATTTGGGCAATCAGTTTTTCGACGCGGCTGCGGACCTCATCGCGCTGGGCGCGGAGCAGCTCCAACTCCTGGCTCAATTGCACGGCGAGGGCACGGGCGTCGGCCGCTTCGCGCAAGGCCGCGTCCCGAGCCGCGAAAGCGGCTTCCTTCTCCTTGCGGAGCTTGGTCACGAGTTCGGCGGCCTGCTGGATGCGTTGCTCCAGCCGCGCGAAAACGTCGTTTTCGGCTTCCATGGCTAGGCTTTCTGAGCCAGAGCGGCCTGAGCCTTTTCGACCAGAGCCTTGAAGCCGGGCTCGTCGTTGTAGGCCATCTCGGCCAGCACCTTGCGGTTTAGCTCGATGCCTGCCAGTTTCAGGCCGTTCATAAACTTACTATAGGATAAGCCGAGCTTCTTGGCCGCGGCGTTGATGCGCACGATCCACAGCGAGCGGAAGTCGCGCTTGCGGCGCCTCCGGCCCACGTAGGCGTAGCGCAGGGCCTTTTCGACCGCCTCCTGAGCGGCGCGGTGAAGCTTCCCTTTGGTGAGAAAGTAGCCGGAGGCTTGCTTGAGCACCTTTCGGCGCGCCGCCCGGCGTTTGGTTCCTCGTTTAACTCTGGGCACGTTTCACTCCTTGTTCTGAACTTGCGGACCCGCGGCCGGCAATCGCTCGATAGGCCGGGCGGGCCCAAGATAGGAGGCGGCGCGGGCACGTGCCTCGCGCACCGTCCGCGCTCCTGAAAAGCTAGTTGCTGTAGGGCAGCATCCGCTTCAGTTCCGGGACGTTGGCCTTGTCCACGGGCACAGTCTGCCCCAGGCGGCGCTTGCGCGCGGGCGCCTTGGAGGTAAGAATGTGGCGGGCAAAGGAGTGACGGCGCATGAGTTTGCCCGTCCCCGTCGTCTTGAACCGTTTGGACGCACCCTTGTGTGTCTTCAGTTTTGGCATCGGCAGAGATTCCTGGATCACCCGGATGGGGGGAATTCAGACCTGCTCCGAACTTTTTCAGTATAACACGAGGATCCGCGTTGCCAAGAGCTTTAGTGTTGTCTCATGCAAGATGAGCCTGAAGGGATTGGGAGCTGAGATGCTGGGGATGGATCATCCGCCGGAACGATTCGAAGTGGCTGAGCCTGGAGCAGATCCGGGCGTTTTTGGCGGGGGCGGCGCCGGAACTGCGGCAGCCGGGTCAAGGCAAGATCAAACGCGTCTATCGCAGGTGGGCGACGCCGTACGAACGGCTGCGGGAAGCGGCCGGCTGGGAAAAGCGATTGCGCCCGGAGATCACGGCGGCGCACCGGCAGGCGCAAGCCGGCG
>Ga0207433_10010894_pt1 | contig 14008 bp, 16 predicted proteins | sample YelNatPaOPGAMG01_FD_187559 | JGI IMG/M metagenome (GOLD analysis project Ga0207433, IMG submission 187559) | Hot spring thermophilic microbial communities from Obsidian Pool, Yellowstone National Park, USA - OP-RAMG-01 (SPAdes) (version 3) | ecosystem: Environmental > Aquatic > Thermal springs... | reverse complement strand
AAGAATATTTTTAAATGAAAGGAGGTTAAAATTTGTTTGATTTTCCCCGCCGCCTTTACCGAAGGTGGTAGGGGGAACATAAAAGGGAGAAGAAATCTAAAAAATTTAAAAACTAATGGTGGCACCGACCAAGGACGAAAGATTTTCTCTCAAGGTGCGGGGAAAAAATTAAAAAGGGAGAAATGATGAAAAAAATGTTTATTATTTTAATTATAATTGTAGTGTTTTTATCCTGCACAAAAAACGAAGGTCTTTCTAATTATGATAATTTTTTTAATATTACTGCAAGTGATTTTTCGCAGATTTATAATTTCAATTACATAGTTATAAAAGAAGGAATAAGAGATACAATTGAAGTTTCTAATAATCCTAACATTGTCTTATCAGGGAAAGATTTTGCATTAAATCATCTTCTGCTTATAAGAAATTCATTACAAAATGGGGATGGGTTATTTATACCTCCTGAACGGAGAAATGCTCTTCTTAATAAGGTTGATGCTGTTATTCAGATGGTAATGAACGAAAATTTTAATGGTGCGAGGATAAAAATAGTTAAAGATGTTCTTCCAACATTCAAGGGAATGGGTGAGAGGTGGTATAAGATATACTTTATTAAGGGCATTGGAAAGTGCAATAAAAGGTCTTGAGAATTATAATGATACTTTCGTTTATGAAGAGGTGAATAATCTCCAAGTATTATCATCCAGATGTTATGAAATTTTTCCAAGTGTTCCAATAAGAACTATAGCACCTGATGGAAGTTCTATAGAGTTAATAGGGAACTATGCAAGACAAGTTGTTGTCCCTGAACCTGAAGTGGCGATTCTTACAGATAATAATCTTACAGAGATGAGAGAATATTTCATTTCAATACCAGAGGTGAAAAAGGCTGAAAGATATTTACAGAATAATGAATTAGGAGACACATTACTTATAGAAGGGACTTTTGGGTTTGGCACTCTTCCAAATGATTATTTTCCTGTCTCTGATGAAATTTCAGATTTTCATTCAGTCCTTTTAATATCTCCTTCACGTGTTGATTCAAATTTCGTTTCAGGGGTGATGTTATGGAGTGATGGTTATCTTGATAGGGTATTTGTATTTTCAGGGGATCCTACAGGAGACTCTACTATATCCACATTATCTATCTCTGAGATAGGTGATGGTGAAATAGTGCCAACTCTTCATCATTGTGTTTATATATGTACTCGTTGTGCTGCACTATGTGTTCTTCATTGTTATTCTCAACATTTTCATGGTGACGAAACAAATAATAAAAAAAGGAGGTTAATATATGAATAAGAATCTTAAATTTTTTCTTCGTAGATATGTATATTATTATCCTGTCCTTATCCCTTTAGTAGAATATATTCTTGCAAGAGCGGGTATTTTTAGATTAACAACCAGTATCCTCCCATATATAATCTACTGGTTAATCCTTTCTTTTGTAAATATTTTATTTACATTTTTAGCCTTAAAATTCAGAAACTCTGAAAAGATGATAACTCTTCTTTACACTATTGAAGGTGGAATAATAGGGCTTAGCATTGCTACTTTTTTCACTAAGTTTTACATGTGAAAAAGGTCTCTCATAAAATTAAAAATTTGAATTAGAGGAGCAGACAAATAAGTTTGTCCTGCGACTTTATCGTTTTTAATCTTCAATTTGCAATTAGATGCGAAGCATCTTTGAATGTTTTCCCTGTGCATCACTCTCATTTATGAATAACCCTAAAATAAGATTGACTTCTCCTCAATCTTTTTATATTATATAACTATGTTATGGATTTTATGGTTAAAAGACCCATTGATTATTGTCCTAATTTTTCTTTTTCTTTTATCAAAACTTTTATATATTGTAACACCTATCTTGATTGCATTATTTATAGATGATGCATTAAGATTTAATATATTCTATAATTTTCAGATATACTTAATGCTCTTAATATTTTCAACAATCCTTGCTGGAATAACATTCCCTTTATCAATGCTCTTCTTTGGATATTATAAAAACAGGATATTCTTTAAGGCGAATAATTTTTATATAAAGAGATTATTGGATTTTTACGATGCATCCTTTCAAAAAGAACATTCGGGTAAAATTCTTTCAGTCCTCTCTTCAGATTTAACCATCTTTTATTCATTTCTTTCTGATAAAATTTTTATCCTTCCCTTTGACCTTATGATTTCTTTTTTTGCATATTATCTTATATTTAATAGATCTAAAATGTTAACCATTTTTTTAATACTCTTTGGTATTATATGGAGCATCTCTTCATTTCTTATTTCCAAAAAAATTGTTCCGAAGGGTAAAGAATTACAGGAAAGAACAGGTATTTTTAGAAAAGTTATTCAGGAGGCATTATCAGGCTTCTTTACTATAAAATGTTTTAATACAGAAGATAAAATAGAAAAAGAGATATTTAATGCTCAAAAGAATGAGATTGAAATGAAATCCGATATACATATTTTAAAATCTATATCCCAGTTTTTTAATCATTCAGGTTCCCGTATTGTAAGTCTTACTATATTTTTTGCAACAGGCATTCTTATATTGCAGAATAAATCAACGATTGGTGAACTTGTCCTTTTTCTCACGATAGGGCAACTTTCATTCACCCCTTTCTATTATTTCATAACAATTTCAAAGGAATTATCCCATTCCATAGGTGCATACAATCATCTTAAAGAAAATCTTTCTTTCTTTAAGATTGAAAAAGGAAAGAAGAAATTATTTCATCCTTCAATAGAATTTAAAGATGTCTGGTTTCGTTATGGTGAGGAGTATGTGATAAAGGGGATGAGTTTTAAGATAGGGGAAGATGAAAAGGTATCAATAGTAGGAAGGAGTGGAGTTGGTAAGAGCACAATGGTGAATTTAATATTAGGTTTTTTAGAGCCTGAGAAAGGGGAAGTATTGATAGGTGGTATAGATGTGAGGGAAATAGATAAGGATTTTTTGAGGGGGAAGATAGGGATAATACCACAGGATGTATTCATATTTTCTTGGAGTTTAAGGGATAATATAACATTGGGGAAGGAGGTTGATGAGGAGAGATTAAAGAGAGTGATTGAATATACAGGGATAGATAGGATAATAGAGAATATGCCAGAAGGTCTTGATACGGATTTAGGGGAGAGGGGAGCGAGATTATCAGGTGGGGAGAGGCAGAGGATAGGTATAGCGAGGGTTTTATTGATGGAGCCAGAGATAGTGATATTTGATGAGGCTACAAGCAATCTTGATTCATATTCTGAGGAGAAAATAAGGGAGTTTATGGAAGGATGGTGTAAAGGGAGGATAATAATAGTGATAGCGCACAGGTTATCAACGATAAAGAAAAGTGAGAGGATTATATTTATAGATAATGGGAAAGTAGAAGGTGAAGGGAGGCATAAAGAACTTATGAGGAATAAAAGATATAAAGAATTATTTAAAGGACAATTGGTATGAAAAAACTATTCATCATTTCTTATAGTATTTTATTTTTTACAATCCTTCTCTCTATAATTTTCTTCTTTCTATTGTTCAATATAAGAATAGAAGAATTTAAGAGGATAGAATATAAGAAGGATAATGGAAGAATAATGATAGAAAATATTGGGAATTGGAGGATAAATGATATTGTTCATATCAGAGTAAAAGATAGGGATTATTTTGGTAAAGTGGCAGAAATAAAAGGTTCAATGGTTTTTCTGAATATTAATTTTTATACAGAAGAAAAAGTAATCATAGTTTTTTACAGACAAAAAAGAATTATAAAAAAATTACTTGAGGACTACATAAAAAAGCCATAAAAAATTTTAAAAAAAATACTTGACAAAATTTAAATCATCATTTAAATACACGATATGTTTATGATAATTATGTTTTCATTATACCCGCCATTTAATGTCAGGGCGTCTGATAAACCAAATGATGGTGGTGGTTCAATCTTGATAAAATGGGATAAGGTTGAGGATACTCTCCTTGCAGGGTATGAGATCTTTATACTTGAGGAAGGGATGGAAGATTATGAACAATATGATTATGTCCCTGCCATTTATAACACATATGAGGCAGAAGGTCTTAAAAACAATGTTAATTATAGATTCAAAATAAGGTCTTTAGGTAAGGATGGTTCTTATTCAGATTTTTCAGTCCCAACAGAACCTGTAAAATGCTATCCTCAATTTTTTAAACTGAATAAACTGAATACATTTTTCGCAATATTCATCTATCTATTCATACTCGTTTACTTCACGAAGAAAGCAAGAGGTGAACATCTTTTTATAAGAAGGATTGCAGGTCTTGACCATCTTGAAGAGGCTGTTGGTAGGGCGACTGAAATGGGAAAGCCGATGCTTTATGTTCCAGGTATCTCAACACTTTCAGATATTGCAACACTTGCTGCACTTAATATTTTAAAACCTGTTGCGAAAAAAGCAGCAGAATATGATACGCCTCTTATTGTCCCCAACTATGACCCTATGGTGAATATCGTTTCTCAGGAGGTTGTGAAAGAGGCATACACAGAGGCAGGAAGACCTGATGCATTCAAAAGGGAAAATGTTTTCTTCCTCTGTGATTCCCAGTTCGCTTACGCAGCAGGTGTTGATGGTATAATGGTGAGGGAAAAACCTGCAACAAATCTCTTAATAGGGATGTTCTATGCAGAGTCACTTCTTCTTGCAGAAACAGGTAATATGACTGGTGCTATACAGATTGCAGGGACTGATGCAGTTGCACAACTCCCATTCTTTGTCGCTGCTTGTGATTACACAATTATGGGAGAGGAACTTTATGCTGCAAGTGCATACCTTTCAAGGGAACCAAAACTTGTAGGTTCTCTTAAGGCACAGGATTTAAGCAAGATGATACTTATGGGATTTATTATAATTGGTTCTATTTTAATGCTTGGATTTAATTGGGACATTATAATTAAATTATTCGGAACAGTATAGGAGGAAAATGAGAAGGAACCTTCCTTTAGCACTCGCATTCATACTTGGATTTGTGATGATATTCCAGTATTTTATTCCACATCCATTATCCCAGAAATTTTATGATATCTTTATTCAGCAATGGTTAATAATAATCTCAATATTCTTTTATATACTTTCCTGGAGGAGTTTTGTCCTTTATCATACAAATAAGATAAGAAGGAAGAAAGAGGGATGGTGGGCTTCTATTGTTGCAATCGTTAGTTTTTTATTTATGGCACTTGCTGGTATCATCACAAAGAAAGGTTATATATTTAATCAGATGTATAACTATGTTTATGCACCCTTACAGGCAACAATGTTTTCTTTACTTGCATTCTTCGTTGCATCCGCTGCTTTCAGGGCATTCAGGGCAAGGAATCTTGAGGCAACATTACTTCTTATCGCAGCAACAATAGTTATGCTTGGAAGGGTTTCAGTTGGTAGTTATATATGGAAGGGTCTCCCTGATTTTGTTGAATGGATACTTGAGTATCCAAATATGGCTGCACAGAGGGGAATAAGGATTGGTGTAGGGCTTGGTATGATTGCCACATCTTTAAAGATAATACTTGGTATTGAAAGGACATACCTTGGAGGTGGAGATTAATGAGATTCTTTGAAAAAATACTGAAGATTGATAGAAGATGGATCTTCCTTATAGTTGGTATTGTTGTTATAATCCCTCTTATTTTCCCTATTGGTATGCCCGTTCTTACAACACCACCAGTGAGGTCCTTATACAATTATGTTGATAAACTTCAGGGAACTGGAAAGGCAGTTATGCTTGTTACTGATTTTGACCCTTCCACAATGCCTGAACTTTTGCCAATGGCTTGTGCAATACTAAGGCATTGCTTTGCAAAGAAGATCCCAGTATATCTATATGGTGGACTTTATTCAGCCTATGTTGGTATGGCAGAAATGGCTCTTGAAAAGACACTCCCTGACTTCCCTGATCTTCAATATGGAAAGGATTATATATTCCTTGGATATGTTCCTGGTGTTTCACTTGTTATACTCGGTATGGGTGGTTCAATTTCTGGCACATTCAATACAGATTACTATGGTAATAAACTTGATACATTACCTTTAAATAAAATGGTTGATAATTATAAAAACATAGGGATTGTGATAGATTTATCTGGAAGTGCATCCCCGGAAACATGGGTTATTTATGGTTATCAAAGGTTTGGTGTAAGGATAGGGGTTGGAACAACTGCTGTTTCAGCAGCACAATATTACCCTATGTTACAAACAGGTCAATTCGTAGGGATGCTTGGTGGATTGAAAGGTGCAGCAGAATATGAACAACTTATAAAAAAAGCAGGGATACCAACAGGAAGGCTTGAGGCAACAATAGGTATGGATGCACAATCATTTGTGCACATATTTTTAATCTTCATTATTATACTTGGTAATATTGCATTCTTAATAACAAAGAAGAGGAAGGTATGAATATATCAACAGATATCTGGGTATGGATTGCAGCACTACTCACACTTTTTATATACTCATTCCTTTACAAAGATAATCCATTTTATAAGTTTGCGGAACATCTATTTATAGGTATTGGTGTTGGTTATACAACAGTTCTATTATGGTTTAATTCAGTGATTCCAAAATTATGGAATCCTCTTGTTCATGGAACAAGCCCTATGAGATTCTTTCTCATTATCCCTATACTTATTGGAGCATTAATGTTTTCAATATTCTCAAAGAAGAATAACTGGCTTATAAGGATTCCTATTGCAATTTATATAGGAGCAGGTTCAGGACTTGCTATTCCATTAGATTTTGAAGGCTTAATTTTTGAACAGGTGAAAGGAACAATTTTGACAAAATCAATGTTTAATAGTTTCATCGTAGGTTTCAGTTCTATAGTTCTTTTCATTGGTGTGATTGCAACATTAGTCTATTTCTATTTTTCAAAGGAGCACAAAGGATTTGTTGGGAAGACCGCAAGGGTTGGTATATTTTACATTATGATTGCATTTGGAGCCTCTTTTGGATACACGGTGATGGCGCGTGTATCATTACTTATAGGAAGGATGCAATTCTTATTACATAACTGGCTGGGGATAATAAAATGATGATATTACTTATCCTTTCTTTAAGTGTAAAAGCGTTTGATACACCTAATGATGGTGGAGGCTCAATAACGATAGAGGTCGTTGGTCTTAACGGAGATTTGAAAAATGGTTATGTATACAGGAATTCTATGGAAGATACAACTTTTGAACTTCGTGGTTTGATATCAAGGACATCTTACAAATATGTGGATGATGGTGCTGAAAATGGGAAGGAGTATTTATATAAAGTTGAACTTGAGTTTGACGATACAACATTAACACTTTTCACAGGTCCTGTCTCTGCTAAGGCACAATGGTATGACCCAACAAGGACATCTGTCCTCATATTCCTTATTATTTTCTCAGGATTTGTTTTATGGTTTATACAACTTGCAAGGAAGAACCCCGAAGGTTTGTTTATAAGGAAGATACCCGCACTTGATGCAATAGATGAGGCAGTTGGGAGGTCAACCGAAATGGGTAAACCAACTTTCTTTATTCATGGTCTTTCTGGTATCACAGATGCAGGGACACTCGCTGCACTCACCATTTTAAGGAGGGTATCTTCAAAGGTCGCAGAATATGAGACACCACTAATTGTTACGAACTATGACCCTATAGTGATGGCTGCATCTTCTGAAACAGTGAAGCAGGCTTATGCAGAGGTTGGTAAGATAGATAATTTCAATGAGAAGAATATCGTTTATTTAACATACGAACAGTTTGGTTATACAGCAGGTGTTGATGGTCTTATGATAAGGGAGAATCCAGGTGCTGTTTTCCTTCAGGGATACTTCTATGCAGAATCTCTTATACTTGCCGAGACAGGTCATTCAGTAGGTGCAATACAGATAGCAGGAACAACTGCTGCAACACAATTACCATTTTTCATTGCAGCATGTGATTATGTTCTTATAGGTGAAGAGACCCTTGCAGCATCATCCTATATTGGAAGGGAACCTGTGATGCTTGGTAGTGTGAAGGGTTCTGATTACGGCAAACTTTTTATTATGATATTCATAGGTATTGGTGTTATCTTTGCAACAATTGCAACAATACTTAATATAAAGGGAAATTCTATACTGATGAACGCATTTAATACATTTATGGGGTGGTTATAATGCTTCAGAGAAGGATACCTCTTTTAATAACATTTTTAACAGGTGTGATAATCGTTATCACATTCTTCATACCTCATCCACCATTTGGCAAATTACAGGATGATGCACTTGTATGGTATTCAATAATACTTGGCTTCTCAATGCTTATAGGTGTTGATTCCCTTTTGAGGTTCCATTACAGAAGGATTGCGAGAAGGGAAAAGGGATTTGGTTTCAGTTTCGTTTTCTATGCAGGATTTTTAGCCTGTTTTATAACAGGTATTATATCTGAGATAAAATTCGGTGATGCATTCGCAGAAGGGACAAGTTTCAGGTATCTCTATGATTACATACTTGTTCCTTTGCAGTCAACGATGTTTGCCTTACTTGCATTCTTTGTTGCATCTGCATCTTACAGGGCTTTCAGGGCGAGAAATTTTATAGCAACATTACTCTTAATAACCGCTGTTATTGTGATGCTTGGAAGGATACCGATAGGGGCAAAGATACCAGGTATAACACCTTTGACAGATTGGATATTGAATTACCTACAACTTGGTCCAGCAAGAGGGATAAGGATAGGGATTGCGCTTGGCGCAATTTCAATGTCTTTAAGATTAATACTTGGGATTGAAAGGACATACCTATCATGATATGGGAAAAATTAACGAAGATAGATAGAAGATACATATTTTTATTCATAGGAATAGTTGTTCTGTTACCAATTGTTTTCAATCTTAAGGTATCTGTGAAGATTTCTGACGAGGTTTTATCAGCATACAAAGAGATAGATAATCTTCCAAAAGGCTCTGCTGTTATGATATCCATTGATTATGATGCTGCATCTATGCCTGAATTACAGCCTATGCTTAAGGCTATTTTAAGACACTGCTTTAAGAAAGAATTAAAAGTTATACTTATAAATTTCTGGCCTCTTGGTGTTCCTATTGGTGCTCAGGGGCTTGAAGAGGTTGCAAGAGAGTTTAACAAGACTTATGGTGTTGACTATATAAATCTTGGTTATAGACCAGGTGATGTTGCAGTTATGTTAAGGATGGGGATTGATATAAAGAAGGTATTTTATACAGATTTAAGTGGAAGACCACTTGATTCTTTACCAATAATGAATAACATAAAAAATTATGATGATATTGGGATACTTGTCGGGCTTGAAGCAGGTGCAATGGGTGATGCGTGGATTCAGTATGTTGGGACAAGGTTCAAACAGAAAATAATACTCGGTGTTACTGCTGTTATGGCAGCAGAGCAATATCCATATCTACAGGCTGGTCAGATAGTTGGTCTTATTGGTGGTCTTAAAGGTGCAGCAGAATATGAAACACTTGTTAATATCCCTGGAACAGGTCTTGTTGGTATGGCTTCACAGACCTATGCACATCTTACAATAATATTTTTTATAATCATTGGTAATATATCTTATTTTGTTTTGAGAAGAAAGGGGAAGAAAAAATGATGGAAGTGATAGGAATATGGATTGCCTGTGGTTTAACTATTGCAATATTATCATTTCTTTATGGTGATAATCCAATTTACAAATTTGCAGAGCATTTATATGTAGGTTATTCTGCTGCCTACTGGCTCATATATATTTGGCACTTTGAAATAAAACAGATGGTTGTCCAGCCAATAGCGGGGAGACAGCCTGGTGCTATCTGGCTTATAATACCTTTGTTTTTTGGTTTACTTATGCTAACAAGGTGGTTCCCAAGGATTGCCTGGGTGAGCAGATGGTCAATTGCATTCACTGTTGGTATAGGTTCAGGGCTTGTTTTAACAGGAGGTGTTCAGGGATTTATTATTCCACAGGTAAAGGCAACATTGCTTTCTTTGTGGACAGGGAATGTATGGGAATCAATAAATAATTTCATAATCATATTTGGTGTTCTAACAACACTTCTTTATTTCTTCTTCTCAAGGGAGCATAAGGGAATTCTTGGTGCTGGAGCAAATATTGGGATTGTATTTATTATGATTGCTATGGGAGCATCTTTCGGCTACACAGTTATGGCTCGTATATCACTTTTAATAGGAAGATTATCGTTCCTCTGGGATTCAATATTGCGTCTTATTAGATTCTTTTGATGGAAAAATGGTTCTTTATTGATACAGGATTTAAAGACCCTTTTTTTAATATGTCATTTGATGAATCTTTGATGAAATATATTGAAGATAAAGAGATAGTTATTTTAAGATTTTTCAACTTTTCACCACCTTCAATCACGCTTGGTGCAAATCAGGAGATACCTGAATGGGTGAAAGAATTGAGCAACAAGGGATTCCCTTATGTGAAAAGGCCTACTGGTGGTCGTGCTGTTATACATTCAAACGATTTCACATACTCCATTGTTTTTAAAAAGACAAATCCGTTGATTGGTGGGAGTGTTCTTGAATCTTTCAGAAAGATTTCAGAAGGTTTTAAAAGGGCTTTTGAGATACTGGGGATTGAAGTGGAAAGGGTTGAAAAAAAAGGTAGAATACAGAGTGATCTTTGCTTTGATGATATATCAATATATGAATTGTCCTGCAAAGGGAAGAAATTAATTGGTTCTGCTCAGGCAAGGAGAAGGGATGTTTGTTTGCAGCAGGGAACTGTTCATCTTGATGAACCTGATTCTAATTTTCCTAAAAGCACGGGTATGATAACATTAAAAGAGATATTAAAAAAAGATATTGAATTAAAAGAGTTTAAAGATGTAGTAAAAAGAGGATTTAAAGATGTTTTTCACATAGATTATGAGGAATTAAACATAGAGGATATTAAAATATGATAGAGGTTATAGCGATTGGGAAGATAAAGTATACAGAGGTGAAAAAGATGGCAGAACATTATAGAAAGATGTGTCTTAAGTGGATTGATGTTAAGGAGAGGGAGATACAAAAAGAGAATCTCGGGAAGGTATTACTTGAGAAGGGATTCACAATCCTCCTTGATGAAAATGGGAAACAATTTAATTCTATTGATTTTGCGAAATTCATAGAGAATAACCTTTCAAGATATTCAAAGATAAGATTTTTTATAGCGGATGAAGAGGGCTTCAGTGAGAAAGATAAAAAGAAGGCTGATTTTATATTTTCATTATCACCATTGACATTCCCTCACGATATTGTGAGGGTTCTTCTTTACGAACAGATATTCAGGGCATTCTCAATCCTGAACAACCATCCTTATCACAGGTAATTAAATTTTTTAAATAACTATATGAGATAAAAAATGATTTAATAATTGACAATAGGAAGGATAGGATTATGATTTTAAAAATGGAGGAAAATATGGTGATATATTTATTTGTTGTATTTTCAACATTTGAATACGGAACATTTTCTATTGTAGCAGTAGACCCTTTAACAGGTGAATGCGGTGTTGCTGTATCTTCAAAGGTCTTTGATGTTGGATACATAGTTCCATGGATTAAAACAGATGTTGGTGCAGTTGCTTCACAGGCTCTTTCAAATCCATATCTTGGAAAATGGATACTTGAATTTCTTTCCAAAGGTTATTCTGCTAAAGAAGCACTTGATAGTGCAATCGCAATGGATAGTTCAAGGGAAGAAAGACAGGTTGGTGTTGTTGATTTTAAAGGAAATTCCTGTGCATTCACTGGTAAAGAAACATTCGCATGGGCTGGTCACAGGACAGCACCTTATGTTTCAGTTCAGGGGAATATCCTCACAGGACCTGAAGTGGTTGATACTATGATTAAGGTTTTCTTAAATTCAAAAGGTCCACTTGCTGAAAGATTGCTTCTTGCTTTACAGTCTGGGGAGTTAGCAGGTGGTGATAAAAGGGGTAAACAATCTGCTGCAATAATTGTTTTAAGGAGAAGGGGTGGATATCAAGGTGTTGATGATAGGCTTGTTGATTTGAAAGTTGTGGATAATCCTGAACCTGTTAAGGAATTAGTAAGGCAATATGAATACTGGCAGTATTACTTCCTTGCACCTGCATATCTGAGGCTTGCTGAGGAAGAGAAAAACGAAATCTTCTTTGAAAGAACATTAGATATACTTGAAAGGGCATTGAATAGTGATATAAAAGATGCAAATGTATTCAACAATCTTGCATGGGAATTTGCCATAAGAAAAAAGTTCCCTGATAAGACCTTACTTGCTGCAAAAAAGGCAAATGAACTTGCACCTGAAGACCCAAACATAATGGATACACTTGCAGAGGCATATTACGCAATGGGTGACTATAAGAATGCAATATACTGGGAGAAAATGGCAATAGAGAAAGAACCTGATAACCAATTTTTCAGGAAGCAACTTGAAAAATTCCAAAAAGCGTTGAAGAAGAAAAAATAATTTCTGGTGAGTAATAAACCTTCAGCAAAATATTGTAATGGCAAACCTTTGAATTTACATTCTGATTCAATGTAAAATGGAGAATGAAAAACGAGGATAAAGTCCTTGTTCCGAAAAAGCGTAAGAAATCCCATTATTTGCTATTCGGAATTCACAAGGGTGTCATTGCGAGCACCTGAAAGGTGCGTGGCAATCCCATTTTGACTACAACAGAAAAGCCGTCATTGCGAACGAACGAAGTGAGTGTGGCAATCCCATTATTCGCTATTCACAGATGTTTAAATGTGATTCCTCATCGCTTCGCTCTTCGGAACAACAACCCCGTTGTCGGTTCATAACTGACCCCATGAATTATGAAAAGAGAGCAGGGAGGAGAAAGCAGGGAGGAGAAATATCTCAATCCTCTATCAATTTTTCAAGATTTTTTACAGAACTGCTCCCTCCTCACATCTCCCTCCTCACTACTTTCCCACCTTGGAATGACAAAACGGGAGTGTCATTGCGAGCACCTGAAAGGTGCGTGGCAATCTCATTTTGACTACAACAGAAAAGCCGTCATTGCGAACGAACGAAGTGAGTGTGGCAATCCCATTTTGACTACAACAGAAAAGCCGTCATTGCGAACGAACGAAGTGAGTGTGGCAATCCCATTATTCGCTATTCGCAGATGTTTAAATGTGATTCCTCATCGCTTCGCTCTTCGGAACAACAACTTCTTTGTTGGTTCATAACTGACCCCACTGACCTTAAATTTCTTATTTTCTATCTTGACAAAAAAATATTTTTGTTATATTTTTTTATGAAGATTTCAATGTTGCTAATGCAGGAGAATTAAACTTATTTAATTTTTACTTGTTTATTTAATAGGGGATTAAGAGGGAAAAAAATGGAAAGAAAAAAACAAAATGGTGTTTGAGATGTTTAGGAAAATTGTTGGGTTTTGTAGGCAAAGCCGTGCAAGGAACAGAAAATCCCGCATAAGCGGGGAAAGGGGGAAAAATGAATAATAAAAAGAAAAGAGGGTGCATTATGCACCTTGCAGAAATCCTCTTCTTTGTGGCTATGTTCTTTCTCATTCTTTCACCTGTCTATGGTGAAGAACGAAATGAAAGATCAACGAATGCACCATTCAATGTGAGTGAGGTTATTGAGAAGGTTACACATCATCCGATAAGAGAAGGTGAAAGGATTGTGATTAAGGGTATGGTATATGAGGCATATTTTGATGAGGATGGTGTGGTTTTAAAACCAAGGGAGGGAAAGGAAAATGCGGAAGATTTGAGGATTCCAATAAGAGGGAGACCTGAGATAAGGGATGGGAAGGTTATTTACCTAACAGAGAAAGGGGAAGTGATTTTTGAAGGGAGGAGGTCTGGTTTAAGATTTGAAGAAAGGAATTTCTTCTGGGATGCTCCAATTATAGAGGGTTATACAGGGAATGTTGCAAATTTAAAGATGAGTGAAGGGGGAAAAGATGGTGAGTTTCTTATTGATACGAATGTAGTTTATGTGCCAGCCCCGAGTTCCCAATATTATCCTTCAGTTTCCTTT
>Ga0207433_10010890_pt1 | contig 14011 bp, 8 predicted proteins | sample YelNatPaOPGAMG01_FD_187559 | JGI IMG/M metagenome (GOLD analysis project Ga0207433, IMG submission 187559) | Hot spring thermophilic microbial communities from Obsidian Pool, Yellowstone National Park, USA - OP-RAMG-01 (SPAdes) (version 3) | ecosystem: Environmental > Aquatic > Thermal springs >... | reverse complement strand
CTGGGGACAATGCGAATTTGGAGGTGGAGTTGATTACGCCGGTGGCGATTGAGCAGGGTTTGCGGTTTGCGATTCGTGAGGGTGGTAAGACGGTTGGTGCCGGTGTGGTGACAAAGATTATAGAATAGTTAAATAAAAAGAGAAAAAAATGAGGGTAATCATTAGTCTTGCCTGCACGAATTGTAATAATAGAAATTATACAACGACCAAGGACAAGAAAAAACAGGCACGGTTAGAGATCAAAAAATACTGTAAGTTCTGCCGGAAGCATACGGTTCATAAAGAAGTAAAATGACGCCGACAAATTTAGTGAATCTTTTGGGCATTCAGGTATTTGATATTATGTTTAGGCCTGTAGCTCAATGGGAGAGCATCCGGCTCCAAACCGGAGGGCTGGGGGTTCAAATCCCTCCAGGCCTGGATAATTAAGTGTTTGATAAGATATTTGATTACATAAAAAATGTTTATAACGAAATGCGGAAGGTCACCTGGCCGACCCGAAATGAACTTACTGGTTCAACGGTGGTGGTGATTGTGATTTCAGCCCTTGTAGCATTGATTATCTTTGTTCTTGACCGGATCTTTACTCTCTTTTTAGGCATCATAATTAAATAGATATGGAATGGTTTGTTGTCCATACACTCACCGGACACGAACATAAGGTAAAGAAGGTTCTTCAGCGCGTTATTGCCGAGAAGAAACTTGAAGAATTTTTTGGTCGGATTATTATACCGGTGGAGAATCTGGTAAAGATAAGGAAAGGCAAGAAGGTTGTTGAGGAGAGGAGGCTCTATCCCGGCTACATTGTGATTGAAATGGTGCCAACCGATGAAACATTGCGCCTGGTCAACTCAATCCCCGGAGTTACCCACTTTCTCGGTTCAAAACATAAACCAACCTCCTTACTTCCGGATGAAGTTGAGGCATTACTGGACCAGGTTGAGGAGTCTAAAAAGAAGGTCGTGACAAAAATTCCGTTCACCAAAGGCGAAAGGGTAACGGTAATTGATGGACCATTTACCGATTTTATTGGAACCGTGGAAGAGGTCTATCCAGAAAGGGAGAAGGTGAAGGTAATGGTGATTATCTTTGGACGACCCACACCAATTGAACTGGGATTTCATCAATTAAAGAGTTTCTGAATTGGTTAAATATGGTGTTGGGTCTGAACCTGAATTCATTTAACTTTTTAACCAATTACCAATTATTCAAATTTATCAGGAGTAACTGATGGCAAAAAAGGTAATTGCAGTAGTTAAATTGCAACTTCCGGCGGGTAGTGCATCACCAGCCCCCCCGGTTGGACCTGCCCTTGGTCAGCATGGGGTAAATATTATGGAGTTCTGTAAGGCATTCAATGCAGAAACAAAGAATCTGTCCGGTCTTATTATACCCGCAGTGGTAACAATCTATAATGACCGCTCTTTTACATATATTCTAAAGAGTCCGCCGGCATCGGTTCTTTTAAAGCAGGCGGCCGGTATTGCCAAGGGTTCGGGAGTTCCCAATCGGGATAAGGTTGGGAAGGTAACAAAAAAACAGATTGAAGAGATTGCCCAGCGGAAATTAAAGGATTTGAACTGTGATTCTCTTGAAAAGGCGATTAAAATTATTGAAGGAACTGCAAAAAGTATGGGAATAGTTGTTGAATAATTGAAATAGCGGGGTGGCGATGAAACATTCAAAACGGTTTAGAGAGGCAAAGGGGAAAGTTGACCCTAAAAAGAAATATTCATTAAATGAGGCAATAGAAATCGTGAAAAAATTGGCTAATGCGAAATTTGATGAATCCATTGACCTGGCAATAAAATTGAATATTGATACAAAGAAACAGGACCAGCAGGTAAGGGGAACTTCCAACCTTCCTCATGGCACAGGGAAGGAGAAGAAGGTTTTGGTGCTGACCAAGGGTGAAAAGGAGAAGGAGGCAAAGGAGGCCGGGGCTGACTATGTGGGACTTGAGGAATACATTGAAAAAATAAAATCTGGCTGGCTGGATTTTGACTGTGTGATCGCAACTCCCGATGCTATGCCTGAGGTGGGAAAACTTGGTAAAATCCTTGGTCCCAAAGGACTGATGCCTTCGCCCAAGACCGGAACGGTTACATTTGAAGTGGGAAATCAGGTCAGGGCATTTAAAAAGGGAAAGGTTGAATTCAAATCCGACAAGGGAGGTTGTGTTCATGTTCCAGTGGGTAAGGTTTCTTTTGAAAATGAAAAGTTATTGGAAAATATCAAAACCTTTATTGATGATTTGATTTCGGCAAGACCGGCGACAGTAAAGGGGCAGTTTATAAAAACAATTACCCTTTCTTCAACAATGGGACCAGGGATATGCATTGATGAGAAAGAATTATCAAGGAGGGCCTGATGCCATCACCAAGAAACAAAGATTATTTGGAGAAGACGATAAAACTTCTGAAAGACGGGAAGGCATTCTATTTTACAGATTTTACAGGGATTACGGTCCAGAAGTTGGAAAATCTGCGTCGCGAGTTAAAAAAGAATCAGGGTAATTATCTGGTTATTAAAAACACCCTGGGGCTACTTGCCTTGAAAGAGATGGGTTTTGATGAAACTCTTTTAAAAAATACGCTCACAGGACCTACTGGAATTGCGATTGCCTATGACGACCCAATCATTCTTGCAAAGTTTTTAAAAGAAAATGGGGAGATAAAGATAAAGGGTGGCATCGTTGAGGGTGAATTTTATGATGCAAAAGGAGTTTTAAGATTTTCTGAAATTCCTTCCAAGATGACTTTATACAGTCATCTTTTAGGTGCCTTAAATGTCGTGGCCGGTTTGCAAAATACTATAGAAGGAATTTTGAGAAATTTTATTTACACCCTTGAGGGAATAAAAAATAAAAGAGAGGAGGCATAAATGACGACAAAAACAAAAAGGAGTGTTGCTGAACTGGTGGATGAGATAAGTAATTTAACCGTTCTTGAATTGGCTGAACTGGTAAAAACACTCCAGGAAAAATTCGGCGTAAGTGCCGCGGCACCGGTTCAGGTCGTTGCCCAGCCCGTTACCCAGGTTGGTTCGGCAAAACCGGCGGTTGAGGAGAAGAGTGAGTTTACCATTACAATGACCGGTTGCGGAGATAAGAAGATACAGGTCTTAAAGGTTTTACGCGAACTCACCGGCCTGGGGCTTAAAGAAGCGAAGGATATCGTCGACAACCTGCCCAAGGTAATAAAAGAGGGGGCAACAAAAGAAGAAGCACAGAACTTCAAGACCAAACTTGAAGAGGTGGGTGCCACGGTTGAGATAAAATAGAGATGTTTATAACGCCGTATCTCTTTTGGCGCAGGAAGCGCCGTATCATTTCTTTGACCAACCAAGGGCGATACTGCGCGGGGAGCAATCCGGCAAATTCCCATTTACGGAAATGATATGGCAATTCCCGCATCTTTGTTAAGGTAGGGGGTCTATGAGAAATATTATTGACTTTTCAAAGAGAAAAACAAATTTTGATATGCCCCATCTCCTGGAAGTCCAGTCTGAGTCGTATCAGAACTTTATAAACGAATCGATAAAAAGGGTATTTGTTGAAGAATTTCCGGTTACCGAACTTCATAATCGCTATCAACTTGTATACAATTCACATCGTTTTGGACCGAAGAAGTATACAGTCCAGGAGGCAATTGAAAAGGGAGTAACCTACTCGGCACCTTTGAAGGTAAACTTTCTTCTTGTGAAGAAAGAGGATAGTGGTGAACTTCATAATATTGTGGAGGAGGAAATTTATCTTTGTGATATTCCCTCAATGACCCATCGGGGAACTTTTGTTATCAATGGAGTAGAAAGGGTGGTGGTGAATCAAATCCACCGGTCACCGGGTGTATATTTCAGTGAAGAAAATGGAACTTACTCGGCAATGGTAATCCCTCTGCAGGGGCAGTGGATTGAATTTGTTGTGGATGGTTCAAAGATGTTCTATGCAATCCTTGACCGAAAAAAGAGGCTCTCGGGCACGACATTTTTAAAAAGCATCGGTTTTGAGAAGGATGAAGATATTATCAGGACATTCTTTCCGATAGAAGTTTTGGACTTAAAGGAGGCAAAGAATTGTTTTCTTGCCGAGGCGATAGAGATTGATGGGGGGGTGAAGTTAAATCCCGGCGATTTGATTGACGAAGGTAATTACGAAATCTTAGAGCGCAAAGGAATCAAAAAGGTTGCGGTAGTAAGTTCCCACGAGGCCGGGGCAACAATTCTTACCAATACCCTGAAAAAGGATATTAAAATACGCACCAAAGAAGAGGCGGCAAGAAAAATCTATTTTCTATTGCGCTCAATGCCTCCTCCGACTGAGGAGATTGCATTAACTTATATTAACAATTTACTCTTTGACAAATCACACTTTGACCTCGGTGAGGTGGGAAGGTTTAAATTGAATGCCCAGTTGGGAATAAATAAGGATTTGACAGAGACCGCATTTACAAAGGAAGATTTGATAAAGGTCATTCAGCACCTCTTCCTCTTTGTCCAGGGTGATATTCCAGCGGATGATATTGACCATTTGGGCAATCGTCGGGTGAGAAGGGTTGGTGAACTCCTTGAAAGTCAATTTAGATTGGCAATAAAGCAGCTCATTCAGAATATAAAAGAGAGGGCATCGCTTATGGAAGAGGATGCTCTTTCCCCACAGGAGTTAATAAATCCCAATCTCGTTTCCAATATTATAAATAAATTCTTCACTACTTCACAGTTGTCACAATTTATGGAACAGACAAATCCGATTTCCGAGATGACACATAAGAGGCGAATCTCTTCACTGGGACTGGGCGGGCTTACCCGGCAGACTGCAGGATTTGAGGTTCGGGATGTCCATTATTCACATTATGGAAGAATCTGTCCCATTGAAACACCAGAAGGTCCGAATATTGGTTTGATTTCAAGTCTATCAAGTTTTGCCCGGGTTGATAAGTATGGTTTCATCGTCTCACCATACTGGCAGGTAAAGAATGGAGTGGTGAAAAATTCCTACACCTATCTTAGAGCGGATGAGGAAGACCGATATACAATTGCCCAGGCAAATACCCCAATTGATAAATCAGGTAAAATTATAACCGATCAAGTTTTGTGTCGGAGAAGGGGTGAGTTCCCGATCGTTTCGCCAGAGGAAGTTGATTTTATGGATGTCTCTCCTGAGCAGGTATTTAGTCCCACTGCGGCCCTTATTCCATTTTTAGAACACGATGACGCAGACCGGGCACTTATGGGTTCAAATATGCAGCGTCAGGCAGTCCCTCTCATTGAACCCGACATTCCCCTGGTTGGAACTGGAATGGAGGAAAAAATTGCCCGGGATTCAGGTAATATTTTGATTGCCGAAGAAGAAGGAACTGTTGATTATGTGGATGCGACAAAGATTGTCATTGAAAACAGCAGGGGTGTGAAAAGAAAATATCAACTGGCAAAGTTTCTCCGTTCAAATCAGAATACCTGTATCCACCAGAAACCTTTGGTAAAGATTGGACAGAAGGTCAAAAAAGGGGATGTCCTTGCCGATGGCTATGCAACAAAAGAAGGGGTTCTGGCTCTGGGCAAAAATGTTCTGGTTGCCTTTATGCCCTATCTTGGTTATAACTTTGAAGATGCGATAGTGGTGAGTGAAAAACTGGTAAAAGAGGATACATTTACTTCCATTCATATTTTAGAATTTGATTGCGAAATTAGAGAAACAAAATTGGGGCCGGAAGAAGTAACCAGGGATATTCCCGGGGTTCCTGAAGTTTTTTGTAAGGACCTTGATCAGTTTGGGATTGTGAGAATCGGTGCCGAGGTTGGCCCCGATGATATTCTCGTGGGTAAGATTACGCCCAAGGGTGAGACTGAGTTGACTCCTGAAGAGAGACTAATGAGGGCGATATTTGTTGAAAAGGCGACGAGTGTGCGTGATACATCTTTGAGAGTAGAACCAGGGGTGGAAGGGGTGGTAATTGATGTTCGGGTTCTTACTCGCAAGACCGATGACCCTCTGGCAAAGTATGTAATGGCGGAACGGGAAAGGAAGGCGAAAGAAGAATTTGAAGTTCTTAAAAAAGAAACAATTCAATCCCGCAACATTCAACTAAAATCCCTGCTTCTGGGGCAAACCGCGGCCTCAACAATCAGAGATGAAAAAGGTCATATTCTATTAAGAAAGGGACAGTCCTTTAATGAAGATTTCTTCAATAATTTAAATACGAGCAAAATCACTGCGGATGAGAAGTTTACGGAAAATCCGAAGATTGATGAAAAGGTGAAGAATTTTATCTTAGAAGGCGAGGAGAATCTTTTACGGATTGCCGCGGATCAGAAGAATGAAGAAGATAAAATCCTGCGCGGTGATGAGTTACCCTATGGGGTCTTAAAGGTAATTAAGGTCTTTATTGCCCAGAAACGCAAGATTTCCGTAGGCGATAAGATGGCGGGACGCCATGGAAATAAAGGTGTTGTGGCAAAGATTGTGCCTGAAGAAGATATGCCCTATCTTGAGGATGGAACACCGGTTGATATAGTTTTGAATCCCCTGGGCGTTCCTTCAAGAATGAATGTTGGGCAAATTCTTGAGACCCATCTCGGCTGGGCCGCAAATAAATTGAACTTTTATGCAATCTCTCCGGTATTCAATGGTGCGACAATAGAGGAGATAAAAGAAAAATTGAAAGAGGCCGGCCTTCCTGAAGATGGTCAGGTCACCCTGTATGATGGAAGAACCGGTTTACCATTTAATTCAAAGATCACTGTTGGATATATGTATATGCTCAAACTGATTCATATGGTTGATGAAAAGATGCACGCCCGCTCCAGTGGTCCCTATTCCTTAATAACCCAGCAACCACTTGGAGGGAAGGCGCAATTTGGCGGTCAGAGACTTGGTGAAATGGAGGTCTGGGCACTTGAGGCTTATGGTGCTGCATACACGCTTCAAGAGATGCTTACGGTGAAATCCGATGATATTGAAGGAAGGGCGGCGATGTATGAGGCACTGATCCGGGGTAAAAATCCACCCCGACCCAAGGCACCAGCATCATTCAATGTTCTGTTAAAAGAATTACAGGGTCTCTGTTTTAATGTTACATTTGAAAAGAAAAAGGAGGGAGAAGATGAGAAGTAACTGGCAGGATTATCTTGACCTTTCAGATTTGACCGGACTGCGATTGGGTCTGGCATCGCCGGAGACAATACTCTCCTGGTCCTATGGTGAGGTAACGAGGGCTGATACAATAAATTACCGGACACAAAGACCGGAAAAGGATGGATTATTCTGTGAGAGGATATTCGGTCCAGTAAAAGATTTTGAGTGCGCGTGCGGAAAATATAAAAAGGCAAAATACCGGGGCACAATCTGTGACCGATGCGGTGTGGAAGTCGCTCCGGCATCGGTTCGGCGGGAAAGGATGGGACATATTGACCTCGCGGTTCCCGTGGCTCACATTTTTTACTACAAAATTCCACCGAGTAAAATTGGACTTTTGCTGGACCTAACCATCAACAATCTTGAGGCAATACTGAATTATGAAGCATACATTGTAGTTGAGCAGGGAAACTCTCCCTATCCCAAAGGAACCGTGCTTGATGATGATGGATATAAGGAGGCAAAAAGCAAAAATTATGAGGGATTTAAAGCCGATACCGGCGCCCAGCCAATTTATGACCTACTGAAAGAGATTGACCTGGATAATCTTTCTTCGGAATTGAGAATTCTTCTGGAAAGGGAAACCCTGCAGGCGCGCCGTATTAAACTTTTAAACAAACTAAAACTTGTTGAGGCATTCAGACTTTCCGGGAATCGTCCGGAATGGATGATATTAACCAGAATACCGGTGATTCCTCCAGACCTGAGGCCGCTTGTTGCCCTGGAAGGAGGAAGGTATGCAACCAGTGATTTGAATGACCTTTACAAGAGGGTGATCACAAGGAATAATCGTGTGAAGTCGTTGATAACTGGTATAAAGACACCGGAAGTAATTGTCCGCAATGAAAAGAGAATGCTCCAGGACGCCGTTGATGCCCTGCTTGATAACTCAAGGCGTAATCGGCCGATAAAGGGGCGCGGAAACAGACCCTTAAAATCGCTGGCTGATGCATTAAAGGGAAAACAGGGGAGGTTTAGAAGAAACCTTTTGGGCAAGCGGGTTGACTATTCAGGAAGGTCGGTTATCGTTGTTGACCCGGCATTAAAATTGTATGAATGCGGAATTCCCAAAGAAATGGCACTGGAATTGTTTAAACCGATGATTGTTAGAAAACTGGAAGAGAGGGGAGTGGTTGATTCCGAGCGAAGTGCCCGAAGGCTGGTTCGTTCCCGTTCTACAGAAGTTTATGAAATTCTTGAAGAAGTGATCAGGGAACATCCGGTTTTACTCAACCGTGCGCCGACACTCCATCGTGTATCAATTCAGGCATTTTTGCCGGTTTTGAAAGAAGGTCGGGCAATTGCCATTCATCCCCTTGTCTGTGTGCCCTATAATGCAGACTTTGATGGTGATACAATGAGTGTCCATGTGCCGCTCTCGCCCGAGGCAATAATGGAATCATACCTTCTTATGCTTTCGGTCCATAATATCAGAAGCCCGGCGAACGGCCGGGCATTGATGACACCGACCCAGGATATGGTGATTGGATTACATTATTTGACCAAGGAATTACCTTCACCATCAAAACCAAAGGTATTTGCGGATATAGATGAGATAAAGTATGCCCTGGAAAACAAAAATTTGTCCCTGCATCAGTGGATAGAGTTTGATTTTAAGGGTAAATTCATCAAAACAACGCCGGGGCGGGTCTTATTTAATGAATTATTGCCCGAGGAGATGCGTTTTAAGAATCAAACAATGACCAAAAAGTCGCTGGCCGGGATTGTTGATGAATGTCTCAATAAATTTGGAACGGAAAAGACTGTGGAACTTCTTGATAATTTAAAGAAAGTGGGATTTGAATATGCAACGCAATCTGGACTCACAATAGGAATTGATGATATGAAAAGCCCTAAGAATAAAGAAAAACTCTGGAGTCAGGGACTAAAGGAGGTAATGGAGATAAATAAGGCTCACAAGGCAGGACTCATCTCTGAGACTGAAAGATATAATAAAGTTATTGATACCTGGACAAGAGTCTCAATGGAAATTGAAGAGGAGTTGATCAAAGAACTGGGCAAGGACCAGAACAGTTTTAATCCCCTTTATATGATGGTTGAATCAGGGGCAAGGGGTTCAAGAAATCAGGCAAGTCAGATCTGTGGGATGAGGGGATTGATGTCAAAGCCACAGAGAAAGGTTACTGCGGTTCAAATCATTGAGACACCCATCAAGTCATCCTGCAAAGAGGGGCTTTCGGTCCTTGAATACTTCATCTCCACCCATGGGGCAAGGAAGGGACTTGCTGATACCGCACTCAAGACCGCGGATGCGGGATACCTCACCCGGCGACTTGTTGATGTTGCCCAGAATGTCACAATCACAATTGAAGATTGCGGGACAATTATGGGTCAGGAGATTACCGCATTAAAAGAGGGGGAAAAAGTTGTCGAATCTTTAAGCGAAAGGATTTCAGGAAGGGTGGCACTTGTGGATATTGTTGACCCCCAGACCAATGAAATTATTGTAAAAGCCGGTGAAGAAATTTCCGATGAGAAGGCAATAAAAATTGAAAAGAGCGGAATTGAAAAGGTAAAGGTTCGTTCAATTTTAACCTGTGAAGCACCGGTTGGACTTTGCGCCAAATGTTACGGCCGAAATCTTGCCACCGGGAGGATGGTTGAAATTGGCGAGGCTGTAGGAATCATTGCGGCCCAGTCAATTGGTGAACCGGGAACGCAACTTACCTTAAGAACATTCCATGGTGGTGGTGTGGCTTTAAGAATTGCCGAAAGCACCTCAAGGACTGCGGAATTTCCTGGGGAGGTGAGTTTTGAAAATCTAACTGCCGTGGAAAGGCCGGATGGGCTTCTGGTAAACTTAAATGATAAAGGACTGATGGTAATAAAAGAAAAGGAAAGCAAGAGGAAAATCACCTATAATATTCCGGTTGGTGCCTTAATTTATGTAAAACCGAAAACAAATGTTAAAGTGGATGATATCCTTTTTGAATGGGACCCGTATTCAATTCCTATTGTTTCACCTGTTGGTGGCTTGGTAAAATACTCAGATATTATCCTTGGTGTGACACTCCAGGAAAACTGGGTTGATGAAAGGTCGGGTGGCAAACAATCAATCATTATTGAGGACCGACTCCGTAAACACCATCCCAAGATTGTTATCTATGATAAGAAGGGTGGTCGGGTATTAAAAAACTTTTCCATACCGGCTGGAGCATACCTCTTAGTAAAAGACGGAGATGAAATATATCCCGGAACACTTATCGCCCGCATTCCAAAAGAAATTGGTAAGAGTAAGGATATCACCGGCGGTTTACCAAGGGTTGAGGAACTCTTTGAGGCAAAGTATGTAAAAGACCCGGCCGTTGTTTCAGAAATAGATGGCATCTGTGATGTGGAAGAACAGAAGGGGGTATGGATTGTTACCATTACTCCCGAGGTGGGCGATAAGAAAACTTATGAGATTCCAACCTCCAAGTATTTAAAGGTTCATTCCGGAGAGATGGTTAGAGCCGGCGACCCCCTTTGTGAAGGAGCATTAGACCCCCATGACATATTAAGGATAAAGGGACCGATGGAGACGCAACGATTTCTGGTAAATGAGATTCTTGAGGTTTACAGGATTCAAGATGTGAAGATAGACGATAAGCATATTGAAGTAATTGTCCGACAGATGCTACAGAAGGTAAGAATTGAAGACCCTGGTAGCACACCCTTTGTTAGTGGTGAAATTGTGGATAAGAGAAGGGTCATTGAGGTAAATCAAAGGGTGATGTCAACAGCAGGAGAGGGGGAGCGTCCCAGACCAGCAACATATCGTCCTGTCCTTTTGGGTATAACCAGAGCTGCACTTTCCAGTGAATCTTTCTTCTCCGCATCTTCATTCCAGGAGACTGCTAAGGTCCTTGCCGATGCAGCGGTTGAGGGTAAGATTGATAAACTTGAAGGACTAAAGGAAAATGTCATTGTGGGAAGAATAATTCCTGCCGGAACCGGGGTAAGAGAATTTCAGAAAATAGAACTCGCCGAGGAATCGGTTGCCAAGACCGAAGCTGGATAGTTAGCCCGGATTATTCTTCGGATTTACTTTGGATACAGACCGCGCCACCGTCTAACGAAAGACGATGTCAGCAGATTCTTGGTAATCCCTCAGCCTCAAGTTGGAGCAGGGGTCTCATCCCGCCAATCTCCGTTTTTAACCAGACCCCTTTTGGTTTTCTTACCACTTCACCAATTATCGCACCTTTCCTTCCTAAATTATGAGAACGGATAAAACTTAAAAATTCAGAACCTGACTTTTTATCAACAAGGGCAATAAATTTTCCTTCAGTTGCGATGTATAATGGGTCTAATCCAAGTATTTCACAGGCACCTCTTACCTCATTTCGGATGGGAAGTTTTGATTCATAGAGGATAATTCCCAGACCCGTTCCTTCAACTGCTTCATTTAGAATGCTGACAATACCACCCCTTGTTGGGTCACGCATAAAATGGATGTCAAAATTTTTCTTAAAGAGAAGGTTGGTAATTAAATTCAGAGGTGCACAATCACTTTTCAAATTTCCCTTTAATTTTAAATTCAACCGCTGATTCATTATCGCAATCCCATGCTCAGCAATTGTGCCATTGATTATTACCCGGTCATCGGGTTTTATTCTCTCTTTTCCCAGCTCCCTTTTGACTATTCCAATTCCCGATGTTGTGATAAATATTTTGTCCGCCTTGCCCCTTTCTACAACTTTTGTATCACCGCAGACAACCCTTACTCTGGCTCTTTTTGCAACTTCTGAGGCGGACTTCAAAATCCGCTCAAGTTCCAAAAAGGTCAGCCCCTCTTCAATAATGAGGGAAAATGAGATATATTCGGGGATTGCCCCCTTCATTGCCAAATCGTTTATTGTGCCACAGATTGAGAGTTTTCCAATATCTCCGCCCGGGAAAAATATTGGATTTACTACATAAGAATCCGTAGTAAAGGCAATTTTTTTATTTCCGAGATGCAACTCCGCAGAATCCTCAAGTCTCTTTAAAATTGGGTCGGGAAAATACTTAAGAATGAGTTTTTTAATCAATCTCCCTGTCAATAGACCCCCAGAACCATATCCCAGCGTTATGTAATCATTTTTCATAAATTATTATACTGTAAAAAGGGAAATTATCAAGGCCTATTTTTGATTGTCATTGCAAAGTGTAAATGTCTTTTTCTCTAAGGGCCAGACCTTCCAATTAACAAATTTTGATTTCGTGCCCTTCTCTCGCTACTTTAGAATCCAGTTATTGCTGGGTTCGGTAAGAATGCTTGAGGCTCATAAGAAATTAACTGTTCCGATAATGTTGTATAATAAATAAAGATTTAGGGAAGATTAATCCGCATTATCCATACCATTTTTGATAAATTTCGCTCAAACGCAGTCCTGGCGCGGGGCCGCGTGATTTTTTAAGCGCAAAATTTTTGACACTCTGTTTTTCTTTGGACCCCTCACCTTACGCCTCTCAGTTACATTTCCTTTGTCAGTAGCGAGGAGCAAGTAGAGAGTAGAAAGAATTTTAATTCTTTTTTTGCTCCTTGTTACTCGCTACTTTCTCTACTAAAAAGAAGGGAAGGGTGAGGGGACACTCTGTTTTTTTCTTTTCGTCATTGCGAGTTCTTTTCTCCCTTGTCATTGCGAGGAGCGAGATTCCTCACCTGTCGGATTGCCACGCCCTCGCCTTTGGCTCGGGCTCACAATGACTTTTAGTATGAAAAATCCGGGCCAAATCCAGTGATGACGATGATTTTAATGGGCTTCATTCTGGTATAGCGGAGAAGGTCAATGTCCCGTTCAATTATCTCAGGTAACTTCTTTTTCTGCCATTCATAAAGTATTGTCTTTATTGTTCTATCTATAGAACAATTTTATATAATTTTTGTTCTATGTCAATAAGAAAATTTTCAAGATATTCTTATCGTCGCGCCAGCATTTTTTTCATATGGCATTTGGTTCGGACAGGGGCAAGTTCCGTCCCTTGACATCCAAACAATTTAACCAATCACCATTCAACCAATATTTATAGTAGCGGTGCGGCCCGTCTGCCAAAGCGAAGCGGCGGGCAGGTTCATCGCACAATTTCCGTTTTCTATATCCTCCTTCAAAACCCCTGCTTGTAGGAGCGGTTTCCAACCGCGACAATATCAGATTAAGTCCAAAACCAAAGTAGCGAAACTTGTTTCGCGTTAAAAACATCACCCCCCGTTTGCAAAATAGAATAGTCTGCGTTAGTAGGAAAAAGTTAAAGATGAAAAAAATTTCTTGCATTCGGGGTTAAGTTTATTTTTCACTTCAACATCTGAACAATTGAACAATTGTTCAATTGTTCAAGCGTTCAATTAAAGGCGGGTGGAAGAATAAAATTTTTATTTTGGTTTAATTGTGCAGCCAGGAATTGCAAAATTACCCTGGTAGAGCAGGGCTTCAGCCCTGCAAAAATCTATTTAACCAATATTTATATGAGTAGCAGTGCGATTCATCGCACAAATAAAATTCCAGCATAGGGCAAACCTTTAGGTTTACAATAAAGAATACCAAAATAAAAAAGTGCCTGTCCCCTTTTTGCCTTTTATATATTGACCTATCAATATATTTGTGTATAATTACTATGATTCAGGGAGGATTATGAAGAGAAATATTATACAGGAATTAAAGTCAAACCGTAATCTTTATGCAGAATGTCCTGATGGAGATGCTTTTCCATTACACAAGGCAGTAATATTTTATGTAGATGGTCCTATACCACAGGAGGCAGAAGAACTGATCAAGGGGATAAAACAGGAATTGATAGAAAAAAGGCGTGATGTCCTTGAAAGAAGAAAGAAACTCAAAACCCGTTCAGAAAAGGCGACCGAATCAATCAATGTGGGCAAGGTCATAGAAAAGATAG